>Ga0172379_10000352_pt1 | contig 118770 bp, 120 predicted proteins | sample GrowelOW334metaG_FD_119756 | JGI IMG/M metagenome (GOLD analysis project Ga0172379, IMG submission 119756) | Groundwater microbial communities from an aquifer near a municipal landfill in Southern Ontario, Canada - Groundwater well OW334 metaG | ecosystem: Environmental > Aquatic > Deep... | reverse complement strand
TCGTCAGCTATGTTTCCGGCAAATTCTCCATACGAGGCGAATTTTGTCAGAGTTGATTTATACAGAGAAGACAAGGATAAAATTAAATTCGTAACCGCCGGAGGCGACACATCACCAATAAATATCACTATATCCGGACAAACCGGAGAGAAAAGAATCGCCCAGGCAAATTATTATTATTCCCAAGTAATCGGGGATGATTATGCTACCTATCCGCTCAAATCAGTAGAAACAGCCTGGAAAGAGCTGATTTCCGGCGGAGGTTTCATTGCCAAAAGGTCAACCGACAACAAAGCGGTGATCAGACGGGTCTATCTGGGTTACTACGAAGCGAACGAACAGCAGTCGTTTATACAACCGGTATACGTCTTTGAGGGGGACGGAGGGTTTATGGCATATACCCAAGCCGTCGACGATGCATATGTTACGGATTCTCCGACCAAGTAAAAGCTGTAAATGCCCAATTAATAAGTTTTTCTGTATCTCCAAAACGATCAGTGCTGCCAAGTAAAGAAAGAATCACTTCGTGACCATCCCGTTTGACCAAGGTGACTAATGACTGCCCCGCTAAATCGGTAAACCCGGTTTTGACACCGACTACTCCGTCTATCCGACCGAGAAGTTGATTAACATTGGAAAGTGAATGGGTAGTGGAATAATCAGTTGAAGAGATAACAGCATTTTCAGTAGAGACAATTTTGGCCAAATACGGAAAACTCAACAGTTTATCGGCAATCCTGGCCAGGTCGGCAGCAGAAGAATAATGCCCCTCCTGATCTAAGCCGGTAGGGTTAAGAAAATGAGTGTGTCTTAGGTGCATATCAGCTGCCTGCTGATTCATGGCTGCAACAAAGGCTTCACGCCCTCCGGGAAAACCACTAGCTAAAACTTCGGCTGCATCGTTAGCCGACGGAACCAGAAGAGCATACAACAGATCGGAAACTTTAATTTTTTCTCCCGGTGACAGACTGATATCCACCCCTTCCGGATAGGTTCGATCTACAGTGATTACAGTGTCCAAAGAAAAGTGTTCGTAAGCGACTATGGCGGTCATAATTTTGGTGATGGAGGCCGGATAAATTTCAGAATCCGCGTCTTTTTGGAAAAGAACATAGTCGGAATTACGATCCAGAATGAAAACGTGTTTAGCAGTTACTCCCGGGGGCGGAAGACCCGCAGAAACCGGCAACGGGGCTAAAGAAGTAACCTGAGACGGAGAGGCAGAATTAAAATGCCGATTGATAAACCAGACTGACAGATAAAGCAAGCCCAGAAGGGAAAAAACGAGCAAGAGTCTGATTAAAAGAGAAAGAAATTTCATAACCTATCACAATTTACGGCCGGCGGGCAGAAGAACCGGCAGACAGACGAGTATCAATCCGTTCCATATCGCGAGGGAAAAGCGAAGCCTGACGAATATTTGCTAGACCCAAGATATGCATGGTTACCCGTTCGGCGCCGAGAGCAAAACCGCCCAGAGGCGGAACGGCAAATTTAAATGACTGCAGATATAACTCCACATCTTTTTCCTGCAGACCCCACTCATGAATATGATCAACAATTGTCTGATAATCGTGCAACCGCTGACCACCACTCGACCACTCCACCCCCCGACCTAAAAGATCGACGCTAAAGGCGTATTCAGGATCACCTGGATCCGGATAAACATAAAAGGGCTTTTTCTTGGTCAGGAAATGAGAGACAAAAATTAATTCCGAACCCTGGGTTTCTTTAGCCCAGCGACAAATCTCCTTTTCATCCTCCGGAGCCAAATCCTTCTCCTGACGACAGTCCCGACCGGTGCGCTGATAAATTATTTCCTGGGCTTCACGCAACCTGACTACCGGGATATGACCGGAAATTTCCGGAACCGCAGCTCCATACATTTCCAGCTCCCTGGCACATTTAGTTCTGACCTGGTCAAAAATAAATTTGACTACGTATTCTTCCATTTCCAGAACATCGGTCCAAGAATCAATAAAACCAAACTCGGCATCCAAACTGACAACCTCCGTCAGATGACGGGTGGTAACCGAAGGTTCGGCCCGAAAAATTTTGTTGACACTAAAAACCCGTTCAAAAGCCCCGACCAAAAGTGATTTGTAAAGCTGGGGGCTCTGAGACAAATAAGCCTGATGCCGAAAATATTTAACCGGGAAAACTTCCGCCCCCCCTTCGGGGACGGCAGAAATGATCGAGGGAGCCTGGAATTCAAGAAAATCCCGAGCTTTAAGAGCCTGGCGGAAACTGTCGATGATGACTTCCTGGACGGTGAAGATGGCTTTGATTAAAGGATGACGCAATGTAAGGGCGCGGTAATCAAGCAGGGTGGGAAGTTCCAAATCCAGTTCTGTCTTACCCATGTCAAACGGTAACTCAGCGGCACGGACAACCAAATCAACCTGTTCGGCTTCAATTTCCACTTTACCGGTAGACAATTTGGGGTTTATAAGTTTTTCCGGCCTGGATTTGACCCGCCCGGTAATATAAACCACATCCTCGCTGCGTAAGTTTCCGGCCTGATTGTCGGTCATCACTATCTGAACCAGTCCTGAGCGATCACGCAGGTCCACAAAAACGATTTTGCCATGATCCCTCCGGGTGTTTACCCAGCCTTTTATGAGAACAGTTTCCCCTATCCGAGAAGCTGTTTCAGCTATCAAAGTTCTGACCATATTCAGAATTTTACCACCTTATTTGCAATTCCCCTCCGAGGTTTTATAATTTCACTCATGTTCGTTGTTGCCACTACTTCCTGTCAGGTGATGTCTACCCAGACAAAGGGCTACCTTTGCGGGCAGATTAAACAGACCTGACGGGAGGGAAGTAAAGTTTAATAAACTAAAATTAATAACCCTCCCTTAAAAAAGGAGGTTTTTTTATTAAAAAATGAACAAAACAGAACTAATCAGAATTCAAGGCGAGTTAATAAATGCCGTGGCAAACGGCGGAGAAAAGGCGTTGTGGAATATCGCCAGGGGGAAACACGGAACAAAGGCGGCGGCGGCTTCAGAAGTAATCGAATTAGCCACATCACCGTTTCATGAAGTAAACTTAATCGATGCAATTATTTTGGTAACCAGTAATTTGGAAAGGGGTGAAATTAATGTTCAACGAAAGTGACGGAAAAGAAATAAAGGTCACCTCTGTAGACCCACAATTTAAGCCGGTTGAAGTCACGATTAAACCCGGGAAAGAAGGTGAGCCCGGGAAAGAAGGTGAGCCCGGAACAGTGGTAAAGGTCGAGCCGACTCCATTCAGCCAAACCGATAAAAAACAGAGGTAAATCAATTACCCGGCTTGGTGGTCTTGGAGATCTCCCGTTTAGCGGTAGCCGTAACGACAAAATTTAACCAGTCGCGATTAGGGGTCTGGCGTTTGTGGTCAACAATAATTTCCACCACATCTCCGTTTTTGAGGACATAGTCCAAAGACACCAGACGGGAATTAACTTTTGCGGCTGAAGCATGATCCCCGAGATCGGTATGAACCGCATAAGCAAAATCTACCGAAGTGGAACCGGCCGGCAGGTCATAGACATCACCCTTAGGCGAAAAGACCAGAAGCCGATGCTGAAGAGCGTCAAATTTGAGAGTTTTTAGGTACTCGTCATTGTCAGCAATTTCCTGCTGCCAGCGCATCAGCTCTTTAACCCAACTCATTTTGGAAGAAACAACGGTTCCAGATTTTTCCAATTGACGGTCGCTTACCCCGGAACTTTTGTCCTGCGAGTACTGCCAATGTGCAGCGACTCCCATTTCCGCCTGTTCATGCATCGCCTGAGTCCGAATCTGCAACTCTACAATCCGGCCCTGGGGGCCAAAAATTTTAGTATGCAAAGACTGATAACCGTTGGGCTTGGGAACAGCAATAAAATCAGACAAACCCAAATAAGGAACCGGATGAAACTTACCATGCACTAAACCCAAAACCCGATAACACTCTTCCGGTGTGTTTACGATTACCCGGGCGGCAAATAAATCATAAATTTTGTTCAGATCATTACCTATTTCCGACCGCTGCAGTTTTTTAAACAAACTATACATATGCTTTTGTCGAGTATTGACAGCGGCATTGTGAATCTGCGGCCGGATAAGAGAGAGCAGCTGTTTTTTAAATTCTTCAATGTAGTCCTGACCGCTGACTACAAGCGGTTTTATTTGAACAGACAGTTGCTGGAATTCCTTAGGATAAACGAAAGGGAAAGCCAAATCCTCCAACTGACCCTTAATTTCCCCCATTCCCAGTCTTTCCGCTAACGGAGCGTAGACCTCCAATGTTTCCCGAGAATTTTCCAGCTGCGATTCGGGCGGAAGGTATTGCAAAGTCTGCATATTGTGTAGCCTGTCAGCAAGTTTGACCAAAATCACCCGCAAATCTTTAGCCATAACTAAAAGCATTTTTCTGAGATTTTCGATAAATATTGCTTCGACACTGCCTTTTAAACGGATGTTGGTGATCTTGGTTACGCCGTCAACTATCTGACCGACTTCAGAACCAAAGAGCTGGGAAATCCGATCAATAGAGACCTGACAATCTTCCACGGTGTCGTGCAATAAACCCGCCACTATACAGGTAGTATCAAGATTCCAAAGCGCCAGGGTTTTGGCAACAATAGTGGGATGGGTAATAAACGGATCCCCGGATAAACGTAATTGATTTTTATGAGCTGCTTCGGCAAATTGCCAGGCAGAAGCAATTTTTGATTCGTCTACCTGCCGGGGAGTAACCCGGGTAGCCCGGAGCAAATCTTCAAGAAGCGGATCCATTTATTTTTTTGATATATAACTGTAAACGGGACAGACCATTGAAAGTGTTTTGATCCACTGAGTATACCAACCGGTCAAGGGTGACCGGGAGAGACAAATCGGGAGGGGCACGAAAATAAATGGCATCTATGCCGGCAGCGGAAAACTTAAGGTGGGACATGTCCCTGCCGATCCGCTTCGGAAACGCGATCGGGACATGGCGGGAAAGAAATACCGGGCGCGGATTACCAAGACCAAACGGAGCAAATTCTTTAATTTGCTGATAAAGCTTATCCCCTACCAAGGCAATGGGGATTTCCGCATCAATTCTTTCAGTCCGAACAAAACCGGAAGTATCAACCAGTTCAGCTGAATGGGAAATTTGGGCGATAAATTTGTCTAAATCCGAAGTCAGCAGTGAAAACCCGGCAGCCATTTCATGACCACCGACAGACTGGAGATAATCAGAGTTGTGTCTGAGGAAATCCGTCAGGTGAAAACCGGGAACTGACCGACCGGAGCCCTTACTGAGATGCTCGCCGACACTAACAACCAAAGCCGGACGGTAAAACTCTTCAACTAATTTGGCTGCAACCAAACCAATGATCCCTTCATTGAATTTCGTATCGGAAACCAAAATAACTGCAGGAATATCCGATTTATTCAGGGAAGAAACGGCTGTTTCCACCGATTGAACGGTTAAGTCCTGGCGAAGAACATTAGTATCGTTGAGAGTTTTAGCTAAAGATAAAGCCCGGGCCGGATCAGTGGTACAGAGTAAGCGCAAGCTGTCCAAAGCATGTTCCAGTCTGCCCATGGCGTTTAAACGCGGACCGATTATAAAACCCACCTCATATGAACCGATGTGTCCGGGAGAAATTCCGGACTGGACAAAAAGAGCTAATAAACCCGGCCTATTTGTCGTGTTTAAAGCCGATAAACCAAATTTGGCAAAACTCCGATTTATGCCAAGAAGCGGAACCAGATCACAAATGACAGAAACTGCACAGAAGGACAACAACTCGGCAGCAATCCGGATATCCTGATGGCGGGCAGATAAAATCTCCCGGGCAAAAAACCAAGATAAACCCGCAGCACTGGTTGCCGTGGAGAACAGAAGGACATTCGGCTGGGGCAGCTCATCCGGAGGCTGGTGATGATCAATGACAATCACGTCACAGCCGCGGCTGCGGCAATAAGCAATTTCCTCTCCGGCGGTAATTCCGCTGTCGGCGGTAAGAATAAGTTTGGCCCCCTGTTCAAGACAATGATCAATTCCGGCCCGGGTTAAACCGTAACCTTCCTGACGACGATGAGGAATATGCGGAAAAACCGATTTAGAAAACCGGTATAAAGTTTCCCATAAGATGGCGGCAGAAGTGATTCCGTCAACATCATAGTCGCCATATACGGCAATTTTGTTTCCGGCAGCTAAATGCTGATCAACCAACTTCAAGGCGGATGAAAGCTGTGTATCGGTCCAGCCCGCTGCGGAAACCGGCAGACGGAGCGGATCTGACGGAGATAAAAACTCCGAGACAGAAACAGGAGAAGTCAGGCCGCGATTTTTCAGCAATATTTCGACCAAGTCCGGTATTTGCATGCTACAATTTTAACAGTATGCAAATTTCCATCGCTACACCAGCTGAAGTAAGTGAAATAATCAATAAATTTGAACGACGAGGATTTCAAATTTACATCGTCGGGGGGTTAGTCAGGGACGTGCTGCTTACCAGACAAATTTATGATTGGGACTTAACTACGGATGCTACTCCGGAACAAATTCTGGAGATATTGCCGGAAAGTTTTTATGACAACAAATTCGGTACCGTAGGGGTAAAAACTGACGGCAGACCATATGAAATTACCACTTTCAGAACCGAAACCACTTACTCAAATTTCCGGCACCCGGATGCGGTTGCCTGGGGAAAAAGTCTGGAAGAAGATCTGAAAAGACGGGATTTCACAATTAATGCGATGGCTTTAAAACGGGTTTCCGGTAAAGGCCGGGTGGTTAAATACGAACTGATTGATATGTATGGCGGACTGGAGGACCTGAAGTTGAAGCTGATCAGGGCGGTAGGAAAACCGGAAGAAAGATTTGCAGAAGATGCTTTGAGAATGATGCGGGCGGTCAGAATTGCCGCACAACTGGGATTTTCCATAGAAGAAGAAACATTTAAGGCAATAAAAACCCACGCACAAAATATTAAACAAATATCGGCGGAAAGAGTCAGAGACGAACTGCTTAAAATAATGGCCAGTGATTTTCCAGCCGACGGTTATTTAATTTTAAGAAATACAGGGCTGGGAATAATTCTGCTACCGGAAATGGAAAGCACTTTCGGAGTGAAACAGCAAAGTCCCGGACGACATCATATTTATGATGTCGGAACTCACAGTGTGGAAGCGCTGCGACACTGTCCCAGTCCGGATCCGATAACCAGATTAGCAACATTAATCCATGACGTGGGAAAGGTACAAACCCAAAGAGTCTACGCCGACGGAAAAATCACGTTTTATAACCACGAGATGGAAAGTGAGCGAATTGCTAAAAATATTGCCGCTAGACTGCGTTTTTCCAATGAACAAAAAGATAAATTCATCGGATTGGTCAGATGGCATCAATTTTCGGTTGATGAACGACAAACCGACAGCGCTGTCCGCAGGTTTATAAAAAATACCGGCGGGGAAAATATTCCGGACATGCTGGCACTCAGAACCGGAGACCGGCTGGGCGGCGGGGCAAGAGAAACAAGCTGGAGACTGGAAGAATTCAAGCGAAGGCTGGTGGAAGTGCAAAAACAACCATTTAGAGTGCAGGATCTGAAGATATCCGGTGTGGATGTGATGGGAATCAAAAACATCCCCAGCGGACCGTTGGTAGGAAAGTATCTGGAGACTTTGTTTGACGAGGTGGTAGAAAAAGGATTAGAAAACGAGCGGGATGTGCTGATAGAAAGACTGAAACAACTGACGTTATGATGTATTGGTTTTGGATAACAGTAAGCCTGATCCTGTCCGCCGGTATATTTGCAGGGGTGTTATGGATGATTGCCGGAGATTTGTGCGGAGCACCTTTCGTCCCGTCAAACAGAACATTTCTGGAAAAAATATTTGCAATTGCCGGATTTAAAACCGGAAAAAGATTTTTAGATATCGGGAGCGGAGACGGACGGGCAGTCAGGCTGGCGGCAAAAAAATACGGTTTAATCGCCACAGGAATTGAACTGCAGCCTTTTTTGATCTGGTATTCGCGTCTGATAAGTAAAAGCCGAAAAATAGCCAATACCAGATATATCCGAAGGAATTTTTTTCACGGAAAATTACCCGAAGCCGAATATGTTTATTTTTACCTGTTTCCGGGAACGGTGGAAAAACTGGGAAAGAAAATTCTGGCTGAATGTAATCCCGGAACAATTGCAATTTCCAGAGCTTTTGAAGTGAAGGTACTAAAGAAAAATCTTATTAACACTTTGACCGACAAAGGGAGAAGGGTGTACTTTTACCGGTTATGATCAGATTGATTTCGGGTTTCCCATAAGACCAAAATCGGAGCAGCATTGAAAATTGATGAATAGGTTCCGGAAATAATTCCAACCAAAAGAGCAGCGACAAACCAACGAATAGTCTCGCCTCCAAACAATAATAAAGAGGTCAGAGTCAGGGTAACTGTCAGTGAGGTGTTTAAAGATCTGACCAAGGTTTCCGTGATGGAAAAATCTACCACCTGTTCAAATGTAGCCCGGGGAAGTTTAACCAAATTTTCACGAACCCGGTCAAAAACCACAATGCTGTCATGAACGGAAAAACCAATAATAGTCAAAAGGGCGGTAACAAACAAAGAATCTATCTCTACTCCCCAAATTTCCCCGAACAGAGAAAACATTCCCACAACCATGAAGACGTCATGAACCAGCGCTATAACAGCGGAAGAACCGAATTTCCAGGAAGAGTACGGCTTAGGAATGCTTCTAAACGACCAGGCGATATAAATAATGATAAATAATGAAGCAACCAAAACTGAAATCAGGGCATTTCTGGTCATTTCCGCCCCAACCAGCGGACCGACGGTTTCAAAACGTTTGTCTATGACTTCTCCGGAAGAAGAGGCTAATAAGGTTTTGAATTGATTGTATTGGTCCTGAGATATGGCCTTAAGCCGAATGACGTAAACATTGTCAGAAGAGGGCTGAATTGAGCTGATATCAAAACCTAACGGGGCGGAAATACGGCGGATATCATCGGCAGAAATTTGTTTTTGAGTCTGAACTTCAAGCAGGGTTCCACCGGTAAAATCAATGGACAGCCGTAAACCATGACGAAGCAAAAAATACAAACCGGGCAGCATAAGAAGAACGGAGATAGCGAAATACAGCCATTTGTATTTCATAAAAGCAATATATTTTCTGTCTGATTTCATAGGGATTAAGCGGTTTTTCCGGAAAAACCCCGGATTAGGGTGCGGGTAATGGTAATAGAGGTAAACAAAGAAACTAAAATACCGATAGCCAGGGTAAGAGCGAAGCCGCGAATGGAACCGGTGCCAAACCAGAAAAGTATTGAGGCGGTGATAAGCGAGCTGGCGTTACTGTCCCTAACCGAGGTCCAGGCCCGATGGAAACCCAGTTCGATTGCGGCTTTTTTAGGCCGGCCCCAGCGGATTTCTTCTTTAATACGTTCAAAGATAAGAATATTGGCATCTACCGCCATACCAATGGAAAGAATAAATCCGGCAATTCCAGCTAAAGTTAAGGTGACCGGAACAAGCTTGAAAAATGATAAAGACAGCAGAACATAAATCACTAAGGCAAAATCAGCTAACAGACCTTTAAAACCGTAATTGGCGATCATGAAAATGAGGATAATGGCAAAACCCACCAAACCGGCAAATAAACTTTTGGCGATAGATTCAGTACCTAAGGTTGCCCCAACACTACGTTGTTCGACAATCTTAATGGGAACAGGTAAAGCTCCGGCATTTAACTGAATTGTAAGCCGTTTGGCTTCATCCAGCGTAAATTGCCCGGAAATTACGGCTTTACCGTCAGGAATGGCTGATTCGATATACGGAGCGGTCAAAAGCTGATTATCCAGAAAAATGGCCAGGGGCAGACCGATGTTTTCAGAAGTGATTTGGGCAAATTTTTGCGCGCCTTCCGAGTTGAATTCCAAACCTACAACCGGACTACCGCTAACCTGACCCCCCCCGCCGAAATTAACCTGGGCAATTTTCAGATCCTTACCAGATAAACCGGTAGAGACAAAGTCGGCCTGACTGGAGGGAGTGGCAACTTTAGGCAGCATAAATTCCAATCTGGCCGTCTGACCAATTGTGTTTATGGCCTGGGTAACATCGCCGACACCGGGCAACTCAATTATCACCCGATAATTACCGGCGGTGTTGGATACCTGAGTCTGAGCTTCAGATACCCCTAAAAGGTTAATGCGTTTTTCGATATTGTTTTTAGTGGCTAAGACTGCCTGAGCCTGATCTGCCTGAGCTATGCCTGAAGTATCGGCTTCGTAAACCAGATGGGTTCCACCCTGCAAATCCAAACCCAGGTGAAAATTCAGATCCCGCTGAAAACTGCGTCCTAAAAGAGGTAAATTAATTCCGGGACGGGTAAAAGTCCGGCCAAAAATGTGGAGATTTGCAGGCAGATTAAGCAGAACACCAAAAATCAGGCAAATAAAAATGAGGAGGTAGGAACGACGCATAAGTTATTTTCCACCAGACTGCAGGAGAGTCATCTGACCGCGGGCTGTAAAAGTACACCGAAGTGTGCCTTTAAACAAATCGCTTTTGACTTCAACCTCGTCTCCGGGTTTTAATCCTAAAATTCTAACAAATTTTGAGGGGATTGTAACAGCGAGACTATTACCGGTCTTAAGAATTTTTTGGTACATATCACTCAACTAAATCGGAATCGCTGCCGATCAGCATAACCCGTGATCCGGTAAGGATCCCCAATAAAAACGGGTCGCGGCGGGCGCGGCGGAATTTCAGTTCCTCCTCAGTCATGGGAGTGTAATTAATACTTTGACCACGGCGAATTTCTTCGGCCTTAACGATATTGGCTAATTCAGGCAGAACCACGCTACCGACAACAAATAAATCAACCTCATCCGGGCTTGACCTGGCCTGACGACGGACAAAGTGTCCGGAAAGCATGGCCAAGGAAATATTTCCCAGCTTGTGGTGATTTTTAATAATACTCTCCCCGATTCCGGTAGTTTTAGAAACCAAACTTAACAAGTCGGAATAAAAGATGTAATCCTTTCTGAACCAATAATAAAGTCGGTTACCACGGGGCTCCTTTTTCACCATACCCAGATTTTCCATCCGCAGCAACTCACGCCGGACAGCATTGATTTCTTCGCCGGTGCGCCGGACCAAATCGCGGACGTGAAACATCTGAGTGGGATCAGCGAGAAAATTTTCCAACAGCTTGACACGGGTCCGGGAAATAACTAAATCCTTCAGCATAGTATCTGGTCTGAAGATATCACGACCTGAGAGAAATTCAAGGGGGAATGAGTAAGAAGTGTATGCGTGTACTAATTGTACTCTACAGTATTAGTGGAAGGGATGATGGAAATCCACATAGCGCCGGGGGTAAGCTTGATCTCCTTACCTTTGGAATCTTTGAAGATAGTCCGGGCAGTCCGAGTGGTCTTTGTCCAAGTGGCGTTGTTGGCAACACCGTTTTGGAAAACCAAAGCTTTACCTGTACCAATTACGTCATAAAGCATGTGTTTTTCCTTGTCACTGGTGAAAGTTTCTTTAGCAAACTGAACAACTACGGTTTTGAATTTAAGCGGCTGGTTAGTATTTAAATCAACCGAAGTTTCACCACCATTACTTCTGATATAGCTGTCGGAGGCCGAGTCATATTTCCAGCTAACATCAAAGCTTCCATTAAATTCCCGATTGGATTCCCAAAACATGTAAGAAATGTTGGCAGCCGGAGAACCGGAGGCTTTTTCACCCGCAGCTAAATATTTCCAGGAAATGAAATTTTTGTCCCAGGAAGTACCTTTTTCGTCAACGTTAGTCCATTTAAGTTTTTCAGCCTTGGCATACAGACCATCAGCAAAACAGGCCATTGTATGTTCGTAGGCCACTTCCTTACCTGTCCGGTCGGTAATCCGGTGGCAAGTCTTAAATTCACCCGCGTAGCCCATTTGATCCATGTTTTTAATTTTGCCCCGATCAATCAAACACAAGGCCTTGGCCCGTTCATCCACGTTCGGGTCGTCACAGTTTCCGGCTCCGCCGACATGGTTGTACAAAGCGTCATATTCGGAGACCAAATTGACGAAATAAATACGAGCGGAACGTACCGGAGCAAATATCAAATTATCGGTAAGGGCAGCGTCACAGTAAAACAAACCCATAAACCGAGTAATGCCACCTTCGGCAACCGCTTCGTAAACTACATCGGCGCTGCCTAAACCTGATTGAGGCCGGGCGTCAACTGAATTTTCGATCATTACGGCCAAAGGACGCCGGGTAGACCAAACCTGTTGTTCCTGTTTGGTAAATAAAGCTCCATTTAAAGGACAGACCTCGGTTTTAGGTAAGGACGGGTCAAGTTTCGATTTAATCCTGGGGGTGGGAGTAGCAGAAGAGTCGCCTTCCGGTTTGGGCGAAATAACTGCCGAACCACCGGAACCAACAGAACTAAACAACGCATACGAAGCACCGGCAGTGACCAGATACAGGACGAGCGAAATAATGATTAAGAATTTCTTGTTCACAAAAAAGACGAAAAACAAACTGGTATGTAGTATGCCACCTTACAACCCATTTAGTAAAGAGTTAGGCGAAATTGCCCACCTTGACGGGTTGTGCTAGCATATCCCCATGGCTAAGCGCAGAACCAGAAAAGAAAAAATTGTGGCCAGTATGAGATTTCCGACAAAAAGAATTTCGACTGAAAACTTAGGAGAAAAAATTTCTGGAGTTGCAATAAACACGCCGAATACAAATGAGAATTATTTTGCAATGGAAGCAAGTTTGCCGGTGAATTTGGTTCTCTCCGACTTGACAAAATGCGGAGTCGTGACTATTCTGGCCTTGATTTTTCAAATCTGCCTGTCAGTGTATCTAAAGCACGGCGGGTGGCAAATAATAAACGGCATGTTACATAGAATATTTACGATGTATTAGTGAGAGGGGGTGAATGATAATGGCAGCTATGTATTGCGTTAAGTGTCGAGCCAAGAGGGAAGACCCGAATGCCCAAGAAGTAACCATGAAAAATGGAAAAAAGGCATTGAAAGGAAAGTGCCCAATTTGCGGAACCGGAATGTACAAAATCGGAGGAAAATAAATCTATCCGAGCAATTTACAAAAACTCCGTTTTGATTTAGTCAGCGGAGTTTTTGTTATTCCCGTCACCCACCAGTTTGATAAATATTTCGTAAGTGGCACGAATATCAGAGTCCGGTTTGTGACGCTCGACGGCAATGTCGAAAATATTGCAGGTTTCCTGGATATCAAGTTTTTTCACTCCAGGATGAAGCCGCAAACGGGAATAAGCCAAAGCCCAGACTTCGAGCAGGTGATAATCAAAAAAATACGGCAGGTGGTATTTATCCAAAGCTGCAACCAAAAAATCCCATTCGTTCTGAACCGACCAACCGGCCAAAATACAATCAGGGGCTAAAGCAGATAATTCCAACAGAACCTGTTTTAAGGGAACGGCGTCTTTCCAGGCTGCGGGTGAATAATTAATTATTTTGATGGATTCGGGGTGGGCAGTTTCGGGATGCTCGGCAATTACTTTGGTGTAATAGGAGTTCAGAATGGCAAAGTCTGACTGGCGGACAACGAGTGCGGCAACTTCAACAATTTCATGGACACGGGAATCCAGACCAGTCATCTCCAAATCAATAAACAGCAGCGGACGCTCGCGCATAGGGATCCGATGATTAAGCATCAAGGGCATAAAGTCAGCGCAAGTACGGCAAAACAGCCGAAAGTCCGGTAAGGATGAAATAAAACGCGATGAGATAGTTAAGAATTTTAGGGAACATGAGCACCAGTACCCCAAAAATCAGAGAAACCAAGCCCTGAAAAGCCGAGCGATCGGTAAAAATAGCCGGGTTTAACATGGGCTGATTATACCTGAACCTGATCGGAAAAACGAAGAATAATTTACCTGGAGGCGAATAAGCCAGATTCTGTTTTTGATGTGGCAATCTATCTGACGCCCTCATGCTTTCAGCCTCGGAAAGACGACCTGATAACGGCTGGTTCGGAGGTTGCAACGGGGAGGTTTTCCGCTTTTCACCCTCTGCCCGTCTGACGACGGATGAGTTGTAGTCTCTGTGGCACTATCTGGCGGTTACCCGCTCCGGCTTACACCGGACACCCTGTCTTTGGTTGTCTGGACTTTCCTGACACAAACTCCAAAAGAGCCTGTGCCTAGCCACCTGCCTCCAGGTAAGTGTATTTTACCTTAAGGGAGCTACTTTTCTTTGTCCGATTCTACAGAAGGAAACAAATTGGGACTGGCAACATGAACAACCAGGATCAAAGGCAAGGCTAAAATCGCTCCGGCGGTACCAGCCAAACGGAAACCAATCATCAGGGCAATCATGCTGACCAACGGGTTAACTCCGGTTGACCGACTCATAATCTGGGGGACCAAAAGATTGTTTTCCAAAAACTGGACCAGAACATACAAAGCAACGGTGGAAACGGCCATTAAGGGGTGAACCGTCAGAGCGACGATTACTGCCGGAATGGCAGAAAAGGTTGGACCGATACTGGGAATGATTTCCAGCATTCCGGCCAGAATGGCCAGAGGTAAAGCGGTTTCTAGCCCCAAAATCCGTAAGCCAATATAAGTCATAACTCCGACACATAACATGAGCAGCAACTCCCCCCTGATCCAACCACCCAGGCGGATTTCAACATCGGAAATGATTTTAGCTATCTTTTGGGCTTTCTGGCGATTCAAGTAACCTTCTAAAAGCGCATCGATCTTGCGACGTTCCATTAAGAGATAAAAGGAGATAACTACTGTGGAAACAACGTCTAAAACATTCCCAAATAAACCTGAAGCTAACCGAATAACACTGGTCGGGATGGTGCCCATACTGGAGAGCAGTTGGCTGGTAAGCTCCTGTTGGTGTTGATTGAGATATTGGTTGCTGGCTACAGCACCAGAAAACTGGCTGATTAACCGAGTAGTCTGATCGATAAGCGACGGAACAATACCGGCGACCACGGCTCCTACAGCGAGCCAAATAACCGTATAAACAACAACTATGGCCAGACTGCGGGGAAAGCGCAGGACTTCCAGACGATTAACCAATGGTTTTAGGGCAGACATGATAATAAAGGAGATAAAGAGGATGAGAATAATATCCAAGGTCTGAATGACTAACCAAATCAAGGCTATTAAGAGCAGAGAGAAGATGATGGTGCGCTCAGAAATCTCAACTTTTTTTGACATCGGAGTCATTATACCAATCCAGAAAGTACTTTTGGGCGGCTATCCGCCAATTTGAATCGGTGATGTCAAACCATTTAATCCCCGGTTGTTTGTTAAACCAGGTCAGCTGTCTTTTTAAGTACTGACGTTCTGCAGTAATCCATTTGGTTTCCCAATCGGGAAAAAGAAAAGTCCGATATCCGGAAGCGGTCATTGAGGGGAGGTCTGATCCATATCTAGACAACAAAGTTTCAGCTTCCTGACGGGCACCCAATTTAAGCCGGCTGGCTACCCGGTCACCTATAAGTGAATCCAAATATTTCCTGTCAGCCCGCAAACCAATGATCAAAAAGTCAGATTCAGGCAGAGACGGAGTTGCGGGTGCTGCTGCAGATAAACCAATTTCAATGGCCCGGACTAAGCGCCGACTATTAGCGCGATCAGAAGAATTCAGGCTAGCGGCCCGGGACGGATCGACCCGGGAAAGCAGATGAAACAACTTAACCGGGGTTTCTTTGGAAAGCTGCTGCCGCAAGGAATAATTGGGCGGAATAGTGATTCCGGAAAAAGGGGAAGTCAGTGATTTGATATATAAACCGGTCCCTCCAACAATTACCGGAAGCCGGTGACGGCGAAGAATATCTTTAATGACCAAATTTGCCGCCTGATGCCAATGCGAAACACTAAACGGCTGGTCGGGAGAAACTACATCATAAAGCCAAATTTTGGTTTTGCCGGTCCGGTAATAAATCAGTTTCTGCCCGTGCCAAGAAATTGCGGAATTAACACATACGGCTTTTGCCGGAATATCTTTACCGGTAACGATACTCATTTCCCGATAAACCTGACGGGAATCGGCAGAAATGATTTCAGCCGGCATCCGGCGGCAGAGATCCAAAGCAAATCCGGTTTTGCCGGTAGCAGTCGGACCACAAATAATGAGAATTTTGGCCATGTAAAGTGATTATATTACGTTTATTTGCTAAAATCGGGTATGGCAGAAAATCACCGGGTAGAGGAAAAAGTTGCCAGAGCAGAGAAAATCAGGGGAAATCTGGCCGGAATAATTTTAGGAGGGTGGATTTTAGCTATAAATGAGGCTAATCCGGTATTTTCCAATCAGGAAAACAGCCGTGAGCAGCGGGCAAAAGCAGCCCTGATTATGCTGGTGGCGGCTGAAGATATAGCGTTTCGGTCAAAAGAATCCAGACAAACAGAGATAGAGCAAGGTTTAACCGGGATTATTTATGACTGGACCGACCGACATCAACAGGAAATCCCGGGAGAAATACTGAATGAAGTGAAAATGGAAAAGATAAAACATGATTTACGGAATGCGACTTTGGAAGGGCGGGAACAAATAATTGCCGGCATCAAGGATGAAGAAGAGAATACCCAAAAAGCCGTTCTTATGGCCAGAGCAGCCAGAATCATTCAGGATGAAAAGTTGATGGAAGAAGCGATAGAGATACAAAGGAAATTTAATAATCCTGACAGACTTGCCGTACTTTTGCGCTGGCAGAAAGAACTGAAAAACCCGTCGGCAATGACTGAATACCGGGAAACTGTTTTAAAGATAGTTTACGGAGAAATTTTCGGACGAATACCCTGGACACGACTGGTTCCGAATGAAATCGCTAATGATTAGCTGCTAGCCGACTGATAAGAACGCAGACAACGACTCCAAAAGACAAGAGAGATAAGCACAAATACGACGGAGAGAATAAAAGAAAGGACTATCAACTGCCAGGAAAGCAGCCCGATGAGGAATTTGGGAGGAAAAGTGTACATGACTCCAAGCGGAATAACAAAAGTAAGCAATGAACGCAGGGGTTCGATGTAAACATCCACCGGGATCCGCATCAATGATGTCAGATCGCGATAGATAAGAATGAGATGATCAACAGAAGTGGTAACGACGCCAAACCCTAGTACAAAGATATGAAAGGCGGCGGAAATAAATATGGAGTTGATGATGAGAAGAAAGTAGCCTAACCAGAAAAACACAGGGACAGACAGTGACGTAATTCCAAAATATACCACCACGGCCAAAATGATTAACAGCATTATCCCGTCCATAATATCCATGCCGCCAAGCAGGACCCGGATCAGAGGGTTAATCGGTTTAAGTAAAATTAAATCCAAATCTCCAGAGACAATTAAAGGACGAAAACTGTAAACATTTCTAAACAGAAACTGCGAACCAGTATCAATCAGGTTAAAGGATAAATAAAAAAAGATGATCTGTTCGCGGGTATAACCTGCCAATGAAGAAACACCCTGTAACAGCAGATTGAGAAAAAAAAGAAATATGGCGATACGAATAAATTTGGAAACGACAAAAACTAAAGTGATAAACCGATTGGTCAACGTCCGCTGAAACGAATTAATCGAATAGAGATACCATACCCGGAAATTTTTCATATCATTTTCCCTCCGCACCGTAAACCCGCAGGCCTTTAATCCAGACCAGACGGGCAAAGAAAAATAATATCAGCATCCAAATAAATGCCTGAAGCAAAATCCGAAGCAGATAAAAACCGGTAATTTTCCCCAAAAAAATCGCCGCAGGATAATAAATCAAATATGGGAAAGGGGTAAACTGTACAGCCAGTTTGCCCCAAGCAGGGAGAATATCCAAAGGAAAAATTGATCCGGCTAAAGTTTCGATAAAAATAATGATTAAAAACGACAAACCCCAGGTGTTTTCGGGATTCCAGAAGGAAACAAAACGGGTGAGCAGACTCAAAAAATAATAGGCCGGAACCGAAACTAGACAAATAAGCAAAAATCCTATTAGGGAAGAAACCGAAAAATTAAGTACTAATTCAGGACGGAAAATCAGCCAAAGAAGAAATATCTCGATTAAAGCGCAAATGACGTTTAAAAGCTTACTGGAGAGATCGCGGACAAACCAATATTTTAAATAACTGATCGGTTTAACCAAATAATTACTCAGATCGCCGCTGCCAATTTCGCCACCAATATTATCAGCAGACGGAGCAGAAAGAATAATCGACTGAACCAACAAAACCAACAAAATATAACTAAACATCTGCGGCTGGGAAAAACCAAAGACCGCGGAACCTGTCTGGTAAATGCCCTTCCAGAGAAAGAAAGTCATCAGTAACCGTAAAATATTACGCAATCGCCAAAGCAGGAAATTGAGACGGTAAACAAATTGGTTCTGCCAATCAATCAAAAAAACGGCCAAATAACGCCTCATGAAGGCCGATGATTAGTAAATACTTCCCTGATAATATCTTCTATGACCGGCTCCTCAATGTTCAGATCAGCGACCGGAAAATCCTGAAGCAATTTTCCAGCAACAGCGGAGACTGAGACCCGGTCAACTGTCAGAACCGCCCGGGGAAAATTGAATTCCCGAATTTCAGCCAGTTTGAGCAATTCCCGTTTTTCTACCGGCCGATCAAAGACCACGGTGATGGTCTTATGTTTGGAAAACTTATTTACTATGTCCGAAAGCAGCCCATCAAAAAGAATTTTTCCATTATCGATGATAATTACCCGCCTACAGAGATCTTTCACATCTTCCATGTAATGAGAAGTAAGAATAATCGTCGAGTGAAAACTCCGGTTATATTCCTTGATAAAGTCACGCATTTTTTTCTGCATTACTACATCCAGACCAATGGTGGGTTCGTCTAAAAATAATATCCGTGGAGTGTGCAACAGGGCGGCAATCAGCTCCATTTTCATTCTCTGACCGAGGGAAAGTTTACGCACCTGAGTTTTTAATAACGGACGAACATCCAAGAGATCTACCAACTGATCCAAATTAGACTTAAATTTTGCATCAGGAATCTCATAAATTTCCTTATTCAGGATAAAGGATTCCATGGCCGGCAAATCCCACCATAACTGATTTTTCTGACCCATGACCAAAGAAAACTGTTTCTGGAACTCCGGTTTCCGATCCCAAGGAGTAAAACCTAAAACAGAAACTTCTCCTGAAGTAGGATACAGAAGGCCGGCAAGCATTTTAAGCGTGGTGGTTTTACCGGCGCCGTTCGGACCAATAAATCCGACCAATTCGCTTTGATTAATTTCAAAACTCACTCCGGCTACAGCGTTGATATCCTGATATTGGCGGTTAAACAAAGATTTGACCGAACCGATGAAACCGGGGTCTTTCTGCTGAACCCGAAAAGTTTTTTTCAAATCTTTAACCTGAATTTCCGCCATGGTCTGATATTACCAGTTTAGGATCCGGACGACGAGTAGTGATTAACCGAAAACCGCCAAATAAATTCGGAGAGCAGCCAGGATAAAATAAAGAAAACAATATATCCTGCTAAGAATACCGGTTGCAGTGGTCTAAGCAACAGCTGAGTGGTAGGGATAGTAGTAAAAAATGAAAACGGGATGACAGTTAACCAGGCCCATATGCCGGCGTGGTTATATAGCGAAGTAGGATATTTATATATTTCCTGAATTCCGAACATGACTGAAGACGTAGTCGGAATGTAACCAAAGAAAAAATTAAGGGAGATAAAAATCACAGTGAAGGAATGAAAAATCCACAGACTGATTATTAAAGTCAAAAAATAAATCAGAACTGAAAGCGGATTTATCGTCAGTTTAAATGTATAAATACTGACAAATACACTGATTAGACCGAGGATAAAACAAACAAAATTATGTAAACCGCCACTGCGGAAAAAAGTAATTAACCGGCTGGAAATAGGTTTGGTTAAAAGATGGTCAAATACACCACGGTTAATATCCCTGACTGTATGAATCAGGCCTTTCCAAAATAGATAGAAGGCGGCGTAAGTAAATACCTGGAAGGTAAACAGGAGGACCCACATCTCCCCCACCGACCAACCAGGAAAAGAAAATTTACTGATAATCAGACTAAAGGAAACCATGTGAAGGAAGAAGTAACAGACTGAACCGATTAACTCCAATAAGGAATTAACCGGATTAATCAGCTCGTGACCCATTCTGGCTGACTGAACGCGAAACAAAAATCGTAAATTTTTTTTCATAATCAACTGGCGGTAAATGAATATTTAGAAATGGCCGAATTCTGAACGATTAAAATTAGCAATTGGGAAACAAAAATCCAAATTAAAACCCAAAAAAGGTCAAGTCGGTCAATTCCGGAGGAAAAAACGGCCGGATTCCAACTTCCGAGGTAAAAAAAAGGAGAGTGGCGAAGAAAGCCGGAAATTTCTGCGGAAAAGAAAGTAGTGGGAATAACAAATCCCCCTAAAAGCTGAAAAACGACATGTTTTAAATTCCGAATTGCCCAGAATTCATCTATCCAAAAACTGACCAGTCCGGTAAGGTAACTTAAATTAAAATACACCAAAGAAGAAAGAAATACCGATACAAATACAGGTAAAATACGGGAAAGAGGAAACTGATCCGGTTTAAAAACAAAGGCTGCAACCAACAGCAATGGAGCCAAATAGATAAACTGGGAAATTTTTTCACTAAAATTTTTAAAAAGTAACCAAGGATAAAGACTGATGGGACGGGTGAGGAAATTATTAATATCTCCGGTATGGGCGAGTTCTTCCAGCTCCTCGTCAATTGATGAGGAAACGAACGGAAAAATCAAACCAATAATCAAGTAATACGGGAGTAACGAGGTAGCGGAAGTCTGACCAAGCGGCCGGGAAAAAGAGAGAGCCGCCAGCATAAGGAGAGGGGTGATAAATCCCTGGATTAAAGAGAGGAAAATCTGAAAACGGTACGACAAGGAAAGGGAAAAGGTCAGCAAGAAAAGAGTATGATATTTCTTCATTTTTGCCCGAAACGGGACCCCTGGTCCCGTTTGAGTCCAACATATAACGACAGGTTTTACTTTACAGCCTTTTTCAAAGTCTTTCCAGGCGTAAAGCGGGCAACCCGATGACCCTTAACAATCTTTCTTTCCTTTGTCCGCGGAACAATCACCGGCTTATCTTTAACACGAGTTACTTTGAAAGTCCCAAAACCGGAAAGAACGACTTTTTCTCCCTTGGATAAGGCTTTTTTGACTTCATCTAAAAGGGTTTCTACAGCTTCACGAGAGGCCTTTTTGGTTAAGTGAGCTTTTTTAGCAACAACTTCAAACATCTGTTGTTTCGTCATTTAATTCACCTCCTTTCAATTATGCTTTCAGAATATATTTATCCATCACATGAATAAATATACAATGAATATAAGGCAAAAATATTATACCGGGAAGAGAAAGTCAAGAAGGATCTAAATTATTTGGCTTTTGTGATATCCGATACCCGAACTTCGCGAATTGCAGTTAGCTTTATTTGGCCTACATATTGGGCTTTTTTCTCGAGCTCCTGTTTTATCTTAGCGACCAGAACGTTCAACTCAGAATCGGAAACCATTTCCGGTTTAACGATTATCCGAACATCGCGACCGGCCTGGAAAGCAAAGACTTCGTTGACACCGGGGAAAGATTTACCTATTTCTTCTATCTGAGTCAGGCGCTTAACATAAGCCTCATGCGGCTCATATCTGGCCCCGGGACGGGAACCGGAAATAGCATCCGCAATCCAGACAACACGAGAAACTGCAGATGAAAAAGGTTTATCTTCGTGATGTTCGGCCACAGCATTAATAACTAATTCCGGAAGTTCATACTTCTTAAGCACCTGAACCCCCAACTGGACATGAGTTCCTTCTTCATCGGTGACAATTTTACCTATATCATGCAATAAACATCCGAGCCTAATTAAACCGATTGTTTCCTCCGGCAACCCGAGTTCGTGACCGATCTCAACCCCGATTTTAGTTTCCTCAATGGTATGAATTCCTAAATTCTGACCATAAGAAAAACGGAAACGATAACGACCAATCATGGAAATAAGTTCCGGATGAAGATTGTAAACCCCACAGGAAGTGCAGATCTTGCGCCCTTCTTCCATCAGAACGGTCTCCAAATTTTTCTTTGTCTGGTTTACGACTTCTTCTATCCGGGACGGCTGAATCCGACCGTCCTTAATCAAAAGCTCTAGTGAGCGACGGGCAACTTCACGTCTTAAAGAATCGAACGAAGAAAGTTTAAGAGTATTACCTTCTTCAATTTCAATTTCCACTCCGGTGGCTTTCTCAAACGCAGCAATATTTCTGCCGCCCTGACCAATAATGCTGCCTTTTACACTATCGTTGGGTAAACTAATCGTGGAGACAGAGTATTCAGCTGTGTAATCCGTGGCGCCATGAAGCATGGCAGAAATTATCATTTCCTGGGCGATCTCGTCAGCTCTGGCTTTCAAATCGTTCCTATACTGCTCAATATTTTTGGCCAATTCGGAAGCATAAAATTTCTCCGACTCGGCAATCAATTCTTTTTTGGCATCTTCACGCGATAAACCGGTAACTTTTTCCAATTTACGTAAATATTCATCCCGCAAGGACTGCAGACTTTCAAAAGCTTCGGAAAGTTGGGCAGAAGAAGCTACAGAATTATCCGGTGATGATGAGGCTCCGGTCGGAGGAGTGTAAAAACCCATAATTATTTATCTGTGTCAGAAATGACCTATTTAACATGAAGGCGATTATACCCCGTTTTAATGGCTGACTCAATCGTATTCCAGCCAAAACCGCGGGAATAAAGGAAACGACTGGCCTTAAGCCGATATTCCCTAAGAGGCAAACCAGACCAAATACCAGCTTTCTTATCTAAAAGATTCACGGCTAAATTGGCTTCATCAGAAATACCGGCTAAAGCTAATTCGATAATCTCCGGGGAAATTCCTTTTTGGGCCAAATCCCGTTTTAACAACATCTTTCCTTTGGGTTTGGTCCGGGAATAAGATTCCACAAACCAGACAGCAAATTTCTGATCGTCAATAAATTTTTGATCTTCCAACCAAGTAATAACCGCGTTGACAGACGACTGATCGGACGTTTTTGATTCCAGACGCCGAACAATTTCGGCTCGGCTGTACAGACGGAGGGAGAGAAGTTTCAAGGCGTAAGCAAGAAGCTGCTGATACAGATCTATTCCTCGGTTTCTGACTCCCCCATTTGTTTGGGGAGCGGATGTTTGGTGTCTTTGGCGATCTTCCATATAGCTTCTTCTACCTGTTTAGCCATTTTAGCGTTTTCCCGCAAATAATCAGAAGCAGCATTACGACCCTGACCAATTATAGTTTCGCCCAAATAGATAAACGAACCTTTTTTATTTAAGACTCCCAATTCTAAACCAACATCAATTAATCCCCCGGTTTTACTGATACCGCCATCATTTAAAATATCAAATTCGGCAATCCGGAACGGAGGAGCAACTTTGTTTTTGACAATTCTGGCCCGATGACGGGAACCAATTGCCTGCTCACCGTCTTTTAAGGTTTCTATTTTACGGGTGTCTATACGGATAGAAGAGTAAAACTTCAGGGCCATACCGCCTGGGGTAGTTTCAGGGTTACCAAACATCACACCGATCTTCATCCGGAGTTGATTGGTAAAGATGACTACACTGCGGCTTTTGGAAATTGCCCCGGTAATTTTTCTTAAAGCCTGGGACATTAACCGAGCCTGAACTCCCATAACACTATCCCCCATTTCCCCTTCGATTTCTGCCCGCGGAACTAAAGCCGCAACCGAATCGATAACGATAACATCAATCGCCCCAGAACGGATAAGGGTTTCAACGATTTCTAAGGCTTGCTCACCGGTATCAGGTTGGGAAATATAAAGATTATCCAAATCAACCCCGATGCTTTCTGCCCGGGCTGCATCCAAAGCATGTTCTGCGTCGATGAAAGCGGCTGTGCCGCCAGCTTTCTGTGCCTGAGCAATACAGTGAAGAGCGATGGTGGTTTTACCGGAGGCTTCAGGTCCGTAAATTTCCGTAATTCGACCTCGAGGTAGTCCACCGACACCCAAGGCCAAGTCCATAGCTATGGAACCGGTTGAAATAACTTCGACGGCCAACTTATCCGATTTTTCGCCCATTTTCATAATTGAACCCTTACCGAATTGTTTTTCGATTTGTTCCATCGCAATCTTGATTGCCTGAAGGCGTTGATCTGCTGCCATAGCTGAGCTTCAATATATAGATAAAATTCAAAAAATCAAGCGGTTTTTTTTGCTGACCGGTGGGAAACCCGTTTTTTGGGAGGGGGTAAGACCTCCGGTTCAATAGGTTGCTGTGTTATCGACGGCAAATGCCAGATCCAATTGAAAGCAAAATAGGCCATCAACCCCAAGTTAAAGATGTCCAAAAGCGGGTTAGGAGAAACGGAAAGGATAAAAGAAAACAGCAAGGGCAGAACTGAGGCATAAATAACAATTTTTAAAACATCAGCAAAATTCATTGAGCGTTTTATGAAAAATTTAACTAAGAAAAGAAAGATAGCTGACCAAATAAGCATCGAGGTGAATCTCTGTGTCCAGACAAGAGCAGTAACAAACAGACTAATGATCAGAATAGCAGCCAGTACCCCGAACCAAATCTGAGTCAGGTGAGTTTCAACAAAAGATTTAATTTGTAATTTGGAAGTAGCAAAGGAAGGAATGTTTTTAAATGATTGAGTAGTAAACGTGCCATCTTCGGACTTGACGATCAAATCAGTGGAAGTAATCAGAATTCCGCTTTTGTAGGTATCCAATGCGGAACTAGTGGCAGCAGAGTCCAAAATGAAAGAGTAGTCTGAATCCCCGGTGATTTGCGGCTGAGAGAGAGTAGTTGAAAAAACTCCGTCCTGTAAACGAAATTCCGCATCTGGCAGATTACTGTCGATAAATTTAGGTAGCTGCGGGAGTTTATTGGTAAGAAGAAAAATTACAATCAGAACAATAATCCCCATTAAGATAAGCAAGTATTTAGTCCAATACCAAATAACCTGACGTAGGGATTTTTGAATAATCACCTGTCCGTAGTTGTTATCCTGTAAACTTGTATAGGTTTCGCGAAAAATATTTACCATGAGGGTTAAATTTTACCGGGTGGTGAGGTAAAATACAAATTATCCCTAGTACGTTTTTCCGGGGCGGAGTTTGACGGTAGAATAGGCGCATGGGGTGCGTCTGGAGGCAGTTCAATTCTGCCCGCCCCGACTAAATAAAAAACCGAAGAGTTTAAACTAGCATTTTTTTGTTTTACGGCCGGAGTCAGAACTAGGGTGATTTGACAGAATTCAGAAGGAAAGCTGGTCTCTGTGACGCTGATCTATCTCCCGATATGAAGGCTGCCAATCTGCGTAAAAACCGCCGGCAGTATCCGAAAGACAGTTATATGGTTTTTGGCAAACATGAACCAGGGTTTGAATTTCACCCAGATACTCCTGAGTAATTCTGTGACCGTTTTCATCCAAAACAGACTGACCGTTTGTATATTCAGCAACAACCTGCCAATTGGCCGGAACACAAAAGTCAGATTTAACTATCCGGGGATGAGCAACCGAATAATCTTTGCCGCCGGTACCCCCCGTTAAGTTTTTGGGGGCGATGGCTTTACAGGGATGAAGATGCCGGTACAGAGGGTTTTCTAAATTGTATTGAGGAAATGAATCATTTTCCCTACGCATATTATCTCTTGGGAGACTGCTTTTTGCGACGAGATTTGCCGCCGGTGCCTACCATACGGCGCTGGCGTTCACGGGGATCCCGGGTAAGAAGTCCGGCTGACCGAAGTGCGGTTTTGTGCTCTGCTTTAATTTTGGCCAAAGCACGGGAAATAGCCAAAACCAAAGCGTCAGCCTGAGAAATCAAGCCGCCACCGATAACTTTTGCTGCAACCGAATATTTGGAAAGAGAGGTGGTGGAAAAAGGAGAGAGATATCTGGCTTTGAGTTTAAGACCGGGGAAATATTCAGCGGCTGGTTTGCCATTGACGGTAATTTCACCATTACCGGAAATGATACGGGCAGAAGCAGTCGCTTCCTTGCGGCGGCCGATAGCGCTGGAAATGATTTTAGTTTTAACTTCTGACATAGACGAATTTATTTTTTGAATTGATCAACGTAAGGGTGGTTTTCACCGGGAAAAACATGTAGATGGCGAAGCATTTTAGCCCGAAGTTTATTCTGCGGCAACATACCGGAGACCGCATGGGTAATTATCCGGGCGGGATTGGTACTGATAACTGTGCTGAAAGGCAAAGCCAGCATACCTCCAGGGTAACCGGAGTGGTGGCGATAGAGTTTGGTCAGAGTTTTATTACCTGTGACAACAACCTGAGCGGCATTAATCACAACCACATGATCCCCCATATCTAAATGGCGTGTAAAGCCGGTTTTTTCTTTGCCCATTAATTTTTTAGCAATTTGAGTAGCCAAACGACCGAGAGTTTGGGATTTAGCATCAAACAAGGTCCACTTGCGTGAAATATTTTTAACTGAAGGAGTATAAGTGTTCATGGCAGTATGGGCAAATTAACTCTTTTTCGCCGGCTTGGTAGAATGAGATTTCCGAACAGCGGTTGTTTTGGTCGAAGTGGTTTGTTTTTCCTGCTGAGTAGCTGCTTTAGTTTCCGGTTTATCCGGAACAACGGCAGCTGATTGGGCAGTAAACTCCATTCTGACCATGGGAGCATTGTCACCAACCCGATTACCAAGTTTGATCAATCTGATATAACCCCCGGCCCGGTCTTTAAACCGCGGAGCAATTTGCTGAACTAATTTCTGAACTAAATCCTTATCTACAATAACTTCCTCTATCTGGCGGACCTCGGATAATCCGGCTTTTTTGGCTTTAGTGATAAGCTTTTCGATTAAAGAGACAGAAGCTTTGGCCTTGGTTTCGGTAGTTTCAATGGCTTCAGAGCGAATCAGGGCACCAGCAAGGCCCTTCAGAAGCGCCTGGCGCTGTCCGGTATCACGAGAGAGTTGTTTTCCGAATACATTGTGACGCATGTCTCATTGGGCAAGTTCAAAATTACGCTCGGCCAGCGCTTCCGCAATAATATCGACCGATTTTCCGCCCAAATTTTTGACTTTAGACAGTTGAGTCTTGGGAACGGCTAAAATATCTGCCACTGTCTGAAATCCAGCTTTTTGGAGGGCATTTGAAATACGGGTGGGCAAATCTAATTCTTCGACGGAAATGTTTGAACCAGCGGATGACTTAACAGCAGACTGATTGTTAGCAGAAATACCAACATTGGCTTCAGGGTTAACAATACCAGAGAAATAATTGACTAAAGTCTGAGAAGCGGAAATAAGCGCATCAGACGGGGTAACGGTAGAATTGGTAAAGACTTCGAGAATCAATTTATCAAAATTGGTCATCCGACCAACACGAGTGGATTCAACCTTGTAATTAACCCGGGTAACCGGAGTAAAGGTAGCGTCCAAGGGGATTAAACCCAAAGTGGTGCTCTTTCTGTCTTCAGCGGGAGAGTAACCAAAACCGGATTCAACTGCGGCTTCGATTTCCAACTTAGCAGATTTTGAAGTCAGATGGGCAATTACCAGATCTGGGTTGGCGATAGTGACATCAGAAGGAACATTAAATTCTCCGGCTTTAATTTCACCGACCTTGTTGGCATTCAAAGAAATTTTGGCAGGTTTGTCACCAGCATAAGCCAAGCGGATTTCTTTTAGATTAAGGACTAATTCAACGACGTCTTCCTGAATGCCCTCAATGGAAGTGAATTGATGATTGACACCGGAAATCTGGACGTTTGTAATTGCAGCTCCGGGGATAGCGGTCAAAAGCACCCTGCGGAGAGCATTACCCAAGGTATCACCAAAGCCCTCAGGAAGAGGTTCGATAACGAACCGGGAAAATCCGGGTCGGCTATCCTCTGCTTTGAATGCAAATTGCGGTTTAGTCATTTTTTATTTTTTAGCGGGAGTAAAACTCCACAATAAGTTGTTCATTAACTGGACTGTCAATTTCGTCCCTCTTGGGCAAAGATACAATTTGCCCGACGGTTCCGGTACGTTTGAGCCAGGCAGGAGGCTTTATTTCCAGGCTATCAAGGCGAGACTGCAGAGCTGCAGAGGAGGAAAGCTTTTTATCAAGCGATATTACCTCTCCAGCACTGGTCTGAAATGAAGGTATAGTTACCTTCTGATCGTTTACCAAAACATGGCCATGAGAAACTATTTGTCTAGCCATGGCCCGAGTAGAGGCCAAACCTAGCCGGTAAACGACGTTATCAAGTCGCGTTTCCAGAAGCTGGAAAAGATGCTCTCCAGTCTTTCCGCGAACTTTCTTCGCCTTTTTAAAGTACCCGACGAATTGTTTCTCGATTATACCATACATCCGGCGCATTTTCTGCTTTTCCCGCAGGCGGGTAGCATAATCCGATTGCCGGCGGGTACCCTTTGGTCCGTGTTGACCGGGAGGAATATTGGCACGCCGCAGTTTGTTGCCTTTACCAAACAAATCTAAACCTTCCCGGCGGGAAAGACGATTTTTTGGTCCGATATAACGTGACATAAATTTTTATTTAATAAGTAAATTACCAGCGGAAATGGGCAAAAGCTTTATTGGCTTCAGCCATGCGGTGCATATCTAACTTCTTTTTAATTGCGGCACCGGAATTATTGGCAGCATCGATCAATTCAGCGGTTAACTTCTCAGCGAAGGTATGAAATTCAGTGCTGGGACGAGACCGAGCGGCCATAATCAGCCATCGAATGGCCAATGAATCGCGGCGCGGACCCCGAACCGGAACCGGAACCTGATAAGCAGCACCACCAATCCGGCGGGAACGAACCTCCATTTGCGGACGAATATTTTCCAAAGCGTTATTAAAGAATTCCAAGGGTTCGGTGTGGGTTTTTTCCTTGATTAAATCAAATGAGTGGTAAACCTGTTTTAGAGCAGCTTCTTTTTTACCATTACGCATCATCCTGTTAATGAGTTTAGTAACCATAACAGAACCATAAATCGGATCGGGCTGGATGTTTCTGACGGGAGCTGCTTTAGATCGCATAAAAATTATTATTCAGACTAACTGGCTGATGCGGCTTTGGGTCCACTAACAGATTTAGTACCATACCGGGACCGACCCTGTTTGCGGTTTTCTACTCCGGCAGCATCATATTTACCCCTAACTATGTGATATTTAACTCCAGGGAGATCTTTAACCCGGCCACCGCGGACCAAAACAATACCGTGTTCAGCAATGTTGTGACCAATACCAGGGATATAGGAGGTAACTTCAGTTTTGTTTGACAGTTTAACCCGGGCGATTTTACGTAAAGCAGAATTTGGTTTCTTCGGGGTCATAGTTTTTACCACAGTGACCACTCCCCGTTTGAAGGGATTGGAAGTGGCGACAAACCGACGATCTTTGGCATTAAAAGACCGACGCAGTGCGGTGGCTTTAATCTTTTTAGCCTTAAGCCGGCGCGGTTTTCTGATAAGTTGATTAATAGTCGGCATAGAGATTAATTATAACAACTACTAATTAGGCAATAACGGCACGATCCGGGCTGGTGGGAATCAGACGGCCAATAATAACATTTTCCTTCAAACCAAGGAGCGGATCGATTTTACCTTCGACGGCAGCCTCGGCCAACTGGGAGGTGGTTTCAATAAAGGAAGCAGCTGATAACCAGGAACCAGTCTTTAAAGCAGAGCGGGTGATACCCAAAACAACAACCTGAGCTGTGGCCGGCTCTCCGCCCGCGGCCAGAACTTTGGCGTTTTCGTTTTCAAATAAAGCACGGTCAATAATGTCTCCAGGAAGAACGGCAGTGTCACCCTGGGTAATAATCCTAACCCGATCACTCATCTTTCTGACGATGACTTCAAAGTGCTTGTCATGAATAGGAACTCCCTGAGATTCGTAAACGGTTTGAACTTCTTCGATTAAGTATTCCTGAGCGCCGCGCAGGCCACGAACTTCCAAAACTTCCTTAATATCTAGAGAGCCGGAAGCTAACTGTTGACCAACGGAGACCAAATCACCATCGGCTACCTTTAGTTCAGCCGCCAAGGGAATAATATATTCACGTTCCTCAACCGGTTTAACAGCAGTGTTTCTGATGCGAACTTTGTAGCCTTCCTCTGTCTCGGTAACTTCCACCTTGCCGGAAATTTCCGCTAACGGCGAGACCAGTTTAGGAGTTCGGGCTTCAAACAACTCTTCCACCCTAGGCAATCCCTGAGTTACGTCGATGCTGCCGACTGATTGGCCACCGCGTTTGCCGTGCAAAGTCATTTGTGTTCCAGGTTCACCGATACTCTGAGCAGCAATTACTCCGACCGGATCGCCAATAACAGCCATAGACATGCTGGCGAGATTCCAACCATAACAGGTTGCACAAATACCATACTTGGCTTCACATGTCAGCGGGGAGCGAACAACTACATGTTCGACTTCGTCAGACATAATGGTTTCCATCTTCTGATCATCTATAGCCGTTCCGGCCGGGATTAAGACTTTCTTAGACTTGGCAGAAATGACATCTGCAGCCAATATTCGGCCAAAGACCCGGGCTGTAAACGACTTGGTCCGCTTGTCTTTCTTGGAGATAGTCAGGCCGGTTTTAGTACCACAATCTTCGGTGCGAACAATGGCGTCATGGGCAACATCTACCAATCGTCTGGTCAGGTAACCGGCATCAGCGGTTCTGACGGCAGTGTCGGAAAGACCTTTACGTTCACCGCGAGCAGCGGATACATATTCAAAGGAAGAGAAACCCTGACGATAATTGCTCTTTAAAGGCAAGTCAACGATACGGCCCATTGGGTCGACTACGAGTCCGCGCATGGCAGAAAGTTGTCTAACCTGCTCCTTGGAAGCTTTTCCGGCACCAGCGTCGATAATAACCCTGATTGGATTGCTCTCATCAAACAAGTCCCAGGTCACATTGGCTAAATGTTCAGTGGTTTCCAGCCAGATTTCCTGAGACAAGCGACGGCGTTCTTCATTGGTAATCAATCCAGTGGAGAAGTTGTTTTCGACTTCGGAAACCCGATTATTGGCTTCGGAAATAATAGTGTCCTTCTGATCAGAAATCTGACAGTCGGTAATACTGACGGAAATTCCGGACAAACTACCGGCCCAGAAGCCAATATCCTTAATGTCGTCGATCATCTTGGTAATGGTTGAGGTATCAAAAAGTTTGAAAGCTTTATCAAACAGCTTAACCATAGTGGAACGACGAACAGACTCGTTCACAAATCGCAAACGTTCAGGTAAAACTTCATTGAAGAGAATCCGGCCGGGAGTAGTATCCAAGATTTGTCCATTAATTCTGGCTTTAATCCGCTGTCGGAGTTTGACTATGCCGGTGTTGTAAGCCAAAACTGTTTCTTCTGGTGAGGAGAAAACTGAAGAATGCGGTTCGACACGCGGATCAACTGAAGTCAGATAGTAGAAGCCCAAAGCAATTTCCTTAGTGGAGGGGACGGAGATGGGGGTACCATCGGCAGGTTTGCGCAGATTCTTTTCCGGAGTCATTAACTCTTCAACTTCCTGGATTGCCTCTTTACTCAGGGGGACATGAACGGCCATTTGGTCACCATCAAAATCAGCATTGAAACCGGCACAAATACACGGATGGATCTGGATAGCAGAACCTTCGATCAAAATCGGATAGAAGGCTTGAATTGAAAGTTTGTGCAAAGTCGGAGCGCGATTTAAAAGGACCGGATGATCTTTAGTGATGCTTTCCAAAATATCAAAAACCTCGGGCGGACGGGATTCCAGAAGATTCTTGGCGGACTTAACGTTCGGAGCCAAACCCTGAACAATCATCTGACGTAACACAAACGGCTTAAACATTTCCAAAGCCATTTCCTTGGGCAAACCACACTGATTAATCTTCAAATCAGGACCGACAACAATGACGGAACGACCGGAATAATCCACACGTTTTCCAAGCAGATTCTGACGGAAGCGGCCCTGCTTACCACGAAGGATGTCGGACAGGGACTTGGATTTGGCCTGAGCCGGAACACGGGAAGACCGAGTGGAACGTTGAGTAGAATCAATTAACGCGTCAACTGCTTCCTGGAGCATGCGTTTTTCATTACGGAGAATAATCTCCGGAGCTCCGAGGTCAATCAAATGCTTCAGACGGTTATTGCGATTTATTACCCGACGGTATAAATCATTTAAGTCGGAAGTGGCGAAACGTCCACCAGACAATTGAACCATAGGTCGCAAATCAGGCGGAATTACAGGCAAAACTTTCAGGATCATCCATGCCGGGTTAGTGGACGAACGACGCAAACCATCAACCACACGCAAGCGTTTGGTGGCTTTAATATGACGTTGTCCAGAAGTCTGAGTAACTTCCTGACGAAGATCATTAGCCAAAGCATCCAGATCCAAGTCTTTAACAACTTCCAAAATAGCTTCTGCACCCATACCTAAAGAGGCAAAATCCAAAGCGTTATATTCAAGCAATTTCAAGTATTCATCTTCACTGACGATGCTGGTAGTTTTGACTGATTTAACAATATCCTCCAGGCGCTGATATAAGCTGTCGATCTTTTCGGTTTCGGCAATTTCCTGATCACGCAAAGTCTGGACAATCTGTTTAACTTTAAGATGCAGCTGATCCATAGCCAAAGCACCGGCATCTTCGTTTAAGTCCTGTGATTTGAGCTCTTTTTCGCTTTGGACAGCCTCTTTTTCGGCTTCAGTAATCTTCTTCTGATATTCAGACTTCATTATATCCTTCTTCTGAGCAAATTCGGACTGCAAGCGGGCTACGGTCTTCTCACGTTGAGTTTCGTCAACAGATTCGACAATATATTGGGCAAAATAGATGACGGATTCTAAGGATTTAGGAGCAACGTCAAGAAGCAGCGACAAACGGGAAGGAGAACCCTTAAAGTACCAGACGTGGGTTACCGGACAGGCCAAAGTAATGTGTCCCATACGTTCGCGCCTGACACGGGAATGAGTGACTTCTACACCACATTTGTCACAAATAATCCCCTTATAGCGGATGCGTTTATATTTACCACAGTAACATTCCCAATCCTTGACCGGACCAAAAATCCGCTCATCAAACAGACCATCCTTTTCGGGACGAAGAGTTCGATAATTGATGGTTTCCGGCTTGGTAATCTCGCCGTAGGACCAGGTTTTTATAACTTCCGGAGATGCCAGTTTAAGCTGCAGGCTGGAAAAATCCTGAATGTTTTTGAATGAGTCTTGATGTTGATTAGTTTTAGATTGAGCCATAAAAATTATCCTTCTGATTCGGAAATAACTGGAGCCTCAGCAACAACGGCTTCAGCAACAGAGGGTGATATTACAGTACTATCGGCTAAAGCGGCAAGATCTTCCGTAGATGAGGTGGTAGCAGTTTCCTCGGTCTTCATTCTAACTCCATGCGGAATAACTTGCAGACCCAAACTCTGTAATTCCTTAACCAAAACATTAAATGATTCAGGAACAGAACTGGTAGGAATTTCGGTACCCTTAACGATAGCTTCAAAAGCTTTGGCGCGGCCGATAACATCATCAGATTTGATCGTAAGCATTTCCTGCAGGGCATGCGCAGCTTTGTGCGCTTCCAAAGCCCAAACTTCCATTTCTCCCAATCTTTGTCCACCCATCTGAGCTTTTCCGCCCAACGGCTGCTGGGTAACCAGGGAATAAGGACCGGTGGACCGAGCATGGGTCTTATCCTCAACCATGTGGTGCAGCTTAAGAATATAGCCAACTCCAACAACAGTCTGTTCCTCAAAAGCTTTACCTGTCCGACCATCAAACAGCTGAGCTTTTCCGGAAACCGGCAAATTTGCTGAAGACATGGCATCGGCAATCCGATCTTCGGAAATTTTTTCAAAGACAGGGACGGCTACTTTCTGATTCAGTTTAGACATGGCCCAACCCAACCGGGCTTCGAGCAATTGTCCCAGGTTCATACGGGAGAGAACGGAAATCGGGGAAATCAGCAAATCAACCGGGGTACCATCAGCCAGATACGGCATGTCAGCGACAGGCACAATGCGGCTGATAACACCTTTATTTCCGTGACGACCGGCCAGTTTATCTCCGACACTGATTTTTCTGATCTGGGCGACTTTAACAACCACCCGCTTGTTCACCCCGGGAGGTAATTCATCACCGGTTTCACGATCCAAAACCTGAATATCGACAACTATTCCCCGCTCACCATGCGGCATACGTAAAGAGGTGTCCCTGACGTCGCGGGCTTTTTCACCAAAGATGGCTCTGAGCAAGCGCTCTTCAGCAGAAAGTTCGGTTTCGCCTTTGGGGGCGATTTTACCGACCAAAATATCGTTAGGATTAACTTCAGAACCGACAGTGATGATACCTTCAGAATCCAAATTGGCCAAGAAAGATTCGCCGACATTGGGAATGTCCCGAGTCAGCTCTTCCGGTCCAAGTTTTGTGTCTACTACATCGGCTTCATGTTCTTCAATATGAATTGAAGTAAGAACATCTTCTTTAACCAAACGCTCGGAAATAGCGATTGCGTCTTCATAACCCAGACCTTCAAATGAAGCATAAGCCACAATTAAATTCTGGCCCAAAGCCAATTCGCCGTTTTCCGAGGAAGGACCGTCAATAAGCAACTGACCTTTAGTAATTTTCTGACCAAGAGTGACTACGGGACGCTGATTAAAACAGGAGCTTTGGGATGTACGTTTAAATTTAATTAATTGATATGTTTCCAAATCTCCTTTAAGAGTAATGTATTCAGCCGGGTCAGCCTGTTCGGGTTTTTTGTCCAATTTAATGACGATTTTCTGGGTATCCACTTCTTTAACCTCACCGGCGTGACGGGCATAAACACACCAACCCATGGAAGAGGCCACATCCTGTTCGGCTCCAGTTCCGACTACCGGGCTATGCGGTTTAACCAGGGGTACGGCCTGAGTCTGCATATTTGAACCCATAAGGGCGCGATTGGCAGCATCGTTGGCCAGGAAAGGAATCAGAGAAGCAGAGGCACCGACCACCTGGCGCGGAACGGCATCGACTAAATCAACGTCATCAATGGAGCCTTCCAAAAAGTTTCCGTTGTATCTGATAGGTACCCAGGTTTCGGAAATATATCCATCCGAATCAGTATGAATATCGGCATGAGAAATGTGATATTCCTCTTCATCATCGGCAGCTAAGTAAATGATTTCATCAGTCATTTTTACCCGAGTTTTGCCACCACTATTTACTTTGGCCAGTTTCCGATACGGAGTTTCCAAAAAGCCGAGTTCATTAATCCGGGAATAAATAGCCAAGTAAGTAACCAAACCAATGTTGGTACCTTCAGGAGACCTGACCGGATCAATACGACCATATTGACTGCTGTTGACGTCACGAATACTAAACGAGGCTCTTTCACGGGTAATTCCGCCCCGACCCATAACTGTTAACCGGCGCAAGTGGTCAATTTCGGACAAAGGATTGGTCTGTTCAAGAATCTGGGATAACTGTGAACTCCTGAAAAATTCGTTAACTGAAGCGATTACCGGTCGGGCATTTACCAACATAGCCGGAGTAACTAAGTCTTCGGTGGAAACCAAGCTCATTTTTTCTTTAATCGTACGTTCCAACCGCAATAACCCATCCCTAAAAGCAGTCTGACTGACCAATTCTCCAACCCGACGGACGCGACGATTGGCCAAATGATCAATGTCATCAACCTTACCCTTGCCGTTTTGAAGATTAATCAGGTATCTGATAGTCATGACCAGGTCATCACGGGTCAAAAACTGCTGATCGGAATCCAAGCCGAATTTTTTGTTCAGTTTGTATCGGCCCACCTGACCCAGGTCGTAACGGCGGGAATTAAAGAACAGGTCGTAAATTAATTTCTGAGCATTATCCAAAACAACTGGTTCACCCGGGCGGAGTTTTTTGTAAATTTCAATTAAAGCTTCTTCTGTAGTTTTAGTGGTGTCTTTAGCTAAGGTATTCTCTACATACCGATGATTTTGATCCATATCTTCATTGGTAAACAAAGCGCGAATCTGATCATCGGAAGAAATGCCCATAGCCCGGAGCAGAGTGCTGACAACAAATTTACGGCGGCGGTCTACCCGAACGGCAATTATGTCATTGCGGGAGACTTCGAATTCCAACCAAGTGCCGCGAATAGGACGAAGTTCGGCATTATGAAGAATCCGTCCAGAAGCAGCATCCAACTCAGCACCAAAATAGGCCCCGGGGGATCTGACCATTTGGTTAATAATGGCTCTTTCTACACCGTTAACTACAAAAGTGCCCCGATCTGTCATCTGGGGCAAGTCACCTAAAAAGACTTCTCCGGAAACCACTTTACCGGTCTGTAAATTGGTAAGTTTGGCCTGAACCCGAATAGCTGAAGAGTAAGTTAAACCTTTTTTTAGAGCGTGCTGGGGGGTAATGGTGGGTTTTTCAACCGAATGATCCAAAAATTCCAGAGTCCAATTTTTACCGGTAAAATCTTCGATAGGAACAATTTCTTTAAGAGACTGTCGAATGCCGGAGTCTAAAAACCACTGCCAAGATTCCTTTTGAAGTTTATTAAGATTTAATTCGGGGATATTCGGATAAGATTTTCCCCAATAGAGTCGGTTGGATTTTGGCATTACGGGACTTTATAGAAAACAAAAAGGCGCTTAGGGCGCAAGAAATCTCGGCTAGCTTTAAGCCTAGACAATTTGGGCTAGTTATATCAGCGCTTCAGGTGTTTGTCAATATTTAGATTGTGCTCCCCCAGAGTCTGAGCAAAATAAGTTTGACCGTCCGTTCCGGTCAAATAATACCAATATGGTGAATCCTGAGGAGATGCGGCAGCAGTAATTGAGGCTAATCCCGGGTTACAAATAGGGGCCGGGGGCAAACCGGAATGAAGATAAGTATTAAATAAGGAAGGGAGTTTGGTGTCGGTAATCGGTTGCCACCAATCACAATCAGCCGGGTCAGGGGAACAACGGGAGGTCGCAGAGGCATACTGAACCGTAGCATCAATCTGCAGAGGCCAACCGTTATCCAGACGTTTACTAATAACACCGCTGACGATAGCCCGGTCAGCCGGAGTTTTAACTTCACGTTCAATCAGAGAGGCAATAATCAAAGTCTGGGTATCGGCCGGAGAATCCGACAAACCGGTTTTTTTTGTGAATGTGGAAGTGAGCAGTGAAACCACACCGGGGGCAGAAATATCCGGGGGAATTAAGTAAGTATCCGGGAAAAGACGACCTTCAAGGTGAGCTGTAAGCCGCATGAATTCATCCAAATCAAACGTAGATGAGGGTGAATTTAAAACCGAGGCGAAACGCGAGCCGATTTGTTCCCGCCGCCAGCCTTCGGGTAGGGTGACCCAAACATTTTTGGGGCCATGAGAAAGCTGTTGCAAAATTTCCGGCACAGATAATCCGGGAGTTAAAACATACCCACCAGGAGAAAGTTTTTTTTCGAGGCGACTGAATTTTAAATAAAATTTGGCAGCTAAAGCGGAGCGAATATATCCGGCTGTTTCAAGCCGAGCTAAGACAGAACCGGCAGATTCATCTTTATAAATGACAAAGTCTCCTGATTGGTCAGATCCGGAAGAAACCGGTCTGATTGATTGGGAGTACCAAAACCAACTTACAGCGAGGCTCAGTGTCAGAACGGAAAAAAACACAATACTGACGTATAGGACTTTTTTAAACACGATTCAATTATACTTCCTCAAAAAGAGCGCGGCGATATTTTCCAGTGGTTGATTCTTTAATAAATATCCGTCCACATTTACTGCAGGTAATCCGCTCTCCGTTTTTATGAGGCTGTTTCTTCCCATCGGACAGATCAGCACCGCAGCCAACGCAGCGTCCCTGTGACAATAACCAGGCCTGTACAGGAGCGATAACATTTTTAAACATCGGCTTCACTTTACAATGGAGGACTGGATAGAGTCAAGCCAAGTTTGAAGAATGACAGCAGCAGCCACTGAATGCTCACGCTGGTGACGGCGTTTAGAGGTGGTATGAAAAAGTAAGTGCTGAGCGTCATAAGTGCTGAGAGTTTCATCCTGAAAAACAATTCTTACCGACGATTCGGCAAAAAGAACTGTTAGTTTGGCAGAAAAATCAATAACTTCGGGGCGAAGTGGCCCATCAGGAAGCCCAATAACCAAAGTTTTAACGTTATGAAATGTCACCAGATGCGGCAGAACAGAAAAAATCCGCAGGGGGGAAACTGCGATTAGCGGTTCCACCAATGATCCCAAGGTCAGGGCTAAACCAATTTTTGATTTTCCGTAATCAATCCCTAGCGCCGGATACATATACAAAATTATACGCGAGTCTTATTTGACTATCTCTCCCCTTATAACTAAACGATGCCAATAAGTACCCAGCGGGACACAGGTAATTAAGGTTATTTCGCGGGCGGAGTAATTCTGAGCCAAAACTTCAATCTGATCCGCTTCCACTTCGGTAGTTTTAGTCACACGGTAAATAAATTCGAAATTGTCATAATTGACCAGAATCAGATCCCCGACTTTAACTTTCAGCAGAGGATTAAAAATGGTTAAGGAATTTCCAGGACTATAAAACTGGGGCAGAGCCGAGTGGCCAAAAATAACTACATTACCATATTCTCCTGGAAGGGATGTCCCGGGGTAATGGATAGCGTTTTTTTTCAAGTCCGTCCCGTTAATTTCGACCGGAACGTTTACCAACTTTACAGAAGGAATGGCGAGCGTAAAGCCGGAAACTTTACTGACTGCGGGGGAAGGCAGGGGGATAGTTTTAGTAAACCAATTAGCAGCCTGACGGTAGGTTTCGGCGTTATCATCGATATTTCCAACAAATATCGGGGCCGGATAAACAGAAGTGTCCAATGGGTTTATTAATTCCCGATTAGGATAAAGCAACCGCTGGAGAGAAAAATTAAGTACAGGATATGCGGCAATTAATAAACAGACCAAGCCGACAAAAATCAATGCAGAAGGAGCAATTTTCTTCAGAAGCGAACGGGGAGAATTAAGAGGGATTGGCAATGAATTTGATGTTTTGGGTAACATGTGGAAGAAATCTAACCCAGGAAAATATTTTTGGCAAGGTATTTAAACTGACGTCGGTAACACCGCGAAGTGAACGTAAATATTTTTCAGCGTCTGAGAAACTTTTACCCTTAAGGGTGTTTTTTACCTGGTCGTAATCCATACGAGGCAATAAGTGAGTGGTAGCATTGACGGAAACTTTGGCTTTATCACCCGAAGAGCTTTTGATACCAAATTCATAATCCATCGGCTGATACTGATAAAAATCGGCGGGAGTTTCTGAAGAAATTTTGTCAGAAACCAGACTTTCCAAATCAGTCCTGGCGATACTGATGCCGGTAGCTTTCAGGGTAATTTCCAGACTGACCTGATCCGCGGCTTCATCCACCTGGTGATCCAAGCTTTCCTTGTCAACTTTCGCTGTCACTGAATCCGGAATAACTATCCGGGAAGAGTCCTGTTCGGCAACCAGACGGGATTTGGCGGTTTCGGTTAAAGCAGCGGTCAGCTCAGACCGAAGGTCGGTAATATCCTTCTGGGAAACAGCCTGAACCTGTCGACTGGAACCGCCGGTAAAAGCGGCATCATTTTTAGCCACATAATCCAGAGAGGAAAAGGAACCAATGCGAAACTGGGTGCCGGCGGAAAGATTACTGTCGCTACCAATTACCGAAGCAGTAATTTTAGCGGTAGTTTTACCCGGCTGGTAAGAATTAGGATCAGCGGTACCAGACGCGGAAGCAACTTCAACAGATGCGTCTAAAGTAAATTTAAGACCCGAGGGAGAAGTAAGAACCGTTCCGGCCGGCAGTAATCTGGGAACGGCAGTACCGTTGATGATGGTTACTTCACCAATGGCTTTATCTCCAATGATTTTTGAGCCGGTGGTGGTTTTAGATTTACTCTCCGATACCGTGACGGAAACCTGTGCAGCCGGGAGCGATCCGACAGATGAATCAATCTGACTGGTCTGGGGATCGGCAGTGAATTCCAAACTGTAATCGCGGGTCTCAGGAGCTAGAGTCAAAGTAACTTCGGCGGAAAGTTTCTGCCAGAAAAACCAAATTAAACCGCCAAGGAGCAAGATAACTAACGGAATAATAAATACGGCTGTTTTAGGAAAATTAAAGTGGGGGAATTTAAATTTAAAATTAAAAACAGGAAGAGCAAGATGAAACTTGATCCTGGGACGAGAAATTGGAGGGGGAGAGGCTGACAATGGAACATCTGGAGGCGGCTCCGGATTTACAATTTCGGGAGAATCAGCCACGTCTACATCCGGGAAAAAACCCAGTTCTGTCGGAGTTGAAGCCGGAAGTAATTCCTGATCGGAAACCGGGGTATCAGCAACCGGAGTAGAAATTAAACCGATGGCCTTAGCCACTTCCCCACCACCAGACTGACTAATCGCCTGAATGGAAAAGTCGTCAGGAAGAATTTCTACTTTAGGAAAATGTAAAAACGGCAAATGATACTGGGGTGCCTGCCAGGCAAAAGTAAGAATTTCCTGCCGGGAAGTTTCTAAATTCTGACCGGGACCATAAATAAGCATCCGGGAAGGTAGCATATTTTCAGATTTAAAACGGGATAAACCTTCAGCTAAATCCTGACCGACATTGTCACTACGATGCACAATTTCGATACCGGCCATTTTGCCTAATCTCACTAAAGTAACTTCAAGCCGATCCGGTTTAATACCGACGATAATAGCTGTCGGCGGGACGCCTTCAAGTAAATGCAAATATCTGACCAGGGCCTCCGAAGTAATTACAAAACCGATGGGTTTAAGAGATAACTCACGAGAAAGACTTTTAAGAAGCTTAAGACGTTCCGGAGCAATTTTATCCTCGACAAGCCAATCAGAAGAGAGACCCAAAATGACCTGTTCCGGCTGTACTTTACCGGTCGGATCAAGCTTTTTGGTCGCATCCGAAAGCGATTCATCACAGGCAGAAATCAAACTTTCCGAAGTCTGCGCATCCCATTTCGATAACAGACCTACAGCTAAAACCTGAACTTTGTCATTGGCTACAGTCCAAACAGAAGTTTTGACCAGAGTCGGGTCGATTTGAACAGCAAACAGATAGTCACGCTGTTGACCGGCGGTGAGACGATTCTTAAAAAAGGGCAGCTGCATAGAATAAATCAGGAAGCTACCGGTAACTTAGCATATATCCGACGAATACCAGCGCCGGCAGACTCCTCTTTGATAATCTTAATACCTCTGATGACTCCAGTCGAGGAAACATGGGGTCCACCACAGAGTTCCTTACTAAACCAGTCATCTAAAGGTCCAATAGTATAAACGCTGGAAATTTCCGGATATTTCTCCGGGAAGAAGGCTAAAGCGCCTTCAGATAACGCCTGATGCTTATTCATTTCCTGACGGGTAACAGGCAGATCTGCGGAAATTTTTTCGTTGACAATCTTCTCTACCTGAGAAATCTGTTCAGGTGTGAGTTTGGCATCATGAGAAAAATCAAAGCGCAGCCGTTCGGAAGTGATATTGCTCCCCTTCTGCTGAACATGGTCACCTAAGACAATGCGCAAGGCTTTGTGAAGCAAATGGGTGGCCGTGTGATATTTGGTGGTGATTTCCGACTGATCCTGCAACCCACCTTTAAACATACCCTTGCCTGCTGTGCGTGAGAGTTTTTTATGCTTCGCTACTTCCTCATAGTAACCGGCTATATCGATAGCGATATTTCTTTCTTTTGCTTCCTCTTCCAAAATTTCTAAGGGCATTCCGAAACTTGAAACAATTCTAAATACCCAAAACGAATTTAAGGTTATCGGATTCTTTTTTAGTTCATCAATAGTATCTTTAAAGATTTTTTCATCATCTCCAGAAAATTCCGGATTGCGAGGCAGGTTTTCAAGCTCGTTATTTACATAGTAAGATTTGATCCCATATTTATTGCCAATATCAATAATTTTTATAATTAATGCCTGCTGCTTGGGAATTACATAAAGTCTAATTTTCTCCATCTTGGACATTAAAAGAGAAATATTACCTGAAAATCGATTTTTAGAAATAAAATCAATTACTTTGTTGATCGACTCTACTTCCCGACTGGCTGACGAAATGACTTTTTCGAATCGAACTATTTCTTCTGAAATTACCGATTCGATTGCATTAAAGTCATCGACTTTAAAATAAATATCCAAATAAATGTTAATTACTGATTTAATACCTTCGCTGAAAGTTCCAGATATATCTGTATTGTCTGTAATTTCTTGTAATTTGACTACTGCACGACGCAACAATCTCCGTAAGAAATATCCCTGTGCCTTGTTTGACGGACGTACCCCGTCTTTAACAAGAAAAACTGAGGCTTTAATATGATCCGCAATGACACGCATTTCTGCAGGATAATCCGAATAAGATGAACCGCTAGTTTTTTCCAACATATCAATTATTGGTTTGAATAAATCGGTTTTAAAAATATCAGGATCATCATTAACCGCTGCGATCATTCTTTCTAATCCGCCCCCAAAATCGATATTCTTTTTAGCCAGAGGTTCAAAACCAGTTGCAGTTCTTTGATATGTCATAAACACCGAATTGCCAATTTCCAGAAATCTGCCACAGTCGCAATTTGGATGACATGGGTGATCACTATAGACTGACTTTTCGTGCAATTTCCTTTCGACACCAAAATCGTAAAAGACTTCAGAGTCCGGTCCGCCTGGTTCACCTATTGGCATATTAGATTTAATGCCAGTCCTCGACCACCAGTTTTTATTTTCGTCATAAAAATGGATCTTATCTTTGGAAATACCTAACTTCTCCCAAATTGAAGCAGTAATATCGTCTCTGGGAATAATTTCGTCTCCTGCAAATACCGAAACCCAAAGTTTATCTTTCGACAAACCAAGATGTTTAGTAAGAAATTCGTATAACCAAGAAATCTGTTCTTCTTTAAAGTAATCCCCCAGCGACCAATTGCCTAACATTTCAAAAAATGTATCATGACGATTATCACCCACCTCTTCAATATCTTGAGAACGGAAACATTTCTGAGAATCTACTAAACGGGTGCCTAAAGGGTGAGGCTGACCTAATAGATACGGAACCATGGGTTGCATCCCAGCACCGGTAAAAAGTGTTGTTGGGTCATTTTCTGGAACTAATGGGGCTGACGGAATAACAGCGTGACCCTTGCTGGCAAAAAAATCTAAAAATTGCTGACGTAACTGAAAAGAGGTGATCATGTGAGGCTAATTCTAGCACGGAGAGAACTCCCCTTCTGCCAGCAATGAATCATGAAGGGTGTAAGGGAATGCCGGAGCGATGAAAAAAACGTTTGGGGAACTGCTCGGATTTGGTTTCCGAAGCAGGAATTACTTTGTCCGGCAGACTGTCAACAATCTCGTTCTGGGTATCCTTAACCAAAGCTTTAACGTCGGTGAAAAAATTATTTACGGCTGCAATAGGACGGGTAGCGGTTTCGGAAAGAGATTCAGTCCTATCCAATATCCGGTTGACCTTTTTTAAGGTAAGTCTAAATTCAAGAAGAATCTGAAAAACCTGAATGCCCAGTGCGGATAAGAGAATCGTCAGACAACTAATAACAGCGATCAACAGAATCTGAACAACTATGGCCATAGATACAAGTTAATCGGATTACGGCTACTTTGTCAAGAAAACATTTCGGGTAATTTTGGCTTCACGTCCAGATTTTCCGGTAGCAACAACTGTCAATTGATTTTGACCGGGTTTAAGCAGAACCCGGACAAAAAAATCGCCGCCTTTATCCAGAGTGACCAAGTCGTTGTTAACCCGAATTGTGGCTTCAGGATCGGTTTTACCTGTCACTTCAATGTTATCGATGCTGGTGGTGATATTTACAGCAGGGGAAGAGACAACTAAAGAGGGCGGACCCATGAGCAGCCAAAACTGGTAACCAAGATAACTACCAAGCAAAGTAAACACTAAAACAACCAGAGCAATAATGGTGCTTTTGGGTGTCCAGAGATTGCTTTTTCCCACCGGGTCGACTATTCCCCGCGGGACAATCTGACCCTGTTCATTTTCGATAAAATCACGGCGAAACACGGCCAGGACCTGTTCAGGGTTTAAACCGAGAAAAACAGAATAATTTCTGATGAAACCCTTGGCTACCGTAGCATTAGGAAGCTGATTAAATTCATCTGTTTCCAGCCACTGGAGAAAGTTGGGACGGATTTTAGTAATCCGTGACACCTCTTCCAATTCGAGCTTGCGAGCCAAACGGGCGGTCTGAAGCAACTGACCAGTAGTTTTCATAGATTAGGGTCAGATCCCGACGAATCCGCCTGCATATCTCTGACCAAAATTTCCCGAGGTTTAGCCCCGTCTGCGGGACCAACAAAACCGGCTTGCTGTAATTCGTCCAAAATTCTGGCCGCACGCGCATAACCAATGCTTAGTTTGCGCTGTAAAAACGAGGCAGAGGCATTGTCGTGCTGCAAGATCAGCCTAAGCGCGTCTTCAAACAGACTATCCCGTTCATCGCCGTTAGAGGAAATGAATGCAGCCCCCTTACCACCGCGGCGACCGACATTAACCTGTTGGGAAGTGATTTCATCAGTATAGTTGGGTGCAACTCCCTGTTTTTTAAGGAAATCAATTAATTGGCGAATTTCTTTGTCAGAAACAAATGCCCCCTGAATACGGGAGGGCTTAGCCGCATCCGGAGGAACATACAACATATCACCCTTACCCAACAGTTTTTCGGCTCCGGGCTGATCAATAATCACCCGGGAATCAATCATACTGGAAACTGCAAAGGCGATCCGGGAAGGAATATTTGCCTTAATCAGACCGGTAATGATATCTACAGACGGGCGCTGAGTAGCGATAACCAAATGAATTCCGGTAGCCCTAGCCATTTGAGCTATACGGGTAATAGCATCTTCGACTTCGACCGGAGCAAAAAGCATGATATCAGCCAATTCATCAATGAAGATCACCAGATACGGAAGAGCCTGAAAACCGGAAAGTTCGTTGTATCCTTCCAGGTTTCTGACCCCAACCTCGGCGAACAACCGGTAACGCCGGTCCATTTCCGCCATAGCCCACTTAAGCGCAGATAAAACTTTTTCCGGTTCAACTATGACGGGTGAGATAAGATGAGGAATGCCGTTATAGCCGGTAAGTTCCACCCGTTTGGGATCCACCATAATCAAATTTAATTCCTGAGGACTGCAGCGGAATAAGAGCGAAGCAATAAAAGCGTTGATACAGACAGATTTACCTGAACCAGTCTGACCGGCAATCAGAATGTGAGGCATCTTGGAAATATCGGCAACTATGGCCTGACCGGAAACATCTAATCCCATGGCCACAGCCAGTTTGCTTTTATGATGTTTCATCCGGTCGTCTTCAAGGATTTTTCGCAGAGAAACAAACTCTGGAGCCCGGTTCGGCAGTTCGATTCCAACCAAAGAACGTCCAGGGATAGGCGCTTCTATACGAATTTGGCCGGTCGGAGCCGCTAAGGCTAAGGCTAAATCGTTCGATAAGGCATTAATTTTGCTCAGCTTTGTACCGATGGCCACCTCCAAGGCATATTGAGTAACAGCCGGACCGCCGTTAACTTCTTTAACCTTGGCAGTAATTCCGAAGGCATCCAGAGTTTTTTCAATAGTAGAGGCATTAATATTCACGTTACCCCGGTCAGCCTTACCGGAAATGTTTTCTGACAACAAAGACAACGGCGGATAATGCCAGGGGGAGTTGGCGGCTGTCTGGGGAGGCTGAAAAGCCGGAGCCGGAACAGATTTCGGAGACTCTTTGACAGATTCGGGAATTTTCGGTCCGGGCTTACCGATGTTGATAGCGGGTTTTGTGTCTGTTTCTTTAGATTGACGATCGGCCTGGGGAATGCCGGACATTTTAATCGGTTCAGCACCTGATAATTTGTCACGATTATCCAAGGCCGGCTTGGGAAAAAGTTTGACAAAAAAATTCAAAACATCTTCAAACGGAATATTTAACATAACTACTAATCCAACCAGCAGAGTGGTAATTAAAAATAAATAGGCACCAATGGAAGATAAAAATAAACTCGAACTTTGCCAAAGTTTCAAACCCAGGCTGCCGGAATGAGCCAGACCGGTAAGTGCGGAAATAATTATCAGACTGCCGATAAATACGTGAGGCTGACCTAAAGAAGTCTTAATTTTACTGATCATCAGCCCACCTATCAGCAACGGAAACGGCAGAAAAATTGAGGCCAACAAACCGAACTGATCGAGAATTAATGTGTTGAGACGAGTAAGTAACCAACCCTGTCTTATAAAAGAGATCCAAATCAATCCGGCAAGAGAAAAAAGCAGCAACGCAGATAACGAATAGACGGTATGTTTTTTAAGTTTTAATTTAAAATTTTTCCGACCAAGAAATGAGCTTTTCCGAGCCATAATAAGATTATATAGCAATAAGATATTAGACCTCGACTATTGTGGGAAGAATCATCGGACGCCGATGTGTCTGCTCAAAGAGAAAGCCACTAAGAGTATCGATGACCAACTGCCGTAAATGTCTATCTGATTCAATTTTACCCTTCTTCTGACCGACAACCTGTTTGACCCGATTAACAGCCTGGTTAAGAAGACTGGAACTGTATTTTTCAAAAACAAAACCACGACTGACTAATTCCAGGTTAATAATGGATGAGAGATCATTCTGGTCCACTTCCAAAACGGCAACCACCACACCCTCTTCGGCCAACTGCTGACGGTCACGCAATACCACGTTACCAACATCGCCCACCCCTAAACCGTCAACTAAGATGTTTCTAACCGAAACTATCGGGCCCAGACTGGCTTTACCGTCAGTAACAACAAGTGATTGGTTGAATTCAGGCAGGAGAATTTTTTGTTCCGGATAACCCATGGACTGGGCCAGACGAGAATACTGAACCATGTGCCGGTATGTACCCCCAATGGGTACCAGATACTGCGGTTTAGTTAAGGCCATTAACAACAAAAGATCCTGCTGACTGCCGTGACCGGAAACGTGCAAATGATCGGTTATTTCAGAATAAATAACCGTGGCCCCCATTTTGGACAAAGCATCAATCAAATTATGAACAGCACTTTCATTGCCCGGAATGTAATCTGACGAGAAAATAACTTTGTCGCCGGGTTTGATCAATAAATCCCGGTGCTCACCTGTCGCTAGTCTTTCCATAGCCGAACCGGTCTGACCCTGGGAACCGGCAACCAAAATGCAGACATTTTTAGGCGGAAGTTTTTTGACATTGCGAATGTCCACAAAAGCAGAACGGGGTAAATTGAAATAGCCCAAACGACCAGCAATCTGCAAATTTCTGTCGATACTGCGCCCTGAGATAGCGATTTTCCGACCATGGCGAATAGCAGTGGTAGCTGCCTGATACCAACGACTAATATTGCTACTCATAGAAGTAACGATAAATTTTCCTTTACAATCAGATATTTCGCGTTCAAAAGTATCGGCTAATGTACGTTCAGACGGTGTATATCCCTGGCGTTCACTGCCTAAAGAGTCGGAGAGCAAGAGCATAACCCCGGACGAACCAGCCTGACCGATACGCCGGACATCAGGTAACACACCATCCAGGGGGGTGAAATCAAATTTGAAATCACTACCGTGGTAAATCGTCCCGGCAGGGGTATTAATAATCAAATGGGTAGTGTCAGGAATAGAATGAGTAACCCGCACAGACTCGACTAAAAATTGACCCAACCGCAGCGGCTGTCCAGGAACGAGAACATTAATTTTTTGCGGCATATTCTGATATTCAGCCAGTTTGTCCATGATTAAGTTAGCCGGAAGCTGACTAGCATAGACCGGAACATTTTTAATCTGGGGAAGAATGTACGGCAAACCACCGGTATGGTCTTCGTGACCATGGGTAATAATCAGCCCCCGAACTTTGTTCATTTTGTCTTTAAGGTAAGAAATGTCAGGAATAAGAATATCCACTCCGGGCATATCCTCCGTCGGAAAACCCATGCCGCAATCGACCAAAAGGATGTCGTTCTCCAACTCGTAAACAAACATGTTGGAGGTGACCTTGCCAAATCCGCCAAGAGAAATTATTTTCAGTGTAGGTGAAGCCATAAATTATTTAAGTTGTTTGGGTATAAGAATATCAAAATAATTGTTGTTGGGTAAGGGCCGGTTTATTTTCAATAACCGGGGATGAAATCTGACCGGTTGAAATAGATAAAAAGTTCTTTAATTTATTAAAGTCAGCAACAAAGGCGGACATCATTGCGCCGGAGCGCAAAGCCGCAGCCGGATGATACATGGGGAAAATCAATAAACGTTTGCCTTCGTGGTCTGCGTAACGGAGTTGACCATGAGCCTGAGAAATAGAAATGTCCGGAAAAAACTTGCCCAAGCTATACCGGCCTAAAGTGACGATAACTTTGGGAGAGATAATAGAAATTTGTTCGTCTAACCAATTTTTACAAGCGGCTATTTCATCTGGAAGCGGATCACGATTTTCCGGAGGACGGAACTTCACAATATTAGTGATATATACATCGGAACGTTGCAAATTTAAAACCTCAGATAAAGTCTTTTCAAGTAATTTTCCTGCCTGACCGACAAACGGACGACCCTGAAGATCTTCGTTAAAACCAGGAGCTTCACCAATAAACATAATCTCGGTGTCGGGATTACCTTCCCCCGGAACAGCCCGGGTACATTTTCTGGCAATTTCTAAACCCTGAAAGTGATTGATTTCGGCAGCAATTTCAGCCAGCCTGACATTTTTATCCATGAATACTAATAAGTCGGAAGATATTGTTTGACATTGGCCTCGGTGATGGTAACCTGTTTAATTTCGCCGGCGACAATCATTTTGGCCACTTTTCTGACCACTCCCTCAATTGTCCGTTCCAAGGTTCTAATCCCGGCATCGAAACCAAGAGGGCGAGCAATTTTTGGCCAAACAGCATCATCAATAATGATGGCGCCTTCCGGTAAAGCGGCTTTAGCAAGTTGGGCCGGGAGGATGTAATCACGGGCGATATGAATTTTTTCATCGTCTGAATATGAGGGCATAAGAATTGGTTCCAGCCTATCCATAACTGCAGTACTGATGTGAGTGGTATTGTTGGCCGTAGCGATAAACATGACCTGAGATAAATCAAATGGATAATCAATGTAATGATCCGTAAAAGAGTTGTTTTGAGCAGGATCCAAGAGCTCGACCAGAACACCCATAATTTCGCCGCGGGCTGAATCGGCTACCCGATCAATTTCATCCAGTAAAATAACCGGGTTCTTAACTCCAGCCTGGCGAACACCTTTAATAATTTGCCCCGGTTCAGATTCACCATGAACACGGGATTGACCGCGCAAGTCCAGAGCAGAACTCATACCACCGAAAGGAATCCTGATCATCTTCCGGCCAAGGGCCTCAGCGATACTCTGGGAAATAGTTGTCTTACCAGTACCAACAAGCCCGACCAAAAGCAGAACCGGAGCACGAAAAACCGAATCAGATTTACGGCTGTTCAGGATCATTACAGAAAGATATTCCAAAAATCTTTCTTTGAGTGATTCCAAACCATAATGGTTTTTATCTAAAATCTGCTTAACGTGACCTAAATCCAGAATATCCTTGGAGGTTTTTTCCCAGGGTAAATTACAGATCCAGTTGATGTAATGTTGGACGACTTCAAAATCAGCGCTGTAACTACCCCGTTTGGCCTCACGGGCAAGACGCTGGATCATCTCTTCGGCTTTTTCGCGCAGATCCGACGGAAGAGTAACCGAATCGAGTTGATTCTTAATTTTCTGAATATCGGCAGTTAGTTGTTCGTCCACTGAAATTATGATATCACCTTAGCGGTAGTGTTTCCGAGAGCGGTTGTCGCGCATGTCCATGCGACGAGGAGCCTGAAAAGGACCACTGCGTGGGGGGCGTGACTCCATAGGTTCACGAGTTTTGGCCAAAGGTCGACCTTCCTGATCAAAGATCATACTAAGGTTAATCCGACCTTGAGAGTCGATTTCCGTGACCCACACTTTAACTTTTTGACCTTCAGTAACAAATTGATTCGGATCCTGAACAAAACCACTATCCATCAGGGAAACGTGAACCAAACCGTCTTTACCGGGAAGAATGTTGACGAAAGCTCCGAATGGCTGAATCCGGGCAACAGTACCTTCATAAATCTCACCCGGAACTACTTCCTTGCCCAAACCGGAAATCCAATTAAGAGCCCGGACAACTCCGTCAGCATCCAAGCCTGAAACATAAACATTGCCGGCATCGTTGACATCAATTGTTGTATCAGTGTCAGCCATGAGCTGTTTAATATTTTTACCTCCGGGACCGATCAATTCACCGATCTTATCCACGGGGATTGTAGCCATGGAGATCTTCGGAGCATAAACAGAAATTTCCTGACGCGGTTTTTCAATTGCTTTAAACATCACTCCAAGGATCTGCTGGCGGGCAGATTTAGCCCTGGCAAAAGTTTCCTGGCAAATTTCAAGTGTGATACCGGGAACTTTAACGTCCAACTGAATGGCAGTAACACCGGTTTCGGTACCAGCAACTTTAAAGTCCATATCTCCATGATGATCTTCCATACCGATAATATCGGTAAGAAGGATATATTTATCAGTTTTCTTGGGATACTCGGACGGAGTAATCAAACCGGTGGAAATTCCGGCTACGGGGGCCAAAATCGGAACTCCGGCGTCCATAAGCGAAAGAGTGGATCCACAAGTACTAGCCATACTGGTGGAACCGTTGGAACTCATGATTTCGGAGACAACCCGAATAGCATAAGGGAATTCTGTTTCGGGAGGAATAACGGGGAAAAGGGCTTTTTCGGCTAAAGCACCGTGACCAATTTCCCGACGGCTGGGAACGCCGATGCGGCCAGTTTCTCCGGTAGAAAAAGGCGGAAAGTTGTAGTGATGCATATAGCGTTTAGTTTCTTCTCCCTCAGCCGATTCAAGCGATTGGGAAAGTGACGGAGCACCTAATGTTGCGATAGTAAGTGCTTGAGTCTGTCCCCTCTGAAAAACAGCCGAGCCATGAACCCGGGGAAGAACACCGACTTCGGCTGAAAGCGGTCTTATTTCATCCAATTTTCGTCCGTCAGGACGATGTTTTTTGTCCAAAATGTTGTTTCGGATACGATCGTGGATCAGATCATCAATTATCTGCGGAATGAAAGCTTTTTGATCATCGGCAATTTCATCTGTAGCAACGGCTGCAATTAACTCTGAGACCAAATTACCTTCGTGGGTAGCAGCTTTGGTAATGTAGTCATCCAGCAGCGGGGTAATTGTGGTTTTTACTTTATTAACAAGCTCCGTTGCAGGTGAAGCAAAAACGACGGAGATTTTGGACTGTCCAACAGCAGAGGCAAAATCGTTTATTAAATCAACAATTACCTGGTTTTGTTTGAAACCTAATTCGAGCGCCTGCATTAAAACAGTTTCAGGAATCTGTTTGGCTCCGGCTTCGATCATAGTAATCAAATCTGCAGTGCTGGAAACAACCAGATCAAGATCAGTCCCCTGTCGATTACCGTTAAGTGGATTTACTACTAATTCACCCGATTCTAAACCGACCCGAACCGAGGAAATCGGTCCATTCCAGGGTAAAGGAGAGACGGCTAAAGCGGCTGAGGAAGCGATGGCTCCCAGAATATCAGGGTCGTTATCTTTGTCTGCGGACAGGACCATGACAACCAACTGAACTTCCTGACGAAACTGTTTGGGAAAAAGTGGACGAATAGACCTGTCAATTAAGCGACCGGAAAGAGTCTCTGCGTCGGTAGGACGGCCTTCCCGTTTAACCCAACGGGAACCTTTGATCCGACCACCGGCATATAAACGTTCCTGATAGTCAACAGATAGGGGGAAATAATCTTTCTTCTTGTCTTCATTACCCATGGTGACAACAGCCAAAACGGTAGTTTCACCATAAGTCGCCAAAACCGATGAAGTAGCCTGTTCTGCAAACCGCCCAGTTTCTAAGGTCAAGACCCGACCGTTAACATCCAGTGACTTTTTAATAATTTTCATTTCAATAACCCAACTTTTTGCGAGACTTCCTTGTAGCGGCTCAAGTCCTTCTTCTGCAAATAAGATAATAAACGACGCCGTTTGGACACCATGCTAATAAGCCCCCGACGAGAATGATTGTCCTTCTTGTGAATCTTCAGATGCTCCGCTAATTTATTAATTTTTTCAGTCAATAAAGCTACCTGAACCTCAGGAGAACCAGTATCGCCCTTTCCCTGGGCAAATTTTTTAATGATATCCGATTTTACTTTGGTGTCTAAAGCCATATTTTTATAAGCATAAAAATACCCGGAGATGAGGCAGATGCGAGATCGGAAAACCCATCAAGCGTCTGTTAACTCTCCGCGTGGAAGGGATTGTAGCACGTCAACAGAGAAAATGAAAGGAGAATATTAAGGTAAGGTCGGACCCTTAAAAACTTTGGGCTCGTACCAATCAGCAGGAGCCTTGGAAACACCACTTACGGAAGGTAACGAGGGTTCATTTGGTAAAGAGGGTTCGTTGCTATCCGTGCCGTATCCAGACTGGGAAGTGGGCACCTGAGGTTTGGAAGTATCGGAAACAGGTAAATTAGCGGGGGCGGAGACCTGGGAAACAGTGGGGACTGAACCAGGAGGAAACTGAGAAGCTGAGATTTCGAAGTTACGTTTGGCACCCCGACGCATGAGAACAACCGCTGCTTCGAAAGTATCGGCTGAAACCGCCGGACGTTGAAAATTATCCGTAGCTTTTTCAATCCCCAATAATAAGTTTGAGGCTGAATCCTGATCGAGCTTAAGTCCGGCAGATTCGATTATTTGAGTGATCAACTCGCTGACAGAGGCAGCCGATAAGTCACAGATTTCATGGGTAGTAAATTTTTCTTTAGGCGGCCGATTATGAATCAGAACCGAAGTAGTAGAAGAAAATAATTCTTTGGCCTGATCGGCCAATGAGCCAAGATCAGATAAACGACGTACTCCTACAGTTATCAACAGATCCGTTCGACTGACTCCGGCAACAAATTTCAATTGATGGTAGTCAAGTTCAGGAGAGTCAGGTTTAGGAGATATCACCAACTGGAGTTCACCTTTATTCAGATTATAGCTAACTTTATCCACATGTTCAGTCTGACCGGGAAAAGAAATAATCAAATCACGGCTACCGAAGGTATCTATCAGTGTATCGATTCCAACCAGACGGTTAAATTCAACCAAAGCAGGATCAGGACTGACTATCTGAACCTGTTTTCCGGCGGCTTCCAAAACAATTTTTAGACCAAGAGCAGCGGCAATAAAATCAAAAAAGGGTTTTTGCGGCACAACCAAAGTAACCTGTTTAGCCGGCTCAAGAACTGACCTGAAAGCGGACGTGTCCTGGGTTGTCATATTAACCTATAGTGGCGATTATATCGTCACCGACTTTAAAGTCAACATAAGGGCTAAATATTGCCCCAAATTCCACTCCACTTTTAACTTTTTCCACGATAGTCTTACCCTGATGTAAAGACTTAATTTTGGTAGAAATTATCTCCTGGCCGTCACGAACAATTTTGAGATTACAAGTCCGCTCGATCAGACCTTCAGTACATTTACATCCGGCAATACGATCAGAATTAATTTTAAAATCGGCCAAAATACTAGCCCGGCCCACTATCTGAATATCTGATTTTGGATGCAACAGGTCAGTAACGTATTTAAAGAGTTCATAAATAATTTTGAACTGGGAAATAGTAATTTTTTCCGTTTCTGCCAGTTTGACGATGTTACCGGAAACACGAACATTAAAAGCTAATATTTGTGCCTGAGAAGTGTGAGCCAATAAAACGTCATTTTCGTTTACATCCCCGGTACCCGAAGAAATCAAACCTGCTTCAGGGTCAAGACCGGCCAGAATTGCTTCCAAAGAACCGGCGACATCAGCTTTGACAATAAAATTTGCAAGAGGAGGTGAAACGGCATGAACAGACTGACTGGAAGAAGGCTGAGAGGCGGCAAGCGGATGAGTAGAAATGACCGAACCAACCGACGGCGGAAGCGTCAGACCCAAAATTTCTACCGGAGCAGAAGGCGGAGCTGAAGAAATACTGTTACCTTCGGGGTCAATTAAGGCCTTTACCTTACCGATGCGCTCTTCCTGAAATAAAGTTGAACCGACAGTAAGAGTCCCCTGTTTAACCAGAACCACAGCCAAAGGGCCCTTTTTAGAATCAATCCGGCTTTCCAGAACAACTACTTCTAAATTTGCATCGAAATCGGCCTGAGGTGGATCCAAGCTGGTGAGCAGATCTATCATCTCCAACAGATCAGGAACACCTTTGCCGGTTTTGGCGGAGATACAAACACAAGGAGTCTGACCACCAAAGTCTTCGACCAAGACATTGGCTTCTGCCAGTTGGGTTTTAACCCGATCAATATCGGCAGTAGGTAAATCGGTTTTATTAATAACCACAATAAAAGGAATGCGGCTTTCCTGAATGAAGGTGATGGACTGCTTAGTCTGGGGCATAACTCCGTCATCAGCAGCAACAACTAAAAGGGCAATATCAGCCAAACTACTACCACGTTTACGCATTTGTGAAAAAGCTTCATGTCCGGGAGTATCAATAAAAGTAATAGGTGACCCTGATTTGCGGGAAAAAACAAAAGAACGGATATGTTGAGTTATTCCTCCAGCTTCCCGAGCTGCAATTTCAGTCTGACGCAGATAATCCAACAATGTAGTCTTACCATGATCTACATGTCCGAGAATAACAACAATAGGAGGTCTTTGAGTTTGCATATATTTAATAAATAATTAATTGCGGTCCGAGGTGTGGGTTACAAATCCCGATGAAGCATCAACAGATACATGAATTAGTCGTGGGTATTTGTAGCTGTAACTTCTGGATCGACTTTGGGCGTTTCTCCGCCTCTTATGTCGACGTGACAACCGACTAGTTTGCCGGCTAGTTTGGCATTTTGACCATCACGACCGATTGCTAACGGCAACTGGTCTGACGGGACTTCAACCTGAGCAATATTATCTTTTTCGTTAATTTTTACCTTAACATCAGTGGCAGGAGAAAGAGCGGCAGCAATAAACTTTTCTTTATCCTCGTTAAACTGGACAATATCGATTTTTTCGCCATTAAGCTCGCTAATAACAGCCTGGACACGAACACCTTTCTGACCGACACAGGATCCGACCGGATCTACACCCGACTGGTTTGAATAGACAGCAATCTTAGTCCGGGAACCGGGATCACGGGCAATAGCCTTAATTTCAACAGCGCCAGAGTTGACTTCCGGAACTTCACGGCGGAAGAGCTCCCGAATAAACAAATCACTGGCCCGGGAAACAACAACTTCTTTTCCACGAACACCATCGCGGATGTTAAGTAAAAGCAAAGTTAAGCGTTGGTTCAGGTGATAATTTTCAGAATGAGTCTGTTCAGACGGGGGCATAACAGCTTCAGCTTTGCCAATATCAACAATTATGTCGCTTCCAACAAAACGAATAATCATGCCGGTAACCAGGGTGCCCAAACGTTTTTCATATTCGGCAACAATGACCGACTTTTCCGCTTCCCGAATTTTTTGCAAAATTACCTGTTTGGCAGTTTGGGCGGCTATACGGCCAAAACCCGGGGGGGTAACGTCGGTCCGCTTGGCATCCTTTTTCGGGGTTAAAACTATCTGATCATCTTTTTCTTCGGCATCAGCTTCAATCTCAAAAATCTGGGCTTCTCCAGAAACCGGGTCTAAATCGACATCGTATAAGAAAGTTTCTTTGTAATTAGCCGGATAGTCTTTACGAAAAGCGGCGATAATAGCCTGCTTAATACTGTCTACAACCACTTGCGGATCAATATTCCGTTCATGAGCCACCTGATTTAAGGCAGCAGCAAATTCGGATCTGGCATTAGATTGGGCTTTGCGCATAATTTATTAGGGTTGATTTTAAAAAGGGTGGGTTTAATCCCACCCAACTATCCGAACCCGGCATGATTATACCAGCAGCAGGAGGAATACGCTACCCAAGACCAAAGGAGACTGAAAGATTAAGAGACTAAAAAGCGGCAAGTTCTTCCAGAAGCTGACGTTGTTTACGGGAAAGATTTGTCGGAGTCTCAACAACCAGCCGAATGTAAAAGTCACCCCGATCCTCTTTTCTAAAAGAATGGATTTTGGCTATACCTTTACCAGAAAGACGAACCATGGTACCGGACTGCGTACCCGGACGAATTTTTAGTTTTAAATCACCATCCAAGGTGGTAACTGTAGTTTCTCCACCTAAGGCAGCTAAAGGAAAAGAAATGTTTTTATCGACATAAATATCTGATCCTTCACGGCGAAAGTGCGGATGCGGCTCAACCTCAAAAGTGACATCAAAATCTGAAAAACGGAGGTGGGTACCAGTATCTGAGCCGGGAGGAATCTTAATGGTGTGAGTTTTATTGTCGATCTTGACGGTTTCGGTTCCACCGCGAACAGCGGTCATAAAAGGAATTCGTAAGGAATAATGAGGTTTTTGCGGAGCAGAACGGTTAAACGGATTAGCGCCGCCGAAAAATTGTTCAAAAATTTCGAACGGATCGGAAAAACCGCCAGTATTCCCGAACGGGTTACCGGCTCCGGAAGAATAATAATAGGTATAAGGACCCTGCTGGCCACCCCTGGCAAAATTGCCGAAATCAAAACCACCGAACGGGTTACCCCCGGCGGCCGATGCCTGATCGAACGCCGCATGGCCATATTGGTCATAGGCTTGTCTTTTTTTGGAATCAGAGAGAATCTGATAGGCTTCATTTATTTCCTTAAATCTGGATTCCGCTTCCGGGGATTTATTCCGATCCGGATGCCACTGTAAAGCCTGTTTGCGATACGCAGACTTAATTTCAGCTTCGGAGGCAGTTTTCGAGACGCCGAGAATATCATAATAATCACGTTTGGCAGCCATATTGGCAATTCTACCCCAAGAGTGCTAGAGATGCCACGGGTACGTTGGCGACGGTTTTGGGGAAGAAAGAAATCGGATAAAAGGCGAGAAGTCTCGTAGAAAAAGTGCTGGCAAACCACAGTTGGCCATTTACCAACAGACCACTGGTGAAGAAAAGACAACTCTGATACAATTAGGCTTCGGCTTCGGGCTGAATTTTTTTTAAAAAACATGGCGGATATCAAAACAACAAACAGAAATGTGCCGTTAGATCGGGTGAGGAATATTGGAATAATTGCCCATATTGATGCCGGGAAAACGACCACTTCTGAACGAATTCTTTACTACACCGGGAAAAGCTACAAAATCGGAGACATTGATGACGGCGATACCCAGATGGACTGGATGGAACAAGAGAGAGAAAGAGGAATTACGATTGTGTCAGCGGCAACAACTACATTTTGGACGGTAGCTGATCCTAATTCTCCAGTCGGCAATGAGTCGTTCAGAATTAACTTAATTGATACACCCGGACATGTGGATTTCACGGCTGAAGTGGAACGATCACTCCGGGTACTTGACGGAGCAGTAACTGTTCTTGACGCCGAAGAAACAGTTCAGTCGCAAACAGAAACAGTTTGGAGACAAGCAGACAAATATAAAGTTCCGCGAATTATTTTCGTAAACAAGAACGATAAATTAGGAGCAAATTTTGAAGGAACAGTAAAAGCAGTTATTGACCGGTTGGGGGCAAATCCGGCAGTAATGGCCTATCCGATCGGGGCAGAACAGTCTTTCAGAGGAGTGGTATTGCTTTTGGAAAGAAAAGCGCTGATTTGGCAGGGAGATGAAACCGGAACTAAATTTACGGAAGAGGAAGTCCCGGCAGAACTCAAAGAAAAGGTGGAAAAATGGAGGGCAAAACTAATAGAGCAAATCTGCGAAACTGATGACGCCCTGATCGAAAAGTTTCTGGCAGGTGAGGAACCGTCCGTTAAAGAGTTGAAGACGGCGTTAAGAAAGGCAGTAATTTCCTATAAATTGGTGCCGGTTTATGCAGGAGCGTCATTACGCAACAAGGGGGTACAACCGGTTCTTGACGCAATTGTCGAGTATCTACCTAGCCCTGTAGATGTGGACCATGTTAAGGGAACCGATCCACGAACAGGCGAGGAGATTGTACGCAAAACAAACAGCGATACGCCATTGGCAGGATTGGCTTTTAAGATTCAAACTGATCCACACGTGGGAAGATTAACCTATTTCAGAATTTATTCCGGATCATTAACTGCCGGTCAATCCATATATAACGCTTCGAAGCAAAAAGAGGAACGGGTTTCACGGATGCTACTGCTACATGCAAACAAGAGAGAAGAAATTGATAAGGCTTTTGCCGGAGAAATTGTGGCTTTAGTGGGACTAAAAGAAACAACTACCGGCAATACTTTGTGCAATAAAGATAATCCGATCCTGCTCGAATCAATCAGTTTCCCGGAACCGGTCATTTCCCTGGCTATCGAGCCAAAAACTAAGTCAGATCAGGAGAAAATGGGGTATGCATTGGCAAAATTGTCAGATGAGGATCCGACGTTTTCGATTAAGACCAATCATGAAACAGGACAAACTATTATTGCCGGAATGGGAGAACTGCATTTGGAAATTATTGTCGACCGAATGAAAAGAGAATTTTCGGTAGAAGCTGCAACCGGTGCCCCGCAAGTAGCATATAAAGAAACCGTTAAAAGGCTGGCAGAAGGTGAAGGCAAATATATCCGGCAGTCGGGTGGACGAGGACAGTACGGGCATTGTTTCATTAAACTGGAGCCTTTACCCAGGGGCGGAGGTTATGAATGGGTAAATGCCATCAAAGGAGGAGCAATTCCCGGGGAATTTATTCCGGCAGTGGAAAAGGGAATAAAGGAAGCAATGATAAACGGAACCTTAGCCGGTTTCCCAACCGTAGACGTCAGGGTCACACTTTACGACGGAACTTATCACGATGTTGACTCGTCCGAAATGGCTTTCAAAATCGCCGGATCAATGGCATTCCAGGCAGCAGCTAAAAAAGCTGATGTGGCACTTTTAGAGCCGGTAATGAAAGTTGAAGTGTCTACTCCAGATGAGTTTATGGGTGAGGTTATCGGAGATTTATCAGCTAAGAGGGCGCAAATACTGGGAACCGATAAACGGGGAAACCTAACCATTGTTAACGCATATGTACCTTTGGCTGAATTATCCGGTTATGCAACCAAACTCAGATCCCTGACTCAGGGACGGGCCTCTTACTACATGGAACCATCACATTATGAAGAGGTACCAAAAAACATTTCCGAAGGAATAGTTGCAAAAAGCGGGAAGGTGACTAATTAATTTTTTCCCTCTTGCATAATTTTTAACGTTAATTTACAATTTGACGAGTTATCCGAAAGGACCAGTTTTTTTCGCTCAAAATGGCTACATTTGTTCGCAGCAAACCACACGTAAATATCGGGACCATTGGTCACGTTGATCATGGTAAGACGACATTAACTTCAGCCATAACCATGGTTTTGGCAAAGAAGGGAATGGCGCAGGCAAAGAGATACGAAGATATTGATTCTGCTCCTGAGGAAAGAGCCCGTGGAGTAACCATCAACCTTTCGCATCAGGAATACGAAACGGAAAAGCGACATTATGCTCACATTGATGCTCCGGGACACGCTGACTATATTAAAAACATGATTACCGGCGCGGCTCAAATGGATGGGGCAATTTTGGTTGTATCTGCTCCAGACGGGCCAATGCCACAAACCAGAGAGCATATTCTTTTGGCTAATCAGGTAAACGTTCCGGCAATAGTCGTGTTCATGAACAAGTGTGACATGGTTGATGATCCACAGCTTTTGGATTTGGTGGAAATGGAGATAAGGGAATTACTGACCAAGTATCAATACCCGGGAGATGAAGTTCCGATTATCAGAGGTTCAGCATTAAAAGCAACTGAAGGAGATCCGGAAGCTGAGAAAGCAATAGTTGAACTGATGAATAAAGTAGATGAATATATCCCGACACCGGTAAGACAATTGGATAAACCATTCTTAATGCCAATTGAGGATGTGTTTTCAATCAAAGGCCGAGGAACGGTGGTAACCGGTAGGATTGAAAGAGGAATAGTCAAAATAAATGACACGGTAGAAATTGTGGGAATTAAACCCACACAGACTACGGTGGTAACCGGAGTAGAGATGTTCAGAAAACAATTAGATGAGGGTCAAGCCGGAGACAATGTCGGGTTGCTTTTAAGAGGAATTGAAAAAGATAAAATTGAAAGAGGTCAAGTGATAGCCAAAGCGGGATCAATTACTCCACACACTGAGTTTGAGGCTGAGGTTTATATTCTGAAAAAAGAAGAGGGTGGTCGACACACATCGTTCTTCTCCGGATACAGACCGCAGTTTTATATTAAAACTACCGATATTACAGGAGAAATTACATTGCCAGAGGGCGTAGAAATGGTTATGCCTGGTGACAATGCCAAGATGAAAGTAAAGTTGATAGTGCCAGTAGCTTTAGAGGAAGGTTTAAGATTTGCTATCCGCGAAGGTGGAAAAACCGTCGGAGCCGGAGTAGCAACCAAGATAATCAGCTAAGGCTTGTTTCCTGCCGACCAAAAATTATCTGAGGTCGGTTTTTTGTACATTAATATGGCCAAGGGCAGACTGAGAGTAAAACTAAAATCATTTGACCACAGAGTCCTAGATGAGGCTGCAGCCAAGATATTGGAAGCGGCTTTTTCCACAGGAGCCAAGGTTGTTGGTCCAGTCCCCTTGCCCACAGACAGAAGACTGATTACAGTAACCACTTCCCCTCATGTAGATAAGAATGCCAGGGATCATTATGAAATGCTGGTCCACAAAAGACTCATAGACATCGTTGATCCAACAAGTAAAACTATTGATTCTTTGTCTCATCTCGATCTGCCCGCAGGAGTGGACATTGAAGTAAAAATGTAATTTGTGGTAAAATCAGCCACGAGTAATGTTAATGAGCAGAGAAACTGGCCCAGATTATTGCTCATAACTGCGGAGGCCATTATTCAGTAATGTGAAAGTGCCTACCGGCACTTTTTTTGTTGCAAAAATGCTAAACAAGATATTTGTAAACAAATCAATTATGACAGGTAAATATACCCCTGAGAGGGAAAGGGTTGGTGTGACTGTATTATCTGTCCCTAAAATGGTGGTAAAGGATTTGAGAACCAAAGACAAAAACGGCTATAACGCAGTTAGAGTGGAATTAAGCTTGTCCCACGGAAAAAAGGCGATCAAAGAAATCAGAACCGATGAGTTACCCGAATCCGGAACAGAAATAAAGTTTGAAGAGGTACTCCAAGTTGGAGACAAAGTTAATGTGTCAGGAACAAGCAAGGGTAAAGGATTTGCGGGGGTGGTAAAAAGACACGGTTTCAAAGGCGGACCCAGAACTCATGGTCAATCTGACAGAGAAAGAGCCCCTGGAAGCAGCGGTTCAACCACGACCCCAGGAAGAGTATTCAAAGGCACAAAAAGGTCCGGACATATGGGCAATAAGACCATTACTATAAAGAAACTAAGGGTGATTGATATAGATGCGGAAAAGAGAATTTTGACGGTTAATGGTTCGGTTCCAGGTTTTTCAAGAAGCAATCAGTTACTTTCCGTGAAAAAAATATGACTCTTTCTGCAAACATAATCGAAATAAGCGGATCAGTGGGTGAAAAGATTAAATTACCGGAAAAAATTTTTGGGGTTGTTAGTAACGATACATTAGCAGCAGTGGCGGTGAGAACTTATCTTTCCAACAGAAGAAGGGGCACAGCAAAAACTAAAACAAGATCGGAAGTTAACAAAACCACAGCTAAAATGTACAAACAAAAAGGCACGGGAAGGGCAAGACACGGAGCTTACAGCGCACCGATATTTGTAGGTGGAGGCGTATCACACGGTCCGACAGGAAACCAAAATTATCATAAAAAAATGACAAAAAACAGCAAGAGACTGGCTTTATTTTCTGCGTTAACCGAAAAGGCTATGGCTAACAAAATATTTGTGTTATCAGAGCCAAAGAAATTTGAGGGTAAAACCAAAGAAGTTACCGATTTAATTAAAAAAATCGCAGGAGATGATAAAAAAGTATTGATAGTTACTGCGATAAAAGAGAGTTTAATGCGTAAGGCATTTGCTAATTTAGAAAAAACTAAGACGGCAACACCAAATCAGTTAAATGCATATTTAGTTTTAAACAGTAACGAGATGTTATTCACCAAAGAGGGACTGAGAGAAACAACTACCCAGTTTGAAAAATGAAAGTATTAATAAAGCCATTAATTACCGAGAGTTCATTAGCTGAGGCAGCAAAAAACCGGTATTCATTTGTAGTCAATAAAGCAGCTACGAAAACTGAAGTAAAAAATGCAATCAATAAAGTGTTTGGGGTAAAAGTCTTAAAAATTCAAACAATAACAATACGGGGTAAATCTTACAGAACCGGAAGAAAAATGATCATGAGAAAAAAAGCAGATCATAAAAAGGCAATTGTAACAATTGAAAAAGGCAAAACAATTGATTTATTTGAAGCGACTAAACAAGATAAATAAAAAAATATGGCATTAAAAATATATAAACCAGTTACTTCAGGATTGCGGTTCTCCACAGGACTGGATTTTTCAGTTTTAACAAAAAATAAACCCGAAAAATCACTCATAAGAATATTACAGAAGAATTCGGGAAGGAATTCCAGCGGTAAAGTAACAACCAGACATCAGGGATCAAGAGAGAAAAGATTTTTAAGAGAAATTGATTGGAAGCGTGACAAGATAGATAAGACAGCAAAAGTTGCGGCTATCGAATACGATCCAAACAGAACCGCAAATATTGCCCTGGTTGTTTATGAGGATGGGGAAAAACGTTATATTTTGGCCCCAGAAGGATTAACGGTCGGATTAAATATTTCGAACGGGGAAGCTGCTCCGTTAACGGTCGGAAATTGTTTACCTCTTTTGAACATTCCCGTAGGGACAATTATTCATAACTTGGAAATAGTTCCCGGAAAGGGAGCCCAAATTGTGAGGAGCGCCGGCACATCAGCAATGGTTATGGGTTTTGAAGAGACGTATGCTCTGGTAAAATTACCTTCCGGAGAAATCCGAAGGTTTTTACCAACCTGCCGAGCTGTAATAGGACAGCTAGGTAATACAGAGTGGAAAAATATTAATTTTGGTAAGGCTGGCCGAAGGAGACATATGGGTATAAGACCCACTGTCAGAGGTACCGCGCAAAATCCATCGTCACATCCACACGGAGGCGGTGAGGGACGAAGCGGAGAAGGTATGCATCCAAAAACACCGTGGGGTAAACCAGCCAGAGGTAAAAGAACCAGAAAAAAGTCTAAGTTTTCTAATAAATATATTGCACAAAGGAGGAAAAAATAATGGCACGTTCAGCTAGAAAAGGTCCATTTGTAGAAAAAAACTTGCTTAATAAGGTAAGTAAAATGAGAAACCTCGGAAAGAAAGAGGCAATTAAAACGTGGTCGAGAAGATCACAGATACCGCCTGAATTTGTGGGGGTTACTTTCAGCGTTCATGCCGGAAATAAATTCATTGATGTATTTGTTACAGAATCAATGGTGGGCCACAGGTTAGGAGAATTTGCTCCGACGAGAACTTTTAGGGGTCATGGTGCAATAGTTAAGAGGACCATGGATAAAACTTAATATGAAAAACGCTAATCAGAATCAAAAAGAAGTTGTCGCAAGAGCAAGTTTTGTAAGGTCAAGTCCGAGAAAACTTAGGTTAATGGCTGACATGGTTAGGAAATTTGAGCCGCAACAAGCAGTCGAATATCTTAGGGTCGTTAATAAAAGAGCTGCAAAACCGTTAATGTTGGTGTTTGAACAAGGAATAGCAAATGCAAAGAACAATTTTCAAATGTCACCGGGGAACCTGCAAATTAAGACCCTGCAAATTGAAGAAGGTCCCAGAGGGCCAAAGAGACTGGATAAATCCCACAGTGCAAGATTCGACAGAGGGGTAAAAAGGAAAAAAATATCTCATATATTGCTAAGGTTAGTTGAGAAGGAAGGAGTTTCAAATGGGGCAAAAAGTTAATCCAGTTGCATACAGACTACCTCTCTCCCCCACTGAAATGTGGAAATCGAGATGGTTTACAACCAACCCAAAAAGGTATCAGGAATACTTAATGGCTGATATTACATTACGAAGAGCGTTGATGGAAAAACTAGCAAGTGCGTCGGTGGCAGATATTGAAATTGAAAGATCCCTAAAAAGTATAAAGGTACTGATTTTTGTAACCAGGCCAGGAGTCGTCATCGGCAGAGGCGGTTCCGGTTTAGAAGACCTGAAAAAATTCATTTACGAAATTCTTGGGTTTAAGGGTAAAGAAAAAACCGTCCCACGTATTGATTTGCAAGTTGAAGAAATAAAAGAACCAGACTTAAACGCATATTTGGTAGCCGTAAAAATTGCCGATCAGTTGGCTAAAAGGTTACCAGCAAGAAGAGTGGTTAAAAAAGCGATGGAAAGGACAATGCAGTCGAAAGCATTAGGGATAAAAGTTCTACTAGCAGGAAGAATCGCCGGGGCTGAGATTTCAAGAAGAGAGCTGTACAAGATAGGATCCGTACCATTACAAACTTTAAGAGCAGACATAGATTATGCCCAAGTACCTTCGTTAACTAGGTCAGGATATATAGGAGTGAAGGTCTGGATACACAGAGGTGAAAGCTCTAATTCTAGTTAAAATCAGATATCAAATATGTTACAACCAAAAAAACAAAAATTTAGAAAACAATTCAGGGGAAAGATGCGCGGGCTTGCCTACCGCGGTGCTGATGTTTCATTTGGAGAATTCGGAATGAAAGCCATCGAAAGAGGATGGCTGTCGGCCAGACAAATTGAAGCAGCAAGAAAAGCAATTGTAAAATATACCAAAAGGGGCGGAAAAGTCTGGATAAGAATATTTCCCGATAAACCAGTTACTAAAAAGGCATTAGGAGTAAGAATGGGCTCAGGCAAAGGAGATATTAATGAGTATGTGGCGGTAATTAAACCGGGAAGAATAATATTCGAGATTGCTGGAGTTAGTCAGGAAACGGCTGCTGAAGCATTTAAAAACGCTGCAGCAAAAGTCCCGTTCCGAGTTAAATTAATTGCAAAGTAAAACTATGAATAAAACTAAAACTCAAAAAGAAAAAATAAGTTTAACTGATTTAAATTTGACCGAACTTAATCTGCAAGCAAAACAAATTAATTCAGATATAACAAAAATGCGATTAGAAAAAAACGTCGGAAGATTAAAAAATTCCAGGTCAATTTTTAATATGAGAAAGCAATTGGCCAGAATAATGACTGAAATTAATGTTAAATCCAAGCTGAATAGTGTAAAATCTGGAGTTTCTGTATGAAAATATTAACCGGAAAAGTTGTATCAAATAAAATGAAAAATGCCGCTGTGGTAGAAGTGGTAAGGTTTGTGGAGCATAAGTTATACAAAAAAAGGATGAGAAAAACTAAAAAATTCCATGCTTATACATCAGTTAAACTCGAAGTTGGCGATATTGTAAAAATCACCGAAAGAAGCCCGATGAGTAAAACTATAAATTGGGAAGTTATAAAAAATAAATAAATATGTTGCAACTTAGAACAATTTTGACCTTGGCCGATAATTGCGGAGCTAAACGGCTGCGTTTGATTCACGTAACCGGTGCCTGGAAAAAAACTTACGCCAGGGTCGGAGATGTGGTAACTGCCGTGGTTGATAAGGCAGATCCGAACGGCGCGGTCAAAGATTCCGAAGTAGTAAAAGCCGTAATTGTAAGAACGAGACGAACACAGAGAAGAAAAGACGGCAGTTACGTAAGATTTGACGATAATGCAGCAGTAGTTATTGACCAAAAAACCAAAGAACCGAGGGGAACCAGGGTATTCGGCCCGATAGCCCGTGAGGTAAAAGAGGCTGGTTTTGCAAAAATAGCCTCATTAGCACCAGAGGTGGTTTAAAAATATGAATTTAAAAAAAGGAGATACAATAATTGTAATTGCCGGAAAAGATAAAGGGCGGCAGGGGAAGATAGAAAAGGTGTTCCATAAGGAGAATTCCGTATTGGTTCCTGAACTTAATCAGTATAAAAAACACCGCAAAGCACAGGGAGAGAACAGACCGGGAGAAATTTTGACTTTGAGCAGGCCGTATGGGGCTGCAAAAGTGGCTTTATTATGTCCAAAATGCAAACTGCAAACCAGAATAGGAATTAAAATATTAGATAACAAAAAGGTCCGGATCTGCAGAAAATGCGGAGCGGAGATTAGTTAATATGGAGTTACAAAAAAGATACGTTTCAGAAATTACTCCGCAGTTGATGGAGCAGTTTTCTATTCCAAACAAAATGGCGGTACCGAAGGTAAAGAAGTTAGTAATAAATATCGGGATAAAAGAAGCAGCCCACGATAAAGGGGCTTTGGAAAAAGCTATTGAACAATTAACGGCAATAACAGGACAAAAACCTAAAGTCACTAAGGCAAAACTATCAATAGCAGGATTTAAGTTAAGAGAAGGAGATCCGGTGGGATTAGTAGTGACATTACGGGGAAGAAGAATGTATGACTTTATGACTAAATTGTTCCAAATCACACTGCCAAGGGTAAGAGATTTCCAGGGTGTGTCCGAGCAGGCGTTTGATCGAGAAGGTAACTATACGTTAGGAATTGCTGAACAAATAGTGTTTCCGGAAATTGATTATGCTAAGGTAGACAAAATCAGAGGGCTGGAAATTTGTTTTGTAATAAAATCCGGAGATGTTAAAATTTCGCGTGAATTATTGTCATTATTGGGAATGCCGTTTGAAAGAAATATAAATAAACAGTAGGTTAATAAATATTAAATCTCTAAAAATATGGCTAAAACATCAAAAATAGTAAAACAAACAAAGGGTCGCCTAAAGTACACAATTAGGTACAGAAACCGATGTATGAGATGCGGCAGACCGCGGGGATATATACGGTTATTCGGACTGTGCAGACTATGTTTCAGAGAGTTAGCTAATAAAGGCGAGCTGCCGGGAGTGAGAAAAGCATCATGGTAAACGATCATCTGTCAGATTTTGTTACAAGAATCAGAAACGGGTATATGGCCCGGAAAAAAATGGTTGAGATTCCTGATGTTAAAGTGGTGGTCAATGTGGCTGAAGTATTGGTCAAAACTGGTTATTTGGCCGGGGTTAAAAGAGAAGAGAAAAAGATATTTGCTCAATTAAAATATCAAGCTAAAGAACCTGCATTAACCGGAATTGAAAGAGTAAGCCGTCCGGGAGCCAGAATATATTCCAGGGTAAATGAGATAAAAAGGGTATTGGGCGGACTAGGAATAAATATTCTTTCAACGCCAAACGGGGTGATGAGTGATGTGCAGGCTAAAAAGGTGAATAGCGGAGGAGAAATTTTACTTAAAGTTTGGTAAGGAGACAAGATGTCAAGAATCGGAAGATTACCAATAAAACTACCAGAAAACGTGACCGTAAACATCGGGGGTGATGGGGTAGAAATTACCGGAAAAAACGGTAATTTGAAACTCAAACTACATCCGGCTGTAAAAGCTGAACTTAAGGATAATGTCCTATCGGTGATTTTATTAGATGATGAAGCAGGTAATATTCACGGGCTAACCAGAAGTCTGCTATTTAACATGGTCAAGGGGGTTACCGAAGGATGGTCTAAAAATCTGGAACTATCGGGGACCGGTTTCAAAGCGATATTAAACGGAAGCGAATTACAACTGAGTTTAGGTTTTTCCCACCCGGTAAATATAAAAGCTCCGGAGGGAATAAAATTTGAAGTTAAAGAAAATAAGATTACCATTTCCGGACCAGATAAGATGCTAGTTGGAGAAATTGCTGCTAAAATCAGGTCTCTTAAACCGGCTGATCCTTATAAGCTGAAGGGCTTCAAATACGAAGGAGAGGTTATTATTAAAAAGGCCGGAAAAGCAGCCAAAGCAGGAGCATAAATATGATTAAACGCTATAACCACAATAAAGTCAGACGGACAATCAGAACCCGAAGTAAAGTCATGTCGACCGGACAAAAGTACCGTTTGTCGGTAAATAGGAGCAATAAATACATTTACGCACAATTGGTGGATGTTTTTGTGGGAAAAACGCTGGTCGGAACTTGGGGAAAAGTCCCTGAAGAAGTAGGTAAAAAAATTGCTGAAGCAGCCAAAAAAATGAAAGTTGAAAAAGTTGTTTTTGATCGCGGAGCATATAAATATCACGGAAGAGTGAAGTTACTTGCCGAAGCTGCAAGGGCAGCCGGATTAAAATTCTAAATAAAAATATGGCTTACAATAACCGTCCGGAATCTGTAGAGAAAGAGTTCGTAGAAAAACTCGTTCAGGTAAACAGGGTGAGTAAGAAAACCAAAGGAGGAAACAGAATCGGGTTCTCCGCTCTGGTGGTTGTGGGTGACAAAAAAGGCAAAGTGGGAATCGGCATGGGTAAAGCTGCCGATGTGTCTTCAGCGATGAAAAAGGCAGTTAATTACGCTCAGATGCAAATGTATACAGTACCAATGAAAGGTACTACCATCCCGCATGAAGTGAGGATTAAACTGGGGGCAGCAAGAATAATCCTTAAACCGGCTCCAGAAGGAAGCGGAGTTATTGCAGGAGGATCAGTGAGAGCAGTAATGGAAGCGGCCGGAGTAAAAGATGTCATCGGAAAAATTTTGGGGACATCAAATAAAATGAATAATGTAAAGGCGACATTTGAAGCATTAAAGAGATTAAAATTGAGATAATGAAACAACTACCCGCAATTGTAAACAGAAAGGCTAAAAGAGTCGGCCGGGGTTATGGTTCAGGAAAAGGCGGTCATACAAGCGGCAGAGGATCAAAAGGACAAAAGGCAAGAGGAGACGTGCCAATAATTTTTGAAGGAACAAAAATCAAAAAATCATTGATTAAAAGGCTGCCGTTTGTAAGAGGTCGGGGTAAATTTAAACCAACTTCACAAAGAGCAGAAATCATCAATCTGAAAGATTTGATAAATTTCCCCAAAGGTTCCGTTATAAATAAAGAGTTCTTAATCAAAGAAGGTTTCCCGATCAAGGGGGACATTATAAAAATATTAGGATTGGGAGAAATTAAAAACGCGTTAAAATTTGAAAAAGTAAAGTTGTCAAAATCTGCCCGAGAAAAAATAATTGCAGCGGGCGGAGAAATAATCGAGTAATTTGGGTATGAGGAAAATACTATCTACCCTCAGGCAGATATGGGGGGCCAAAGATTTGAAAAAGAAGGTTATTTTTACCGCTGCCATGCTACTTGCTTACAGACTGCTGGCGCATATTCCCACAGCCGGAGTGGATAAAGAAGCACTGAAGGCATTATTTTCTTCGAGTCAATTGCTAGGTCTTTTAGATATATTTTCAGGAGGTACGTTAGCAAATTTCAGTCTAGTAGCTTTAGGCTTAGGACCATATATCAATGCTTCTATTATTATGCAGCTTCTGTCTGTAATTTTCCCCAAATTAGAAGAGATGCAAAAAGAGGGCGAGGCCGGAAGAGAATTGGTGAATCAATATACCAGATTAATAACCGTTCCCATAGCAATTTTTCAAGCATTTGCGATGTATTTTTTACTAAAAGGACAGGGGGTAATTGGAAATTTAGAACCACTTAATTTACTGGCACTCTTGATAACTATGACCGCGGGTACAATCCTAACTGTGTGGATAGGAGAACTGATTACCGAATATGGTGTAGGTAACGGGATCAGCTTGTTAATATTTGCCGGAATAGTCGGCAGGCTGCCGGTAACACTTGGTCAAACTGTTTCAACAGCCGAAACATTAGATCCGGTAAATATGCTGGCTTTCATATTTGTCAGCCTGGCGGTGGTATTTGGAGTTGTATTCATGAATGAAGCATCCAGAAACATACTGGTGCAGTATGCAAAACGAGTTAAAGCAGGAAAAATTTACGGTGGGCAATCTACCCATTTGCCGTTACGGGTTAACCAGGCTGGAGTAATACCAATCATTTTTGCTGTGTCATTAGTCCTACTTCCCTCAATGGTCGGACAATTTGTGGGGCAAATACCAAATGCTGCTTTTGCTGACTTTGCGGGTAAAGTAGTAACTTTCATGAAACCGGGAGGAACGCCGTATAATTTAATTTACTTCTTACTGGTAGTAGGGTTTACGTACTTTTATACAGCGATTGTATTTAACCCGGAAAAAATAGCCGATGATTTAAAAAAATACGGAGGTTTTATCCCCGGAGTAAGGCCGGGCGAGGCAACTGCAAATTACTTGTCAAAAGTGCTGAACAGAATAACCTTTGCGGGAGCAATATTTCTGGGAATTATCGCGATTATGCCGGCTATTTTACAAGAGGCCCTGAATATCCCCACCCTGTCTATCGGAGGAACAGGAATTTTGATTGTGGTATCAGTGGTTTTAGAAACAACCAAGTCCTTACAGTCCCAATTGTTGGTTAGAAACTATGAAGGATTTCTCAACATATGAATTTGGCAATCCTGGGTCCGCAGGGAAGCGGAAAAGGCACTCAAGCACAGAGATTAGCTGATAATTATCAACTACTAAGACTGGAAACCGGAAAAATTCTCAGGGAAATGGCTGAATCTGACAATCCAGATGCCGAGGAGATAAAAAAAACCATGTTGGACGGGAAACTGGTGTCCGACAACACGTTGCAAAAAATAATTGAGGAAAGAATAGAAAGTAATTCAGGTTCCGGGATTATTTTTGACGGAACTCCAAGAAATTTAATCCAATATGAACTAATAAAAAACATCCTTAAAAAGAGGGGTGAAAATCTAGATAAAGTAATTTATTTAGAAATCCCGGAGGAAACAACAATTGAAAGGCTGTCCACCAGGAGAACATGTGAGAGATGCAACCGAATTTACAATTTACATACAAATCCCCCACCAACCCCAGAAAAATGTGAGTGCGGCGGAAATCTCAGACAGCGAAGTGATGATACTCCGGAAGCAATTGCTAAAAGATTAAATGAATACCGACAAGCCACCGTTCCGGTACTTATCAGTGCAAAGGCTGAAGGAAAGCTGGTTGAAATTAACGGAACTAAATCAATAAATGAGGTCTATGATGAAATAACAAAAATGTTAAATTTGAACTGAATGATTTATGGATAAGTTGAAAATCAAAACAGAGGCAGAAATTCAGATAATGGCCCATTGCGGGCATTTGCTGGCAGGGGTCAGAAACAAACTGGCAAAGGCCGTGGTGCCAGGTATTTCCTGTATAGAGATCGAGGAACTGGCTTGTAAACTTATTGATGAAACAGGAGGAAAAGCCTCATTTAAAATGGTTCCAGGTTATAAACACGCAACATGTCTAAGTGTGAACGACGTTGTGGTACACGGAATTCCGAATGAATATGTGATAAAAAACGGAGATGTGGTTGGAATTGATGTAGGACTATATCTGGACGGGTTTCATACCGACACTTCGACTACCGTAGCCGCAGGAGAAGCAACAAGTGACATACAGCTGTTTCTGGAAACAGGGAGAAGAGCGATGGATAAATCCATTAAAGCTGTGAAAATCGGCAGAAAAATATCCGACATCTCAATGGCCATGCAAGAGATTGTCGAAAAGAGCGGTTTTTCGACAATCAAGGCTCTAACCGGACACGGAGTGGGCAGAGAGCTACATGAAGAGCCGGCTATCCCCTGCTTTGTTCCTGATGGCGGATATCAATCACCGATTATCCGTGAAGGCATGGTATTAGCTATAGAAGTGATGTACAACCAGGGAACCAGCGAGGTGGTGTACAAAAATAACGATGGTTGGACAATAGTTACGGCTGATGGTAAAATATCCGGGCTGTTTGAGCATACCGTAGCCGTTCTAAAATCGGGTCCGGTCATCTTAACAGAATGAACAGAGAATGAGTGATAAAAGCAATTTAATAATCGAAGGAGTGGTAAACGAAAACCTACCGAACACCATGTTCCGGGTGAAGGTAGATCAGACAACCGACCCGACTCTTTCAGATCAAATTATTCTCTGTACCATTGCCGGCAGAATGAGACTAAATTATGTCCGTCTGCTCCCCGGAGACAGGGTCCGATGTGAAATCAGCCCCCTGGATAAAACACGGGGCAGGATTATTTATAAAATAAGATAAAAAAATGAAAGTCCAAGCTTCAATTAAAACCAGATGCAGAAATTGCATGATCGTCAAAAGGCGAGGGGTGTTGTTTGTTATCTGTAAGAATCCCAAACACAAACAAAGACAAGGATAAAAGGTATGCCAAGAATTGCAGGTATTGATATTCCAGAAAAGAAGAGAGTGGATATTTCACTGTCTTATATTTACGGAGTAGGAAGAAAAAACGTTGTAGACGTACTTAAAAAGGCAAATATCGATGTGGCAAAAAGGGTATCAGAGTTGTCCAGTGATGAAATCTCCAGAATTCAAAAGATACTAGAAGGAATGAAAGTCGAGGGAGATTTGCGAAAAGTGGTAAATCAAAACATCACCAGATTGCGAGAAATAGGTTCATATAGAGGAATGAGACATGCAAAAGGATTACCATCCAGAGGACAAAGGACAAAAACAAATGCAAGAACCAAGAGAGGGAAGAGAGTAACTATCGGAGCGCTGAAAAAAGAGATATTAGCAAAAGTTGAGGCAGGTAAAAAAGAAAAAGAGCGAAAAGCTGAATAACGAATATCCATATGAACGGCAAAGTTTATATCACAGCAACATTTAACAATACCTTGGTAACAATAACTGATGCGACCGGAAATGTAATTTCGTGGGGTTCAGCAGGAGCTTCCGGTTTTAAAGGAGCAAGAAAAGCGACTCCGTTTGCAGCCACTACAGCTGTAGAGACGGCAGCAAGAAAAGCCCAGGTGGCAGGAATAAAGGAAGTAGAAGTGTATCTGAAAGGGCCAGGATCAGGAAGAGATGCAGCACTGAGAGCCTTAAAAGCAGCCGGAATAAGAATGTCATTAATAGCAGACATAACACCGATGGCACATAATGGAGCCAGGCCTAAAAAGAGAAGAAGGGTTTAATTTTTAAAGGGACTTAAAATGAGCGATTTGTTGGTAACAGAAGACTGGAGAGATTATGAACTGATTGACAGCGGAGAAGGAGTGAAACTGGAAAGATGGGGGCAATATCTCACGGTCAGACCAGAACCCAGAGCAATCTGGAGGAAAACCACACCGGTTTTGTGGAAGGAGGCAGATGCAATTTTTATGCAAAAAGAAGACGAGGGAGAATGGCAATACAAAGAACACCCCCCGGAAGACTGGCAGATTGGTTACAATGGACTGCGATTTAAACTCCGACCTACAAATTTCAGACACGTAGGAATATTTCCGGAACAAGCGATAAATTGGAAATGGATAGCCAAACAAATTACTGATAAGAATGAAGGTGCCGACAACAGAAATATCAAAATTTTAAATTTATTTGCATATACAGGCGGAGCGACGATGGCAGCCGCCAGTGCGGGAGCTCATGTGACACATGTCGACGCATCAAGGCCAGCTATGATGTGGGCAAGTGAAAATGCCAAATTAACACATATACCGACTGACGGAATCAGATGGATACAAGATGATGCATTAAAATTCGTACTGCGGGAGAACAGACGCGGAGTTAAATATGACGGAATCATTATGGACCCACCCAGATTCGGACGAGGAGCAAGGGGGGAAATCTGGAAACTGGCTGACAATCTCCCAGAATTGGTATCTGCGTGCAAACAAATATTGAGTTCTCAACCAATCTTTTTTCTAATAAACGCTTATACCGCAGATTTGTCTCACTTGGCCATTAAATATTTACTTAAGGATGTGATGGGAAGTTTAAACGGCAAAATCGAAAGCGGAGAAGTCGGAATGGTGGAGACAGAAAGCAAAAAGATTTTACCGGCCGGGATAGTGGCCAGATGGGAAAGATAAAAAAACAAAAATTGGGTTTTTTATGACAAAAATGTTAAAATGTTATTTAGTATTTATGATTTGACCGGACGGGGGTGACTGAGTATTAACAATAAAAAATTATTTGTCGGAAACTTAAGCTGGAACGTCACTTCGGACCAATTAAGAAAGCAGTTTGAACAGGCAGGTGCAGTATTAGATGCAGTGGTTCTTACAGACAGAAACACCGGAAGAAGTAAGGGTTTCGGATTTGTAGAAATGTCAACTGATGAAGAGGCACAAAATGCAATCAAAATGTTTGCTGACCAGGAATGGGAAGGACGAAAAATGACCGTCAACGTTGCCAAGCCAAAAGCTGAGTAAAAATACTTATTCAAAAAACCCCGAAAAAAAGCGGGGTTTTTTGTGCCAAAAATCAGTTAACTACTTCTCCTTCTTCGGGTTTTGAATCAGACTTTTTTTCGGAAGATTTAGAACTATCTGAATCGGTTTGATTCGGTTGCGGCTGATCAGATCCTGACTGTTGATATAAACTTCCACCGAGTTTTTGTAAAGAATCAAGAAGTTCTTTTGATTTGTCATCTAAATCAGATTTAGATCCTAACTCTAATACATCTTTAAGAGCTTTAATTTTTTCTTCCACATCTTGTTTTAAATCACCGGGTGCCTTATCGCCGGCATCTTTAAGAGTTTTTTCGGCAGTAATTATCAGCGAGTCTGCCTGGTTTCTGGATTCAATTCTGGCTTTCTTTTCCTCATCTTCCTGATGATGTTTCTCTGCTTCTTCACGCATACGCTGAACTTCTTTTTCATCCAAATTAGTGCTATTGGTAATAGTGATATGCTGCTGTTTGTTAGTGGCCTTATCCTTAGCTGAAACCTTAAGTATTCCCGATGCATCCAGATCAAAGGCAACCTCCACCTGAGGTACGCCCCGCGGTGCGGGAGGAATTCCGTCCAAGATAAACCGACCCAAAGTTTTATTATCCGAGGCCATAGGTCTTTCCCCCTGAAGCACATGAATTTCCACTGAAGTTTGGCTGTCAGAGGCAGTAGAAAAAATCTGCGACTTACTAGTCGGAATAGTAGTATTACGCTCGATTAAGGGGGTCATTACCCCGCCTAAAGTTTCCAGCCCTAAAGTTAAGGGCGTAACATCAAGTAAAACAACATCTTTAACATCGCCGGTGAGAATACCACCCTGGATAGCAGCACCTACGGCAACTACCTCGTCCGGATTTACGCTTCGGTTGGGTTCTCTGCCAAAAAAGTTTTTAACAGTTTCAACAACTTTGGGCATCCGAGTCATTCCACCCACCATGACAATCTCGTCAATATCTTTAACCGTTTTTTTAGCGTCTTTAAGGCAAGCCTTAACCGGATCGATGGTTTTTTGAACAAGGTCGTCCACGATTGATTCGAGCTTTGCCCGGGTAAGCTTAAGGTTTAAGTGAAGAGGCTGACCGTCCTTTTGAGTAATATAGGGTTGGTTAATTTCGACTTCGAGTGATGAAGACAGTTCTATCTTAGCTTTCTCGGCCGCATCCCTAACCCGCTGCAGAGCCTGGGTGTCTTTTTTCAAATCAATACCGTTATCCTTTTTAAACTCATCAATAATCCATTGCATGATTTTTTCGTCAAAATCATCTCCACCCAGGTGGGTATCTCCGTTAGTAGCTTTAACTTCGAATACGCCATCACCTAATTCCAAAATTGAAATGTCAAAAGTACCACCACCAAGATCATAAACAGCAACTGTGTGGGCAGCCTTTTTATCCAGACCATAAGCTAAGGCGGCGGCCGTCGGCTCATTAATGATACGTTCTACCTGCAAACCAGCAATTTCACCTGCTTGTTTAGTAGCTTGTCTTTGAGAATCATCAAAATAAGCCGGAACAGTAATAACCGCTTTATCTACAGTGGTACCCAGATATGCTTCAGCATGACTTTTCATAGCTTGAAGTGTCTTGGCAGAAATTTCCTGGGGAGTAAAGGTCTTATCCCCAACTTCAACAACCGCCATACCGTCTTTTCCGGCGACAATTTTATATGGAACTATGTCCTGAGTGTGTTTAACTTCAGGGTCAGAAGCTTTTCTACCCATCAATCTTTTAACACTGTAAATAGTATTTTTGGGATTAAGAATCATCTGCCGTTTAGCTACATCACCAACGAGATTCTTAAGCGGTTCGACCACTGAAGGGGTAACGTTGCGACCGGTATCGGCTGCAGGAATTACCTTGGCCTGACCGCCTTCCATTACGGCAACACAACTGTTGGTTGTACCTAAATCGATTCCGATTATTTTTGACATATTTTTATAAATTATTTAACTGATGCTTGTCGAAAGACCGTCACTCTGGCCGGACGGAGGACATAGCTATCTATTTTATAACCTTTGAGAACTAATTCAGAAATAGTATTTTCCACTTTTCCCGGCACTAAATCAACTGTTTCCGAGCATTCATGAAAGGCAGGATCAAAACTGTCACCCGCTGACGGAATGATAGTTTCCAGCCCTTCTTCAGTTAAAGCCTGATGAAACTGTTTGGCCGCCATTTGAACGCCCAAATCTGAACTGTGCGAGGCTGACAATTCAATAATATCCAGGCTGGGAAGTAAACGGGCAATTAAATTCACATTAGATATCTTGGTAAATTCTTTTTTGTCATTTTCCACCCGGCGGATAAGGTTTTGGTAGTCAGCCAAAGCCCGCTTCCAATTTTCTTCGAGAGAACGAATTTGTTCGGTAAGTTTGGTTACGTTCTCGTCTATAACCTGGGGTTGTGATTTATTTTTGGCCATAGTTACCAATTACTATTTAATTCATTAACAAGTGAGGAAAAATAACGAAGGGTAGGAATAACTTTAGGAAAATCTAAACGACAAGGTCCAACAACAGCTAAGGTCCCCCGGCGATCTTTACCGGCGTTGAAATAAGTAAAGGCCATACCAACCGGATCAAAGTAGGGCCAACCCAAATCGGCCCCGAAAACAACATGAACAGGATCTTCCCCATAGGTGCGTTCAAAGAAAAGCTCAAATAATCTTTGCTGTTCATCTAATAGATTTAAAACTGTTCGGGTAACATCAATATCATAAAATTCAGGCATATCAAGAATATTTGAGACTCCGGCATAGTAGATGTCTCCAGAACTAGTAGCCGTAATGGCCAAGTCTCCGGTCTGTCTGGCCAATGCAAGCGATGTGTGACGCATCAGACGGTCAAAATCAAAACGAGAATCCCAGACACGTTCTTTAGCCGAAACTTCTTCAGCAACACTTAGCTGCTTTTCCTGCATTAAATTGTCGACAAAATAACGCAGTCCCATGGAGGTGGGAATACGACCAGCTGAGGTGTGTGGCTGGTGGAGAAAACCCTGTTCGGTCAGTGTGGCCATTTCATTTCTGATGGTGGCCGGAGAAACACCTAAATTAAATTTTTTCTCTATCTGTTCACTAGAAACAGGGTCAGCTGTGGCAATATATTCCTCTACAATCGATTTAAGAATTTGGATTTGGCGATTAGTCGGAGCCATAATTAGCAATAAGATAACATGAGTGCTAAAGTAAGTCAATATGGATTTCCGACTCGCGGGACTAAATATGTGATGTTACAATCTGACCATGAAAGAGGGCGGGAAAGAAAATCAGTGGGTTTCGTTTGTCGGTGTGGTATTGTTAGCCCTAATCTTACCGGGAATGCTGAGGTTGATGAATACGGTAACGAGAAATTTGGTGGGCGCAGAAGGAAGACTGGCAGCGATTAACATTGATACCGACCGGACATTGGGTCCGCTGCAAAAAAACTGGTCGGCTTTATCCCAAGGCGGAAATAATCTAAGAAGTTTTATGGACTATTCCGCGGAATCATTGGCAGAAATAAAACCGGAATATGTCCGGATAGACAATGTATATGATGAATTTAGTGTGGTCAAACGAGATGTCAATTCGAACATTTATTATGACTGGAGCGACCTAGACACACTGGTTAAGAAGATTTTGGCTGTGGGAGCAAAACCGTTTTTCAGTTTGTCATACATGCCAAAAGAATTGGCAGTGAACGGGGATGCCCTAGCTGAACCACAAAATTGGAGTGAGTGGACTACTTTGGTGCAGAAAACAGTCGAACACTACAGCGGTGACATGGCAATAGACAATGTTTACTATGAAATCTGGAACGAGCCAGATTTATTCGGAAAATGGACTCTGGGAGGGAAGAAAGACTATCAAGACCTATACACCTTCGGAGTCCGGGGGGCGCAACAAGCAAACGGAGTTAAACCATTTAAAATAGGCGGGGCAGCAGTTTCTGAGTTGGATCGGAGTTGGACTGACAAATTTTTTCCTTTCATACTGCAAAATAAATTGAGATTAGATTTCTTTTCCTGGCATCGTTACGGTCAAGATCTGACTGCCTATGCGGAAGATATTAATAATGTGGAAAAGTGGTTTAACAAACTTTCATATTTTGCTCAAACAGAGGAAATTATTTCCGAATCAGGACCAAGCAGAGAAGCCGGAGGGGTGAATGACACTGAAACAGGAGCTGCCCATTTGGTAGCAGTAGCACGAGAATTATTGCCAAAAGTTAAATACGGGTTTAACTCCGAGATCTGGGGAGATAAAGGTATCACAGGCAAACCCAGACAGAAGGCATTAGTTATGCTGGCAGGTCTGGGAGAAAACCGTCTGCCAATAACAGGAGAGGGAACCTGGGTGAAAGCGATAGCTACAAATAAAGGACAGGGGTACCAAGTGGTATTAGTGAATTATGACGAAAAATCAGCTCACAACGAAAGTGTTCCAGTAACGTTTTTAAGTTTAAAGGACCGAATTTATACATTAACCAGCGAGACTTTGGACGGAAAAAAAACAACCGACACAATTGCAACATCAGAGGCCAAGCTCCAAATAACCATACCCATGCCTGCCAATTCAGTCGTACGGATTGAGCTGCAACCGGTAACTCAAACTAATTAAGCTTAAGGATGGAAAGAAAAGCCTCCTGAGGAAGATCAATTTTACCTACCCGTTTCATTCTCGCCTTACCCTTCTTTTGTTTCTTCAAGAGTTTATCTTTACGAGTTTGATCGCCGCCATAAAGTTTGGCGGTAACATCTTTTCTAAAAGCTTTTACATCTGATCTGGCCAGAATATGACCACCGATTGCTGCCTGAATTGAAACTTCAAATTGCTGCCGGGGAATAATCTCTTTCAGTTTTTCCACTAATTTTTTTCCAAGGTTAATACTCTGAGACCGCGGCACAATCTGAGCTAATGCATCAATTTTCTGACCGGAAATCAATAAATCCAATCTGACTAAATCCGAAACGGTAAACCCGGCCAAATCATAATCCAGGGTAGCGTAACCCTGAGAAACACTTTTTAACTGATCGTAAAAATGCTGAATAAGTTCCGACAGGGGCATAGTATATTGCAGATGAACAAGCTGACCTAAATATTTCATGTCTATCATGCTACCGCGGTGGTCCTGACAAAGCTGAATAACTGCACCTACATATTCGGACGGAACAAAAACCGAAAGTGAGATTACAGGTTCACGGATTTCAGAATATTGGGTCGGGTCAGGTAAATCAGAAGCGCGAGAGAGACGACGGAGACCGCCAGATCTATCCAGAATTTCATATTCAACTGACGGGGCTGCGGCGATTAAATCAAGATTAAATTCCCGTTCCAAACGCTCCTGAACAATATCCGCATGTAACAGACCTAAAAGACCGACACGGAAACCGTTTCCTAATGCCGGAGAAAACTCAGGAAAGTACTGAATCGAGCTGTCCTGTAAACGCAGTTTACCCAAAGCGTCACGCAGTGAACTGATCTCAGAACCAGACACGGGATAAAAGCTGACATAAACCAGCGGATTTATCGGTACGTATCCAGGAAGGGGAGGAATATTCTGTCCGGTTTGGTATGTTTCAGATAAACAAACCGTATCCCCTACGGAAATATTGGCAGACTCCCTCAAGCCGGTAACTATATATCCAACTTCACCGGCAGCCAGATGCGGAGCTGAGTGCCTGTGGGGAACAAAATAGCCCAACTCCACGGCCGAGGCTTCAGCTCCTATGGCTAAAAAGTGGATCTTATTACCGGTACTGATTTGTCCATCTACAACCCTGACCCAGGCCAGGATGCCCAAATGAGGATCATAACTGGAGTTAAAAACCAGACCCCGGAAAGGGTGGGAAGAAAAAGTTACGTCAGGTGACGGAATTTTGTCGATAATCGCCTGAAGCAGTGCGGGAATCCCCTGCCCGGTTTTGGCAGAAATATAAATTATTTCCGATTCCAAAAAACCAAAAATTTGGATAAGCTGTTTTAAAGTTCCGGAGACGTCGGCAGTAGAAACGTCAATCTTGTTAATAACGGGAATAATTTTTAATCCCAGCTTAGAAGCATGCTGAAAATGAGCCAGAGTTTGAGCCTGAACACCCTGGGTAGCATCTATTAACAGAATCGCCCCCTCACAAGCAGCTAAGGAACGATTTACTTCATAAGAAAAATCAACATGCCCCGGCGTGTCGATAAGATTAAATATATAGGATTGACCGTTTTGGGAATAATTCATTCTAACCGGAGCCAGTTTGATGGTTATTCCCCGCTCACGTTCAATCGGATTACTGTCAAGTAATTGGTCATGCATCTGACGTTTAGAAATTGTCCCGGTGATCTCTAATAGTCTGTCGGCAAGAGTAGATTTACCATGATCTACATGGGCGATAATAGCGAAATTCCGGATGTTACTCATGCCCAGATTCTAACAGAAGATGAAAAGCTCGGTATTAACAACGTGTTTAATTTTGATCAGGAGCCGAAACGATCAATACCTCCTTCGGCGGAGAAGACGGGAATTTGAAATTTTTAATTTTGGCCATTAAGGCAAAAAGATACTTTAGCTGGTCCACTCTGAATAAATAAGAAAACAAAAAATAAACAAACAAACCAATAGTGGCAGTAATTGCAGTCAGAGCTATAAGCGGAACGGTGCGGGTGGTATCAAAGACAAACTGATCCAAAAGACGCATGGGAATCCAAAGACTGAAACCCGTGGCCAGGCCGGTAACAAGCATTTTTAAAAATGAAATCGAAAACTTTGAAAAAGCCCACTTATCAATTTTGATCTTAAAACCGAGCAGGAAAAGAAGCACCGTTGTTTCGATAACCGAAGTAAAAGAAATCCCCCAGGCCAAACCGAGAACTCCGGCATGAAAAAAGTTTATAAACAAAATGCTTAAGGAAATATCCAAGACGGCTCCACCCAGACCGACAAATAAAGGAGTTTTGGTATCATGCAATGCATAGAATCCCCGGACAAGCAGCTGGGAAGAAGCTGCAAAAGAAGAAGAAAGACAAAGAATGGCCAATAATTTTCCCGTGGTTAAAGTAGCTAACCAGGGGAAAGATTTAGCTCCAAAGATCAATCTGACAATCGGGATACGCAGAACAATAAACATGATAGCCAACGGGAGAGACAGGTAGACAATCTGAAGCAGGGATTCGACAAGAGTCTGGCGAAATGATTTGCGGTCAGATTCGGCTGAAAGTTTGGAAAGAGCGGGAAGGGCTGCCTGGCCGATGGTGACGCCAAAAAGCGAAGTCGGAAGCGCATAGAGCAGTTTTGCAACGTTAAATAAAGTTAAAGACCCCGGTAAGAGCAAGGAGGAAAAAATGACCGCAATAAACTGTTCTATCTGATCGATACCTAAAGTTAAAGCCCGGGGAGGAATAAGACGAATTATTTCCAGCACTCCCCGATGATTGGTATTTAAAGAAAATATCGGACGGAAGCCCAGACGAAAAGCCATAGGAACCTGGATCGTCATGTGTAACACCGCCCCAACAACAACTCCGATGGCCGGACCGTAAATTCCAATAAAAGGAGAAAGAAAGAGAGTACCAAGAATTATGCCCAAGTTGTACATGATCGGGGCAAGAGCCGGGACAACGAAGCGCTGATGAGACTGAATGATACCGGTTAAAAACCCCGAGATACAAAAAAATATCTGCGAAACCAACATTATTCTTAATAAGGAAACCATGATGGTGATCTGATCAGGGTCAAAACCGGGAGCGATTAATTGGGATAACGGACGGGCAAAAATAAAGATTAAAGATGAAAGAACAAAAAATACTACTAAGGTTAAGTTCAAAGAAATACCGGCCACCCGCCAGGCCTCATCTTCGTTTTGGGTGAGTAAGCGGGTGAAAACCGGAATAAAAGCAGCTGAGAGTGAACCGACAACTAAAAGCTGAAAAAGGGTATCCGGAATAACGAATGCAGCGTAATAAACATCCAAAAGAGAAGCACGGGCACCAAAAAAGACGCTGATGAGCAAACGGGTCTTAAACAGGCCCATAAGATGAGAAACACCGTAAGTGGCCATAATGACCAAAGCGGCTGACATAATTGAATTCTGACGCCGGGAGAGGAGGCTGGTACCGTTTTTGATTAGTTCCCGCATATATGGTATTATATGGCCTAATTTTGTTGAAAACAGAGCCATTATGCCAATCATTCCAAACGCGATCAGAAAACTGAGAGCAGACAAAAGAAAAACCGCTATAAATGACCGGGTGCGAAAAGCGGTCAGACAAGCGGTTTCAGCAACAAGAAAGAAACCGACGCAAAAAACATTAAGTGCAGCCTTTGCGAAATTGGATTTGGCGGTTAAGGCAAAAGTGATTCACAAAAATAAGGCAGCGAGGTTGAAATCGAGGCTGGCAGCGAAGGTGAAGAAGTAGCTTTGCAGATGGTATACTGAAGTGATGCCTGCCCACGCGAATAAGGTAAATTTGGTTCCGCCGTCTGAGTTTGAATCCAGCTTTTGGGGGAGATTTTTGAAATGGGCGGTGACCACGGGCCGATACATGATTATCCTGACGGAAATGGTCGTGATTGTGGCTTTTTTGATGAGATTTAAACTGGATGAGGATTTGCGAAACCTAAACGAACAAATAAACGGACAGGTGGCCTTGCTACAATCGCAGACAAACGAAGAAGAAAAATTCAGACAGCTGCAAAAGGAGATCCTTCTAGCTGACCAGATGTTAAAAAATAGAACTCATCCCGTGGAATTGTTTGATTATGCCGAAGCCAGAATAGGAGAGGATATAACCATTAAAAAAAGAGGTGTTGCTCCCGGTGAATTAAGTATCACCGCATTAACACTAAGTCAGAGGGCCATGGGAGAGCTAATGTCGACTATTTCAGCAGATCCGAGATGGAAAATGCTAGATGTAACCGAGCTGGCCGGAGAGAAAACTAACGGAATTAAATTTACTATTGTAGCTAAGGAATAAGAACTATGGCTCTAGACTATAAAAGCAGCTTAGGAAGATACAGGAGATATCTGCAAATGGTACAAACCCGACCGTTGTGGTCAGCCAGTATGTGGGTGATTATGTCCCTAATATTACTAATCATTTTAAGCTGGATGGCTCTGAGACCAACATTAGTGACGATTTCCGGTCTGTTCGGACAGATTAGACAACAAAAGGAACTCTCAGAAAGATTAGATAAAAAGATTTTGGCGGTAAGAAATGCCGTTCAGGAAATGGATAAAGTAGAAGGGGAATTGCCTTTGTTATACGAAATGATTCCAACTTCACCAGAATGGGACAGGTTTGCAGATGAAATCTACCGGGCGGCTACTAACAGCGGAATGATGATTCAATCCATTGCGATAGATAAAATTCCAAACAAAGCAACAGAAGCAGCGACAAGTAAACAGACAAGCGAAGTTGTTCCCAGCGGGATAATTCCAATAAAGTTTACCGTCTCGGGAAAGGGAGAATATGAACAATTTATCAAGATGCTAACGGAATTGGAAAAAAACAAAAGGTTGCCAATATTTACGTTGGCAACTATTGATATAGACAAGAACGGTCAATTAAACTTGAATTTATCCGGAGAAATTGGTTATATGCCGGTAGAGAAAGCGTTATGAAAAAAAGGGGGTTAGACAAAGACATTGTCGTGTTACTGGTTTCGACCCTGATCACAGTGGTGTCGTGGGTGGGTTTTGAAGTTTATAGGGCATATGTGAAGGTCGAGGTTCCGGAAAATATTGAAAAAAATCTAACAGAATTAGACCCAGTGCTGAATAAAGAGTTTTTTGTTAAACTTAAGGCGGAACTTGGTTATGAAAAGTGAATTGAGGTTTCCTACAATTATCGGCTTATTTATGGCCGTCGGCGGTTTAGTCTCAGGTCTGTGGCTGATACAAAAACAAATCCGGAGCGTATCAGAGGCGGCGTCTGATACCACCCCCACCGAAGTGATTATTGCGAATATTGAGGATACAAGTTTCTCCGTTTCTTGGGTGACCGGAGAGGCAGCCTCAGGATACATACAGTACGGAGAGTCGGCAAACGACTTAACGAATACTGTTTCCGATAACAGGGATCAAGAAACGGGAAAAGTATCTTCTTATATGACTCATTTTGTAACCGTACAGGGATTAAAACCAGAAAAAAATTATAAATTTAAAATCGGTTCAGGGAAAATGCTCTATGACCTGGGTGGGTCTCCATATCAAGTCATGACCGGATTGACTTTGGGAAACAAACCAGCAGCAGATGTAGCTTACGGTCAGGTGGTAACAAGGTCCGGAGAACCAGCTGAAGGCGTTTTAGTGTACGCGCAAATGGCTAACGGAAGTAAACAAGCAACAATTACCGGACTAAACGGATCGTGGGCTATCCCCCTGTCGACAATGCGAACGGTTAACCTCTCCGCTTATCTGGACTACGATAAAAAGAAGGCCGAAATACTCATTGAAGCTAACGGGGGGGCAATCGGAACAGCCTCAGTAAAAACAACCACAGATCAAGACAGCCCCGTAAAAGAAGTTGTACTGGGAACAAATCTAGATTTAACTCAGACTGAATCCAAAGAAACCGAAGCTACTCAGGAAGCAAAGTCAAAAATCGGAAACGTAAACCAGTTAAATAAAGAAGAATTAATTTTATTGACTCCGATGACAGAGGAAAAAGTAAATTCAGATAAACCGATTATTGTCGGAACAGCTCCGGAAGGAACGGAAATCCAAATTGAAATTAACTCAAAAAATAAAATAACCGGAACTACACTTACAAACGAAGAGGGAATATTTTCTTTTAATGTCCCAACTTCACTGGCTCCGGGAGAACATACGGTTACTATTTCAACCATGATTAACGGGGTGGTTAAGCGGATAACCAGATCTTTTACAGTATATGCAACAGGAACAAGCATGGAGCCGGCTTTTTCAGCCACCCCATCAGCGACCCCACTGCCTACAAGCAAACCATCCACGTCCCCCACTCCAACACTCAAACCCACGGCCACACTTAAACCCACTGTTACACTAAAACCAACCGCCACACCCAAGCCAACAGCAACACCGACACCAACCGCCACACCCAAGCCTTCCACTTCCCCCACTCCAACACTTAAACCCACGGCCACACCCAAGCCAACAGCAACACCGACACCAACCATAATTAAACCCTCCCCGACACCCACAACCGGGTTGGAAAATTCAGGTTCAACCCAATACACTTTCTGGACAGTTATCCTAGGATTAGGGCTGATAACAGCAGGGATGAGATGGTATAAAAAGGCAGTCTAAGTTAGAATTAGGCTGTGAATTCCGCAAAAAGAAATAAAATCATCAGGATAGGACTAGACTTTGACGGAGTATTGGCCTACAACCCGTTTAACATGGCCAGAGCGCCAATAAAATGGGTGAAAGCGGTAATATTGGGGAAAAAAAAATTAAGTTTCTTTGTACCTAAAAACAAATGGCAACGGAAGTTGTGGGTGCTTATACATGAGTCAAGCGTTTTTCCAGCGAATGGGACAGAATTATTGAAAGAATTAGCGAACAATGAAAATATAGAATTTCATCTGATAACAGGCAGGTTCGGATGTTTGGAAGAGAATTTATTGAAATGGTTGAACAGATATGGTTTGGGAGATATTTTTAAATCCATAAATATCAATTACAAAGAAGAACAACCACACATATATAAGGGGCAAATTATCGACAAACTTAAATTGGATATATACATAGAGGATAACTTCGATATTGTTGAATACTTAAACAACATGAACAAGGCAAAAATTGCCTGGGTATTTAATTTCATTGACCGAGATAAAAAATATTCATTAAAATTCAGAAGTCTTAAAGAAGCCTTGGAAACACTAGTCCAGTGAAATTACTGTTTAGTTTAACTTACTATCTGCCGCACCTTTCAGGACTGACGGAATATGTCAGGCGGTTGGCAGAATTAATGAGTCAGAAAAATAATCAGGTAGCTGTTCTGTGCATAAAGCACAAAGAAGATTTAGAAGAGCAGGAAATGATAAATCAAGTCAGGGTGGTAAGAGCAAATCCGTTAATAAAAATCAGCAAAGGTTTTCTAAGCATTGACTGGTTTAAAAAAAGCCGGGTTGAAACGGCTAATGCCGATGTGATAATAGTAAATCTTCCTCAGGTAGAGGGAATGGTGCCGGCAATAATGGCTAAAATAAGAAGAAAAAAGCTGGTGGTAATTTATCATTCAGAATTATCGATTAGAAATAAATTTGTTCAGACCGGAGTAGAGATGACAAACAGACTGATTCTCGGTCTGGCTAATGAGGTGGTTGCCTACACCGAAGATTTTGCCAAAAATTCAAAGATACTGAGACCATATTTGAAGAAAATTGTTTATCTGTACCCGATTGTTCCAATTCCCAGGACAGAAAAAAAATACGAATTAAATTTAAGAAAAAAAATCGGCCAGGGACGAATAGTGGGGATAGCGGCCAGATTGGCTGAAGAAAAAGGGTTTGAGTACTTGTTTGAAGCCATAAAAATAATCAAAAAAAGATCTCAGGAGTTTGCTGACCTAAAAATTGCAATAGCCGGACCAATTGATTTACCAGGTGAAGAAAAATATCAACAAAAAATATTTTCATTGGCAAAAGAGATGAAAAATGAAGTTGTGTTTTTGGGAAAAGTCTCGCAGGAAAAAATGGGGAGTTTTTATAAAATTATCGAGGTTCTTACCGTACCATCCGTAAATTCAACTGAGACTTTCGGAATTGTTCAGGTTGAAGCCATGCGTTCAGGAGTGCCGGTGGCAGCTTCAGACTTGCCCGGGGTCAGAGTCCCGGTTACAAAAACAGGTTTCGGAAAGATTGTTAAACCTGCCGACGCAAATTCACTTGCCGAAGCAATTATGGAAATACTCAGAAATAAAACGAAATTAAAACTGAATAAAATAAAGGCCGATGAAGAGTTTGATGAAGAAAAAATCAGTGAGAAGTTAATAGCTTATTTCGGAAAATAAACACGGACGGATGATCATAAACCGTGTAGGCCTCCTCCGCGTAATCATCTACAAAACTAATACCCGGGTCGGAGCATTTGACAGCTGATGAGGCAACAAAGCCATAATTTATTGAAGGCGGAGTAAGGCAGACTTTAATACCGGGGATCAGAAGCCTCGGCCGAGAGACAAAACTGGCAATCAGCTCAAATTGAGTCTGGCCGGCGAATAAACGGCGATAAAAATCTGATGTCCAGGGATACTTATCCGACGCCATGGAAACTGCCCCATATATCCGGTTACTGGAAATAACCAAATATTGGATCTGAGAAAGTTTGGAGTTAATTTCAACCTGTTTTGATGAAATATCAGGAAGAAACATGGGGAGCTGAACCTGCTGATATGCAGAAGCGTCACCCAAGGGCAAACAGTCGTCCCATTCATCACAACTAAGCACCGACCCAGCCGGGAGATGAGAATTAATCCAATCACTGGCTCTGACCCGGGTGTGGGGATGTAGATAAATTGAAACAAATGCCAAAGGCAGAATTAAGCTACTAATAAAAATAAAAAGAAAAACCCAACGATTAAAATTAAAGATGCGGGATAATCCAAACCCGGAAAATACCGCCAATAACGGCAGAAGCGGGTAAAAATACCGACCGGTCATTGAAAAACCCAATCCGTGGTAAAAGAACAATCCGATTACCCAAAGAAAGGCGGGAAATATATCCGGAAAAAGTTTAATCCGACGTAAAAAGGTTAATAAAGAAAATATCCCGACAAATGACAATACCGGTCCGACTCCCCACCAAAACAAATTGAGACCCGGAAAAATAAGTTTCGGGGCTTTAATCCATTGGACGGCCGGAGGATACCACCCGGAGTAATCGTCAAACGATTTAAGGGTTTTTAAACTGGAAATTACCTCAGAATTAATAGACAGGACTCCGGAAAAGAAAAAGGGCTGAAAGAATCTAAAACTTAAGAAAATGCAGGAGAAAATGATTAAAGAATTTTTAAGTAAGAGGGAAATATCCCGACGACGGAAATAATTCACAGATAAACCCAGAAAAATTACCGGAAAAAATAAAACGGCTGAATATTTTGCGGCTAAGGCTCCTCCAAAGGCCAAACCCAGAGAGACAGCTGTTTGAGGCGAGAAACGCTCCTGCCTCATTACGGATAAAAGCAGCAGGTATGTCAGAGTGAGTAAAAATGTTAAATGAGTATCTACAGTATAAAAATGAGATAACTGAATGGGAATGATAAGAGCAGAGTAAAAAAAGGCGCTTAATACTGCGGTTAATTTATCTTTGAAAACTCGAAAGGAAATAAGATAAACAACATACAAAGTTAACAAATCAAGAATTCCAGAAACCGTTCGTCCCAATAGGGTGATATCAAAATAATTATCCAGGGAGAGAATGACGCTCAAAACCTTTACCATAAAGATGGGCAAAGTTCCGTATACATAAAAACTGAATCCGACATTATTCGGGTTTAAAGAAGAGTCGGCGGTTGAAAAAATCTCACCTAAATGACGCGGAAACGAAATTGCCGACGTGACCATAGTCAGAAAACGCTCATCAGGATGCAGGTGGAAATTTGCATCCCAATTCAGCCCATAAAATCTGGTGAATAACGAAAAAAACACGATAAAGATTATTAATGCGTTGGTAAGATTTATGCGGGTCATTATTACCGACAATTGTCATTAACAGAATAAATAGTCAGTCCAGAATTGGGGTTTGAATAAACTTGAGCAAACTCTCGAGCCCATATCTGGTTAGTCGGAAGCAGAAAACTTTCGGGGTGAGTATCAACCTGAACATAATTTATTTTATTAGCTAAAAGTTCAGAACAAATCGAAGCTTTTGAAGTACCTGAATAGATTTGGGTGGTAATTTTTTCCCGACGAGCACTGTTATAACCATAAGACCAGGTAAAATAAGAGTAACCATTAAAAATTTTCCTTCCGGCTAATGAGGCGGGGTTATAAAACCAAATATCATTTAAGACCACTGTATCTGCCGGAGTGGATTGGGCAAAAAAACGAACATCCGAATCGGCAGAAACATCTTTGATACGAAGAAAGGAGTCGTTATATACAGGGAAAAAATCAACTATCCCGCCTAAAATCAGCAACGGGAAAAACAGGATAATAAAAATGCGGCCAAATCCGGAGACCGACCAAAGGCGAACCAACACGGCTGAGCTGTATAAAAGTCCGAAAATTAAGAAAAAGTTTAAAAATTTATGATTATTAATCATATCGGCGGAAAATTGGAACAGGTTCGGAAGGATGAATAAAATAAACATCGGAAGGGCAAACTTCTTTGCCGGTAGAGGAGCCATAAAAAAACCTATGGGAATAAGAAAAAGGTGCAGACCTAAGTTGTAAAACCAGTAACGGAAAATGGTCAATAGAGTGCTGCCGGCCGGGAGCAAATAACCAGGATGAAAAACCGGATACGAATACGAAGCACCTACTGTGGTGAGATAGATAAATAACCAAGGTAATGCACCCAGAACGGAATACAGAATAAATTTCCACGACAAACTTCGATTAAAGAGAGCCGGAATAAAGAAGATGGCGGAAACAATGAAAGCCGCCTGATTGAGTAAAAGCAGAGATCCGAATATAAAACCAAATAAATATCTTAATTTTGAACGATGAAAATAATTCAAATAAATTAATAACAAGCAAATGGCATAAGATAAACCCAGGTGTCTCTGATTTGTATAGATATTTAAGTTCCAAAAAGCAGATATCAGACTTCCATTCCAGGGAGCAAATGACGGAAAAGTTCTATTGATGAACAGCTGATGAAAGAAATCAGCTGACCACGGATGTGTTGAAAGAAAATCCAAAAAGGAAAATGACCCGTTAAACAAAAACAAAAAGACAGATAAAACACCGACGGCTACTGAATTAAAGAGCTTCCGGCCGAGAGTAAAAAGCAAAAACAGCAGAGAAAAGAAACCTAAAGCACTCAGACTGTTAAGGATGACATCCAAACGAAAGCCGATTTTTTCGCAAATTCCGACAAAATAATAAAATAAATAGTGATATCGAATCGGTTCGCCGGGAAACAGCGGGTATTCAGGAGGCCAGTTGGCGCCGAGAGAAAAAGAGCGAATAAGGGGGATGTGGCTTCCGAAATCGCTGTAAACTTTAGCGGCAACAAGCAGTTCTCCGGTCTGCGAATCAAACGAAAAGGTGTGAATCATCAGCCAACCTGAAAAACACGCCAGAAAAATGAAGAGAAGAAGTAGAAATACTTTATGGAAGGCAACTTTCATAAAAGAACGGGGTAAAAATACAGTTAGACAGAATGCAAATAACTGCAATTTGACTATAATCTTAGATTATGACTGACCTGATGATAACATTCCAATGGTGGTCAATCCTGTTCATTATGGGATTAATGGTCTGGCCGGCGGTAAGAAAAATATTTACAGGCTGGGAAAACGGAGCTTACCTGCTGGCAAAAACATGCGGGTTATTAGGCACGGGGTTGTTAGTCTGGCTGGCCGGAAGCATAGGGATTAAATTTACTTTCGAGAACACAATATTTTTAATGGTCGGTTTGGGATTAGTTGTCTGGATAAGAAAGAAACAAGACGAGGCAATTGAATGGAAAAAAGTAGCTAAAGACGAGTCAGTCTTCGTTATAGCTTTACTAATTTGGACTTTCATAAAGGGTCATGCTCCGGATATAAACGGATTAGAAAAATTCATGGATTTTGGTTTTGCCCAATCAATATACAGAAACGGGTTATTTCCGCCTCAGGATATGTGGTTTGCCGGAAAAACTATAAATTACTATTATTTCGGACATTTACTGATGGCGATCTTAAGTAAACTGTCTCAGGTAGATCTGGCTTACGGTTTTAACCTTATGCTGTCGACTATATTTGCCATGGCATTTTCAATGTCGTTTGCCATCGGCAGAGAATTGCTTGCCGCAGTTTCCAGAGGAGGAAAGTTTTGGGGAGGAATATTCATCGGAATTGTAGTAACACTTTCAGGAAATTTACAAACGATCTATGCATTTACGAAAGGGTACCAATCCGAACCCCCGCCACCATTCTGGCAAATTTTATCCAACCCGTTTAAAAAAGGAGAACTAGAGGCCGGCATCGGAAGTTACTGGTATCCGAATGCCACCAGATTTATTCCCTATACAATTCATGAATTTCCGGCGTATTCCTTCGTGGTTTCAGATATACACGGGCATGTGCTGGCAATACCAATAGTATTGCTACTAATTGCATTGCTGGTTAACTACTGGAAACACGGAGAGGCCGAAATGAAAAAAGAAGAAAGTATCGTCTACGGAATAGTTGCGGGGACAGCTATGATGACAAACGCACTGGACGGACCCATATATATAGGGCTGCTGCTTTTAGTGCAAATTATCAGACAATGGCCGGTTTCGCGTGTTAACGGTAAAAAAATCTTTGCCGGAATTTGTTTAACCGGCGGGGTAATGCTGGTAACCATGGCTCCATTTCTGGCTCACTTTAAACCATTCGTATCCGGAATAGCGGTTAATTGTCCCCCAAGTTTTTTAGCGGAAAAAACGTTCGGACCAATAATTTTTGAGGGGGCAGAAAAATGTCAAAAATCACCATTGTGGATGATGTTGGTTTTGTGGGGAGGATTTGTTTATTGGGGAGGGGTGATGCTGAAAGCTATTCCGGGTGAAGAAAAATATAAAAAAATGGCAATTGGTTTCGCCATATTGAGTTTGGGGCTGATTATCTTTCCTGAACTTTTTTACTTCAAAGATATTTATCCATTACATTTCAGAAGCAACACGATGTTTAAGCTCGGCTATCAGGCATTTATATTAATGTCCTTTGTATCCGGCTGGACGATATGTTATCTGGTTTGGAAAATAAAACAAATTAAAAAGGCGAAGCTATGTCTGCTGGCAGGTTTGCCGTTAGTGTTTTTAGTACTGATTTATCCGTATTTTGCAGTCAAGTCGTATTTCGGTAATCTGGAAGAATATAAAGGAATATACGGGTTGGAGTGGATGAAAAAAGAGTACCCGGAAAACTGGATGGTGGTAAATTGGTTCAATTCCCAGTCTGATAAAAAAACAGATTTTTATATTCTGGAAGCTCAGGGGGACAGCTATCAGGATCCAATAACAAATAAGCCCTACAACCAAATATCGGCTTTCACGGGAATCCCTACTGTGGCCGGTTGGTATGTGCATGAGTGGTTATGGAGAGGTCAGGACCTGATTGCTAAAAGAGCCGAAGACGTAAGGGAGATTTATGAAACAGGCAATTCAGACAGGGCCAGGGAGTTGCTAAAGACATATCAGGTAGAGTATGTAATAGTCGGTGAGATGGAAAGAGAAAAATACAAATATCTAAATGAAGAAAAGTTTACAAAAGTGGCCAGACCGGTTTATACGGCCGGTCAGACCAAAGTATATGAGGTGATATAAATGTTAGACAAAGGATTAAACCAGGCACAGTCGGAGGCTGTCCGCTTTGACAAAAACCGGCCATTAATGATTTTAGCCGGAGCAGGCAGCGGTAAAACCAGAGTGCTGACACACCGGGCGGCATATTTTATTGAGAACGAGTCGGTTGATCCGCAAAATATTCTACTGCTGACGTTTACGAATAAGGCGGCCGGAGAAATGATGTCGAGAGTAAACCAATTAACAAAAACCGGAGGTGTGGGTATAAGCGGAGGAACATTTCACAGTTTCTGCCTGAAACTTTTAAGAAGATACGGGCAGGAAATCGGAACAGCAGAAAACTTTTCCGTATTTGACGAAGACGATCAGATAGAAGTAATTAAAAAATCGTTTCAGCTGCTGTCCATAGATCCAAAATCGACAAAGCCGAGAGCCGTGTTAGCAACAATATCAGATGCAAAAAATAATTTGGTAGAACCAAAAGATTATGTGACCTATGCAAGAGGAACGTTTCAACAAATGGTTGCCCGCGTGTACCCGCTCTACCAAAATCTGCTCAAGCGTTATAACGGAATGGACTTTGATGATTTATTAACCACGACAGTGAAACTTTTAAGAGAGAATCGACAGGTGCATGACAAGGTAACCAATAAATTTCAGTTCATTCTGATAGACGAGTATCAGGACACAAATAAGGTGCAATACGAACTGACTAAATTGCTGGCCTTGGACAATCAAAGACTAACCGTTGTCGGTGATGCCGCTCAAGCAATTTATTCCTGGAGAGGGGCTGATTACAAAAATTTGTTGTATTTGAAACAAGACTTCCCCACCATCACCATGATTAATCTGGAGCAGAATTACAGATCAACTCAAAACATCCTATCTGCAGCTAATCAGATAATTTCCAAAAACAAAAATCACCCAATTCTAAGACTGTGGACCAGCAACGGAAAAGGCCAGAAAATCGAAATATTTCAGGCCAATGATGAAGCCGGAGAAGCGGAATATGTTACGGAGAGAGTAAGAGAAGAAACAAAGAACGGGAAAAGTTTATCAGATTTTGCCGTGCTATACCGAACAAATGCGCAGTCCAGAATCATTGAGGAAGCCTTCCTGCATGCAGGAATTGCGTATCGGCTGTTCGGAGGAATCCGGTTTTATGAACGCAGGGAAATAAAAGACGTGCTTGCCTACCTGAGATTACTGGTTAATCCGGCAGATGAAGTATCCAAAACAAGAGCGGAAAAAATCGGAAAAACACGACTGCGCCGACTAGAAGCAAGCAGGGAGGAAATAGATATAAAAAAGCCAACCTTAGAAATCTTGGATCTGGTAATTAAGCAGACTCAATATCTGGATCAGTTCGAGCAGGAGAACGAGGAGGACATGATGAGGTTAGAAAATATAAAGGAACTGAGAAGCGTAGCCACACAATTTCCGGAGTTGTCAGAATTTCTTCAACAGATAGCTTTATCCGAAAAGGAAGCCGGAGGGAAAAAAACGTTAAACAATGATAATGCCGGTATGACAGTTACCATGATGACGGCGCATTCGGCTAAAGGACTGGAATTTGATACGGTGTTTATGGTCGGAATGGAGGAGGGATTATTCCCCCATTCCAGAGCGCTTATGGATGCCGAACAAATGGAGGAAGAAAGGAGACTGTGTTATGTGGGAATGACACGGGCTAAAAATATGCTGCACATGAGTTTTGCCAGAAAGAGATTGTATTTCGGACAAAGAAACAGCAATGCCGTATCCAGATTTTTGTCAGAGATTCCGGAGGATTTAGTTATAAGTAAGGCAAAAATAAACAAATTTAAATCAGTCGGGAGTGATTGGGGCTTTGACGAGAAAGGAGAATGGAAATGGAATCCGTAATTTATAAAATACTAAAACCGGATGAGGAAACCGAAAATTGGAATCAGGCGGTAAATCATCCGATGCAGTCGTACGAGTGGGCCAGCTTCAGATCCAGACGCCAGCAAGTGAGCCGGCTAGGGGTATATGAAAAAGAAAAATTAATCAGGGGATACTTAATCGTCTGGAGCAGAATTAAATTCACTCCATGGAATTTCGGGTATGCACCAATGACAGACTTGGCAGATGAAGATGACATTGAAGAAATAAAACAGCTGGGGAAACAGAATGGGGCAGTCGGAATCAGACTGGAACCTGAAGCGCTGCGAATAAAAATAAACAAAAACGATTTGGTCAAAACCAGGAGATTATTCAAACCCCAAACCAGAATGATTAGTTTACTGCCGGAAGAGACTGAGTTATTAAAGGATATGCACCCAAAAGCCAGGTACAATATCAGATTAGCCGAAAGACACGGAGTAACCGCAGAAGAGAATAACTCCGAGACCGCTTTCACAGATTATCTGAGGCTGACATTTGAAGGCACGGCAAAAAGACAAGGAATTCATCTACATAGCCCGGGTTACCACCGACAAATGTGGGAAGAATTAAGAAAGACAAATTTAGTAAGTTTATGGATAGCAAAATATGAAGGAAAAACAATTGCGGCTGATCTGATATTCAAATTTAAGAAAAAAATCTATTATGCGTACGGAGCCACGGCATTAGAACATAAAGAAGTGATGGCTCCAACCTTACTGCTGTGGAAAATAATCCAGGCAGGTAAAAGAGAGGGTAAAACTGATTTTGATTTGTGGGGAGCAGAAACCGGTAAAGGATTTTCCAGATTTAAAGAACAATTCGGAGGAAAATTGATTTCCCTGCCTGATTGTTACGATCTAAAAGTTAACAGGTGGTTATATCCGGGATTCCGAGTAGCTGAGGAGATGAGATGGCGGATGCTGCATCTATGGAGATAATCGAAGATATCAGACAGTCAAAAGCGTACGGGAAATTTATTGAGGATATCGGATGGAAAACACTGATCACGCCAAAGACTCACGTGCAAGTCTTTGTGCGGAGATTGGGACCGGTGGGACTAATGAAAGTGCAAAGATATCCAAAGACTCCGGATTTTTCTGAATTAACAGATCTTTTTCACAATGAAAAAATATTTATGTGCAAACTGGAACCCAAAGAAACAGTATCTCTAAAAGAAACTGAGGCAGTAAAAAAGAAGGGGTTTAAAATCAGCAATTGGCCTCTCTTGGGAACAAAGACGCTCAGGGTTGATATTAATCAGGAAGAAAGAACTATATTTGACTCGTTTAAAAAGGATTGCCGCTATTGTATAAAAAAGGCGCAAAGTTCAAACGGTCTAAAGATAAATAAAAATGATTATGAACAGTTTTATTGGATCTGGAAAAAATCCGCCGCCAGGAAAAAACTTTGGATACCCCCATACAGGGAATATCAAATGTTAATAAACCGTTTCGGAAACGGAGCGTTCTGTTTGACTGTAAACGGAGAAGCCGGAACAACGATCCTGACGAATAAAAATGCGGCCTTTTATTACTATGCAGGAGCCACGGCTGAGGGAACAAAAAGAAATTTCCCATACTTAGTGGTCTGGGAAGCAATGAGGGAAGCAAAAAAACACGGGTGCAAAGTGTGGGACTTTGAAGGGATTTATGATCATCGCTGGCCAAACAAAGGCTGGTTGGGGTTTACGCATTTTAAAAGCAGTTTCGGAGGAACAGAAGTTGAGTTTCCCGGTTCGATGGAAAAATGGCGGTGGCCGATTTGAATCCTCTAAGCTGAATTATTGATTTAAATATACGTCGCAGAGAATTTTATAGTCGCATTTATCGCGGCAGATAATTGACCCGGAGCAGTGAAAATCAGACTCCCGGATTTTTTTGGCCGTAGCTAAAATTTCCTGTTTGGCAGCTTCGAGCTGAGCGGCCGATTGAACAACAGAAACTGCCTGCTGTTGATCAAAATAATACAAAGTAAGCTTTACCTGTTCCGGACGACGATTAAACGGAGGGGTACGAATTGTGGTTGCCGCTAAGGCATAAAACGACAATTGTAAATCTTTAGCAGCGGACTTGGGATCAAGCATTTTAGGGCTGGTTTTGTAATCGATAATTTCCAATGTACCATCAGGAAGAATATCGGCACGGTCAATTTTGCCTCCAATCTTTAAATCCTGAAGGTGAAAGGTAAAAGGCTGTTCCAAGATAACCGGAGTGGTAGTAAAGGGATTTTTGGAAGTAAATTCAGAAACATAACGGGTGCCCAGATCAAAATATTTCTGAGCATGTTTAGCATTCAAATATCCCTCCGGGGTCCAGTTTTGGGAATAAATCTGCAAAATGTCCGGTTTTTCACCGGAACTTTGAAAAAGATAGTAGTCTTTTAAGGTTTTGTGGATGGTGTTGCCAAAACTTGAAGCAGCCGACGCCGGTGAGGGAATTTTAAGTAAATATTTAGCCTTGTAGTGCAGCGGGCAATCATTAAAAGTCGCAATCTGCGAATAACTCAGGTAGGTGACCGGCTGTTTTGTCCGAGAAGGTTTGCGGGTTTCTGAATGACTTAATTGCGGCTGCCAATCAGACAAGGGAAGCTGGCGGGCAACCGGAGAAGAAAACAGCACTTCTGAACCCAAGGCTTCGGAAATAAACGGAGACGCCCTCCGGACACGTTTACCTTCACCATAATAATCGGCAGACGAAAGGAACAACTGTTGTTTGGCCCGAGTGAGCCCAACATAAAACAGCCGCCTTTCTTCCTGGAGATGGAAATCTCCCTGAGGAAGAATTTCCTTGATTAATTCGTCCGGGATCGGAATCTGTTCGCTGCGTTCAAGCGACGGAAAGCGACCGACCACTAAATTAACCAGAAAAATAACCGGAAATTCCAAGCCTTTAGCAGAATGGAGAGTCAGAAGATTAACCGCGTCATCTTCTACCCGGTCAGCATCCCCAACCGGGGGGGAATTACCCGATTCATATGCCAACTCTATCCAGTCCAGAACCGACGAAACTGAAGCATCCGAATTTTCAAATTCATAATTTTTCAGTTGGGAAAAGAATAAACTGATGTTTTCGGCTTCCCGTTGACCCAGAGGTAAAGTAAACTTTAAAACAGCTGATAATAAACCGGAGTCATGAAGAAAATTAAACAGAATCTGTCCAGCAGTTAAGGATAAAGATTTTTCAATCTGAGAATTAATCAGTTTGGTTAATGCGGAAATTGATTTGCGTCCTGCCGGGGAAAGTTTCAATTCAGAGGAATGGAGATTCTCACATGTCTCCAACAAAGTTTGGTTTTGTTTTTTAGCAAAATTTGAAACAGTAATCAAATCCCGCGGAGGAACGGCAAAAAATGTCATAGACAAAATCCGGAAAAATGATGCCGAATCGGTGGGATCGTTAATAACCCGCAAAAAGGCGATCAAATCTTTTACTTCGGGCTGGTCAAATAACTTCGACTGACCCAAAAACTGAGCGGGAATCCCCCATTTGGTCAAAGAAGCTAAAAAGGGCTGGGCATGTGCATTGGCACGAACCAGAACGGCGATATCCTTAGGATGAAGTTTAGGATCAGCCGATAAAAGTTCAGAAATTTTTTTAGCGATACCATCGGCTTCATCTTCCGCCCGGCTGAAATGAAGATATTCGGGGGTGATTCCCGAACCACCTGAAACGGAATGAAGATGTTTATCCAGATGTTCACGAACTTCCAACCTATCCGGGTTATTAAAACAAATAAGCCGGTAGGCGGTATCCAAAATTGTCTGAGTCGAACGATAGTTCTGAGTAAGTACAACTAATTTTGCATCCGGGTAAATGTCGCGGAAGCGAATAACATTACTGACAGCCGCTCCCCGCCAGCGATAGATAGACTGATCATCGTCGGCCACGACGGTCAGATTACGACTGTTTCCGGCTAAAATATCTACCAACTGATTTTGGGCATAATTTGTGTCCTGGTACTCATCAACTAATATGTATTTAAATCGGTGTTGATACTTGGCCAGCAGATGCGGACGGGTACGAAACAGGGCGAGAGTATAAGAAATGAGATCAGCAAAGTCCAAAGAATTCTCCTGAATTTTAAGTTGCTGAAACCAAGTAAAGGCAGACGAAAGTTCATGGGCTTCCATGGCCTGGGGTGAGTCAAGCTGTGGGTAAGTTTTATTTACCCAGGCAGCATATTGGTCAGGAGAGACGTCTTCGTCGCGCAGGCGGTCAAAGTGGTCCAAGAGCCCGAAAATAAATTTATTGGGATTACCTAACGGACGAAAATAATTAAGGTTTAAATCAGGGGAAAAAAGATGACGACGCAACAATGAAACCACCCCGGAACCCGTAAGAAGTTTGTAGTTAGGAGAAAGACCAATATGGAGGCATTCGTCACGTAAAACCCGATCACAGAAGCTGTGGAAGGTCATAACCCAGGTTTGGGTATAACCATAAGGGAGGGCCAAGTCGAGACGGTCTTCCATTTCCTTGGCGGCTTTGTCGGTAAAGGTCAGGGCGAGAATTTCATCCAACCCGGCTAATTTTTTCTTAATTAACCATTTGATCCGTTCAGTAATAATTGTGGTCTTACCGGTTCCGGCCCCGGCAACTACCAAGAGCGGTCCGCGGCGATGATGAATGGCTAAAGACTGCTGCCGATTAAGTTTTCTTTCTGCCATGGGGACATTATACTTGCCGCTATGAAGATATGCGGATTAGACGAAGTAGGGCGCGGATCACTAGCCGGACCGCTGGTGGCCGCCGGAGTAATTTTAAAAAAACCGGTAAGCGGACTGAATGACAGTAAAAAACTCAGCCGAAATAAGAGAGAAAAAATATACGAGCAATTAAAAAATTCCGGAGCAGTCATAAAAATCGAAATAATTTCCGCCAGAACGATTAATACCAGAGGAATTACCTATGCAAATAAAGAAATATTCAAACGATTAATTAAAGCAACAGAAGCGGATAAATATATCGTTGACGGAAAAACCCATCCGGGAAAAGTGAGAGGGAAAACTGACAAAATAAAACCGATCATTGGTGCTGACCGGACGAGAAAATCGGTAATGGCGGCTTCGATCGCAGCAAAAGTAACCCGGGATAAAATAATGGAGGATCTGCACATCCAATACCCACAATACGGCTGGGATAAAAATTCCGGATACGGAACCAGACAACACATAGCAGCCATAATCGAGTTCGGAACAGTAAAATGCCACCGGGATATTTGGGTAACTACAGCGCTAACTCAGAAAGTGAGCTGAGATAAACGAGGGGAAGTTATTTGTTTAACAATTTTGCAGGTTCTTCCTGATCAGATAAAGCCTGGGTCTGATGAAGTTTCTGACCTAAGGTCGTAAATCCCCCATTAACCACGCTGAGTTGGTTAAATGCATTGGTTAAGTGACGATTAAGAGTCGAGAGACCGTTCTCCACCTGAAGATAATCTTTCTGGATGCCTTTGATAAGTTTGATGATTTCGAAAGATTTTTCCTGCATTTGTTTGCTCTGATAGGCCATCAGAACACCTTTCAAATAAGCGTAGAGGGTAGCCGGAGAAACAGGAACTACGCGTTTATCGGAAGCAAAATCAGTGAGATCGGGTTCGGAAGCAATTTCATAAAAGACGGACTCGCTGGGAACGTACATAAATGCCACATCAACCGTTCCCTCCTGAGGATTAAGATATTTGTCAGAAATCGCTGAAATGTGTTTTTTAACATCCGAGATAAAATTTTTCTTGGCCTGGCGACGATCAATTTCTGAATCCGAAGTATAAACCAGTCTGAAGTTAGACATGGGAAATTTGGAATCTATACACAACAGTCCGGCACTGGTAATGATAACTGCATCCACCCGATCACCCGACTTAAAGCTGTACTGTAATTTATACAAACTGCGCGGGAGAATTTGTCTTAACATATCCGACAGGATCTGTTCGCCCAAGTTACCGCGAAGTTTGGGCGACTGAAGCAATTCCTGGATTTCTTTCACCCCCCGACCAAAATCCGTCATTTCTCCCAAGTTTTTCTGCACGGAGGCAATTACTTTGGTGGCATTATCCAAACGATCGTTCAATTGACGGGTGTTCTCCTGCAGAATCCTGGCCACGTCAGTAGATGAACCCTGAAAAGACACCTGCATAGATTTAAGCCACTCTATAAGCGCAGCATCAGGACGGGAATTGGCTGACCAACGGCGGAGAAAAAACCAAGTAAGGAAAAATCCGCCAATCAAGACTGATAAAATTGAAACTGATAAAATGATGATTGGATCAGACAGCATATCTGTTCTTGATTATGGCATATGACACATAAATTCAGAAAACACAGTTTATCCTGGATTACCGGATCAGTATGTCTAATCGGAGCCGTCAGCCTAATTACAAGGATTCCACCGAAAAATATTTGGGTGGAAATCGGGGCAATATCTTTGATCCTGGCCGGGGGATGGCTGATCCTGGCAGCAAAATTGTCAAAAAAAACCGCCGGATTAATTATGGGGGGAATAATAGCTACTTTAGTGATGAACAGAAACGGAATTCTGGAACCGCTGACATTACTGTTAATGCTGATAATTCTGATAGGATTGGGGTTAGTTTAACCGCCGGTTTTTAAAGGGTATTGCACGTTAGGGTTATTCGCATATAATCCTGTTTGAAAAATTAAATTATGCAAATTTCAAAACAGAAGGTAAATAAAATTTTAGAAAAACAACTGGAAACAATGCTGTTTCAGATGGTTGCGGATATTAAAACTCCAAATGAGGCCAAAGATGTTTTTTCAGGATTGCTTTCGGAAACCGAATTAATTACGGTGATAAAGAGATTGGGAGTGGGATATTGGCTAACAAAAGGCAGAAGTTATGAGGTGATTAAAGATAACTTAAAGGTTTCCAGTGCAACCATAGCCAGCATCCAACAGGATTTAAACAAACCGGGATGGAAACTGGCACTGAAAAAGATTCTGGCTGAAGAATGGGCAACGAAATGGGAGGAAAAAATTAAAAAATTTTTAGGCAGAAACTGGAAGAGCAACCACAAAAAACACAGTGTTAGACAATAAACCGGCCGGCTGAATAAATAACCTGAGATGAACCATCGATAAGAGTAGCAGTGACAGTCCGGTCCGTGGTGCTGATTATATCGGTGTGAATTACCGAATCATTAAATCCTAACTCGGTCTTAAGTTGGGGTGTAAGGCGGTTTAAACTGCCGGTAAAAGTATCTGCATAAGCCGATCCGAGGGCGATGTGAGTATTACCAAACGGACCGGAAATGTTTTCATCGTAAAGGGTTTCGGCCATAAACCTGGTAATTTTGGAAAGACGCTTATCGGTTAAGGAAAACTCACCTATTTTGTCCGCATTTTCGGTAGCCAACATCTGTTTAAGTAAGGCTGAATTTTTAACCGCCGAACTGTTAACTACCCGACCGTGCGCAAATTCCAAGCGAATGCCAGTGATGAGGCTGCCATAACGATATAAAGGCTGGTTAAAACTTATCCACCCTTCTGTTCCACGCCAGTCAGGGGAGGTAAAAATTTCGAAGCTGGGAATATTTCTGCCTGATCCACCTAACCAACGGCGTTTCTGCCCCAAGCTAATTCTAAGATCAACGTCCGGACCGGTGACGTGCAGGGTGCTAATCGGGAGACGGTTAAGCCAATTACGAATTCTGTCGTTTTCAGAAAACACCTGACGCCAGACAACAACCGGATCGGGAGCGTCAAGAAAGCAGGCCGAAATTATTTGCTGCCAATACCGGGAAAGAGTTAATCCGGCTTCCTTAGCCATGGCCGGAGTACCATAAAGAGCTAATGTCCAAGTAAAAAGGCCGGAATTTTCCTTCGTATCCAGCCAATCCTTAAACGGCTTTCCGGCTTTAATTCTGGCCATGATCTTGACCGGATCAATACCTTCAAGTTCGTGCTGGTCGGTCTCGGAAATAAGAGCAATTGAATGATCGATATCATCTGCCAAGCCATGCATGAACCGACGGGGGAAAAATTCCAATTGAGAAGGATTGGCTAATTCATAAAAGGACCGGGAAACACCATCCGGGAGATAGAAGGTCAACGGATGAGCACCGGATTTGAGTAATTGATTGCGTACGGCTATGTATAAAGGCTTAGCTGACTCCTGGGCAATCAGGCGGACAACTTCGCCCGGTCTGACTCCGTTGCCGGAATTGAGCGCAAAATTTACTAAAACTCGCGCATATTTATCCAAAATGTCAGACGGGGGGGTGTAGGAAGACATGGGGGAATTATACAATTCAAACGAAATAAATAAGACGAAAGAAAAATTAAGAAGACTTTTAGGATTTAACCGGGTTAAAATCGTTAATATGATTGATGTGCATTGCCACCTGACCGACGATAAATATGCCGATGACAGGAAAGAAATTATTAACGAGGCAGAGAGGCTGAAGATCAGGATGATTACTAACGGTACAGGAACAAAGGATAGTTTACAGGCAACAGAATTGGCAAAAAAGCATCCGGATATTTGGGTATGCGTGGGAACCGCATATGAAGACGGGTACGAAAATACGCAAGAGGTAAAGGCTGAATTAGAAAAATTATGTGAACTGCCAAAGGTAGTCGGAATCGGGGAAACCGGACTGAACTACTATGAGGGAATGACAGATGAACGTAAGGATTATCAGCAAAAACTGTTCAAAACTCACCTTGACTTAGCCAGAGAACATAATTTACCAGTACAAATACATAACCGGGGAGCAAACGAGGATATCCAACGAATTTTAAAACAGGAGTACCCGGAACTAAAAGAGAAAGTGCTCCTACACTGCTTTACCGGGCCGGCTAACTTCATGCAACAAATGCTGGATTGGGGGTGTTTCGTCAGTTTTGGCGGGAAAATAACATACAAAACCAATGAGGAATTAAGAAATCTGGTCAAAACTACTCCTGAAAACAGACTACTTATAGAGACCGACGCACCTTATTTACCCCCACATTTACATCGAGGGGAGAGAAACCGGCCGGTTAATGTTAGAATCGTGTCAGAAAAAGCCGCAGAAATCCGGGGAGAAAGTCTCGAAAAACTTATAGACCAAACTTCGGACAATGCACATAGATTATTTGCAAAGATGAGATGAAACGGAAAAGATTACTGGAGATACTGCCCGGATTTATAAGCTGGAATATAATCCTGTTCCTGGTTTGGGGGGGATATTTTTTCCCGGTATTTACAGCTTATTTCATTCTGGCATTTGATGTATTTTGGGTGTGGAAGGGATTATCCATGACGGTTTCTGCGGTGGTATCACATTTGGGAATTAAAGCAGCAGAAAAACTTGACTGGATGAGAGAAGTCAAAGATTTCGGCGATTGGAGACGAGTCAGACACATCGTATTAGTGTTAGTGGCCAATGAACCGCTGGAGACATACAAAAGGACACTTGAAGCTTTAACCAAACAAACTTTTCCGTTAAACCAAATCGGGGTGGTAGTAGCAACTGAAGAAAGATATCCAGAAAAAGGCAAAGAGGCTGAACGGTTAAGGAAAGAAATAGGAAGCAAATTCGGAGCTTATGTCGTAACCAGACATCCGGCAAACATTATCGGAGAAATAAAAGGGAAATCTGCAAACGAGGCTTGGGCGGCAAAAGAGGCAAAAAGAATACTTGTGGATGAAATGGGGTGGGAAATCGAATATACGACTATTACCTCAAATGACGCGGATGCAATGCTGCATAAACAGTATTATGCCTACCTAACATTTAAATTTTTAGATGATCCAAACAGATATGAAAAATTCTGGCAACCGGCGATAGTTTTTTATAACAATATTTGGAAGATCCCGGCAATAACCAGGATCGTCAATACTTTTTCAAATGTGTGGCAGATTGCCCTATTAGTACGGAAAGACAGACTAATAAATTTCTCCAACTATACGGCATCACTGGCTATGATTGACCGCATAGGCTATTGGGATACAGATGTTATCCCCGAAGATTACCGAATATTCTTCAAGGCATTTTTTAAACTGGGGGGAAGAGTTGAAGTGGAACCGATTTTCTTACCTTCAAGTGCTGACGCAGCTGAATCAACCTCGACCTGGAAAACCCTGGTAAATGAATATGAACAAAAAAAACGCTGGGCATGGGGAGTATCCGATCTGCCTATTTTCATTGAAATGTACCTGCAACAACCAAAGGTGTCATTTTTGAATAAAACATTGAGAATTATTCGGGTGACCGCTGACCACTTACTGTGGCCGGTAAACTGGTTCATTATTACTGCAGGAGTCTCAATAGTAACTTTGGTAAACCCGGTGTTTAGACGGACATCCCTAGGATTTATGCTGCCAAAGATATCTTCCGGGATTCTGACTGTAACGTTATTATTTTTGGTAATACTATTGATAATCGAGTTCCGACACCGACCTGCCAGGCCTAAGGATGTGCCGAGATGGAAAGCCTGGATTGCTCCATTGGAATTTATTCTTATGCCTATTTCCGGATTTTTCTTCAATGCCCTGCCCGGACTCGATGCACACACCAGACTGATGCTGGGCAAATATATCGAATACCGGATAACTGAAAAGGTAAAATGACTTTCCCAATATCGCCGGAAGCGATATGATGAGAACAGCTACCGGAACAATTAAGACCGGTCAATTCAGGTAATGTTTGCAGACCGATAAAGCCGCTGCCGATACTAACCTGAAAATAACGATTCTGCCCGATGCTTAAAAAAATTTCCGAGTGGGTATTAAAAAACGAATGGATAATTTTACTGGGTTGTCTGGTAATACTAATCCGGATTCCCAGCTGGTTTGAACCGTATTGGTACGGAGATGAGGCGATTTACCTAACAATCGGTCAGGCGCTAAACAAGGGGGTCAGATTATACAGCCAGATTCACGATAACAAGCCGCCGCTTTTATATTTTATGGCGGCTCTGGCCGGCGGAAATCTGTTCTGGTTTAAATTTCTGGCAACAGTCTGGAATCTGATTACGGTAGTAGTGTTCGTAAATCTGGCTAAGAAATTAACAGTGAACAAACCGGCCTGGATAACTGCCAGTTTGATTTTTGCTTTGGCAACCTCCTGGCCAAAACTGGAAGGAAACATTGCCAATGCTGAACTATTTTTTCTACTGCCGACTATTGCCTGCGTAAACTTACTGTGGAAAAAGGAACCGGAACCAAGGAGGATAATCCTGGCAGGAATAACAGCCGGGATAGCTATCCTGTTTAAGGTCCCGGCAATTTTTGAACTGATGATATGGCCGATCCTGTGGCTGGTGTTCGGAGAAAAACGCTGGTTCAAAAACTCGGTACTTTTGGCAATCGGGGTAGCCATTCCAATCGGCTTAAGTGCGATTTACTGTCTGGGTACAAACTCCCTGAATGAATATCTGGTTGCGGCCTGGAAACAGAACATTCCATATTTGTCATCCTGGACAACTGTGAGCACAGCTAAAGGAATATGGTTATTAAAAAATCGGGCGGCAATCCTGGTGTCGGTTCTAGCCATAATATTTGGTTTGGGAAAAAAGTGGGGTAAAAATGCAACTCTGATATCCGCGTGGGCAGCAGTAGCCTTATTTGCAGCTTTACTGTCCGGAAGACCATATCCGCACTATTTACTGCAAGCAGTCCCGGCGCTAACCCTGGCCATTTCCGGGTTAGTTTTTGAAAAAATCCCGGTCAAGCTGATACAAGGAGGGGTCCTGGCATTATTCGGGGCGACGATAATAGCCTTCGGGTTCTATAACTACAAGACTGTTGATTATTACAGAAATTTTCTGGAATGGGCGGTGGGAAACAGAAATGACAGTGACTATGTTTCCTGGTTCGGTCAGCAAAATAAGGTTAATTATGAAGTTGCCGCCTGGGTAAAAAGACTGGCTCTGCCGGAAGACAGAATATTTGTCTGGGGAGATGAACCGATGATATATGCATTAACAAAACGGCTGCCGGCCAGTAAATACATAGTTAAATATCATATAAAAGATTTCCGGGCGGAGAATTTCACCATGACAGAGCTGGCAGAAAAAAGACCAGCCGTGGTAGTAAGTTACGGAAATGAAGCAGAATTACCGGGACTGGATAATTGGCTTAATCAAAACTATCAACCGGAAAAACGGGTGGACGGGATAGTGATTTATAGTCTAAAAAACTGAACCAGGGTAAGTCCCAAAGGGGCAAATATCGAAGATAGAATGCAAACTTGGGAGGTTTGGCTATAATTGAGAGGTGGAAAAGATAGATTGGGGAAAAACGATTGAGAAATTAGTGTTATGGCAGTGGCTGATTGCAGCCGTGGCAGTAGCTTCAAGTTTGGGAATCTGGTATGCGTTCGGCAGGTCGCTGCCGCCGGAAATTCCCGTCTTTTACAGTTTGCCCTGGGGTGAAGACCAATTGACCGGTTCATGGGGATTGCTGATTCCCCTGGGACTGGTGATCGGAATAGCGGTTTTATTTCCGATGATAATCACCAAGGTAAAAAAGGATGAGGTGTTGGCTGCATTAATAGCCGGATCCGGGTTGGCTGCCGAAATGATAATTGTAATTGCCGTGTTAAGAACTATCATTCAAGTAATCTGATCAATGAATAACCTGTGGATGCAGTTGGTAATTTGTGCTGCCGGGTCAGGCGCAACGGCGTATTTAATTTCCTGGCTGGTGGTCAAGTACGGGCGGAACTTAAAAATTATTGATGACCCAAAAATACACAGGCATGAGAAAAATACTCATACCAACCCGGTGCCGCGCGGGGGCGGGCTACCTATTTGGGGAGCAGTAATCATCGGATCACTACTGATGCCTTATAGCCCTAAAACCATCGGTATACTGATCGGGGTAACAATGCTGGCCGTAATCGGATATATAGATGACAGAAACAGTGAAAAAGTTTCACCCTACCTGAGGTTGGTCATAAATATCATGGCAGCTTTGTGTGTGGTAGGAGTCGGAATCGGAATTGCATATATAACCAATCCAACGGGCGGAGTGATCAGGCTGGATTTTCCGAGGTGGTGTTTCGATTCGTGGGGCGGAGAACATTGTATCTGGGTACTGGCAGATGTTTTTGCCGTTATCTGGCTGGTTTGGATGCAGAATATTGTCGGTTGGAGCAGCGGGGTGGACGGACAGCTGCCGGGATTCGTAATAGTAGCGGCGTTAACCATGGCGATTCTGGGAATGAAGTTCCCGGCGGACACGTCACAAATAATGGTGGTAGCACTAGCCGGAATTATTGCCGGAGCTTATGCCGGATTTATGCCGTGGAACTGGTATCCGCAGAAAATAATGCCCGGGTACGGGGGAAAAAGCCTGGCAGGATTTTTGCTGGGGATTCTGGCTATATATTCCGGGGCTAAGGTGGGGGCGATGCTATTGGTTTTGGGAATCCCGATCATTGATGCGGTTCTGGTAATTATAAAAAGAATCAGGGAAGGAAGATCGCCGGTATGGGGAGGGCGGGAGCATCTGCACCACTATCTGCTTGACCGAGGATGGAGCCGGAAAAAGATTGCCTTGTTCTACTTGCTGATGTCAACATTATTTGCTGCAGCCGCTTTGAATTTGAAAGCAGGAGTGAAGTACTTTACAATGGCAACAGTCGGATTGGTCCTGACCGGAGCTATATTATGGTTACAACATTGGTCAACATCCTTAAAACAGCCAGACCGAGACAGTGGGTAAAAAACCTGACTTTGTACGCGGCGTTGATATTTACCGGGAATATTTATAATCCGCAGATTTGGGTAAGGGATTTTGTGATCGTAACTGAAGCAGTGTTGGCGTTTACATTAATTGCCACGGGGATTTATTTTCTGAATGATCTGATAGATGTAGAGGCTGACCGGGCGCATCCGTTTAAAAAGAAACGGCCGATAGCAGCGGGGCGGATATCAAAAACCGGAGCAATAGCATATTTTGCAGTATCTTCAATTGTCGGGTTATGGTGGTCAAGTTCACTGTCCTACCTGTTTTTTGTAGTTGTACTGGGGTACTGGATCATGCAGGTACTTTATTCGCTGTGGCTGAAAAATTTTGAGGTGGTAGATATATTCGTAATTGCCCTGGGATTCTTTTTGAGAGTGTTTGCCGGAGCCATAGTAATTAATGCGCATTTATCCATCTGGTTTCTGCTGTGCGTGATCTCTACTTCGTTATTTTTGGCCGCAGGAAAAAGACGGGCAGAACTGGCAATTCTGACCGAACAAACAGCCATCCAACATCGCAGGGTGATGGGAAAATACTCGGCTGATATTTTAAATGCTTACCTGTCCATGTTTGCAACGGCAGCGTTTTTGTCCTGGGCGCTGTTTTCGTTTAATTTTTACAGTCAAACAGATGTCCCAATTACCGCCACCACCCTGACGTCGATGTCCAGAACTCTGACTATCAACAAATGGCTGATGGCAACCATTCCGGTGGTAATATTCGGGATTATGAGATATTTGCGAATCGTTTATGACGGCTCCAGAGCAGAATCGCCAGAGAGAGTGATGCTTTCGGATGCCCCGCTATTAACAGCAGTCCTCTTGTGGATCACTGTAGTGATCGGGGTGTTGTATTGGTCCTGGTTGTAAGTAATTAGTCCAGAGAGGCAAATTCCGAAGAAATCCAACCTGAAGAGGTAGCCGCGGCGGAGTCTAATGATATTCTGTACCAACCAGTCTGGGTCTCCAATAGAGGCAACCGATCTCCGGGTTCAACCCGAGCAACTTCCAGGGCACCAGTGGTGGGTTTCTGACGAACCCGAAGGAAACCGGTGGGAGTAGAAAGAACCTTAACGAAAGAGGCAGAAGAGGTAGCAGAGACGGAAGCGGAAGCCGTAGCGGCGGCAGAAGAACCAAAATCAGCCGGAGAAGGCAGAGAAACCGACTTACCATCGGCAGCCAGCTTGGAAATAATCTGGAGCTTGTAGCCGGAAACAGCTTTGATGCTAACCGATCTGGGAGCGTATCCGGGGGCGGAAATATCCAGCTGATGAACGCCGGCAGTAAGAGTATCAAGGTTTAAAGGCGTAAATCCCTGAGGCTGATTGTCAACAATCACAGAAGCGGAATCGGGATCAGAAACAATACTCAAAGGGGAAGACTCACCGCCGACGGGCACAAGCATCACGGTTTCTCCGGCAGATGACTGTTCGGAGACCGAAAAATCGCGACGGACAAGGGTATAAACATTATCCGTCAGTTTAATTTTAGTCTGGAAAGCCTGAGCGGAAAGAGTGGAGGCTTCAGGGATCAGCTTTAACAGCACCTCGCCGGGGGGAAGCTTCTGATCTAACGGAGTGGTGCCGATTTGTTTATTGTCAAGAAAAACCAGGGTGCGAGTATTGGTCTCAACCAGTAAACCAGCCGTGGGTTGGTTCAACTTAACCTGGTACGTAACCACCAATCCGGCAACTACCCCAAATAACCCAAAGATGCTGACGAAAATGAGGCGTCGGGATAAATTCACAAGGGTAATATATCACAGAATGTAAATTTACAAAGAGGAAAACCAAAATTTAAAAAACCGGAAATAAACAAAAGTTTTTAAAAACGATAACATTGGTATAATCTAACAATCCGGCCTGGTGGCGAAGTGGAAACGCTGCGGTCTGCAAAACCGCCATTGCGGGGGTTCGATTCCCCCCCAGGCCTCACCGAATATAACCCGTATAATTTAAGATCAGTGTTGATTCGTATTTTCTTCGGTTGGAATTGACTTGGGTTGGGAAAGAAGTTATACTGCGAGACGTTATCTCCGCAAAGTCGGAGATTTTTTGTTCCCAATATTTAGGAACAAAGTTATGAACGTAAAAAGTCTAACCGATATCATATTAAGTAAGAGTGTGAAGATTATAAAAAAACGCTCCGCTCCCCTACTTTTGAAAGAAGCGGCATGGAGGTGGGTGAGGTTTGTATCGGTGTGCGGGAAGAGCAATCCGGTCAGTTTTGCCCTAAGGCCGATCATAATGCACAAACGGCTAAAACTGGCGGTAGGAATGTACTTAGTCATAACGGCAGGAATTTTTTCCATATTCGGACCGGAAAAGCTGGCAGCGCAGGATTTCACCGGAACAAGCACCGTTACTACCCTACCCGAGCCAAGAGTAAATATGGTCACCCAGCAAAGAATAAAATTTCCTCTCCCGATCAAAGACGTGTCACAGAATTTCTGGCTGCTACATAAGGGAGTAGATTTAAGAATTAAGACCGGGACCCCCGTATACCCGATAATGAGCGGTAAAGTGGTGGAGACAGAAGACGGCAAAAACGGTTACGGGAAAAAGGTGGTAGTTGATCACGAAAACGGCTATCTGTCGTTATATGCACACTTATCAGAAATTGATGTGGCTAAAGGCCAGGAAATAACCACTAACGATGTGGTCGGAAAAAGCGGCAATTCAGGCCGGTCTACAGGGCCACATTTGCACCTGGAGCTACGGGAAAAAGGAGAACTCATCAATCCAATGGGAATATTTGCGGAGAATGAGAAATTTAAGCTTTAATCCCGTCAGGAGCTGATTTTTGGAAGCCGAAGAAGACAATTAAGCCGTACTTATTTAGTAGTCCTCACCCATACCACCCATGCCGGGGTTACCGGGAACCACAGGTTTCTTCTCTTCAGGCAGTTCAGTTACCAAAGCTTCGGTGGTGAGAATCATAGTAGCCACAGATGCGGCGTTTTGCAGGGCACTCCGGGTGACTTTAGCCGGATCAATAATCCCGAATTTACTCATAGAACCAGTCTGCCCAGTGGCAACATTCACACCGAAATCCAAATCTTTGGATTCGGAAATCAGTTTCAGATAATAACCATCGTCCAGGCCGGCATTTTTCAATAACCAACGGAAAGGCTGCTCGAGGGAGTAACGCAGGATATCTATACCAATCCGCTCATCTCCATCCAAACGCAGAGCATCGAGGCCGGAAAGGGCCCGGATCAGGGTAATTTCACCTCCGGGGACGATACCCTCTTCTACGGCGGCCTTGGTGGCACCAACGGCATCTTTCACCCGTTCCTTACGGTCATTCAGTTCAACCTCGGTAGCCGCACCGACATTAATCACAGCGACTCCCCCACTGAGTTTAGCTACACGTTCTTCAAGTTTCTCACGATCGAAATCCGAAGTAGAGGCGGAAATTTCTTCTTTAAGCTGTTTAATCCGGGATTGCAGGGCTTTGGCATCGCCTTTACCACCGATTATCCGACAGTTTTCCTTATTGGCCCAAACTTTGTCGGCCTGACCCAGATCTTCAATCTTGACCCCTTCAAAAGTCCGACCGGTGTCTTCGGAAATGACCGTACCACCAGTGAGGACAGCAATGTCCTCAAGCATAGCCTTACGCCGATCACCGAAACCGGGAGCCTTAACGGCTAAAATGTTAAATGAGCCCCGAAGTTTGTTAACCACCAAGGTGGCTAAGGCTTCACCCTCGAGATCGTCAGCAATAATTACCAAACTTTTACTGACCTTGATAAAGCTCTCCAGAAACGGCAACAAATCCTGGATAGAGGTGATTTTTTTGTCAGTGATCAAAATATAGGGAGATTCTATTTCGGCCTCCATTTTTTCCGGAAGAGTGACAAAATACGGCGAGGCATAGCCTTTATCAAACTCCATACCGTCTTTATATTCGATATTGATGGTCAAACCCTTACCTTCTTCGACGGTGACCACCCCGTCACGGCCGACTTTTTTCAGGGCTTCAGCAATTTTTTGGCCGATTTCCTCATCGCCGGCAGAAATCGTAGCTACCTGAGCGATTTCTTCCTGAGTTTTTAAAGGTTTGGAGATTTTTTTAATCTGATCGACAATAAGTTCCACTCCCCGATCAATTCCACGCTTGATAGACATGGGATTGGCTCCGGCAGTAATATTTTTCATGCCCTGATTGACAATAGCCTGGGCCAAAGCTGTGGCGGTGGTAGTCCCATCACCGGCGGCATCATTGGTTTTTTCAGCTGCCTGTTTAACCAGCTGGGCGCCCATGTTCGCAAAAGGATCACTAAGTTCAATTTCCTTGGCCACCGAAACACCGTCATGAACAACTGCAGGAGCGCCCCATTTTTTATCCAAGGCGACATTGCGCCCTTTGGGACCCAAAGTAATAATGACGGCTTTGGCTAAGGTATTCACACCCTGAACCAAAGACTGACGGGCTTCTTCAGAAAATTTAAGTTGTTTTGCGGCCATATAAGTTCAAAATAGATGTAACTAAGAGATTACGGCGAGAACATCTTCGAATTTTACAAACAGATATTCCTTACCGTCAATCTTGACTTCATTACCACCCCATTTTTTATAAATAACTACATCGCCTTTTTTGGCCGGGGCGGATTTTTTAAGACCTTTTTCGGTAGTTTCCTCACCGCCGACAGCTAATATTTTGCCCTGTTGAGGTTTGTCCCCGGAAGCGGAGTCCGGAAGGTAAATACCCGAAGTGGTTTGTTTAGTCTGTTCCTCAGGCTGAATAAGCAGATAGCCGGAAGCGGGATTAATTGAATCGATCAAATTAGCGGTTTTAGACATGAGTTTTACGTGTTAGCAAAATAATAGGGCGAGTGCCAGTATATAGAAACCCAGGGAAATTTGTCAAGGGGTCTTTCAACTGAGACGGGCCAAATCCGAGGTAACCATCATTTCAATCAGTTTTTTAAAATCGGTTTTAGGCTGCCAGCCTAAAGTTTTTTTGATCTTGGAAAAATCCCCCACCAACGGTCCGGTTTCCGTCGGTCTGATCCATTCAGGATTGACCACTACATAATCTTTCCAATTCAAACCAACAACCGAAAAAGCGGCTTCGCAAAGATCAGCCACAGTGCGAACTTCTCCCGTAGCTACCACAAAATCATCCGGAACAGAGTGCTGCAGAATCATCCACATGGCTTCAACATAGTCGCCGGCAAAGCCCCAGTCCCGTTTAGCGTCCAAATTACCCAATTCCAACTTACCTTCGGGATTAACTACCGGACGGCCGCCCTGGCCTAAAGGAATTCTGTGGCCTTTTAGGCCAAGTTTTATGGCGGCCACAGCCAAACTTATCTTTCTGGTAACAAAATCAGGACTGCGGCGCGGGCTTTCATGATTGAACATGATGCCGGTAGAAATAAACAGCTGAAAAGAATTGCGGTAGATCCGGGCATCAAAATGAGCCAAGGCTTTGGATGCGGCATAAGGATTAGCTGGATTTATCGGCGTATCTTCGTTTTGCGGGGTGATTTTAGTTTCCCCAAATAATTCACTGGTACTGGCCTGGTAAACCCGGGCCTGGGGAACTATGTTTCTAACGGCTTCAAAAATCCGAATGGCTCCCAGACCGGTCTGGTCAGCGGTGGCTAAGGGCTGAAGCCAAGATTCATGAACATGCGACTGAGCACCTAAATTGTAAATTTCATCGGGACGGATTTTGGCTAAATACATACTTAAGCAAGCTGGATCGGCCAAATCACCAAAAATGAAGTTGATATTCTGACGGAGATGGGCAACGTTACCATAACTGGGATTACTGTTACGCCGCAGCAAACCATAAATTTCGTAGTTTTTTTCCAAAAGCAATTCGGCTAAATATGAACCGTCCTGACCGGTAATTCCGGTGACAAAGGCTTTTTTCTTTTTGGACATATTAAGGGGTGATAATAATCCCGCTCCAGACGGAGGATATTGTATCATAATAGCACGTCAACAACGGTTCTTTCAGTTAGAATCAATCGGAGTTTTCCCGGGATGAAAGAAGGCATATTCCAGTCCGACTTTTTCGGTGGTTAATCCAGACCGCATATATAAATACTGGCCGAGAAAACACAACGAATTCAGAAAGAAAAGCAATCCGGAGGCAAATGATCCGACCGAAGAAGATAAAGGAGAAACAGAGGGGTTAAACTGCTGAGAATAAGCAACCGGAAGGTAAGCAGAAACCCAGGAATTGGCCCGAAGAAAATTCTGAGCAATTCCGGGCGGGCCCCAAAGCAGTTTGGACTGAAGAATTTCGTGGGCTAAATATAAGTTTTCAGAGCAAAATCCGGGGTGGTGGGGAACAGTCAACCGGTTTGTCGATAAATAGAGATTGTCACAAATTTTGTTTGCGACTTCCGGAGAAGAATGCCGGAATAAGCCCGGCGGGCGGCGCTGACCGGTTATAACCAGGAAAATGACCACCAAAAAACGGGTTAACCAAACCGTATGCGGGGAGGAAATAATCATAATGTCGATATCGTCGTCAGGTTTACAGTTGTTCATGGCCAGAGATCCGGTCAAGTAGACGGCCTGAATAAACGGGAAGCGGCGCAAAACAGCCACAACGGAATTTAAAATCTGAAGTTTTTTCCGACTGGTTTTTTCCCGGGAGCGGCGGAGAGAAATCAAACGGGAACAATCGGGAACGGATAAAAAACCCTTATATTGATGCGGCCGGGAGAGAAAGGCTGCAAGCGGATAGGAGGTAAACGGCTGCCAATACCAGGCCTCCTGAGGAGAAAGAGGGTAAGAAAACCGGAGGGAGTAAGCAAGGGCAAGAGATATGGACTGAGACAGACTAAGGCGACTGGACCGAGGAAAGACCATATGAGGATAATAAGGTATTGACCTCGGTAGCTAAAGAGGAAACGTTTTTTTCATGCGAGATTACCTGAGCAAAAAGATCAGAAAGCTTGGTATTCAGACTGTCAGGACCGGTGTGGGTATATGAAGCTAAGTACCAAGATTTAAGCAGCGGGGCCTGGGAAATAAAGGTGGCCACGTACGGAGAGTCCTTCAGGTCAGCGCTCATATCCTGACGGGAATAGGGTTCACCAAAAGCGCGCTGCGGGCTCTGAACTCTTTGGTACAACTGGCGCAAAACATCAGGGGAAGATAAGTACTGGATAAGTTCCCAGGCTTTAGACTGATTCGAACTTTTATTGTTCACCGCTTCAGCCCAATAACTGGCATAGGCAACGGGTTGTTCTCCCCGGGCCAGGTCAACCGGAAGCTGCGGCAGCGGATGTACGCTGAATTTAAGATTCGGGTTTAAGTTCTGAATATCAAATACCCGCCATGACGGACCAAAATAAATACCGACTTTGCCGGCGGCAAAACTACTGGTTGAGGTGGGTAAATTAGGATCCCACAAGCGATGCAGGCTAGTAAAGCTGGTGAAATAGTTAAACACGTCTTCGGCAGCCGTAGAACTTAGCTGAGAAGGGTTGGATAAATTGACATTATTTTGTAACAAAAGAGCAGCTAAGATATCCTGCCAGTGATCCACGTTCTGGGTGGAACCGAGGGCCACACCGGAAATAATAATTTTTCCACCAGAAGCACAGGTAGAATTGGAAGAGGCACAGACAGACATGGCCACGGCCGCGTCACGAAGCTGATCCCAATTTTCCGGAACCGGCAAACCGGCCTTACTAAGCAGATCGTTGTTAACAAACATGGCGATACCGTCAACTTCCAGCGGAACAGCATAATAGGTGCCGCCAATACGAAAGTCGGTTTTGGTAACCGGATAAAAAGTTTTTTCATAGTCGGCAACAGAGTAGACAGAAGAAGGAACCGGTGACAGATACTGGCGGAATTCGGGTGTCCAGGTGTTGTGAATCCGAAAAACATCCGGGCCCTTACCCTGGCTAAGGGCCGACTTAAGCCGCTCGGAATATTCAACGTGAGACTGGAACTGATAATTTACTTTCGTCCCGGGGTGAGTCTTTTCAAATTCATCTAAAATCGGCCGGATTACCGCTTCAGATTCCCACAGACCCCAATAGGTCAGAGTTGATGAACCCAAACCAGGAACGACCCGGGAAAGCAATCCGGTGGCCACACCGACAGCTAAAACAACCAGCAAACCCAAAACGGCAAAGATGATTTTCCCGGGAAAAGATTTTTTAACCCGGGGAGCCGAAGGAATAACCGGTGCAACAGGCGGAGCCGGAGCTGCGGGAACTGGCGAAGGGGGAATCGGAACAGCCATAACTTAGGTTAAGTATACAATATACAAATATGAATGCGAGAGCAATGAAAGGCAAAGTATAATATAACTTCCATGCGAATGAAAAAAATTCACCAAACAGTAGATAAGATCTTTTCAGTCCTTTTAGGATTAGTGACAATAACGTCGCTGACGGGTTTGGTTTTCGAATTGGTCTATCTGGGAAGGGCTTATCCGGGATTGGAAATTAATCAACAAAAAATCGGAGGGTTTACTGCAGAAGAATTAAAAAACTATCTGACTAAGGAAACCCGGCAAATAGAACAGCTCGATTTAGTCTGGGGAGTAAATAACTGGAAGATCGAAGCGGGAGAAATCGGTCTTAATTACGATGTCAGTGCAGCGGCAATCCAGGCCATAAACTACGGCCGGACAGGAAATTTACTAGAAGATCTGAAGGCTAAACAGCAGTTATTTAAAAGTGACTTAAAGTTAAAACTCAAATATACCCTGGATGAAGAAAAACTGACAAATAAAATCGGGGTGATTGCGGACCAGGTTGATATTCCGGCGAAAGAACCGGAAATCAACATCATCAACGGAGAGGTAATCGTGGCCGCGGGAGAAAACGGTCAACTGGTAAACAGGGAGGAACTGGAAAGGAAGATCAAAGAACAAATAGCAAACCTAAACAAGGGTGATATTACCCTGCCGGTGACGGAAGTGAAGCCAAAGTTGTCCGATGAACAAATGCGGTCAGTGAAGGAAACTGCTCAAAGAGTGATCGGAAAGAAAGTAATTTTTGAGAACGGAGACGAAAAATGGGAAGTGGGCCAGGAACAGTTATTGTCATGGCTGGATCTAAAAAACGGCGGATGGAAAAATGAAAAGATCAAAAGCTGGCTGACCGAACTGGCGACAGCGGTAAACCGGCCGCCACAAAATGCTTCATTCAGATATATGGGGAGCGGGAAAGTGGAGGAATTTAAGCCGGCTCAACCCGGACTGGAACTGGAAGTCGAGGCTACAACCAGTAAATCCATAACGGAACTGCAAAAATTAACGGATGCAGGGTCTACGGAAATTACAGTAAAACTGGAAGTTAAAAATACCTCACCGGAGGTGGAAAACCATGAAGTTAACACGTTGGGGATAAAAGAATTAATCGGTAAGGGTGAATCCTGGTATTCGGGCTCGATCAATAACAGGATTTTCAACCTCAAAAAGGCGTCGGAATCAATTAACGGAATATTGGTAGCTCCCGACGAGATTTTTTCCTTCAATAAAGCCGTGGGGGATGTTTCCGCCAGTACCGGTTATAAACAGGCTTACATTATCAAGGAGGGAAAGACTATTTTGGGAGACGGAGGCGGAGTCTGCCAAGTTTCCAGTACACTGTTTAGGGCAATATTGGCCGCCGGATTACCAATAGTGGAACGAACCGCCCATGCCTACCGGGTACATTACTACGAAGAAAAATATCAAGTGGGTTTTGACGCTACCGTCTTTCAACCCAGTCCTGATTTTAAGTTTAAAAATGACACCGGAAAATACATCCTGATACAAATGGTGTATGACGAAAAAGCAAAATACTTAGCGTTTGAAATTTACGGTACCAGCGACGGAAGAAAAGTGGAAACTTCCAAGTCCAGAATCTGGGAACTGACTGCTCCCCCACCCGATCTATATCAGGATGACCCAACGCTGCCGGTGGGAAAAGTGGTGCAGACAGAACACGCCGCCTGGGGAGCAAAAGTAGCCTTTGACTGGAAGGTGACCAGGGGAGATGAAGTACTGCAGGACAGAACATTTTATTCGAACTACAAACCCTGGCAGGCAGTCTATCTGAGAGGAACAAAGCCGCTGTAAGCCAATACCGACAGCCGCTGGTATAATTCCGGTGTGCGAATAATAAAAGAAAACGAGGCTGATTTGGCGGAAATAACCGAGGTTTTAACGGCCGGAGGGCTGGTAATTTTCCCATCGGAGACAGTTTACGGCGCTGCAGTTAACGCCTTAGATCAGACGGCGGTAGAAAAGCTATCCCGATATAAACAGAGGCCGCCGGGAAAACCATATTCGATTATGGTGGCGGATAAAAAAATGGCAGAAGTATATGCGGAGATAAACCCGACTGCGGAGAGAATCTATAAGAACCTGCTGCCCGGACCGGTGACGGTAGTATCCAAAGGAAAACATGTCGTAGCAACCGGGGTGGAGTCAGAGACGGGGACCTTAGGAGT
>Ga0172379_10000351_pt1 | contig 119122 bp, 126 predicted proteins | sample GrowelOW334metaG_FD_119756 | JGI IMG/M metagenome (GOLD analysis project Ga0172379, IMG submission 119756) | Groundwater microbial communities from an aquifer near a municipal landfill in Southern Ontario, Canada - Groundwater well OW334 metaG | ecosystem: Environmental > Aquatic > Deep... | reverse complement strand
TAGTATGGCTACAAAGCTATATGTAGGGGGACTCCCTTACAGCACTCAAGAAGATGCGTTGAAAGACCTCTTCGCACAAGCTGGATCAGTAGTATCCGCTGTGATTATCATGGACAAGATGTCTGGTCGTTCAAAAGGTTTTGGATTCGTAGAAATGTCATCTCAGGATGAAGCAGCGAAAGCTATCTCTATGTTCAATGACCAAGAATTCGAAGGACGCAAACTTACAGTCAATGAAGCTCGCCCCATGGAAGCTCGACCCCCACGAAGTGGAGGAAACGGCGGATATGGAAATGGTGGAGGACGCAGAGAATACTAATATAATTAATATGTCTCAAAAACAAAAAACCACAGAAATGTGGTTTTTTGTTTGCTCAAAATGTCTTTCTTTGGTATAGTTTTTCTGCGAGAGCGTGTAGTTCAGTGGTAGAACGCTGTCCTGATAAGACAGAGGTCGAAGGTCCGATTCCTTCCACGCTCACAAATTTATTAGATTAACTGGAATTTTATATTATGTCTCTAGAAAAAAATACAGATGGAGGACCAATATTGCCGACCGAAGAAGTTCTACAATTGAGAGCAGATTTGGAAAATATAAAATATAGACTTGCGAGAGAAACAGGAGAAGCATCAGTTGAAAATACTGATGGAACCCTGTCGTTTGATATAGGAAGAGATATTTTTTATAAGAAGCATGGAATTGAACCATATAGTGAAAATGAACGTGCAGATAATATACGACAACTCAAGGAAGCAGTAAAAAGACTTGAGGAAGAAATACGAGTGTTAGAGGGCAAGAAGTAGTATTTGCATAGAAAGCATCTTTATCTTATACTAGGTTAAAGCCTTACTGGCTTTGTTTTTGTGGAAGAAGATAAAATAAAATCCAATAATACGAAGGGTCCTTGGTGGAAACAAGGAGTGGAATTGTTTAGCGAGGTTTCTACTTGGATTGCTGGGCCTATCATACTGGCATTGATTGCAGGGAAAGCGCTAGATGCTCACTATGGTACGAAACCTCTATGGTTGCTAGTGTTCGCTTCAGTAAGTTTTCTAGTTTCAGCTTATGGGATTTTCCGTACAGTAAAAAGATACACAGATAAAATTAAAAAAGAAATAGAAAAATCAAAAAATAATTTATGAGCACCCAAGTAGAAGTAGAACCAATAACTGAAGCCACACTAGAAGGAGAAACAAATCCTAGCAATGGGGAAGTCTCTCATGAAGTCACCTTATTTGCGGAGCCCATTTATCATTACGGGAATTTTTCCATTACTAATGCGCTTTTAACTAGCTGGATAGCGGTCGCGATAATTATCATCTTGGCCCTTGTTCTACGCTCTAAGCTAAAAGAAGTCCCTGGAAAGATACAAAACATTTTTGAAATAATAGTAGAAGGCGCTCTCGGCATGTGTGACCAAGTCACTAACGATCGCGCGCTTTCGATTAAAATTTTCCCTTTTGCAATTTCAGTTTTCTTCCTTATCCTTGTGAACAACTGGATTGGTATAATGCCATTCGGAGGTTTTGGACTCATAGAACAAGGCGAACACGGGCTCGCCTTCATACCACTTTTGCGTGGAGGAACAGCAGACATCAACACTACGGTGGCTCTTGCAACCATGGCAGTAGTTGGAGCCAACCTCTTTGGAGTCTTTTCAATAGGAATATGGAAAACTTTCAACAAATATGTTAATCTAAAAGTGCTCGGAGGAATATTTAAGAAAATTCGTCACGAGCCGACTATTATTTTAGTTGCTCCGATTACGTTCTTTGTTGGTTTGATTGAAATTGTCGGTGAATTTGCAAAGATTGCATCATTGTCTTTTCGTCTCTTTGGTAACGTTTTCGCAGGAGAAGTGCTTTTAGCCTCAATGGCGGCATTGGTAGCATATGTCGTACCGATTCCTTTTCTTTTCCTTGAATTGCTCGTAGGAGTCATTCAAGCGCTCATTTTTTCAATTTTACTTGTTGTTTACTTCACTATTGCATCCACGGATCACGATGAGCACGATGAGCACGAACCTGCCCACAACACAACGCACCATGCGGACGTCGAGCATGGGGAGAAAGAATTAGTCAAAGAAATGATAAAAGAGATGGTATAAATTTATTATTAAACCTGCCCGAGCTAGTCATTCAGGTGGGGGTCAAAATTATTATTAGTTATTATTAATTATCGCATAAGCGAAAAAATATATGGAAAAAGAGTTAGTAATCCCGTTTGCAAAAGCAGCAGTTATGGCTATCGGAGCTATTGCCCCAGCTATATCTATCGGTTGGATTGGTTCAAAAGCAATGGAGTCAATTGGAAGAAATCCAGAAGCAGCAAGTAAAATATTGGTTCCCATGCTTCTTGCCTGTGCCTTCGCAGAAGCTATCGCAATTTACGCCCTTGTTATCGCCTTTTCAATCTAGCGCTTAGGCGCTAGGCATTAGGCATTAGCAGAAAAAGGCTAAAGCCTAGAGCCTAGGGCCTAAAATTAAAACATTATGGATTCAATAATTTCAACATTTCACATAGATTGGAAAATAATCATTGCGCAAATGATAAATTTCGGAGTTGTTTTCGTCGTTTTATATATTTTTGCCCTCAAACCTCTTTCTAAGTTAATGGCAGAGAGGAGTGAAAAAATAAACAAAGGAATAGTAGACGCTAAAACCAACGAAGCACTTCTCAGTAAAACAGAAGAAGAATACAATTCAGCTCTAGTAAAGGCTCGCAATGAAGCAAATAAAATCTTCCAAGAAGGGAAAAAAGAAGCCGACAATAAAAAGGCAACGATGTTGGAAGAAGCTAAAGACGAAGTAGCGGTAATCATTGCTAATGGTAAGAAAACCCTAGAAGCAGAAAAATTAAAAATGGTAGAAGAGGCAAAAAAGGAGATTGTTACCCTTACAATGCTTGCTACCGAGAAATTGATTAGCAGTAAGCAAGACCTCAACAACTTATAAAATGTCTGCAATATCCAACAACAACATAGCTCACGCCATTTATCTCGCATCTAAAGATAAGTCTCATACCGAGCACGCCTTATTACCTAGAAAAGTTGTTGAATTTTTAGCAAGAAGAAGATTGTTATCTAAAGCCCCGGACATACTTTCTCGTTTAAATAAAATAATCAACGAAGAAGAAGGGAAATTGGTAGCAAAAGTATTTAGCAAAGAAGTTCTAAATGAAAATACAAAACGAGAGATCATCAATTCTTTGTCTAAGCGCTACGGGGGTAAAAATATTATTTTGGAAGAAAGTTTAAATGACAAATTAGTAGGAGGATTTAAAATAGAGATAGGCGACGAAGTCATAGATTTAACAATTAAGAATAGAATCAAGAAATTACAAGAATATTTAACAAGAAATTATGAGCACTAATCACATCGTAGAAAATTTAAAAAAGGAGATTGAAAATTTTTCCGCTCAAATAAAGGTTGAAAAAGTTGGTAAAGTGTTGGAAGTCTTTGATGGTATTGCGAAAATCTCTGGACTTTCCGACATCAAATCTTCCGAAATGGTTACTTTTCCAAATGGAGAAACTGGAGTCGCCTTAAACCTAGAAGAAGATGTGGTTGGGGTTATTATTTTCGGAGATTTTTCTAAAATTAAAGAAGGAGACGAAGTGAAGGCTACAGGGAAGATTTTAGAAATTCCTGTGGCTGATAGTATTCTAGGAAGGGTAGTGAACGCAATCGGAGTGCCTGTGGATGGCAAGGGAGCGCTTAAAGCTACAAAAACTTATCCTATTGAGAAAGTGGCCCCTGGTGTCGTTACTCGCCTTTCTGTTTCTGAGCCAGTTGCAACTGGGATTAAAGTCATTGACGCCATCATACCTGTAGGACGTGGTCAGCGTGAGCTTATTATTGGTGACAGGCAGACAGGAAAAACAGCTCTGGCTATTGATGCTATTTTAAATCAAAAAGGCCAGAACATGATTTGTGTTTATGTTTCTATCGGGCAAAAAGATTCTAAATTAAGAAAAATTGAAGCTCGCTTAGAAGAAGGCGGAGCTATGGCTTATACGGTCATAGTTTCTGCTGGAGCATCCGAGGCAGCTTCTCTAGCCTACATTGCACCGTATACCGGAGTGTCTATTGCAGAATACTTTATGGATCAAGGAAAGGATGTATTGATTATTTATGATGATCTTTCTAAACACGCTGTCGCTTATCGTGAAATTTCTCTCTTGCTTCGCCGACCACCAGGCCGTGAAGCTTACCCTGGAGACGTTTTCTATTTGCACTCTCGTTTACTAGAACGAGCTTGCCGAAGGAATGAAAAATATGGAGGAGGATCTATCACAGCTTTTCCAATTATTGAAACTCAAGCTGGAGATATTTCTGCATATATTCCGACAAACGTTATTTCTATTACCGATGGACAGATTTTCTTGGAGACAGATTTGTTTTATAAAGGTATTCGTCCTGCGGTAAACGTGGGCTCTTCTGTGTCTCGCGTGGGTTCAAGTGCTCAGATAAAAGCAATGAAAAAAGTTGCCGGTACACTCAAACTTGACTTGGCTCAATTTCGTGAGCTCGAAGCTTTCTCTCAGTTCGGATCAGATCTTGATGACGCCACAAAGAAACAGCTTGAGCGTGGTAAAAGGGCAGTGGAAGTCTTAAAACAGCTTCAGTACGCGCCAGTAAAGACAGAGCATCAAGTCGTGACTCTCTATGCTCTAGTGAAAGGCTATATGGATGACGTAGCTATAGAAAAAATCAAAGAGTTTGAACAAGGGCTTACAGAATACAGTGACCACAATGCGAAGATGTTTTATAAGCAAATTACTGAGAAGAAAATGTGGGACGACAAAGGTGAAGAAGAATTGAATAAAGTAATAAAAGAATTCAAGAACACATTTAAGTAAAAATATGCCAGGAACAAAAGAAATTAAAAGAAGAATAAAGAGTGTTAAGAACACAAAAAAAATCACGAAAGCTATGGAGCTCGTGGCGGCTTCCAAGATGAAGCGCGCCGTGTCTTCGACCTTGGCTTCACGTCTGTATGCTTCTTACTCCTCTCAAATTTTATCTTCTATTGCTGCAAATATTGAAAAAAGTAGTGACCCATTTTGGAATGAACAAACAGAAGGTAAGACCCTCGTCGTTTTAATAACTTCTAATCGTGGACTCTGTGGCGGATATAATTCTCAGATCGTTAAATTGACCTTACATAAACTAAAAGACTTAGAAGCAGGGGAAGTGGATATGGTAACCATTGGTAAGAAAGGGGACGTGGCGATGCGCAGAATAAACCAGAACATCACTAGTGTTTTCACTGAAATACCGGATGTAAATATTGGACTTCGGGACATAACTCCTCTATCAAAGATAATTATGAATGAATACAGGGCCGGGAAATATAAGAAAGTGTACATAGCTTACACTCACTTTACTTCGGCATTGTCTCAAAAGCCGATAATCAAACAGCTCCTACCTATTTCAAAAACAGAAATCAGAGAAGCTATAGCCTCGACGCCTAAAGGGGTCGGGGTCCCGACTGCAAACGTCGGGAAAAACCTAACAGAATATTTATTTGAAGGAGATTTTGATTCTCTAATAACATCGCTCGCTGAAAAGATTACCAGAATGCAAATTTACCAGATGATACTAGAGTCTAATGCATCAGAGCAGTCATCTCGAATGGTGGCTATGAAAAACGCTTCCGAAGCTTCCGGGGAGATGATTGACGATTTGACTTTAGTATTTAACAAAGCGCGACAAGCGAATATCACCAGAGAAATATCAGAAATTAGTGCGGGGATGGTATCAATTAATTAAAAATTTATTAATCATTAATAATAACATTATGAAAACAACAGGAACAATCAAAAGAATTATCGGACCGGTCGTAGACGTAGATTTCGGAAATGAAGCAGGAAATCTTCCCGACATCTACACAGCGCTAGAAGTTACCAGAGAAAATAAGAAAATAATTCTTGAGGTTGAACAGCACTTAGGAGGTGGGATAGTTCGTTCTGTGGCTATGGATACTACAGACGGTCTTTCTCGAGGGATGTCTGTCATAAACACCGGCGCTCCTATTTCTGTACCTGTTGGTGCAGCTACTCTAGGGCGCATGTTTAACGTTTTAGGAGAAGCCATAGATGACGGTAAACCTGTAGCTATAGATAAAAAACTTCCTATTCACCGCCAAGCGCCGTCATATGTCGTGCAGGCAACAAAAGTTGAAATTCTTGAAACTGGAATTAAAGTCATTGACCTTATTTGTCCAGTTTTGAAAGGAGGAAAAGTTGGGCTTTTCGGAGGTGCGGGCGTCGGTAAGACTGTCGTTATTACAGAACTCATTCACAATATTGCATCAAACCACGGAGGATATTCTGTTTTCGCTGGAGTTGGAGAAAGAACACGTGAGGGAAATGACCTCTATCACGAAATGAAAGAATCCGGCGTGCTTCCGAAAGTAGCCATGGTCTTCGGACAAATGAATGAACCACCAGGGGCTCGACTACGTGTGGCACTCTCTGGACTTACAATGGCAGAACACTTCCGTGATGCCGAAGGCAAAGATGTGCTTCTTTTTATCGACAACATTTTCCGTTTTACTCAAGCTGGCTCCGAAGTATCCGCGCTTCTAGGACGTATTCCTTCAGCTGTGGGATATCAACCGACTCTTTCTACAGAAATGGGAATATTGCAAGAACGTATTACTTCTACTGATAAAGGTTCGGTAACTTCCGTGCAAGCAGTGTATGTGCCAGCTGACGACCTTACAGACCCGGCTCCTGCTACGACATTTTCCCACCTAGACTCCACAGTGGTGCTTAATCGCTCGCTTTCAGAAATTGGTATTTATCCAGCAGTTGACCCACTTGACTCTTCGTCTACAATTCTTGATCCGAATATCGTAGGAAAAGAACATTATGAAGTTGCACGTGAAGTTCAACGTGTTCTACAGAGATATAAAGATTTGCAAGACATCATCGCTATTTTAGGAATGGAAGAACTTTCAGAAGCCGATAAAGAACTTGTGGCTCGAGCTCGTAAAATTCAAAAATTCCTTTCTCAGCCGTTTTTCGTGGCGGAAGTATTTACCGGAACAAAAGGAGAATACGTTCCCCTAAAAGAAACCATTCGTTCATTTAAAGAAATCTTAGAAGGTAAACATGACGACAAGCCAGAGGGAGATTTTTATATGAAGGGAGCTTTGTAAATTACGAATTATCAATTACGAATTAAGAATGCAAAAGCAATTAAGATTAAAAATAGTTACACCAGAAAGATTGATTCTGGAAGAGATGGTGGATCAAGTAAGTATTCCGACAACACTCGGAGAAATTACCGTGTTGCCAGACCATATTCCACTTATTACTTCGCTTGCCTCTGGAGATGTCGTAGCTTTTGCGGGCGGCGAACAAGTGCCCATGGCTGTAGTCGGAGGATTTTTAGAAGTTAAAACTGGAGAGAAGGGAATCACTGAAGTTGCAGTGCTGGCAGATTTTGCGGAGCATGTCGCTGAATTGTCAGATGATAAAATTGAAAAAGCTAAAGCTCGCGCAGTAGAACTACAGAAATTAATGGAGAATAAAGAGCATGTAGACTTTGAACACTTTGAAGCTGAGCTCGAACGCTCGCTCACTCGCGTAAAGATTGCCGATAAATGGAGAACTAGAAAGTATAGAAAATAATGTCTAAATTTTATATTGTAGCGACGCCGATAGGGAACATGGGGGACATTACTCTTAGGGCTATTGAGACGCTAAAAAGTGTGGATTTGATATTATGCGAAGACACCAGAGAGACTAAGAAAATTTTAGATAAATTTGATATTCATAAGCCGACGATGAGCTATCACGCTCAGAGCAAACTTGCGAAAACGGATAAAATTTTTGAATTATTAAAAGAGGGGAAAGATTTAGCGCTTGTGTCTGATGCGGGAACTCCGGGAATTTCAGACCCAGGAGCGCTACTTGTATCAAAAATAAAAGAAGATTCTAATCTACGCGATAGCGTAGATGTGATTCCGGTGCCTGGAGCGACAGCACTCATCACTGCGCTTTCAGGGTCTGGCCTGCCGACGCATGAGTTTACATTTCTTGGATTTTTACCACACAAAAAAGGGCGAGAAACCCTATTTAAAGAAATTGCAGAGTCTAAGAGGACTATGGTGTTTTATGAATCTCCTCATAGAATTTTAAAAACCTTAGAATCTTTGGTAAAATTTTGTCCTAAAAAGAAAGTCTGCGTAGCGCGAGAGCTTACGAAAATTTACGAACAATTTATCACAGATACTCCTGAAAAAGTTTTAGAATATTTTACAAAGAATAAAGATAAACAAAGAGGAGAGTTTACGGTAATTGTTGCTTAATACAAAAAGAAAACCCGTCCGGACGCGAAGGACGGATCTCCTTCCGCCCGGACGGGCGATTACCTCTCATGGTGTTTTCTCCTGACCTGGCCGTTATCGAGCCTCTCGAGGTCGTCATCATTGGTTTCGACGGTCGGGGCGGTCTGGCCGTCGTTGGGAGGATTGCCGAGCTGGCAACCGCCCTTTGCGTCGGATTCTTCCCAGCCTTCGTACTTGTCGTTGGGAGCCATATCTTTTCTCCTTCACCGAAGAGAATACCATACTTTTTAATTTTTACAATAGGTCTTCCGGATCAACGGAAATTTCAAAAATAGGAGGCAAAGAGAGAAGTTTTGAAAGAAGGGCTTCATTTATATTGCCACCGATAGAGAGCTCCGGGAGGGACCATTTATTGGTATCTAGTTTTATTAAGGCGTTGGTCACATATTTTCCTTTGAGTTTGGCGATGAACCCACTAAAAATTTCTGGTGAATATTCTGCAAACATTTCTCCTAATATTTTCTTCGCTCTTTCGGACTGTTCCTTGTCACCCAGGTGAGTAATTTTTATAAAACGTTTAAACGGTGGGTAGCCCAACTTTTTCCTGTCTTCTAATTCCTCTCGCACGAAAGATAGCAGGTTGCCAGATTTAATTCCTAAAACTGCTCCATCATTTTCATTTTTTGTTTGGATAATTAATTTTTTACTGGTACTGGCAAGCATCCCGAGGACAATTTGGATTATTTTCTCACTCATTTTAAAATTTGGGATGCTCCACAGAGAATCAAAAGAAGCAATAATAGAAAGTGGGACTTTATCTTTTAAATAGAAGAAAGCCATCTCTGTGCCTATCAAGACAGATCCAGAACTTTCTTCAAATTCTTTAATAATGTCCTTGGCTCCCTTGGCTGTCTTTGCTGATTCTTTATCTAATTTAAATATTTTTGTCTTAAGGAAAAGTTTTTTAACTTCTTCATATACTGTATCTGTACCTATACCAAGAGGCATCAAATTCCATCCTCCGCAAGATGGACACGCAATATCAGCCCCAAAATCTCTCTCGCATCTATTGCAGACAAACATTCTATTTTTACCCTGGTGGGAGAGATAAAGCACAAGCGGAGCTCCGCATTTTTCACAAGTTATGGTCTCATTGCAATCTTTACACACGGTCATTGTAGCTAGGCCTTTTCTGAGAGAGAAAATAAAGATGTTTTGTTTTTTATCTAAGGCAGATTTTGTCTCCTCTACACTTTCTTCATTTAAAATTTTAAAAGTCTTTTTCTCTTCCTCGGTGTCTTTTCCTAGGACTGATATTTCCGTAGAGGAATCAATTCTATAAGATAAAGGATGCAGGGGGTGGAGGTTATCCGTGTCTACTCTGCCGATGGTGTCGAAACGTAGTATCTCATCCGCGAGCACAAATTTTGCATTTATTTTCGAAGCATAAATTTCTACGAAAGTTCGTAGGTCGAAATGTGGCCTCGAGATTGTCTTATAGGCGCTGGAGTTTTCGTGTTCGAGGATTATCGTGCCGATATCTTTTCTAGGTATTGATAAGAACGGCGGAGTAGCCAAGATAAGTATAGGGTGAGAAGAATTTATTATTTTTTCATAGGTTATTAAGTTTTTCTTCGCACTGATGCTACTATGCAAGATAAAGGTGAATTGCTCGATGCCTTTTTTTAGTTGGTCAGTAAATTTATTTATATCAAACTCCGTGGGGAGAACTACAAAAACAGATTTACCTCTGGCGAAAGATTCACGAACTAGAGTCTTGTAGATAGAGATACGATCTTCTTCGGGGTATTGTAGTAATAATTTTTCGGCTTTCAGGTTTTGCTTATTTTCTAATGAAATTTTTTCCACACCTTCTTCATTTTTTTCAAATTTGGAAATTTTATCATAGTGTTCAATAAAAATATTTGGAATCAAAGAAATGATTAAAGAGCTTTTATTTTGGGCAAAATATTTACTAGTGTCAAAGATAGTTTCCCAGAATTCTTTCAGAAAAATAGAAGTACCTTTATTTTCGGTAATTTTTCGTAAATTGAAATTCATACCTTTTATGTCACCCTTAGACTCCTGTAGATTTTCCACCGAGGTTATTAGGCCTAGAGTCTTCTTGCTTCGTAAAGGCACATAGACAATGTCTCCAATGCCCACGTTTAAGCTGGTGAAATAGGTTAAATCGCCCTTCAAAGGACCCTTTTTAAGTGGTATAACAGATACAATTTTCACATTTTTATTCTAACACAAATATGCTATATTGCTTTTATGGGATTTTTTTCACGAAAATTGGGTATAGATTTAGGGACGGCGAATACTCTAGTCTTTGTTCCAGGTAGAGGCATAGTCTTAAACGAGCCTTCTGTTGTAGCTGTGTCTGAGCAAGATAATAAAATTTTAGCTATTGGCTTTGAGGCGAAAGACATGATAGGTAAAACTCCAGACAATATAATTACTTACTGCCCCATGAAAGATGGAGTTATTGCAGACTACAGGGTGACCGAAGCAATGCTCAAGTATTTTATTTCTAAAGCTATGGGTAAATACAGTTTTTTAAAGCCTGATGTGATGGTGTCTGTGCCGGCCGGGGTTACTTCTACTGAAAGGCGGGCTGTGATAGAAGCGGCTATACGAGCTGGGGCAAAAAATGCCTATGTTGTTAAAGAACCAATTTTGGCAGCGATCGGTGCCGGGATTCCAATTTATGAATCAAGCGGATACATGGTTGTAGATATCGGCGGAGGGACGACAGACGTGGCTGTGATTTCTCTCGGAGGCATAGTGGCTTCTACTTCTGTAAAATTTGCTGGGAATAAAATTGACCAAGCTATTGCCGATTATATTAAAAAAACTTTTAACCTAGCAATAGGGGACAAAACCGCCGAAGAGGTAAAAATAAAAATCGGGGCTGCTGTGCCACTAGAAGAAGAGCTCAGAGTCACAATCAAGGGCCGAGATTTCATCCAAGGTTTACCTAGAAGCGCGCAAGTCGGCACTAATGAAATAGTGAAAGCCATAGATGCTGAACTTCGACAAATCATAAAAGCTATAAAAGAAGTTTTACAAGAAACTCCACCTGAACTTGCTTCAGACATTATTGACCACGGCATTATTATGACTGGTGGATCTTCGCAACTTCGCAATTTTACTGATTTGGTTTATCGCAAGACAGGGGTGAAAGCTACTCTGGCGGAAGACCCCATATTTTGTGTCGCAAAGGGTACCGGCATAGCTCTAGAACATTTGGATGTTTACAAGAAGGCAGTTTTAAGTAAGAAATAATGTCTATTTTAAAGCATCTTGATAAAGACAATTTACATCACGCGTACCTCATAGAAGGTGCAAGGAGTGAAATAATTCCGGAGATTTTTAAATTTTTAAATATCATAGATGTCAGCACTGTGGGTAATCCGGACTTCATTAATATATCTATTGATAACTTTAAAATTGACGAAGCTCTTGAACTCCGAGCGATGTCTTCCAATAAAAGCTTTTCTCTTGGGAAGAAGATATTTATAATTTGTGCCAACACACTCTCTCTAGATGCAGAAGGAGTTTTACTTAAGATGTTCGAAGAACCAATAGAAAACACTCATTTTTTCTTGGTTGTCCCAGACGCCAAGCCACTAGTCAAGACTTTAGTTTCAAGATTTTATTTTATACCCACGCAATCCGACTTAGTAGAAGATATCAAAGTTGCAAATAAATTTATTCATATGTCCTTAGGGAACAGGCTAGATTTTATAAAAGAATTATTGACTGAGCCTGAAGAAGAAGATGTAGAGGGGAATCAGATGGTTGTTTTAGATTCTTCTCGCTCACAAGCCTTGAAATTTCTGAATGCCCTAGAGTCTGCTCTGCATGTGGAGTTATCAGGGAATGTTTCTAGTTTAAAGGTTTTTAGTCATTTCTTTAAGGTTCGTCAATTTCTTCGAATGCCTGGAAGTTCCACTAAAAGTTTATTAGAATCTGTAGCTTTAATCACACCTGTGCTATAATATAAAATCATGCAATCCCGTTAGAAATCCTTTTACTAAACTTTCTAGACGGGACAGGTCATCATTATCAAAATAAGTAAATTTCTAACGGGATGCAATACAATTTTTCCACTTTTAAAATAGAGTTAAAGAAAATCGAAGAGTTTTTGAGTAAAGAATACACTCAGCTAAACATCGGACGAGCTTCGCCTATGGTATTAGACGGTGTTTCTGTAGAATCATATGGGGCTTATGTTGATCTTAAAAACGTGGCTTCTATTTCCATAGAAGATCCGAAAACTTTACGCATTGCTCCTTGGGACAAGAGTCAGATTAAAGGCATAGAGAAAGCAATAGTCGGGGCGAACTTGGGGCTATCAGTAGCTACTGACGACCAGGGGATAAGAGTTATTTTCCCGCAACTAACCACTGAGACTCGGCAGACTCTAGTCAAAGTCTTAAAAGAAAAATTAGAAGAAAGTAGGATAACTGTTCGCCGTGAACGAGAATTTGTATTAGAAGACATAGAAGCCAAAGAAAAAGAAGGCAAAATGACAGAAGATGAGAGATTTCGCGCCAAAGAAGAATTACAGAAAATTATTAACGAAACGAACAACAACCTTGAGTCTATTTTTGAAAAGAAAGAGCGTGAGGTAATGGGATAATATGAGTATAGTTATTTTCATTGTTATACTTCTAGTATTAGTGCTGGTTCATGAAGCTGGCCATTTTTTTGTTGCGAAAAAATTCGGAATCAGAGTAGATGAATTCGGTTTTGGTTTCCCGCCTAAATTATTTGGTATCAAAAAAGGGGAGACGGAATATACTTTTAACCTCTTGCCGCTTGGGGGATTTGTTAAAATTTTCGGAGAGAGTCCAGATGAAGAAAGTATGAATGGCCCAGATGCCGAGAGAAGCTTTATCAATAAATCAAAATGGAAGCAAGCCCTGGTGCTCTTCGCTGGGGTTTTTATGAACTTTGTATTGGCTTGGGTATTATTTTCTTTTGGTTTTATTTCAGGATTGCCTGCGTCTGTCGGTGGTGAAACTGCTGGTTATGAAATTTCAAATATTAATCTTGTAGTTACTTCTGTTTTACCAGACTCACCAGCACACGATGCTGGGTTAAAAGTTGGAGATAAAATAACTTCAGTATCTTTACCAGCCTCTTCTAATTCAGTGAACACACTCGAGAATCCTAACACCGAAAGCTTTAAAGAATTTATCGTTAGCAAAGGAGCTAAAGCTACAGAAAAAGTTCCTATGTCTATAAGTTATATTCGTAGTGGGGAAGAAAATACTGTGTCCATAGTTCCCATAAAATCAACAGAAAAAGGTCCTACCATTGGGATATCTATGGATATGATTGGAACGGCAAAATTGCCTATTTTTAAGGCTTTTTGGGCTGGATTGAGCCTTACAGCATCTGTTACAAAAGACACCACCTTGGGCCTTTTTAAGCTTATTGGAGACGCTGTGGTGGGGAAAGGTGATCTGACTACAGTTACCGGTCCTGTGGGCATGGTGGGTATCGTGGGGGATGCATACGAATTTGGTTTTGTATATCTTCTTTCATTTGCAGCATTAATTTCAGTGAACCTAGGAATTATAAATTTGTTTCCTTTTCCAGCGCTTGACGGTGGACGGCTCTTCTTTCTTTTAATTGAAAAAATTAAAGGTTCAAGAATAAATCCTAAATTTGCCAACGCAGCCAATATGATCGGATTTATAATTTTGATTTCCTTGATGCTTGTTATCACCTATCATGATGTGGCAAAATTGTTATAAAATTTTTGTTAGTTATGGAAGCCCAAACAAAAAATTGTCAAAACTGTAAAAAGGATTTCACAATAGAGCCGGACGATTTTGGTTTTTATGAAAAAATAAAAGTTCCTCCACCGACATTTTGTCCGCAGTGTCGTTTTGTGAGAAGGCTAGCCACGATGAATGATAGATTTTTCTATAAGCGTAAGTGCAGTTTCAACGGAGAAGAGATTTTTAGTAGCTATCCAGAACAAACTGAATTTCCAGTTTACGAAACCAATATTTGGTATTCAGACAAATGGGATCCATATAAATACGGAATGGATTATGATTTTTCCCGCTCCTTTTTTGAACAATTTAAAGAACTACACAATAAAGTGCCTCGCCTAGCATTAACTAAGCAAGGTATGTCCGTGAATAGTCCATATACTCACAGAGTTCATGATATGAGAAATTGCTATATGCTCTGTCGGGCAACTAAATGTTCTGATTCTTTTTATTCATATATTGTGGAAAATATAACCAATTCCTCAGACTGTGCTTGGTCAAGCAGCTGTGAGCTCTGCTACGAGTGTGTAAATTGCGAGCATTGTTACAATACTAGATTTGCTCGAGATAGTAATAATTGCCGGGATAGTTTTTTCTTATACGCCTGTAGAAATTGTTCGAATTGCACCGGGTGCGTAAACCTGGTAAATAAAGAATATTGTATTTTAAATGAGCAATACACCAAGGAAGAGTACCTAAATAAATTGGCACAATTGAAGTTAAACAGCTTTTCCGGAATTGAAAAATTTAAGAAAGATTTCGAAGAATTCAGAAAAAAATTTCCCCAAAAATCCATAACATCAATAAAATCCAATGAAGTTTCGGGTAATTGTTTTTCTAACTGCAAAAACGTGCATAATTCTTTTGACTGTATAAACGTAAAAGATGGAAAATATCTTTGTTCTATCTTTGATGCCCAAGACTGCATGGATTATTTTGAATGGGGGAACGGCTCAGAATTGATTTACGAATCCGAGAATTGTGGGATTGGGTCTTCCAGAATATCTTTTAGCGCTCAATGTTGGATGGGAGCGCACGACCTTCTTTACTGTGATTCTTGCCCCAGCTCCAGCTATTGTTTCGGTTGTATTGGGTTGAAGAATGGACAGTATTCAGTTCTAAATAAAAAATACACAAAGGATGAATACGAAGTTTTGCTACCTAAAATTATCGAACAGATGAAAACAATGCCCTACGTGGATAAAAATGGTATTGAGTATAGATTTGGAGAGCATTTTCCCGTTTCCATTTTTGAGCATCCTTATAATGAAACCATTGCATCAGATTTTTTTCCACTAACCAAGGATGAAGTAATATCTAAGGGTTATAAATGGCGAGACAGAGAAAAGAGAAATTATGAAATTACCATAGAGAGCTCTCTTTTGCCAGAAACTATAGCTGAAGTGAAGGATTCTATTCTTAATGAAGTTATTGGTTGTGCTGAAAAAGATACTCAATATTCAGTGGGCGCTTACCGCATAACCCAAGGAGAACTTTCGTTTTATCGAAGAATGGATCTTCCTTTACCACGCGTAAGTTTTGACGTAAGACATATTAATCGTTTTGCACAACGTCCAGGTTTTGTGATCCAGAAAAGAAATTGCAATAAGTGTAATATAGAAATTGATACAGTTTATAGTGAGCAGTTTTCCCCGATTATTTATTGCGAAGCGTGTTATAAGCAAGAAGTATATTAAAATGAAAACCAAACTTTTACACGAAATACGGGCGCCGAAGACACGCCAGGAACTCACTAACATAATTCGTGCGCAGAGAATAAGTGAGCGTGTATTACAAGATGTCGTAGCAGAACTCAAAACAGGAATTACTGAAATTATGGTGGCAAATAAAATAAAAAAGGCGTATATAAAATATGGTGCGTCGATTTTATCCTTCCCACCTATTGTGGCTTTCGGTAAAGGTAGCGCCGACATTCACCACGAACCAGGTAAAACTAAATTAAAAAAGGGTGATAATGTAATGTTTGATATCGGGACTACGTGGAATCATTATTGCTCAGACATGACTCGCACTTATTTTTTCGGTGAACCAAGTCAGAAGCAGAAAAAAGTTTATCTCGATGTGCTTAAAGCTCAGGAACTTGCTGTTAAAAAATTAATGAATGGCGAACGTCGAGCTTGGATTATAGATAGTACTGCGAGGAAATTTCTGGCAAAAAAGTATAAAAACAATTTCAAGCATGGACTCGGGCATGGTGTCGGCACGGTGATTCACGAATGGCCAAATTTTAAACCAAAAAGTGAAGATATTATTCCTGTCGGATGTGTGATGACCGTGGAACCCGGGGTTTACCTGAAAGGCTTAGGGGGTGTGCGCATAGAAGATATGTATTTAATTACAAAAAAGGGGGCTATTTGCCTTACTAGGCCTCCTAAAAGGCTCAAGGATGCTATTTTAAATAAGTAATGTATAATTGAGCCTATGGCAAAAAGGTTAAAAATAGGGGTGCTTTTTGGTGGGAAGTCGGCTGAACACGAGGTCTCCCTTCAATCTGCACGAAATGTTATAGACGCTTTGGATAAAAATAAATATGAAGTAATTCCTATCGGCATAACCAAAGATGGTAGATGGCTTCTTAGCAACACCTCCAACTATTTACTAAATAGCACAAATCCGAAGCTGATTAAATTAAACACAACTAATAAAGAAATTTCCCCATTAAATGATGAAGTCAGAACACGAGAAAAAATTGATGTAATCTTTCCTGTGATGCATGGGCCGTTTGGTGAAGATGGAAGCATGCAAGGACTTTTAAAACTTGCGGGTGTGCCTTTTGTCGGTGCTTCGGTGCTCGGCTCGGCCGTGGGGATGGACAAGGATGTAATGAAAAGACTCTTGCGTGATGCAGGAATTCCGATTGGGAAATTTCTAGCTTTGAAAACTGGAGAGAAAGTAAATTTTAATAAAATAAAAAAAGAGTTAGGTCTACCACTTTTTATTAAGCCGGCAAATATGGGCTCATCAGTAGGAGTAAGTAAAGCTCGCAATGAAAAAGAATTTAAGAAGGCTATAGGCGAAGCATTTAAATTTGATACTAAAATTTTAATTGAAGAATTCATAAACGGCAGGGAAATTGAATGCGCTGTATTGGGGAATGACCACCCTGTGGCTTCAGTGCCTGGGGAAATCATCGCTAATCAAGAATTTTATTCTTATGATGCGAAATACATTGATGCTGGCTCTGTCGCTGAAATTCCAGCGAAGATTGATAAAAAAACAGCAAAGAAAGTTCAGGAGCTTGCTATTAGAACATTTCAAGCTTTGAATTGTGAGGGCCTAGGTAGGGTAGATTGTTTCTTAAAAAAGAATGGGGAAGTGCTGGTAAATGAAATTAATACTATTCCAGGATTTACAAATATCAGTATGTATCCGAAGCTCTGGGAAGCAAGCGGGATCCCTCAAGCAAAACTCTTAGACCGCCTTATAGACCTAGCCATAGAAAGATTCAACAAAGAGAAGAAATTAAAAACCTCGGTAAAATAAAGTTGCTTTTTGGGCTATTTTATATTAATATAATCACATGTCACAAGATAGACTTATAAAACTCGGGTGTGGGACTTGCAAGCGCATAAATTACTGGTCAAGTAAGAATAAAAAGCTGGTGACCAAGAAAATTGAGCTCCTAAAATTCTGCAAATGGTGCAAAAAGAAGACTAAGCATAAAGAGGTTAAAAAGTAGATTTCTATAGATTTTTTGCTTATTTCTGCTATACTAAAGACGACCTAAGGTCGTTTTTTGGTTTATAAATAAAGGGTGATTAGTTAAGTGGCATAACTTCGGTCTCCAAAACCGATGTCGGGGGTTCGATTCCCTCATCACCCGCATATGATGGAAGAAAGAATTCAAAAATTGGAAAAAGAGTTAGAGGCAATCAAGGAAAGAAATTCACGAGTTGAATATGATAAAGCATGGGAAGTCAGTTGGGCGAGACGATTGTTCATCACTATCAGTACTTATATCATTGCTAGTGTTTGGTTGGTTTTAATCAATGATACCTTTCCTTGGCTTAAAGCCTTTGTCCCAGCTGGGGGTTATTTACTTTCAACCCTATCTTTGCCTTTTATAAAAAAGTGGTGGGTTGCTAATAATAAAATATGAAACCATTTCAACCAAAACCAGACTATACAAACCCACGTGATATACGAAAAGAATTTAAAGTAAATTTCGAATTTCTTAAGGATGAATTTCAAAAAGATCCCAATGCGGTTAATTCCAAATACAAAAAGGATTTTTATACACGAATTGTCACGAGGGCTTTTATTTTACTTCAAACAAGGAAAATGACCGACCCCAGCTTTGCCGCTAAATATTCAGAATTCAGTAAATTTGTTGATAAGTTAAAAAAAGAAAAATTTGATTTAGGAGAAAATGCACAAGACGAAGATGTAGCTGTTGCCGATACATTTTTAGATTATTTAATAACTGCAATAGATAAATAACATGGAAAAGAATTATAAATATTTGGGTGCGATAAGTGTGTTCTTCGTTTCAGTTTTACTTATTTCAAATGTTGCATCTACCAAAATTGTAGATTTAAAATGGTTTGTGTTTGATGGGGGGACATTACTTTTTCCTCTGTCTTATATTTTTGGAGACATTCTTACTGAAGTTTATGGATACAGGAAAACTCGCAGTGTCATCTGGCTTGGGTTCTTTATGGCCCTTCTGATGTCGATTGTCTTCATAGTCATAGGGAAACTTCCTCCGGCCTCTGACTGGGGCAATCAAGCTGCGTATGATGCGATACTTGGGCTGACTCCGCGCCTAGTTCTAGCTAGCCTAATCGCGTATTTCGCAGGATCATTCTCTAATTCCTTTATCTTGGCGAAAATGAAAATAAAAACAGAAGGCAAATGGCTCTGGATGCGAACAATAGGCTCCACGCTAGTCGGTGAGCTGGTAGATAGTGCCTTGTTTATCTTGATTGCGTTTTCAGGAATTTTACCAAACGCTTTACTTCTGACATTAATAATTTCAAATTATATTTTCAAAACAGCTATAGAAATTCTGTTTACCCCAGTAACTTATAAAGTGGTGAATTTTCTGAAGAAAAAAGAAGGGGAGGATTATTACGACAAAGATACGGACTTTAATCCGTTCTTTAGTCTAAAATAAGAAATTATTTATTACTCTTTTTCAAATATTTGCAATACTGAGCTTATGATAGCTAGAACTATAGCAAATATAAATGCCCACCAATAACTATCTACAGAAAATCCTGGAACGATGTATGTCGCCAAAACTACTAGGAATCCGTTGATTAGTAAAACAAAAAGGCCGAGAGTGACGATGGTAATAGGTAAAGTAAGAATTAGAAGGATAGGGCGAAGAATTATATTAATTGCTCCAAGCACAACCGACAACACTAGAGCTGGAACTATCCCAGACACATGTACTCCAGGTAAAATATAAGAAGATACTAATATGGCTAGCGTTGATATGATAAAATGAAAAATTGTTTTCATATTATCATTATATCTAAATTGTGGTTTACTTGGCAAGTAACATCAGGTACATAAACATGCTACAATAGCTACAAATGATTGAGATTTTTAACATTACGGAAATTATTACGACCTATGGGTATGTCGGGATTTTAGTGATTGTGTTTTTAGAATCAGGAATTTTCTTTCCTCTTCCTGGAGACAGCTTGATATTTACCGCAGGGTTGCTCGCTCCTATATTGAATTATAATGTTTTTCTACTTACGCTTCTTATTTTTATCGCTGCATTCACTGGAGGCGTCGTCGGGTATTACATCGGGACTAAATTAGACTTTCTTTATCGTTACGAATTTTGCCGTAAGATTCTAAAGAAAAAATACATGGACGATGCGCATGCATTCTTAGAAAAACACGGCTTATTCGCTATGATTCTTTCTCGTTTTATTCCAGTCGTGCGAACATTTTTGCCAATTGTGGCTGGTATGGTACGTATGAAATATTCTGATTTTCTTCGGTATAGTTTTATAGGAGCTTTTGTCTGGTCTACATCATTTACCCTTGGTGGTTATTATCTAGGCAAATCTTTCCCACAAATTAAAGATTATTTACTTTTAGTTATCGTGATTATCGTAATTATTTCAATTTTACCTGGAGTTTATCACTACTTTCATTCAAAAAAGCAAGGATAGCCTTAGATTCAATTGGTTCAAACCACTTTATTTCTTTATCTCTTTTAAACCACGTCATCTGGCGCTTGGCGTATTTTATAGTTTCTTTGATTACTTTTTCAGGAGTTGGGTTAAAATATTCAAAGCCAAATTCTTTTAATCTTTTGTCAGATACTCCAGCCTTTTTCAACCTTTTAATTTCTTTCAGAAGACCCATTTGAAACATTTTCTTTACTCTTTTCTCAATTTTCTTTTTTAATTTATCTTCAGGTAGATATAAACCAATTTTTATAAATTTAAATGGAGACTTTGTTTCTTTTATTTCTGGGACCTTACCGATAGCCGTGGCTATCTCTATGGCTCTGACTAGTCTGACTTTGTTTTTAGAATCAATGTTCTTAGCGCGCCTGGTGTCCAGCTTCTTTAATATTTTAAAAAGTTCTTCTGTGGATTTTTTCTCTAAAATTTTTCTTAATTTTAAATTTGGTGGCACAGTAGGGAATACCACGCCCTTTGTAATAGCATCAATATAAAATCCTGTACCCCCGCAAATGACAGGGGTTTTGCCACGGGAAAGTATCTCCGCTATAGCAGAGATTGCTTTTTTCTGATATTCAGTGACTGCGAATTTCTTTTTAAGACTTACCACATCAATTAAATAGTGTGGAATGCCTCGCATTTCTTTTTTTGAGATTTTTCCAGTCCCTATATCTAATCCTTTATAGACTTGCCTAGAATCAGCAGAAATAATTTCACCATTATATTTTTTTGCTACTTTAACCGCGAAATCGCTTTTTCCGGTAGCTGTCTGACCTAGAATTACAATAACTTTCTGTTTTTGCATTTTTTAATTTAGAATTTTAATATCGGCACCAATAGAGTTTAAACGTTTGGCAATTTCTTCATAACCTCGGTTGATCATATATACATTTCTCAAGATGGAAGTACCTTCGGCGGCAAGCATAGAGATGAAGATAACCATAGATGGGCGGAGGGCTGGCGGGCAGACGACTTGCGCTCCCCTTAGCTTCGTTCCTCCGTTTATATACACTCGGTGTGGATCCGCTAGAGAAATATTTGCTCCGAGTCTGTTTAATTCTGTGAAATATATAGCTCGGTTTTCATATACCCAATCGTGAATCATGGTAGTACCTTTTGCTCTAATGGCTATTGGTACGAAGAAGGGGAGGTTGTCTATGTTTATCCCTGGGTATGGGTTGGAGTGGATTTTATCGTCAAGTGCCTTTAATTTACTTGGAAAAATTTCAATATCAGCGAGTTTGGTTCTATTGTTGTAAGAATAATATTTTTTTAAGATTTTGAATTTTAGGTTCATCCTTTTTAACTTTTCAAGTTCAAGAGACAGGAAGTCTATCGGACATCTAGTGATGGTAAGCTTCGAATCGGTGACAATACAAGCCGAAATAAACATCATAGACTCTATCGGGTCTTCACTATTCCAGTATTCAACATTTTTATTAATTTCTTTTATGCCGTGGATTGTGAGAGTAGATGTGCCTATGCCTTCTATTTGTACGCCCAATGTTTCCAAAAAGAAACATATTTCCTGCACCATATAATTTGCACTCGCGAAAGAAATGGTTGTCGTGCCTTCTATCAAAGCTGCCGCAGTTAGGACATTTTCACAAGCCGTATCTCCGGATTCATACATCACTATTTCTGCAGGTTTTAATTTTGGGATAGTTATCTCATAGTCTAGAGTCGTGGTTTTTATTTTTACTCCAAACTGCTCAAAGGCATATATATGAGCGGCGATAGTGCGTTTACCTAAGCTACATCCTTGAGCATGAGGAAGCGAGAAAGATTTCAAGAAATGAATCATTGGACCCATGAGCATAACCACCGAACGAGTTTTTATTGCGGATTCAGTATTTATGTTTTTAAGATTGTATTGTTTAGGTGGGGTAATGGTGATGGTATTCTGATCTAACCACTTTATCTGTACTCCAATGCTCTCTAAGACTTCTATGACACGATAGACTTCTTCTATGCGAGCTATGCCGTGGAGTGTGGTTACCCCTTTGTTTAGAAGGGAAGCACACAGGAGCCCGACAGAGCCATTTTTAGAAAAGTTGGTTTTAATACTGCCACTTAATTTTTTACCGCCACGGATTTCAAAATCAATAGAATCGCTAATAGAAACTATTCTATGCTCTAAAACATTACTAATTTTTGTAAGGAGTTCTGTGGAAAAATTCTGTTCTCCTTTCTCCATTCGTGCGACAGCACTCTGAGATGTAGAGAGCGCTTTAGCGAAGTCATCTTGAGTGAGTCCCTTTTGTTCTCGAATATTTTTAATAAAAGCTCCTATTTGTTTTGGTTGTGAATTTCTCATATCCAGGATTATATATCATATATGATATAATGCAACTCATTAGGAAGGGGGTTGTGGATAAGTCAAACTAGCTTTTGTTTTCAATGCATATTTGGAGATAAGGATACAAAATGTTATATTTAAAGGGTAAAAATATAAATTTTAATAAATATTTTAATGGCCGAAAAACCGAATCTCGTAATCATACATTCATTTCCAACCAATAGTATTATTTTAAAAGGATTCTATGAATTTCTTTCAGACTTTTTTAATGTTTACCCGGTGGATTTGCCAGGGTTTTTAAAAGGGATAAAGCCACTAAAAACTATAAATTTTATAAACTATGCTCGCTACGTAGAGAGAGAAATCAAAAAATTGAATTTAGAAAGTTATTGGGTGGGAGGTGTGTCTTTCGGTTTTGCTGTCGTCAATCTAATCAAGGATCATAAAAATTGTCGGGGAGTTTTCGCTATTGAGCCGTATCTCGGTACTGAAAATTTAAACATTCCATTCTTTAAACGACTTTTTTATATTTTTATAATTAAAATCTTGAGCGCCATGAATGCTTTTTATAAAGTTTGGCACAGTCCTTTTATTCAGCAATATTTACTTTTTGGAAGTAGTGCTCGTTTCGATGAAAAAATTAAAAGTTTACTCGACGAAATGGATGCGAGGACATTTTTTGAAACAGCTAAGCTCCTCTTGCACAATCGTGAAATTGACTGCAAATTCTTAAAACGCCCTTATGTTCTTGTTATAAATAAGAGTGATGGATCTATTCGTGCAAATAGAGTGATAAGTCGTTTTGCTAACGAGGTAGACAACCTAGTAATTGCACATACTTCAGCCGAGCACTATCCAAAAACTATCACTAAAGAATATTTCAAGAAAAGAATGAAAGAAGAAGAACTTGCGAAGATTTTAGATTTTGTTCATAAGAATAATTAATGAAATGCGAAACCAAATCATAAGATTTTGTATGGTTGGAATCCTGGGGACAATCATAGACGTTAGTCTATTGTATTTTTTTGTAGAAAAACTCGAGTTTCCTATAATATTATCAAACTCATTATCTTTCGGGATAACGATGTCGATCAGCTTTTTAATTCATAAAAATTGGACTTTTAAAAACACGAACTCTTCACCGATTAAACAATTCCTAACTTATTCATTGGTTAGTTTAATTGGGTTAGGGATAAGTAATCTTGTGCTTTATGCACTAATTACGGGGGGATTGTGGTATTTATACGCAAAAATAATCACTGTTTTTATAGTAATTTTTTGGAGTTTCTCTGCTAATAAATTTTTTACTTTTGTGCCCAGGGAGAGAATCGAACTCTCATGATGTTGCCATCAATAGATTTTGAGTCTATCGCGTCTACCAATTCCGCCACCTGGGCATTCTAGCCAATTCACACATTCTACACAAAGTATGCACCAAAATCAATTATCGAAAAGAAATTCTTTATGTTAAAATAAATCCATGTCCAACATTTATTCCAATTCCATTTTCTGGATTGACACTAATAAAATAAAACCTAACCCTTATCAGCCAAGGCGAGATTTTGACGAGGCAAAGCTTCAAGATTTAGCAGACTCCATAAAACAATACGGCGTTCTTCAGCCACTTACTGTGTCTAGGGTAGAACTAGAAAAAGACGAAGGAGGTTTGATGACTGAATATGAACTCATAGCTGGTGAGCGCAGATTACGCGCAGCTAAGCTTGCTGGAGTATCTCAAGTCCCGGTAATCATTCGTACTGGAGATACGGCCATAATGAAGCTTGAGCTTGCAATAATAGAGAACTTGCAACGAGAAGACTTAAATGTCGTTGACCGGGCTAGAGCCTTTTTTAGATTAGTTACTGAATTTAAATTTACTCACAATGAAGTCGCTAAAAAAATGGGTCGCAGTAGGGAATACGTTTCTAACTCATTGCGAATACTTACTTTACCGGAAGAAATCCTCAACGGTTTATCAGAGGGGAAAATTTCTGAAGGGCACACAAGGCCAATTTTGATGCTCGTCGACCACCCCGAAGAACAACTTGTTTTGTTCAAGGAGATTGTCTATAAGAAGATTACTGTGCGCGAAGCTGAGAGACTTGCAAGGAAAATTGCTTATGATCGTGTACGTAAAAAAGAATTTATGCCTGATCCAGAGATAACTGAGCTGGAAGAAGAATTCCAGGAAAAACTCGGGACAAGAGTACATATAGATAGAAAAGAATTAGGTGGGCAGATTAAAATTGACTTCTTTTCTACAGAAGACTTAAGAACAATTCTGGATTTGATTCAAAAAAGCGAAATAGAGAAAAAACCTGGGGAAATGCTAGAAAACCACATTGCTCAGACAGATGTGCCAAATGAACATCCGCTAGAAGCTGTTGATGACAGAAACAAAGATGAAATAAAATCTGACGATTCAGACCTATATAATATTTCTAATTTTAGCGTTTAGCTTTTACCAAAAGATTTCAATCTAGATAGTAAACTATTTTTCTCTAGGTAGGATCTAATATGCTTTTTTGCGATTGAGGTCTTCACGTATTCCAGCCATTTGCTCGATGGTTTGGAATCTTTTTTCGTTATTATCTCCACGATGTCTCCATTTTTAAGCTTAGTGAATAGTTGAGACATTTTCCCATTTATTCTAGCGCCGAAGATATGCTCTCCGATATCAGAGTGAATGGAGTAGGCGAAATCTATCGGACAAGAATCCTCAGGCATGTCTATGACATCTCCTTGAGGAGTAAAGATAAAAATACGGTCATTAAAGAAATCCATTTTTAAGTGGTCAATGAATTTCTTCGGATCTTCTGGCGAATAATTCAATTCTTTTAATTCTTCAATCCATTTATATTTATCTTTTTCATGCTCTAATTTTTTCAATCCTCTTTCTTTATAGGCAAAGTGCGCAGCCACACCGTAAGCTGCTTCAGCGTGCATATCCTTCGTTCGAATTTGTATTTCTGCTACTCCACCAAGCCCAGTAAAAACAGTAGTATGGAGGGATCTGTAGCCGTTTGGCTTAGGCACAGCTATGTAATCTTTTATTCTTCCAGGTAAGGGATTCCAGATAGAATGTACCAAACCCAAGATTCTATAACATTCTTCAACGGTATCTACGACGACACGTAAGGCGATGATGTCATAAACTTTCTCTATATCCATTTCTCGCTTCTGGAGTTTTTTCCAGAGGCTGTATTTATGTTTCATGCGGTAACTAATTTCTACGGTCTTTATTTTATTTTTCTTCAACTCTTTCTCTAATTCTTTTTGAACCAATGATAAGTTTTTCTCAAACAAATCTTTTTTGTCTTTAATAATTTCTTCTATCTGTGCATATTCTTTCGGATAAGCGTAAGGGAAAGAAGCATCTTCTATTTCGCCTTTGAGTTTTCCCATACCGAGTCTATTGGCAAGGGGAGCGTAGACTTCGATAGACTCTAAGGCAATCCTGTACCTTTTATCTTCTCTGACGTGTTCTAGGGTGCGTAGATTGTGTAATCTGTCGGCGAATTTAATTATCACCACCCGGAGATCATTAGCCATAGCAATAAAAAATTTACGCAATGATTCTACGTGTCTTTCGTGGCCACGATATTTCAGAGTTCCTAATTTCGTAACTCCTTTAATTAAAAATAAAATGTCATCACCAAACTCCTTTTTTATTTCTTCTTCAGTAATCTTTGTATCTTCAAGGACATCATGCAGAAGTCCGGCAGCAATAGTCTGAGTATCCATCTCTAGCTTGACTAAAATCTTCGCAACTTCATGAGCATGAATAAAGTAAGGCTCACCACTCATTCTTTTCTGTCCTTCGTGCGCTTTAGCAGCATAGGCATATGCCTTCCTTATAAGTTCTTCTTCTTTTTTATTTAATCCACCTTCAATAAGGTCGAGAATTTCCTGAACATTTAACATAAACGCCATTATAACATTTCTGTGGGGTTAAGAAAATACAAGCTAAGATTCAATTTTAGGAATCTTATGAGGGTTGTGCATTTTGCACGCTTTATTAGAACAACGTTCTGGGATAGTTTTAGTTCCTTCCATCATTAAACTTCCACATTCTTTACAAATATTTCCCGTAGGCTTTGCTTTAATTGCGAATTTACAGTCAGGATAGTTGGAACAAGAATAAAAAATTCCAAATCTTCCACGACGTTCAGATATATCTCCAGTTTTGCAAGTGGGACACATCACTCCTGTACGTTTACGCGCTTCTTCAGCTTCATCTTTTTTAATAAATTTACATTTTGGATATCGAGAACAAGAAATGAATGTTCCTGTGCCATCGCGTCTCTCTTTGATCACTAATTTTCCACCTCCGGATTTGCCTTTTTTCTCACCACATAGTGGGCACATCTCTCCAGTTTCTGCGGGGCCTTTTAATTCTGTGCCGTCGAGCATGAGTGCTCCATCACAGTCGGGATATTTTGAACAAGAATAAAACTTGCCTCCACGAGAGAGTTTTATAATCATTGCACTTCCGCATTTCGGGCATTTAATATTCTCTGGAGCTTCGCCCAAATTTGTAGCTTTTTCTAATTTTTCTTTTAATTTTACCTCTTTTAGAAACGGACCATAGAAATCTTTTAAGGTTTTTTCATATTCACGTTCGCCCCTCGATATCTCATCAAGCTCATCTTCCATCTCCGCGGTGAAAGTATCAGAAATATAATTTGCAAAATGTTTTTCTAAAAAGTCAGAGACGACTTCTCCAGTATCAGTAGGGAACAACGTTTTACCTTCCTTTTTTACATAACCACGATCTTCAATTGTGCGCATTATGGATGCATACGTAGATGGGCGTCCTATGCCCCTACTCTCAAGCTCTTTCACAAGTCCAGCTTCTGAATATCTTCCTGGTGGTTCAGTAAATTTTTCTTCACTAATGAGATTCAATAACTTTAATTTTTCTCCCGGAGTACAGAGTGGAAGCTCTACATCATCTCCTCGTGCACCAGTATCCACAGCAAGCCAACCAGGGAAAAGAAGCCTAGAACCTACAGCTCCGAATTCTGGCAAATCCTCATGTCCTTCAATTACAGCTGTTATTTTAGTTTTAGAAAGTTTTGCATCAATCATTTGAGATGACACAGCGCGTTCCCAAATAAGTCTATAAAGTTTACTTTGCTCGTCTGTGCCTGCTTGAAGTTTATCTACATGTGTCGGGCGGATGGCTTCGTGAGCTTCCTGGGCGTTTTTGGATTTAGTTTTATAAATTCTAGCTTCAGCGTATTCTGCGCCGTATTCTTTTTTAACAAAAGAAATAATTTGCCCTTGCGCCACTGCAGAAATATTCGTACTGTCTGTACGCATGTATGTAATGTGCCCTGCTTCGTATAATTTCTGCGCAATTTGCATCGTGCGAGAAGGGGAGTATCCAAGGCGTGAACTAGCTGTCTGCTGAAGTGTAGACGTCGTAAATGGCGCTCTTGGAGAACGTTTTTGTTCGCTTTCTTTGACTCCTTTTACGAGCCATGTGCCTTTCTTTCCTTCAGTTAATATTTTTTCAACTAATTTTTCATCACGGGGTTCTTCGCTACATTCTAATGTAAGCTTATCTCCCTTTTTGGTTTCAAAAAGTCCTAACAACCTCCAATATTTTTCTGGTACGAAAGCTCGGATTTCTCTTTCACGCTCCATTATAATGCGAAGTGCAGGGGATTGTACGCGTCCTGCAGAGAGTCCATAGCGAACCTTTTTCCATATTAGACCCGATAAATCATAACCCACGAGCCTGTCTAGTACTCTGCGAGCTTCTTGAGCTTTACGCAAGGCTGTGTCAATTTTCCTCGGATATTTCAGTGCTTCTTCCACTGCTTCTTTAGTAATTTCATGAAAGGTTACTCGTTCCATCGGCGCTTTGAGTTTTTTATCTAATTTTAAAAGTGTCTCTATGTGCCAAGCAATTGCTTCTCCTTCACGATCAGGGTCTGTGGCTAAGAGAATCTCTGTCGCTTTTTCTGCTAGTCCTTGAAGTTCATGCACGACTTTTTCTTTGCCTTTGGAAATTTCATAATGTGGGATAAATCCACCTTCAATATCTATCGCTTGTTTATTTGATTTTGGTAAATCGCGAATGTGTCCGACGGATGCTCGCACGGTAAAAGCCCCCTTGAGATACTTCTCGATAGTCTTGGCTTTACTTGGTGATTCTACAATTAATAATTTCATACTTATGTATCTATTGACCAAGTATTACACGAAATCTATTTTTTTAGCAAATTATGATAATTGTATTTCTCCGAGTTCTTCTTTTATCAATCCCTTAATTTCCATTACGGAAAGTAGGGCGTTCGCTGTGGGGGTGGGCATTTTCATCGCACGAATTAAATCATCTCGAGGAAGTGGCTCACGAAGTAAATTAACTACCATTTTTTCTTCAGGTAATAAATCTAAAAATAATTTTGCTTGTTTTTCTTCATCTTTCGGAAGTTCGAAGCCAAGTGCTTCTAAAACATCTTCGCTTGAGGTTATGGGCGTTGCTCCCATTCGTAATAATTTATTTACACCTTTAGAATTTGGTGAAAATATGGAACCAGGGACAACAAGGAGATCTCTATTATATTCCGTAGTCAAGCGAGCGGTTATGAGTGTGCCTGACTTTTCTTCGGCCTCTATAATTAGGACAGCTTTAGAAATTCCTGCCATTAATCTATTGCGCCTTCCGAAACCCCACAACGTTGCCTTGAAGTCGGGTTCAAATTCTGAAATTAAACACCCACCTTCGGCTAGAATTTCATTTGCTAATTTTACATTAGTCTTCGGATACATTGCTTCGGGGGAAAGTCCAGAACCGGGGAATACAAGAGCTCGCAGACCCACAGATAGAGCTTTTTTATGTGCGATAGCGTCGATACCCATAGCTAGACCAGACACGATAACTATCGGATAACCCTTTAGTCCCGAAATAATTTTCTCACAAGCTTCACGTCCATACGAAGTAAATTTCCTAGATCCAACCACACACAGATAAATTAAATCTTCGGGAGGCATTTCGCCCATTACCCATAGATCCTTCGGGGGCTGAGGAATTTCCAATAACGCTTTAGGAAATTTTTGTTTTGGTAACTTTCTGATTTCCACTTTGTGATTATAACATTTTGTTATACAATACAAATATGTTAGATATCAAATTCATTCGTGAAAATAAAGACATAGTACAGGCAGGCGCCAAGAAAAAGCGTATAGACATAGACATTGAAGCCTTGATAAAATTAGATGATGAGAGGCTGGCAGTCTTAAAAGAAGTAGAAGAACTTCGAAGCGAAGTCAATAGAGTTTCTAACGACATTGCTCGCGATCAAGACCCAGCACTTAAAATTCAACTCATCGAGGAAATGCGCGCAGTTAAAGAAGAAACAAAAACCAAAGAAGAAAAATTGAAAGTTTTGATGGAAGATTGGCAGAAATTAATGGTTCAGGTACCAAATATTCCAGATATGTCAGTACCAGAAGGCGCTTCAGATGAGGAAAATGTGGAGGTACGAGCCTGGGGAGAAAAACCAAATTTTTCTTTTACTCCCAAAAGTCACGTGGAGCTGATGCTCATGCACGACATGGCAGACTACGAGCGAGGGAGTAAAGTTGCAGGATTTCGAGGATATTTTATGAAGAACGATGGCGCGCGACTAGAATGGGCATTGATGCATTTCGTAGAAGATCGTTTTATGAATCGCGAAGGATTTACACCTATGGTTGTACCTTCGCTTCTTCGTCGAGAGCCTTTCGTCGGTACTGGGTATTTACCTCAAAGTGAAGAGGATTTATATAAAACTCAAGATTCTGACTACCTTGCTGGGACGGCTGAAGTTTCTACGATGGGTTACTATATGAATGAAATAATTGATAAGAAAGATTTACCGATTAAATTTTTCTCTTCTTCTCCATGTTTTCGACGAGAAGCGGGGAGTCACGGTAAGGATACTAAAGGAATATTTAGAATTCATGAATTTGTAAAATATGAACAAGTCGTTTTATGTGAAGCATCTCACGAAGAGTCTGTGCGTCTACATGAAGAGCTTACTTTAAATTCCGAAGCTCTACTGCAAGAGTTAAAGCTACCATATCATGTAGTTGTGAATTGTGGAGGAGACTTAGGCCTCGGACAAGTAAAAAAATATGACATAGAAGCCTGGATGCCGAGTGATGGCAAATATAGAGAAACACACTCCTCATCTTATTTTCATGATTTTCAGACTAGGAGATTAAGTATTCGATATAAAGACGATGATGGTAAGCTTCGTTTTGTACATTCACTCAACAACACCGCTCTCGCTATGCCTAGAATAATTTGCCAAATAGTAGAAAACTATCAACAAGAAGACGGTTCAATTAAAATTCCAGATGTTTTAGTACCATATATGGGAGGTAAGCAATTCATTAAATGAGGACAAAGAGACGAAATGTTTTAAGCTCACCACGTCTTTCAGAGTTGAAAAAAAGACGCCGTTTAGCTGTTTTGAATAAATTTTTAATTTTACTGATAGGATTAGTGGTAATTTTCGGGGGGTTGGCATACGTCTCTAGTCTTAAAAATATTAATATTGGAGAAATTCAAATTGTCGGTAATAAAGTTCTAGATAGTGAAATATTAAAAAGTTCCATCAAAGACAAACTCGCAGGTAAGCATCTCTGGCTATTCCCAAAAACAAATATTCTATACTATTCCAAAGAATCAATAAAAAATGCACTGCATGATAGATTTAAAAGAATTAAAGATATCACCCTAACAATAAAAGATAATAAAATTTTAGAAGTTACGATAACTGAGCGGGAAGCTAAATATACTTGGTGCGGGGAAATTGTGCCAGTTTTAAGTAGTGTCGATAATCAAAAATGTTATTTTATGGATGCCGATGGATATATCTTTGATGAAGCGCCATATTTTTCCGGAGGAGTTTATTTTAAATTCTATGGTTCTATTGAAAATTTAAGTGCTGAAACTCCTTTGGGATTTTATTTCCTTAAAAATAAGTTCGCGGAGGTAGTGAAATTTAAAATAGCAATTGAAAAAATGATGCCTAGCCCGACCGCTTTCTGGTCTGACAATTCGGGTAATGGAAATTTTGCTCTTTCTAAGGAACCAGGAGTAGGTGGAAAAATAATTTTTAAACTAGACGATGACTTAGAGAAAGTAGCAGAAAATTTACAAGCAGCGATTAGCACAGAACCTCTAAAGTCTAAATTAAAAAATAATTTGTCTTCACTTTTATACATTGATCTAAGGTTTGGGAATAAGGTTTACAACAAATTCCAATGAGTTATTTGGGCTTTTGGGGAAAATTACAGAAACCAGTTTTTGTTTTGGCTCCGATGGCGGACGTGACTGACTGTGCCTTCAGGCAGATTATTAATAAATACGGTAAACCAGACGTGTTCTGGACTGAATTCGTATCTGCGGATGGGCTCTCGCACCCCCAAGCCCGGGAAAAACTTCTAATTGATTTGAAGTATGCGGGAAACGAACATCCGATAATCGCGCAGATATTCGGGGGTAAACCAGAAAATATAAAAGAGGCATCCAAGCTTTGTAAGGAGCTCGGTTTTGATGGCATAGACATAAATATGGGATGTCCTGATAAATCTGTAGAAAAACAAAGTGCTGGTGCTGCATGTATTAAAGATCCACATTTAGCAAAAGAAATAATAAAAGCTGCGAAAGAAGGCGGAGGAGGATTACCTGTATCTGTAAAAACACGAATTGGATACAATAAGAACGAAATCGAGACTTGGATTCGTGAGCTCCTCTCTCTAGACTTAGCAGTATTGACTGTGCATTTGCGAACTCGTAAAGAAATGTCGGACGTGCCTGCACACTGGGATCTGATGAAACGTATTGTTGAAATTAGAGATGAGGTGAGTCCGAACACTTTAATTTTCGGAAATGGTGATGTAGTTGACCTAGAAGATGCAAAAAGAAAAGTAGAAGAAACTGGTTGTGATGGAGTGATGCTCGGTAGAGCAATTTTTGGGAACCCGTGGCTTTTTAGTGGCAGGATTCCATCACTTAAAGAAAAGTTACAAGTAATGGTTGAGCATACGAAACTTTTCGAAGAACTATTAGGTGAGTATAAAAATTTTGCAATCATGAAAAAGCACTACAAAGCATACGTGAACGGTTTCGATGGCGCCAAAGAACTCCGCATGAAGTTAATGGAAGCCGAAGATGCTTCACAGGTGGAAAATATTACTAATGATTTTTTAAATGCTATATGAACGAACTAGAAACAAAACTTAATACAATAAAAAATGTGTTTGATGTGGAAGCCATAATTAAATTAAAAAGCGATGAGTCATATATTCAGAAATATTATAAAATTAATCAGACTCCTTACACATTTTTCTATAATAAAGATTATATACATTTTGGTATAAGTCGAGACGGTATCTATAAAGAATCAGACTTATTAGAACAAGCTAGAATTATTCAAAACATAATAAAAGAAAATCATTCAACAAAAGTGCTTGAGTTAGCCACAGGAAGAGGTTCTAATTCTTTTTATTTATCAAACAAATTTCCTCATACAGAATTTTATGGAATAGATATCTCTAATGCTCAATTAACTCATGCTTATGAAAAAACAGCGAAAGTGCGGAATTTTCACTTAAAAAATGAGGATTACCACAACCTTAAATCTTTTAAATCTTCTTCCTTCGATATAGTTTTCGTTATCGAAGCTTTGTGTCATAGTGAAGATAAAAATCAGGTGGTATCTGAAGTTCATCGTGTTCTTAAGCCGGGTGGTTTTTTTGTTATTTTTGATGGTTATCGAAATGAAGAAGAAAAATATTCATCTAATGAGTTATTGGCTATGAAATTAATTGAGAGAGGATTAGCATTGAATAAACTTGAAACATATAAAGGTTTTAAAAACATAATTCAAAAAAATAATTTTACAATTATTAAAGAAGAAGATGTTTCTTTATACCTAATACCCTCTAGTAAAAGAATGGAACGTTTAGCTGATAGGTATTTTCACCGCCCTTTGTTGGCTAAGTTGTTAAAAATAATTTTACCTAAAAAATTTCTTTATAACATACCAGCGGGTTATCTAATGCCTTATGCTTTTAGGGAAAGATTATGGGTATATATGATTACGATCTTGCGAAAATAAAGTGATTTTTACATAATAATTTGCTAGAATGATTTTATGCATGATTTAGCTTTATACCGTAAATACAGGCCGAAAAACTTCAAGGAAGTTTTAGGTCAGGATCATATCGTCAAGGTCCTAGAAAGCTCAGTAGAGACGAATAAAGTCTCTCATGCGTATCTATTCGTTGGTTCTCGGGGTACGGGGAAGACCTCAGTGGCTAGAATTTTTGCTGATAAAATTGGTGTATCAGTTAATGATCTCTATGAAATAGACGCTGCTTCCAATAGAGGCATAGAGGATATTAAAGAGCTTCGAGATGGAGTCCGGGTATTACCATTTGATTCAAAGTACAAGGTCTACATTATTGATGAGGTACACATGCTTTCCAAGGATGCTTGGGGCGCATTACTTAAAACGCTAGAAGAACCTCCGAAGCACGTGATATTTATTTTAGCGACTACTGAATTTCACAAGGTACCCGAAACAATAATTTCTCGCTGTCAGGTTTTCACTTTCAAAAAGCCAACTGAAGTGATTTTAAGAAAAATTATTTTAGATGTCGCAGAGCAGGAGGGATTCGAGCTAGACGCTGGATCTGCAGAACTCCTATCTATCTTGGCTGACGGCTCGTTTCGTGATGCTTTGGGAGAGTTACAAAAAGTTTTAAACTTCGCCAAAGGAAAGAAAATCAAAAGAGAAGACGTGGAGAAGATTACTGGGGCACCGAAGACGACCCTGGTTAATGAGTTTATTTCGGCCATAGCTCACAAGGATTTAGAAAAAGGGATTGCGGTTCTTAAAAATGTTTCTGGAGACAATTTAGACATTAAATTATATTTCAAACTCGTAATCCAGAAATTCCGAATGGCGATAATTTTACGCTATGCACCGAAATTAAAAGATACAATGATGGGGGAGTTGTCGGAAGGAGATTTAGAATTTCTAAAAGACCTGGTGAAAGAAGACAAGGAAGGTATGCTTCGTTCTGGGGCGCTCTCTGTTCTCCTAGAAGCTTATCAAAACATAGATAATGCTTTTATAGCTGAACTCCCACTCGAACTTGCGTTAATAAAGATTTTAGAAGAAAAAAAAATAAAATGAAAGAAAAACAGCCCAAAAAGGAAGATCCAAAGGAGAAACTATCATTACATCTTACTGGGCAGGAAAATGCTTCACCTGACGAAATGAATGCGGCTGTAGACTGGATGGCTGGAGACGATTCAGCTTTAAGCCCACTAGAATTAGAAAATCGAGATATACCTTCGAGGGTCTTTTTACAAAGTTTTGAAAAAAATATATCAAATTGGGAAAAACAAATTAAAGGTTTAGAAATTTTTGACTTAAAAACAGCCTTAGTGAACGCCGATGTTACTTTGAAGAATATAGAGGACATGCTAAAACGTTATGAACGATCTTGGGCTACTTACACCAATGAAAGTACAAATCAAGAAAAGGAAATGTTTGAGATCAACAAGTATAGAATAGGAATTCTAACAAAAAAGTTGAAAAAATTCTTGCGTAAATACAAAAAATATCAATAATGATTTATGGAGAGAATTATGTTAATCTAGATGTGTGTTATTGGGAGATCGTCTAACGGTAGGACAGCGGCCTTTGAAGCCGTGAATCTTGGTTCGATTCCAAGTCTCCCAGCCAGTAAGTTTAATATGACAAAATCATGAGAGAAATCGAACCATCAAAAGTTATAGCACCTGAACTTGGCGCTGAAGTAATTAGCGCTGAAAAATCAGTGCGAGTAGCAAAAATTATTTCCGAATTAGAAGGTGTTAAATTAAATAAAAATCAAAAAAATGCTGCAGCAATTATTGGAGGAGCAGAGAGAACTTTTGATTCTGCTTTCGATCAAAAAAACACACAAACCGCTAAACTTAGAGGAAGAGAGATATTGCGAGTAATTACTGAAAGGGAAACAAAATCTCCACATTTAGATTCTTATTTAAATCGCGCCTTGGTATTGGCACAAGAAAACCTAACCACAGAATCCTTGGCTGTACTTGTAGATTTAACTAAAGCTCAAATAGACTCTATACAACAAAGAGAGAAGGGTATTTCTTTAAACACGATCCGTGACATAACCAAAAGAAAAGGAGGCAAGGCTGCCTTAATGCTTGCCCTTGAGGTAAGCCCCCATATGGATATAAAAAAACAAAATTGCTACGAGGAACTCGGTTTCCTTATTCAATTAATAGACGATTTTGAAGATAGGGAAATTGATACGAAAGATGGTATCGCTACACTAGCGAATCGCTTAGTGCAACCTCAGGTATTAAGTGAAATAATGAAACAAACACATAAGGTAAAAAAATGTTTGAAGCCCAGTACGAAGCTTATAAATTGACCGATATATTTAAATTAATTGATCAGCTGTTGGTAGGTATTGGAATTTTAAGGTAAAACTACTTCAATATAGTATCAGATACCAAGTTTTTATATTAAAATTTTATGTTCCTGAAAGAATTGCAAAAAAATATATTAAGATAATGATAAAAGCAGTAATTTTTGATCTAAATGGAATATTTTTACAAAGTCCCAAACTAAGTGACAGGTTTGAAAAGGATTTCAATATTCCAAAATCTGAATTTAAACCTATCTTATTAGAGATAATGACTAAAGTAAGACAGCCAGATGCTGGGCCTGCTTTTCAATATTGGAAACCATATTTAGAAAAATGGAAAATTAATTTTTCTGAAAAAGAATTCTGGGATTATTGGTTTCAGGCAGAAAAATCTTCAGAGCAAATGATAGAATTTGCAAAATCTCTTAGAGAAAAGGGGATTAAGGTTTTTATTCTTTCTAATAATTTTAAGGAACGATCAGAATACTACGGACATTATTCTTGGGTCCACGAAGCAGTAGATAAAGTCTATTTTTCTTGGCAAACTGGATTTAAAAAACCTGACAAAAGAGCTTGGGAATTAGTATTAGCTGAAAATAATCTTAAACCAGGAGATTGCATATATTTTGATGATCAACAAAAACACATAGATGTAGCTCAGAGTTTAGGGATTAAATCATATTTATTCACTAACGAACAAGAATTAGAGGATATTGTAAATACCGCATTAGCACAATAAACACAAAAGGAGCCCAGATGGGCTCTTTTTGTTAAGATATATTTAGGATATATCAGAGATGATTAGTTCCAAAACCAGTTTCGGAACTTTCCGAACCAGCTCTTATTTTCTTTTCCTTCATCATTTTTTCCGTTGTTGTCGTTATCATTATTATCGTCATTACTATCTATGATAACTTTTGACGCAGTGATAACTGTTCCATCAGAATTCAATTCACCAATTAACTTCACTTCATCTCCTACGTTTAATGAAGCTAAAGTTTTAACTGTTCCATCTAGAGTGATAACAGCAGCACTTGAGAGAGCTACCTTTACAGATACGCCACTTTTTAGTTTAAGCGTAAATGAATTATCAGCAACGTTGATTGCTTTTACTTCACCCTGGAAAGAAGTTTTATTTTCTGGTCTACCATTACTATAAAGATCCTGACTGACTACATGACTTCCATCTACGGTGATAGAAGAGCTAGAAGAAGATGAAATTATACCAGCGAAGCTGATTTTATTCCCAACTTTAAGCAAAGCGAGCACAGATGGATCAGATAGTAATTTACCGTTTACTTTAGTTTGGGTATTAGTTTTCACGACGAAGTTGAGAGAACTATTTCCGAATGGAACAGTTACGCTTATGTCATTACCAGATACAGCAGTGACTTTCGCACCCATAACTCTAATCGCGTTGTTGGAACCCATAACTACTCCTACTGAATTATCTAATCTAATCATCGCATCAGCTTTTAAAGATGCGCGGGCATTAGAGAATTCATTCCCACTATTGTTATCTTCAGCTCTCACTGGAGTTGCCATAAAGGCACCTGCCAAGAGGGCTAATACAAGGAAACCTTTCGTGATGTTTTTTATTTTGTTCATAATATTTTTCTACGTTAATTTATAATGTTAATAATGTAGGAAGATCAAAAATTAATCTCCCTACAGATAAAGACGACTTATGGCTGATAAACTTACTGAATCTATAATTTTCTGTAATTTAATGTTAATATAGTAAGTTATACGATCCTACGTCGTCAGCTCTTATGAATCCACATTTGTCAAAATTATTTGAAAAAGCCTATAGAGAAAATACCGATGCCCTTTTTCGTTTCGTCTTATATAGAGTGTCGGATAAAGATCAAGCCTTAGATATAGTTGAAGATACTTATCTCAGATTTTGGCAGACCTTACAAAAGGAGGCCGTGCTTGAACCAAGAGCCTTACTTTATCGAATAGCAAGGAATTTAGTGATCGATTGGTATAAAAAGAAGAAAAGTATACCCGTACAGACATTTGCTGGAGAAAATTCTGAAAAAACTGAAGTCTTCATGGATATGTTTGAAGGCAATATTATAGGAGTAGACGTCAAGCTCGAAGCTAAAATGATAATTGAAAAGATGGCGGGCTTAGAGCCAATATATAGAGAAGCTGTTTACTTACGGTATGTCGAAGAATTGTCACCCAAAGAAATCGCCGAGATACTGGGAGTATCCTCAAACGTGATATCTGTCAGAATAAATCGGGGAGTCAGCTTACTTAAATCGTTACTTCATATATAATATAAAATGAAAATGCACGAATTAAAAAAATTAAAAGATATAAAATTATCAGATCTTGAGAAAAAAGAGCTTTTTAAGCGTATTTCCAATACTATCTTGAAAAAGGATTCAGATACTAAGTTATCTTATTCAATACCTAGCCCGTTTTTTTCTTTTTCGATTCGTAGCAGTTTCTTGAAAGTTGGATTTTCTGCAATTTTTTTACTATCAATTACTAGTGCGACAGCCTTCGCTTCCTTGGATGCACTACCTGGAGATGTGTTGTATGGAGTTAAAACAAATTTTGTCGAAAAAATTCCAAATTTTATCTACTTCACCCCAGAAAGCAGAGCAGAGTACAGCTTTAAGAAAATAGAAAACAGAGTAGATGAATTTGAACGATTATCAGCAAAAGGAAAATTGACTAAAGAAAAAACAGAAAGAATTGAAAAAGATTTAAATAAAAACTTTAATGATTTTGACGAAAATATACGTCAGATCAGAGAAAGAGCGAAAGATAATAATAACATTAATCGTCTTGAAGGAGAATTAGAAGTAAGTCTAGAGCAACATTCCGAGAAAATTAAGAAAATACGCGAAAAAGAGAGGGAAGAAAACAAACAAGCCTTAGAATCTGTTATTGAAAGAGTACGAAATAGAAAAGAAAACAAACAGAAAAATGAAGAAAATATAAAACATGAAGAGAGAAATGCCACAGAAGATTAAACTATAAAGTGTTATAATACAAAAATGTTTTTTATTGAACCAATTCGAAATTTCTATGGTCGTTATGAGCATCAGGTTTCTTCGTTGTTTCTAATTCTTGGATTTATTATTGACGCTTTAACTATCAAGCGGGCGGATAAACTTTGGGAAAATTTGTGGATACTCGGATATATTATACTAATAGGAATTTTTATTTTACTTCTTCACAGAGAAGAGGCTACTAGTGGGAAAGAACAAAACTCAGAGCGGACTCATTTTTGGTATTTAGTTATCTTACAATTTTGTTTCGGTGGGGTTCTCTCAGCTAATTTGGTTCTATATTTTAGAAGTGCTGATATTTTCGTGGTTTGGCCGTTCGTGTTAATACTTGCGGTGGCATTCTGGGCAAATGAATCCTTAAAAAAACACCACGCGAGGTTAAGTTTTCAAATAAGTTTATTTTTCCTTTCAGTTTATTCCTTTACAATCTTCCTGGTACCAGTTATCTTGCATAAAATCGGGACTGGTGTGTTCCTCCTTTCAGGTTTAGTAAGTTTGATTTTTATTACTATATTTATTTTAGTTCTGTTCCATTTCGCAAAAGAGAAATTTACTGAAAGCAAAAAATTAATTTTATTAATTTTAGGTATTTTCGTAACGGTAAATTTTCTATATTTTATAAATTTAATCCCTCCAATTCCGCTGTCTTTAAAGGATGCTGGAGCTTTTCATTTAATTCAGAAAAATAAAGATGGGAATTATCTAGTGCAGTATGAAAAAAATGGCTGGAAAAGATATTTTCAGCTTTACCCTGATTTTAATGTTTTACCTGGTGCTGCAGTGTTTGCGTACAGTGCTATATTTTCACCCAAAGGCCTTAATTTGACGATAGTGCATGAATGGCAACACTATAATGAAACTTTGAAAGAGTGGGTAACTGAAAGCAAGGTGAATCTACTGGTCGTTGGAGGACGAGACGGTGGATTCCGTACTTATTCTATGCGCATAGACTTAGCTCCAGGAAAATGGAGAGTTAGCGTTAAAACAGCCCAAGGTCAAAATATAGGTCACTTACGGTTTAATCTTGTCTCTACAAACATAGAACCAGCCCTGATAGAGATTATAAAATAGAGTCTATATGTAATAATTGCTCTATCTTTTCGTCATTATGGTTGGCGAAGGTCGAGCTGTCTATATTATTACGTTTTTTATTAATCAAAAAATTTATTTTCTAAATCTTATGAATAAAAACATTATTATTGGAATATTAGTTGTAATAGTTCTTATTGTTGGTGGTTATTTTTTATTGAAAGATAATACAACGCCTTCAACCGCTGAACCGGTAATAACAGAAAATCCTTCTTCAGTAGTCACTCCATCGCAAAATCAAACTCCAATACAAGGAGTACCAAAAGTAGAAACCAGCCCAAATTTTTCCGCTTCAATTTCTACAGCTCTAGTCAATGGATTAGTTATTCCAAATGGTATGCCGACGACTTATTGGTTTGAATACGGCACATCTAACACACTTGGGACCAAGACTAAAGCGCAAGCAATTGGCTCAAGTTTTGCTTCAATTTCTACCCCTGCTTATATAACTGGGTTGAAATCAGACACTGTCTATTATTTTCGCTTAAGTGCGAATAACAGTTTTGGAACTATGAATGGTGAAATCTTTAGTCTAAAAACTAATAGTGACCCTGAACCAAAGGCAGCTATCCCAACTCCTCGCACAAGAGCAGCTACGGCTATATTACGAACGACTGCAACATTAAACGGTGAAGTTAGTCCTAATGGATGGGCAACAAATTATTGGTTTGAGTATGGTACTGACACCAACTTCGGTAACGTAGATTCTATTAAATCTATAACAAATGATTCAGATCTTAACTCAAAATTAGTAGTATCGATCAATCTTTCGAATCTAGAACCCCTAACGAAATATTACTTCCGAGTAAATGCTCAAAATAAATTCGGAACAGTAAATGGTGCCACTTTGAATTTCATTACCAAAGGTCCCGCTGATCCTAGCTCTCCAACTGCCACAACTATTCAAGCTTCTGATATCGCTAACTCTAAGGCAACACTTAACGGTCGTGTTAATCCTAATGGTGTCGACACAACATACTGGTTTGAGTATAGCGAAGATTCATTATTTGGAATAATCATAGGGGGAGGAACAACTGTTAAAACGCTTGCCGCAGGAACTAGTGCGGTGAGTGTAGAAGCAAATATTGCCGGATTAAGTAAAAATACAAAATACTTTTTTCGAGTTGTCGCAAAGAATCAATATGGAACAGACTATGGGAGTAGCTTATCTTTCATGACTAAACCTTAGTTGCTGTAAATCAATATAAAAATACCCCTCTAATTATGGGGTATTTTTATATTTCATATTTTATGATATATTATTTTTATATGCAGAAAATTGAAATTGAAAAACTGAAAGGTACTAAATTTCAAAAAAAAGTTTGGAGAGCTTTGTTGGGTATTCCGAAAGGGAAGACCATAACTTATAAAGAATTAGCTAAAAAGATCGGCAGACCAAGAGCTATTCGTGCTGTAGCGAATGCTGTGGGGGTAAACCCCATGGCTCCAAATATTCCGTGCCATAGGGTAATTCGCAGTAATGGAACCCTTGGGGGATATTCAGGAAAGGGCGGGATAAAACAAAAGATGAACTTACTTCTTAAAGAAGGTGTGATGTTGTGATATAATAAATATATGGAAAGCAAAAAAATTAAATCAATAATTTCGTTTTTAATAATTTCGTTTTTAGTAGTAATTATTATTACCTTATTAGCCAATAATATTTCTAATAGATCTGCTAGTTCATATAAACCCGTAGATAAAAATATATCGATAGTTACCAAAATAGAAACTACGAGTTACACTTTAGCTCAAGTAAAAGCACATTCAAGTGCATCTAATTGTTGGACAGTTGTAAAAAATAACGTATATGATTTGACGGCTTGGATAACTCAACATCCTGGTGGGTCAGAAGCAATTATCAGTACATGTGGGAAGGATGCAACCATTGCTTTCCTGGGCCAACACGGAGGACAACAAAATCCTGAAAATGTATTAAATAGTTTTAAAATAGGAAGCTATACAAAATAACTTAAACCATATGAATGAAATAAATCTTGTTAGCGAAACATTAGAAGTAAAGATGAAGCGTTTTGCTCCAATAGTCGTTCGCTTAGGTTTAGCGGTTGTGTTTTTGTGGTTTGGGACTCAGCAAATAATTAACACAAGTGCGTGGGTTAATCTTATTCCTTCATGGATTACCTCTATCTCTGGAATTAGTGCTGTTGGTTTCGTGCATTTTAATGGAGCGTTTGAAATCGTGTTTGGGTTATGTTTACTTATGGGTTATTTTACAAAAGCTACGGCGTTTCTTCTAGCTCTTCATATGTTGCATATAACATTTACAGTTGGGTATAACGGTATTGGAGTTCGTGACTTTGGACTTTCAATGGCCACAATATCAATATTCCTTTATGGAATAGATTCCTGGTGTTTGGATAAATTTTTGGTAAAAAAATAATTATATGTTATAAAGAATATATGCCAAAAAACTCTTCCCCAAAAAATCTTGGACAAGGACTTACTTTTGATGATATTTTACTGGTGCCAAATTATAGTGAAGTTTTACCAAAAAACGTAATAACTAAAACTCAACTTACGAAAAATATTAGCCTCAATATCCCATTCATGTCAGCCGCTATGGATACCGTGACAGAATCAAAAATGGCTATAGCTATGGCAGAGCTAGGGGGGATGGGCATTATTCACAAAAATCTTTCTATCATCGATCAAGCCCATGAAGTAGAACGAGTAAAACGTTACGAGTCGGGACGAATTACCGATCCAGTTACGATTCCAGTCGAAGCTACGGCTGGTGACGTATTTGAAATACAAAAAAAGTATCACTTTGGGGGGTTCCCGGTAGTTGATAAAAATGGTTTATTGGTAGGTATAGTCACCAATAGAGATATGCGTTTTCAGAAAGATGCTGCAACTCCAATAGAAAAAATAATGACCACTAAACTCATAACTGGTGGACCGAACACTACCATAGAGGAAGCAAATAATTTATTTAGCAAATATGGCATAGAGAAACTTCCTTTGGTTGATAAAAATAATAGATTAGTCGGATTGATTACTTATCGAGATATTGCGAAATCAAAAGAATACCCATTAGCAACAAAAGACAAGCTCGGCCGACTTTGCGTCGGGGCTGCTGTGGGGGCTGGATCTGATGTTCTAGCTCAAGTAGATGCATTAGTAAAAAGTAATGTAGACGCAGTATGTGTAGACACTGCTCACGGCCACTCTAAAGGTGTACTCGAGGCAGTTAAAAAAATACGAAAAGCATACCCTAAATTAGATATTATTGCTGGCAATGTAGCCACAGGGAAAGCTGCTCTAGATTTAATAAAGGCAGGAGCAAACGCAATAAAAGTTGGTATTGGCCCAGGTTCAATTTGTACTACACGCATAGTATCTGGGGTTGGAGTTCCACAACTTTCTGCCGTTTCGTCTGTTTATGAAGCTTGTAAAAAACTAAATATTCCTGTTATTGCCGATGGTGGGATAAAACACAGCGGAGATGTTGTTAAGGCGCTCGCTTTTGGTGCGGACGTGGTAATGGCTGGTAGTATGTTCGCTGGCACCGATGAAGCCCCCGGAGATACTATAACCATGAACGATCAAAAATTTAAAAAATATCGAGGCATGGGATCTCTCGGCGCAATGCAAAGAGGATCTAAAGATAGATACTTTCAGGAAGATCAGAATGATTCAACAAAATTAGTCCCCGAAGGAGTTTCTGGTCATGTTTCTTATAAAGGAGCACTTTCAGAAATAATCCATCAATACATGGGAGGGTTGCGTGCAGGAATGGGTTATTTGGGAGCTCGAAATATTACTGAACTTCGCGATGCTTCTTTCTATACTATTACTTCTGCTGGCTTAAATGAAAGTCATGTCCACGATATCTTTATGGTTAGCCCAGCGCCCAATTACAAAAAACAATGATAAAAAAAAAGAGATCTAAAATTACTCCTCTGATCGGCTTACAGTGGGGAGATGAAGGGAAAGGGAAAGGTGTCGCTAAGATAGCTTCAGGTTTATCAAACAAAGATTTAATAGTAAGATTCCAAGGAGGAAATAATGCTGGGCATACAATCTGGCATAAGGGGATTTGCTATGTCTTTCATTTAATTCCGTCCGGAGTTTTTGGTAAAGCACAAATTCATCTAGGCGCGGGGATGGTCATAAATCCTGGGGCGCTTGCTGAAGAGGTAAAGATGATTCCTAGAGAAATCTCATTCCTGAAGAGAATGTCTGTTTCTCCGCATGCGGTTCTGACAATACCGACTCATTTAATTTTAGATTCCGTATCAGAAAAGACAAAAGGTAAAAAGAAAATTGGTTCAACAGGGAAGGGAATTTCCCCATCTTATACTGACCTGACCTTAAGGCGAGCATTGCGCGTTGGAGATATCTTCTATAAAGATTTTGAAAAGAAATACAAGGCTTTAACGGCGGAACACAGAGATACATTAAAAAAAGTTTTTGATTATGAGGTTCCGGATAATGAACTAAAGAAAAATGAAGAGCAATTTTTCAAAGGAATTAAATTTCTACGATCAATACAACTAGTAGACTCTGCGAAGATAGTAGGGGACGCCTTAGCTCGTGGAAATGTAGTCATAGCTGAAGGAGCACAAGGAGCGCTTTTAGATGTCCGATTTGGTCATTATCCGTATGTTACTTCATCACACACAATAGCTAGTGGAGTAGGCACAGGGCTAGGAATTCCTCCGTCATATGTCGGAGGAGCTATAGGTATAATGAAAGCTTATGTTACAAAAGTAGGAGAAGGGCCTTTCCCAACGGAACTTGGAGGAGAGAGGTCGGCCGTATGGTGTAGAGATAAAAAATATTCTGAAGAAAAAGCAAAATTCCCTATGCCTAACTTAAATAGTGAAAATGAATTTGAGCAGGGCGTAGCTATAAGGCGCGCTGGAAATGAGATAGGGGCCACCACTGGCAGATTAAGGAGAACTGGATGGATTGATATTCCTTTATTAAAATATGCGATAGAAATGAACTACGCTACTGACCTCGTGTTGACAAAATTGGACGTACTTTCTGGTCTAAAGAAAATTAAAGTTTGTACTAGTTATATAATTAACGGTAAAAAAACCGAGGAAGTCCCTTTTGATCTCTCTAGAGAAAAAATAAAATGTATCTATAGAACTTTTCCTGGCTGGAAAGGAAAACTATCAGACCATGGTAGCAAGTTGCCCAAAGAAGCACTTGAGTATGTTAAATTTCTAGAAAAAATCCTAAATGCTAAAATCATCTACGTCGGCACTGGACCCGAAGAGCATCATGTAGTAGAGAGATATTGGTAGTTATTTTAGTCCACGTAGTTCACTAGACCTATATCCTTCAATTTTTTTTACCAATTCTGTCAAATTTTCTCCTTTATATAAAAGACATTGAAGGTTAGGTACTTTTTCTTGTTTTAACTCTTCAATGAACCTTGATTTATCATCAATGAAAATAACAGTGAAATCTTTATTCTCGTGACAAATATTTCTAATGGATCTACTCTTTTTCCCCGGAACAACAACAATATTTTGTGGAATAAAATATTCTAAAATACCACTATATGCTAGTTTGCTCCAGTTCCAATCTTGTCGTCCAGTGGTAACGATATAACAGTCTTCAGGGGGGATTTTTTTTATTTCTTCTAATAATTCAACATTTAAAAATTTGTGACTTTCGCTCATTATTTCTTTAAAAAGTGAGTCGACTCCGTCTTGGGGGATACCTTTCTGGGTAAAAAATTCTTGAATAAATTCAATCAATGAAAAATGATCCCGGATAGCTGGAGTATAGTATCGAGTTTCAATGTCTTTTTCTGATGTACCAGTAGCCTTCGAAATCATGCTAAAAATGCGTGGTTTGAGCAGTTCTGTGTTTTTAAATAATGTATCGTCGAAGTCAAAAATGTATTTATACTTTGCCATATTATTTATTTATTATTTTATTTATACATTCTGCTAATTTTTCCGAATCGTGACGAATGAAACCTTTAGTACTTGGGAGTACATCTTCTTTAGCTTTTTCAAATATAACACTGGAGAGCAGGGAAGCCCGAATAACCCGAGTATCATTAAAGTCGTCTTCGATGATAACTCCTTCTCCTTCTTCTTGTTTATAGCGTTCAATTTGTTCGTGAGATAGTTCATCTTTATTCACTAAGATGAAATCTACTGGTTTTTCTAGGTATTTCTCTATATCAGTTATATAGCTACTTACTTTCCAGTTCTTAGTGTGGCCTGATTTGTTTGTTAAATTTAAAGGTAAAATAATCTTAGCTTTACTTTCTGAGACTGCCTCTTTAAAACCTTTAACTATTAGGTTGGGCACAATAGAGCAAAAATAATTCCCAGGACCTAAAATAATATAATCTGCCTTTAGTATTGCGAGCTTGGCATGTTCATTTAAGAAAACGTCGTTTTTGTAAAAAACTTCCTTAAGCCCTACAGACTGCAAGTCGGCATCTTGTATGTTGTTTTCTCCTTCAAATTTTTTACCATCCAAAAGCACAACAACTAATTCTGCTTTGTCCTTTGTCACAGGTATTACATTACCTTTGATTTTTAGAATTTCCGAAGCTGCTTCCACACCTTTTGCAAAATCTCCTGTAATTTTTTCAAATGCGGCTAAAAATAAATTTCCAAAACTATGCCCCCTTAATGTTCCTTCTTTAAACCTATAATTCATAAGTTCACGCATTATATTGCTGTGTTCAGATAAAGCTACGAGGCATAGTCTTACATCTCCTGGGGGAAGAACTCCAAGTTCATTTCGAAGTGCTCCGCCAGACCCTCCATCGTCAGCCATAGACACAAGCGCAGTCAAAGAAACGTCCGGAAGATTTTTTAATCCGGACAAAATTGTATAGCTACCTGTACCTCCTCCTACGGTTACGATGTTTTTCATAAATTTGTCTTTAGTGCTTATATATTATACTATATTTGTATGATTTCAAGGATATATGTGATATCTAAGGGAAAAGCCAACTTCGTTGACTCCTATCTCATAACGCACAAATTCTCTAATGAAAAAATTCAAAAAATAGCGAAAGCTCTGACGAACCCCGTCCTTGAAGACTTTTCTATAAACAAATTCCCTAAAATTATTAAATTTTCATACGTTATTGAAATTGGATACAAGCCTGGAGTCACCGATAATGTCGGACACACTACTGAAGAAACTATCTGCGATTTATTTCACATGAAAAATGATGGGCAGTTTGCCGTCTATGCTTCAAAGATATTTATTATTTCGAAATCTAGTAAACCAGAAGAAGTAAAGAAAATTGCGCTTTCTCTACATAATCCATTAATTGAACGCTCGTATATTGCTAGTTTTTCAGAGATACAAAAAACAAAGGGTCTGCCCCTGAAAGCCCCTCAAGTAATTTTAGAAAAAACTCTTCCAGTAATTGAAGTCCCACTCAAAAATTTTACAGATGAAGAACTAGAAAACACCGGTAAGCTTGGAATTTTAGATAGAAATGGTTCCCGACGTGGCCCACTTGCCCTCGATTTACCTTCAATGCAGGTAATCAAAGAACACTTCCTTGGTTTAAAGAGGAATCCTATAGATATCGAGCTCGAGGCATTGGCGCAGACGTGGTCAGAACACTGCAAGCACACTATTTTTGCAAATCCTATTGATGACATTAAAGATGGTTTATATAAAACGTACATCAAAGGTGCTACGAACTTAATTCGCAAACAAAAAGGGAAGAAGGATTTCTGTGTCTCGGTATTTAGTGATAATTCTGGCGGAATAATTTTCGATAATGATTATTTAATAACCCATAAAGTAGAAACCCACAACAGCCCATCGGCCTTAGATCCTTTCGGGGGAGCTATTACTGGTATTGTGGGCGTAAACCGAGATACTATTGGTTTCGGCATGGGAGCTAAGCCGGTAGCAAATGTATACGGTTTCTGTTTTGGAAATCCTGAAGATAAGCGGAAATTTTATAGGGATAAAAGTTTAACCCAACTGATGCTACCTCCTAAACGTATAATGGATGGCGTAGTTAAAGGAATAAATTCTGGGGGGAATTGTTCAGGTATTCCTACTTTAAATGGATTTTTAAAATTCGATGATCGTTATCGCGGGAAACCTTTGGTCTTCGCTGGTACTATAGGGTTAATTCCAAGAAAAATTAATGGGAAGCTTTCTCACCTCAAGAAAGCTAAGGTGGGGGATTATATTGTAGTCGCTGGAGGAAGAGTTGGGCTAGATGGTATTCATGGAGCGACATTTTCTTCTGTGGCTACGGATTCAAATTCTCCTGCTGCTGCGGTGCAAATTGGTGACCCAATAACTCAAAAGAAATTAAGTGATGCGATAGTGAAAGAGGTGCGAGACTTGGGTTTATATAATAGCATCACCGATAATGGCGCTGGAGGAATCTCTTGCTCAATTGCAGAAATGGCAAAGGAGTGTGGTGGAGCGAAAGTTGACCTAGAAAAGGTGCCCCTCAAGTATCCTGGCTTACGTCCGTGGGAAATTTGGATTTCAGAATCTCAAGAGCGTATGACTCTCTCGATACCAAAATCAAAATGGAAAATATTTAAAAATTTAATGGATAGCCGCGGAGTAGAAGCTACAATCGTAGGTACATTTACAGATTCTGAAAAATGTATTGTGGAATACAAAGGTAAAAAAATCATGGATATTGACATGGATTTCCTACACGACGGATTACCGAAACACCAATTACTAACTTCACCCTTCATAGAAAAACATTCGGAGCCTGTACTTAATAACAAAAAATCTTACACAGCTGAACTTGAAAGGTTACTTGGACAAAAAAACATTAGTGGATTTTCGTTCGTCTCAGGGCAATACGATCACGAAGTTCAAGCGTCCTCTGTTTTAAAACCACTCTCTGGTCAGGGACGCATAAATACTGACGCTCAAGTTTTCAACCCTGTCCTAAATTCAAAAAAGGGGATTGTAGTAACTTCCAGTACTTATCCTTCATATGGCGACATTAGCACCTATGATATGGCCTCTTGTGCTATAGATACTGCCATCCGGAACACCATATCAGCTGGTGGGAAGCTCTCAAATATCGCTATTTTAGACAATTTCTGCTGGTGTAGCTCAAATGACCCTAAGCGTTTATATCAGCTCACAGAGGCTGTAAAAGCTTGCTACGACACTGCTGTAGGCTTCGGCACACCTTTTATTTCCGGAAAAGATAGCATGTTTAACGATTTCAAAGGGTACGACGAAAAAGGGAATCCTGTGGCTATTTCTGTCCCTCCAACTCTCCTAATTTCGGCCTTGAGTGTAATGCCAAACTTTAACAAAACCGTATCGCCAGAATTTAAAAGCAGTGGCGATGTAATTTATATTCTTGGAGAAACTTACGATGAGCTCGGTGGTGGAGAATATTTTAAGATGCTGGGTTATGTAGGTAACGCTGTTCCTAAAGTTGATGTAAGGAAGCATATAAAAATTTATAAAGCATTAGAGCAAACAATCGAAAAAGAATTGGTAGCCTCTGCGATTTCTATAAATTCTGGGGGGCTTGCTATAGCCTTAGCAAAGGCAAGCCTAGGCGGTATGATTGGCTGTAATGTTTCAATAAAAAATCTTCCAGGAACAGCAAGTTCACCAGAAGTGAAACTTTTTTCTGAAAGCCAAGGAAGAATCCTTGTGTCTGTGTCACACAAAAACGTTTCTGCGTTTGAAAAAATTATCAAAAATATTCCACATGCTAAGATCGGAAAAGTCTCCAAAGACAAGAATTTCGTAATCACAGATAAAATGAAATTAGCTGAATTAAACGCAAAAAAATTGCACACCATATACCATAATTTCTCTAATAAAAACAAATGAAACAAAAGCCAAAAATTATAATAATGTCGGGGTATGGGCTCAATTGTGAAGAGGAAACGAAGTTTGCTTTTGAGTGGGCTGGAGGACAGGCTGATATTGTGCATTTGAATGATTTAATCTCTAAACCGAAAATCTTAAAAGATTATCAGGTTCTTGCTTTCCCTGGAGGATTTTCTTATGGAGACGACACGGGAAGTGGGAAAGCTTATGCAAATAAATTTAAAAATCATTTAGCGAAAGAACTCCAAGAATTTTTATCTCGCGATACTTTAGTAATAGGTATTTGTAACGGATTTCAGATTGCGACCAACCTCGGAATTTTGCCAGGTGGACTTACTTTTAATAAAAACGGGAAATACATAGATAGGTGGGTGGATCTAAAAGTAACCGGAGAAAGTCCTTGGCTTATGGGGATTAAGAAATTATCTCTTCCGATAGCCCACGGAGAAGGACATTATGTTATTTCAGCTCATGAGTACGCAAAAATGCAAAAAAGTAAACAAATTGCTTTTGTTTACGAAAAGGGAAACATATGTAAATTCCAAAATCTAGAAAAAAATCCAAACGGTTCAGACTATGACATTGCTGGAGTTTTGTCGTATAATGGCAGAGTTCTAGGCCTAATGCCGCACCCAGAACGAGGAATGTTTTCACATCAAAGTCCGCTTTGGTACATTAATAAAAAAGGAGCCAGAGAAGGGCAAGGCTTACAGATATTTAGAAACGCAATTAAATACTTTAATAAATAAATGGAACTAAAAGAAAAATGTGGAATCGTAGGAATATACGGTAAAGGATTACCAGTTTCAAGATTGGCGTTTTTTTCTCTTTTTGCACTGCAGCATAGGGGACAAGAAGCTTCTGGAATAACCACAAGTGATGGGAAGAAATTACATAACCATAAAGGCGCTGGTCTCGTTGCTCAGGTTTATAAAGAGCAAGATATAGAAAATTTAAAAGGATATATTGGGATAGGACACAATAGATATTCTACTTCCGGTGGTGGAGCCCTAGATCACGCTCAACCTGTTATCAATAAAGAACATTCTTTTGCTTTAGCACATAATGGAAATCTTCCCAGCGTCAAGGCACTTGAAAAATTCTTATCTTCACATAAGACTCTCCAGAAAAATAGGATGGACTCAGAGCTTGTTACTGACGCTATTGATTTTTACATAAAAAATGGGAACACCGTACCCGACGCCCTGACAAAAGTTTTCCCTTTAATAACAGGAGCTTTCTCTCTAGTGATGATGGATAAAGATAATTTAGTCGCTGTGAGAGACGAATATGGAATGCGTCCACTAGTGCTGGGAAAAATTAAGAAGGGTTATGTGGTGGCATCCGAAACATGCGCGCTTGCAACCATTGGGGCTAATTTTATAAGAGAGGTCATTCCAGGAGAAATGATTGTAATAAATAGTAAAGGTTTGAAGAGCATCAAATTAGCAGAACCGAACCCTAAACATGACATATTTGAATATGTGTATTTTTCTCGCCCAGATAGCATCCTAGAAGGAAAATTAATTTACAACGTCAGGAAAAACTTCGGTCGAGAACTCGCTCGAGAATATAAATTGAAGGTTGATGCGATAGTTCCAGTACCTGACACAGCAACTCCAGTGGCTCTAGGATATAGTGAAATTTCAGGAATCCCCATTGAAATGGCTTTAGTAAAAAATAGATATGTGCACAGAACATTTATCGAGCCGGACCAAAAATCGCGAGAACATTCTGTGGCTCTTAAGCTCATACCTTTAAATGAAGCGTTGAAAGATAAAAGTATAGCTGTTATTGATGATTCTATAGTTAGGGGGACGACTAGTAGAGGAATAGTTAAAACTTTATTTGAGGCTGGAGCGAAAGAAGTACACTTCTTAGTATCATCTCCACCTATCCGATTCCCAGATTTTTACGGCATTGATACCCCAAATCAAAAAGGATTAATTGCATCAAATAAAACAGTTGAAGAAATCAGGAAATTCCTCGGAGCTACATCGCTGCATTATTTATCTCTCGACGGTTTAATTAAATCTATCGGATTACCCAAAAATGAACTATCCACCTCTTTTTTTACGGGAGAGTATCCTATTGATTTAAAAGAACGTCGAAAAGAAATAAATTACGATGTCCCAAATAAATAATACGAAAAAATTATTAAGGCTGGCAGTTCTTATTTCCGACACAGGTACCGGCACGAATCTTCAGGCTATAATTGACGGCATTGAAAATGGAAAAATCCAAGCAGAGATCGCCATAGTGATTTCAGACAAAACTGAGGCGCAAGGATTAGAGCGTGCGCGAAAACATAATTTACCTATTGAAATCTGTTCGACAAAGGAAGAATTGCTACCACTTTTATTGAAATTAAATTTGGATTATGTTTGTTTGGCTGGTTGGAAACAAATTATTTTAGACGAGGTTATACAAACATTTCCTAATAAAATCTTAAATCTACATCCTGGTTTAATTCCTGATACTGAAAACGGGAGTGTAAAAAGTCCCGATAACACTCTGGCCCTTTGGAATAAAGGAATGTTAACCACCAAAGCTATAGGTAACTTTTTAGACAAAAAAGCAACTTTTGCCGGAAGTTCTATTCATTTCCTTACTTTAAATTTTGATTTCGGCCCTGTCTTGGGAAGATGTTTTGAAAAAATTGAGGATTACGACAATGTTGAATCTTTATACTCTAGGTTGAAGAAAAAAGAAAACGCTTTGTATGTAGAAGTTTTAGAAAAATTAACAGCATCATAGAATAATAATAGTGATGACTACTTCATCACCTTGTTCTCAAATTTGTTATAACATTTAAATAAAAATGCAAGAAGAAATTTTTCAAAAACATACAGGAAAAGAAACTGCTGTACAAATTTCTGAAGAGAAACTCCTAGATGACACAGGAGGAATGGGAAATATATTTACTTCCATCGTCAACGTTAGAGGTAAGCCCAAACAATTTGTTATAAAAAAGTATAATAAGAGTTATTTTTCAGAAAAAAAATCACAGGAATTAGTACGGCATGCATTTGAAATGTACGTACTGGCAAAAAATAGTGGATTAAAAGTTTTTCCAACTTTCAGGATAGGGACAGACGGGAAAAGTATTTTAATGACTGATGGTTTTCTCAATGATCAAATTTGCATAGGAAGCAACGGTAGATTTAATATGTATCGTTATGGCGAAGAGTTCATGAAAAAAACTGTTGCTTTAGAATTTTTTTTAAATGCGTGTTTTCAAGAAGCATTAGATGCGGCTGCAAAAGGTTTTAAATTTGCTGTAGCAGATATATATTTCTTTTTATTAAGTAAACAGGAGCCAAGAACTTTGGATTTTGTAATAGGAGATTTTGATAATTTAAAAAAAGCTGAACCCTCTTTTGAAACCGTGTATAATAATTTAAGACAAGTTAGAATAATGTTGAGTGAGTTTTTCTACAACAATATCGACACCTTTTCATCCGCAGATTTTATCGAAAAAATTGATGAATGTTACGAAAAAAAGTTACAAGAAACTCAAAAAGTTATAATATAGAAGATATGGGAAAAATAAAAATTTTAATAATAGGTAGTGGTGGTAGGGAACACTCCATTGGCTGGAAAGTGAAGCAATCACTCCGAGCCGGAGATATATTTTTTGCTCCTGGTAATGCTGGTACTTCAAAACTTGGCACCAACGTAGACTTGAAAGCCACAGACATTAAGGGGCTTTTAGATTTTGCTAAAAAAGAAAAGATTGATTTAACTTTAGCCTTACCCGATGACCCACTCGCCTTAGGAATAGTAGACACTTTTAAGGACGCTGGTCTACGCATCTGGGGCCCCACCAAGGCTGCTGCTCGGCTCGAGTGGTCCAAGGCTTTTTCTAAAGAATTTATGGCTAAAAATGGCTTGCCTACGGCTAAATTTGAAATATTTAATGACTATGAAAATGCGAAGAGATATGCCGCTAGTGAAATGTTGCCCTTGGTAATAAAAGCAAGCGGGCTTGCTTTAGGTAAGGGTGTAATCATCTGTGAGACTCGGGAAGACGTAGATAAAACACTTGAAGAAATTTTTATCAAAAAAGTCTTCGGTGATGCGGGGAGAGAAATTGTTATAGAGAAATTTTTAGCCGGCCCAGAAATTTCTATTCATGCATTTTCTGATGGTAAAAATTATCTAATGTTCCCACCTTCCCAAGATCATAAAAAAATCGGAGAGGGAGATACGGGGTTAAATACTGGAGGCATGGGAACAATTGCTCCACTCCCGTTCGTATCACAAGAATTAGTGAAGGAAATAGAAGAAAATATTGTCTTGAAAACGATTTCCTCAATGGCAGGAATGAGCACCCCCTTCGCGGGAGTTTTATACCCAGGGCTAATGTTAACAAAAGATGGTCCAAAAATTTTAGAATACAATGCACGTTTTGGTGATCCTGAAACCCAGACTTATATGAGATTGCTCGATTCAGATATTTTAGACATTTTTGACGCGTGTATTGACGGAACCTTGGATAAAATAGAAGTTAAGTGGACAAAACTTTTCGCTTGCACAGTAATCCTGGCATCCGGTGGCTACCCTGGCAACTACGAAAAAGGTAAAATCATTTCTGGAATAAAAGATGCCGAACTCTTTTCTGATATTGTTATTTTTCATGCTGGAACAAAAATTGAAAATGATAACTTGGTCACAAATGGAGGCCGAGTACTCGGCATTAGCGCCTCGGGAAATACTTTAGAAGAAGCTTTAAACAAAGCGTATGCAGCAATAGAAAAAATTTCATTTGAAGGAATGCAATACAGAAAAGATATTGGCGAAAATGCGTTAAAAATGTTAAAGTAAATTTATACCTGTCCCGTATCAAAATCTACGGAGGTAAGTTAAAGGTCATATTATAAATTTTAAATTTTTGATACTGGGATGAAAAATCCAAAAGTTGGCATAATAATGGGTTCGGATTCGGATTTAGAAGTCTTCGCTGAAGCGGCAAAAATTATTGAAGAATTTGGGGTAACTTACGACATGACAGTCGGTTCTGCCCATCGCGCCCCAGAAAGAGCGCAAAAATATTCCTCTGGTGCCAGAGAACGTGGGATCAAAGTTTTAATTGCTGGCGCAGGAGGCGCAGCACACTTAGCTGGAGTTATCGCCGCGCATACGACGCTCCCAGTTATCGGCTTGCCTGTAAAAGCCAAAAGCTTAGACGGATTAGATTCACTTCTCTCAACAGTTCAAATGCCTCCAGGAATTCCTGTTGCCACGGTAGGTATCAATGCAGGGAAAAATGCGGGGCTTCTAGCAATACAGATCCTTGCTACTGAAGACAAAGATCTAGAAGAAAAATTAAAGGATTATAAAATAAAAATGAGCGACGAGCAGACCACTAAAGGTGATAAGCTTTCAGAAATTGGATATAAGAAATATTTAGAGAAATAAAACATGGATGAAAACACTACCAAAACAAAAATTTCTTCGCAGGATGGTGTAGACATTGATGAAGAAGCAGCGTTTAGTAGTTTTGCTGGGTCTATTTGTAAAGAAAGTTATAACAATTCTCCATACGTAGAAGTAAAAGATTTATCTGAAGGTAATTTTAGGGGTCCTAGGCCTTTTGTTTTTAAAAATTTACCAGAAGGATATTTTATTGAGGCAACAGCTGATGGTATGGGAACTAAGGGTATTCTGGTAGACGCAGCTAAAATGCACAGAACGGCAGCTTATGATATTATCGCCATGACCGCAAGCGATGTAACCCGTTATGGAGGCATACCTTTAGTTTTTCTTAATATCTTGGATACCAACGGCATAGGGCAAGCCGGAAATGAAGTTAGTGAAACTTATAAAAATCTTTTGCGAGGTTTAGGTGAAGTCACAAAAATTAGCAATATAGTAGCACTCAAGGGGGAGACTGCCCAAGTAAAAGATGCTCTAGGTTCAGAGATAATTGGATCGCAAACAAAATTTAATTGGTCTGGAGTAATGATCGGAGCTTACCATCCTCTGAAAATGATAACTGGGGATAAATTAAAACCAGGACAAGTGATAATAGCCCTAAAAGAAGAAGGTTTCAGGTGTAATGGCGGAACTTCAGTGAGAAAAGCATTTCAAGATAAATTCGGGACAAAATGGTGGGAAAACCCAGAAGCACAAACAAGTATCAAACAAGCAGCATGCCCATCTGTACTGTATGATGTATTTATTAATACTTTACATGGATGGTATGATCCCAATTTTAAATCTGAAATAGAAATAAAATCTATTGTTCACCTTTCAGGAGGAGCACTTAAAGAGAAACTTGCAAAAGATATTCTTTTCTCGAAAAAACTGTCCGCAGAACTTTTTGATCTGTGGGAACCTCCAGAAATTATGAAGAAGTGCGCCTTGTGGCACAACATCTCCGATGAAGAATTTTATGAAGTATGGAATGGGGGACAAGGTATGTTGATAGTAGTGGATGAAAAAGATGCGGATTATTGCATCAAAAGAGCTAAGGATTTTTCCATAAAAGCAAAAATTGCCGGTAAAATTACAAAAGAAGATGAGCCAAGAGTTTTAGTAAATTCAAAACTTACACTTGGTAAAATTATTATTTATAAATAAATTTTTTAATATGGACATAGGTAAAATTAAGGAACATATAGATGATGTATTAAAAGAAACTAATTTTCCCGAACTCGGTGAAAGGAAGATAGGTAAAGTAAGAGATATTTATGTCGCCCAAGATCACATTACCCTTATCTCCACCGACAGACATTCTTCATTCGATAGAAATATAGCCTCCATACCTTTCAAAGGGGAAGTCTTAAATCAAATAAGTTTATTCTGGTTTGAAAAAACAAAAGACATTGTTCAAAATCATGTTCTAAGTACACCTGACCCGAATGTCTTAGTAGCAAAAAAATGCAAGGTAATTCCGATAGAAATGGTGGTTCGTGGCTACATTACTGGCTCAACAAATACTTCTCTCTGGACTATTTATAATAACGGACAGAGAAATTTCGGAGACTTCACATTGCCAGAAGGAATGAAGAAAAACCAAAAATTAGACACTCCGGTTTTGACTCCGACTACAAAGTCCGATGAACACGACCGCCCAATTACCTCGGCAGAAATTATAGAAGAAAATATAGTTTCAAAAGAATTATGGGCGGAAATGTCTGAAACAGCCTTAAAACTTTTCAAGAGGGGTCAAGAAGTTGCTCTTAGTAGGGGATTAATACTGGTGGATACAAAATATGAGATGGGAATAGATGAAAACGGGAAGTTAATGTTAATAGACGAGATTCATACCCCCGACTCTTCTCGATACTGGAAAGCAGAAAGTTATGAGGCCCGATTTCAACAAGGAGAAGAACCAGAATATTTCGACAAAGAATTTCTTAGGCTTTGGTTTAAGGAGCATTGCGATCCGTACAAAGATGAAGTTTTGCCTCCTGCCCCAGTTGAGCTAGTAGCTGAGCTTTCCCGTCGTTATATAGAAATTTACGAAATGATTACTGGTCAACCTTTCAACCATGATTTTAGTATGCCCGTCTTAGAAAGAATTACTAAAAATTTGAAAAAATAATGGGTTTTCTGGAGTACTTGTAAAATATTAATAATTATGGTATAATATATGTATGTATAATAATGTTATCAGTCCAATAGATGGAAGATATTTTGAAAAAACTCACGCGCTTGCGGCTTATTTCTCCGAAGAGGCTTTAATGAAATATCGAGTATTGATGGAGGGTGAATACTTAATTGCTCTTTCGCTTTCCAGGAAAACAGCTCTAAGAAAATTTACTCCAGCTGAAATAAAAATTATCAGAAACCTTTCTGAAAAATTTAATGAAGTTTCATATAAAAATATAAAAGAAATAGAAAATACCACAAATCACGACGTTAAAGCTGTAGAATACTTTATTAAAGAAAAATTGGAAAAAACTTCCCTCAAGGATAGTGTGGAGTGGGTACATTTTGCTTTAACTTCCGAAGATACGAACAACATAGCTTACGCCTTAATGCTTTCAGGTTCTCTAGAAAATGTTTTAATTCCTAAAATTGAAAAGATAATCTCAGAATTAAATCTACTTGCAAAAAAATACAAAAATCTACCCATGCTAGCTCGCACCCATGGACAGCCTGCTTCTCCTACAACTTTCGGCAAAGAAATGAAAGTTTTCGCCACAAGGATAGAGAAAAGATTGGAAGGATTAGAAAGCATAAAAATTGCAGCTAAGTTAAACGGGGCAACGGGAAATTTTAATGCTCACATGTCAGCATACCCACATGTAAATTGGATAGAATTCAGTAAAAAATATATTGAGAGCTTTAATAAAAAAAGAACACAGAAGCTAGCGCCAAATCTTATTACCACCCAGATTGAATGCCATGATAGTTATGTAGCAATTTTCGATACGCTCAGGAGAATAAACACAATTTTACTTGATTTCAACCAAGATATCTGGAGATATATTTCTGACGAATGGGTAGTCCAGAAACCAAAAGCAGGGGAAGTAGGATCATCTACAATGCCACATAAAATAAATCCGATTTTCTTTGAAAACAGTGAAGGAAATTTTGGGTTAGCTAATTCTCTCTTTGAATTTTTCGCTAGAAAACTTCCGATTTCGCGTCTACAGCGTGACCTATCTGACTCTACAGTAGAAAGAAATTTCGGCGTAGCCTTCGCACACTCACTTATTGCATATGAATATTTACTAAGTGGATTATCTAGAATAGAAGTTAATAAAGAGAAAGTTGTGAAGACTTTATTGGAACACCCTGAGGTCATTACTGAAGCTATTCAGACTATATTGCGCAGAGAAGGAGTAGAAACACCGTATGAAAAATTGAAGGATCTTACTCGTGGGAAAAAAGTTACACTAGAAGACATCCATCAATTCATACGCTCCCTGAATGTCAGCGATAAAATAAAAAAAGAGCTTCTGGGAATTACTCCAGAAAACTACGTAGGCCTTGCACCAAAACTCGCATCCTTGTAATATGGGTATATGGTACCCAGAATTCTTTTCTCAATTTTACTTTTTATTTCTGTCATTTTTTGGCCTTTTTGGCTATCTGTTTTGCTAGCCATAGTGGGAATGGTATATTTCTCACACTATTGGGAGGCTGTGACACTGCTTTTGTTGTCTGATGTACTTTATGGAGTAAAAGAGGCGAAGTTTTCAGGAATGATTTTTGTTTCTTTTTTTATTTCTATAATAGTAATCCTTTTAGTCGAAGCTTTTAAAAGAAGCTCAAATTTAGAATTCTTACGAAAATGATAACCAGAATAATTAAGAAAAATAGCCTAAGAACAAAGAACACGTTCGTCGAACCCGATGAAATTTTTCTAGATTCAAGGAATCTCCAGAATTTTGACAGTCAGCAATTTGAAGGACGCATAGAAAGACCTATTCCAAAAAAGACGATTCTACTTCTTGGAATTTTATTTTTATTTTTTACTGGAATTTTCGGGACTCGACTTATATATCTACAGATAGAAAAAGGTGAGGCATATTTTAATCGAAGTCAAAACAATGTTCTAGAAAAAGCAATAATCTTTACCGATAGGGGAATAATTTATGATCGCAATAAGACAGCAATGGTCTGGAACAAGAAAGAGGAGTTAGACACCGTACCCACTCGGGCATATTTGTCCCCAGGGTTTTCTCATGTAATGGGATATGTAAGTTACCCAACAAAAGATAAGACTGGCAACTTTTGGCAGGGAGAATTTATAGGAAAAGACGGCTTAGAAAAACAATATAATAATACTCTTAAAGGAGAAAACGGAGCAAAAATAATAGAAACAGATGCCCTAGGTAAGGTATACTCAGAAAACATTGTCAACGCTCCAAAACAAGGCACAGACCTAATTACAACCATAGACTCCAGAATACAAAAAGAATTATTTAAATTGATTGGCAATCTTTCTACTGATAAAGCCTTTACGGGAGGATCGGGAATAATAATGGATGCCACAAATGGAGAAATTATTACTTCCACAAGCTTTCCAGAATATAGCTCAGAAATATTATCAATAGGAAAAGATGCTCCAACGATAAAAAATTATTTTAATGACAAGAGGAAAGTTTTCTTAGACAGGGATATTTCTGGACTTTATACTCCTGGGTCAATAGTGAAACCGTTCTTTGCAATCGGGGCTTTAGCGGAAGGAGTTATTGATCCTTATAAGAAAATTTTATCCACGGGCTCCATATCTATTCCAAACCCGTATTTCCCAGACCAGAAAACTGTCTTTAAGGACTGGAGAGTTAACGGCTGGACTAATATGATGGAAGCTATAGCTGTGTCGTCAGACATATATTTTTACGAAGTTGGCGGAGGATTTGAAGGTCAAAAAGGTTTAGGTATTGCCAACATAGAAAAATATGCGAGACTTTTCGGTTTTGGAGAAAAAACAGGAATAGATTTACCTGATGAGAAACAGGGGACTATTCCAAGCCCAGAATGGAAACTAAAAAATTTTAAAGGAGACCCCTGGCGCATTGGAGATACTTATCATACAGCCATAGGGCAATATGGCTTCCAGGTTACTCCAATAGAGATGGTTCGAGCTACTGGCGCCATAGCGAATAGAGGAAAACTTTTAACCCCACACTTAGTGCTAGGTGATAAAGAAAAAGAAAATAAATTTACTACTCTTGATTTAAGTCAAGAATATTACAATTTTATCCATGAAGGGATGCGAGGCACCGTTACATTCGGCACCGCGACATCTCTCAATGTACCTTATGTAAAAATTGCTGCGAAGACAGGTACTGCGCAGCTTGGAGTCAACAAGAACAAGGTAAATTCCTGGGTAATTGGCTTTTTCCCATACGAAAATCCAAGGTACGCTTTTGCCATAATGATGGAAGCTGGACCTAATACGAATAGCGTGGGAGCATCTTCGGTAATGCGCCAACTTATTGATTGGATGTCGATAAATACCCCAGAATATTTTAAATAAACCTATTTGCATTAAAAGCCAACGTGAAATATACTATAGGTATGAAAAAAGCACGAACACTTTTAATTTTGGGTATTTGGGTAGCTATTATACCCTACACGGGTTTCCCATATTCATGGAAAGACATACTGACTACTCTTTCCGGATTAGCCTTAGCTTATTTCAGCTACACAATCTACAAAGAACACAAAATAAAAGAATTGCAGGATAGACCCTTCGACAATTTTAAAGAAAACAATTTTAATGACGCCGTAATTGAAGAAGAGGTAGTTATTGAAGCTACAGAAGAATAGATGCAACATGGAGAATTTTTCTAAAACAAAACAATATTTAATTACTGTCATATTGATAGGATTGTTTTTTATTGCAGGTGTTTATGTGGGTATTCAAAATAGATCAGAGATAGAAAAAGTTGCAGGCATTTCAGGTAAGGAAACTGCGGTAACTACAACGGCTGATTTCGCGCCATTTTGGAAAGCTTGGAATACGCTCAATGAGAAGTCCTTAAGTGCTGATAAGATAACCGACCAAGATAGGGTTTACGGCGCAATTTCAGGGCTTGTGGGCGCTTTAAATGACCCCTACACTGTGTTTTTCAAACCCACAGAAGCTAAATCCTTCGAAGAAGAGATCTCCGGCAATTTTGAAGGAATAGGAATGGAAGTAGGCATAAAAGATAATGTCCTCACGGTCATAGCTCCACTTAAAGATACTCCGGCCTACCGAGCTGGAATTAAGTCTGGTGATAAAATTTTAAAAATCAACAATACCTCTACATCAGATTTAGGAATTGACGGGGCTATAAAGTTAATTCGAGGACCAAAGGGATCGACAGTTACTCTTACGATTTTTCGTGAAGGAGAAAAACAACCGAAAGACGTGGTTATAGTCCGCGACACAGTCAGTATTCCAACTTTAGATACAGAATTACGCAAGGATGGAATTTTTGTAATTAAACTTTATAGTTTTTCGGCAACATCAGCCAACCTTTTCCGAGCTGCGATGAAAGAATTTGTCGAAGCCAAGACCGATAAACTTTTACTTGATTTACGAGGCAACCCGGGAGGATACTTGGATGCGGCTGTAAGCATGGCCAGCTGGTTCCTACCAAACGGGAAAGTGGTTGTCACTGAAGATTATGGTGACAAGAAAGAGCAGGATATTTATAGGAGCAAAGGCTACGATATATTCAATGATAAATTAAAATTTGTTATTTTGATAGATGGTGGCTCGGCATCAGCTTCGGAAATTCTAGCGGGAGCGCTACAGAACAATGGCAAAGCTAAACTCGTAGGGACCCAGAGCTTCGGTAAAGGCTCCGTGCAAGAAGTTGTTAAGCTAACCCCTGATACTCTTTTAAAAATTACTGTAGCCAAATGGTTAACTCCAGATGGAACTTCTATTTCCGAAAAGGGCTTGACCCCAGACTATGAGGTAAAGGTTACGGCCAAAGATGTAGAAGCAAAAATAGATCCACAACTTAGTAAGGCAGTAGAATTATTATTGAAATAAAAATATGCGTGTAATTTTTTTACAAGATGTGCCTAGAGTAGGGAAGAGGCATGACATAAAAGAAGTAAATGACGGTTACGTTATGAATTTTTTAATTCCGAGAAAACTTGCAGAAATTGCCACGCCGAAAGCTGTCGCTGATTTAGAAAAAAGAAAGAAAAATATTGAAATAGAGAGGGAAGTGCAAGAAGATCTTTTAATGAAAAATTTAGAAGAAATCAAAGGCAAAGTCCTCACCATAAAGGCTAAGGCAGATGAAAAAGGACACCTTTTTAAAGGCATCCATACGAAAGAAATCGTAGAAGAAATGAAAAAACAAAATCACGCCGACATTAGCGCTGAATTCATAATACTAGAAAAACCGCTGAAAGAAATAGGGGAGTTTGAAATTCCAATTGAAATCAAACACAAAAAATCTTCGTTTAAACTAATAATTTTGAAGTTTTAAGAATAATTATGGCCTTAGAAACTAATAATTTCAGCAAGCTAAGAAGAGCTGTAAGGATCAACCGGGATACTGCAGAAAAACAAAAAAAGGAAGAGGGTAGTTGGTCAGCTTACGATTCCCCGATAGAGAGATTCGCTTCAACTTTTAAAGAAGTCTTACCGCCGTACCAGAAACTTTATGATTCTAGAGAACCAGGTCTTCAGCAAATAGCGGAAATGTTTAGACAATACATCGAGCAGGTTCTCCAGAATTCTGGGCACAACATCGCCATAGAGCTCGGTGGCCCAGGCTCGGCATTGTTTAGATCTTTCTCTGAAGGATTTTTTAACCGTACTGCTGGAATTTGTCTTAAAGATGTGCGCAAAACAAAAGAGAAGGTCATCGACGAAATGTATCACCATACTATAGTTGCAGGCGATATTTTTGATGTTAAAACTTTTATCCGACTTAAACACACCCTCAACACACAAAAAGTTGATTTGATAATTTCTAGAATCGTAGCGCCTCTTTACGACATGAGAATGGATTCAGCTATCCTAGATCACACAATCCGAAGTTGGTATAAGCTGTTAAATGAAAACGGTCTTATCTTTGTGCAGTTTGAAGGTTTAAATGAGATACCTCCGATTACAGAACCCAAGGTTAAAGCTTGGGCCAAGGCGCTCTCAGAAAAATGCCCAGAAGTTGAGGTGCAAGTGGGTAAATCTTCCTTGCGACTCCACAAAAAACCAGGTGCGCCAGGGGAATTACCCCGCGCAAAAGAATTATTTTCAAGCTCCAGCCAGTAAAGATACCCAAACTAAAAATCCCCTTAGTGGGGATTTTTAGTTTAAATTACGTTTACTGTTTTCTTGACTGCGGATTTCCCATGGAAGGAGGTTTTACGCTTAGAGCCGAATTTTACAACTCCAGGTTTAAGGGCAAATAGGGTATGATCTTTACCTACAGATACGTTTGTACCGGCCATAATGGCTGTCCCGCGCTGACGTACGATTATAGAGCCCGCTTGAGCCATTTGCCCGTCTGCAAGCTTAATACCGAGGTATTTTGGGTTTGAGTCTCTTAAGTTTTTGGCGGTTCCGCCGGCTTTTCTATGTGCCATATTGTCTTTGTCTTATTTAATGTTAAAATTACTAGCAAAAGGAGTATAGCCAATTATATGGAAAAAATCAAGCAATTTATCACAAGCGAGAAAGGGAAGGACATCCTAATTGTGCTTATAGTCATTTTAGTAGGGTTAGGGTCCTTTGAACTCGGTAGATTATCTAAACAAAATGATACTTCAGGCCTCAAAATAGAATATACAGACCAGTATGGTAAGGCTATATCAAATCAGTCAGCAAATATTATTTCTAGTGTTCCGAGTACTGAAAACCAAACTTCCGGAATTGACAAAAGTTTCTTTGCCTCCAGTAGGGGGAGTAAGTATTATTCTTTGGGTTGCTCAGCAGGAAAAACTATCAAACAAGAAAATAGAGTATATTTTGCAACAGCTGAACAGGCAGAACAAGCTGGTTATACCTTATCAACCTCGTGTAATTAAAACAATATGAAAGTTCCAGAAAAAATTCCAGAGAAAGGTTTCTACTATCATTATAAGCATGATCCAACCATTTCTATAAACAACTACGCTTATGAGCTAATAGGGGTGGGGATACATAGTGAAGATGATTGTAGGCCTGAAGATGCGAACATGGCAGTATACATGCCAATTTATGAAAGTAAGGCTTTCAAGGCTGGAAAATTTTATGACCTAAGACCACTCGAAATGTGGATGGGGAATGTAATAAAAGAAAATAAAACTATAAAAAGATTTACAAAAATTACTGATGAAAACATTATCGCAGAATTGAAAAAGATAAAGAGCCAAATGTATTAGGGGAGCCGTGTTTATAATATAGGTACGTGTCGCACAATATATGTTGGGTAACAAGTATTGAAGTGCTAATATAGAAAAGCCCTCCCCTCAATTATTGCTGAATTTGGAGGTTATTAGCCGCTCGATCTACATCTGTAGGCAATCCATCACGAATGCGCTCCATGTTAGAAACAAATGGTCTCCAAAAAATTGGCAACCAGATATCATTCCAAAGATAATCTGCGGGTTCCGCCAAATAGGTCGTCCAAAGGCTCTTGGTGCCTCCCCCGACATAATCGATGTTTTCTTGGGCTGTAGGGCTGTCTACCACCGATTTTATGCTAATGTTGAAGTAACTTAATACAAGAATAATAATAACTCCTAAAAACAGGATTCCTAGTATACTTAGCCCTGCATTTTTATTATAATTTTTCATTTTTTAAATTAAATTATTAATTTATCGTAAAACACTTCCAAATAAAGATTGAAACCAGTTAATGATGTCAGAGATAGTAATATTAAAATATTTCATTATAAGTAATGCAATAACAATAAAGAGAATTAATTGAAGGAACCCCCCTTGCTGATTATTTTTTAATTTATGTTTCATGCCTATATTTTACCACTAAATATTTAAAAGTGGCAAATGATTTTGCTTATAGTGGAGGAAGATACTTCATAGGATCAATGTAGGCTTCTATCGCTGAAATTGGCTGAATTAGTGTCTTGCCTTTATAGGATTTACTAGGAAATGAATCTACCTTAACTCCACTTGAGACATATAAAGAAACATGCAGATGTGGTCCTGTAGAAGATCCTGTATTCCCGCTATATCCAACCACTTGTCCTCTTTTGACCCTTTGTCCAGAAGAAACAGAAATAAGAGAAAGGTGCCCGAAGGTACTAGAAAGCCCATTGTTGTATTCAATGAAGATCCATTTACCATAGGAGGCTCCTGGGCAGCATAAATCCGTATCTCCAGCCCCTTTTACTACCCCATCGGCCATAGCTTTCACTGGAGTACCTATAGAAGCCCTAAAGTCAGTCCCTCTGTGAAAGCCCCCCCATCTAGGAGCATAAGGCGAAGTCACCAGTATCTTATCGAGTGGCCAACTTAAAACCCGCCCCTTGGGAAGCTGGGACGGATCTAGGATAAATTTAAGTTGATCTTCATAATCACTAAGCTCCTTTTCGAATGCTTCTTTCTTTGCAATTCTGTCTTTCAATAAAGTTTGATAGTTGGCTTCATTGTTTTTTGTTTGTTGAAGTAATTTATTTTTCTCGTTTGTATTCTGGATAACTATTTTATGTTGAGCGGAAAGTTGAGATTTTAATTTAGTAAGTTCATTTTTAGCATCAATAGTAACCTGCCTAGTATCTTCTAGTTCACCTTTCATCTGTTTTAAGGTCACAATATTTGACCTAAGCCTGTCTCTTATAGTAGCAATGTTGTCTATATCGTTCCAGACAAGGCTAAAGTCATCTTGGGACAAGATACTCTGCACTAGGCTCTCTTGTTCATATTCATTGGTATTCCTTATTTCAAGTTTAATTGAGTCTAAGTTGGTATTAATAGAATTCTCTTTGGTTCCTATATCCGAACTTAGATTTTTTATTTTTAAATTTGTTTTATCAATTTTATTTTGAGTAACTGCAATGTCTGCCGTCAATTTCTTCTTGGTTAAATCAAGTTGTTTAATAGAGCTTGCCAGAGAGCTTTTCTGTTTTCCTAGAGTTTCAAGTTGATTTTGGTAGGAAGAAATTTCTTTTTCTAGCGCCGCTATGTCATTATCTTTCTGATTAATCATATTTCTTATTTCTTCAGCAGTCTGCGCATAAGAAAAACCCACCGGAGCTATAGCCAAAATCAATAAAAGTATTATATTAAATAGCGTTTTGTAGTCTTGATAAAGTTTCATTTTTTCCTAAAATCTCGGCAATAATAAACGGATCTGGAGATTTATCTTTTCCTGAGAGGGCATAGCGCACCGGATGAAGCACCTCTCCCCTACTCTCTAATTTATCGGCTATTGACATCAGAGAGTTTTTAATATTTTCATACGTAAAATTCTTTTCTTCCAAAGAAGAAAGTGTTTGAATTGCGGAATTTAAATTCTCAGTTATTTTTTCGGGTGAAGTATTCTTAAAAATAAGTTTGTTTTTCTCAAATTCAGGCGCTTTAAAAAATAGATCTAACTCCCCTCTTGCTACCATATCTTTTACATCTCCCCATTTGGAAATCCTCTCTAAGATTACTGGAACAAGTTTCGGATTTTGCATGCTCTCTGGCAATATAGCTAAAATGTTTTTCTCAATTTCTTCTTTAGGAAGTAATTTAATATGTTCCTTATTCATCCAGTTTAATTTCTCGTCGTCCCATCTCGCACCAGAGCGTTGGATTTTAGTTAAATCAAAAACTTTTATCAATTCTTCTGGCGTATAAATTTCTTTTTCTCCGCCGGGATTAAAACCGAGAAAAGCAAGGTAGTTTATCATTGCTTCCGGTAGGTAGCCTTCTTTTTCATAATCCAGTAGATCCTTCGCTCCATCACGCTTAGAAAGCTTTTTCTTGCCATCAGGGCCCATTATTGGCGGAGTCGTAGCAAAAAGTGGCGGTGTAGCACCTAGCGCTTCGTATAATGCCAGAAACTTCGGCGTAGAAGAAATAAATTCTTGTCCACGCATTACGTGTGTCACTCCCATCTCTATGTCGTCCACCACGTGGGCAAAGTTATAAGTCGGATACCCGTCACTCTTTATTAAAATAAAATCATCTAGAGCTTCTGGTCCTGCGGATAAATCTCCCCAGACAATGTCTTTCCATTCTGTACGTTTTAATTCAGAAACTTTAAAACGAAGAGGCTTTGTGCCATCCCACATTGGCGGATTCTCGGGTCTGTGCTCGCGATATAAAAATGGCTTTTTATCTTCTTCAGATTTTTTTCTAAAATTTTCTATTTCTTCTTCTGTATAAGGATCAGCATAGGCGAAATTTTTTTCGATAAGTTGCTCACCGTATTTTTTATATAAATCTAATCTTTCAGATTGAATATATGAAGCATGTGGCCCGCCAATATCAGGACCTTGATCCCAATTAAGCCCAAGCCATTTTAATGACTCTTGAATATGGCCAATAGACCCCTCCACTTCTCTTTCTTTATCAGTATCTTCAATACGTAAAATAAACTGTCCGTTTTCTTTCTTGGCTAAAAGCCAAGCATAAAGAGCCGTTCGTACTCCACCCACATGCATAAAACCCGTAGGCGAAGGCGCAAATCTTGTTACTACTTTATCTGACATATGTCCATTTTAGCATTTTTATATGAAAATGAGAAAAGCCTACCAAAGAAAGCATAGTCTTCCCTCGATAGGCTCATTTTTCGATCACCTCCTGTTTTTCGACGAGATCTGTCGTGTGTCGGAATGACTGTGGCCCGAGTACGGCAACCGCCATGCTGTCGCCGAACATTGAGCTCATGGTGGCCGGGCTGTTGGCCTCGTCCTCAGTGGTCGTCGACACCACTAGGATTTTTGGCCTTACGGTCCGGATCGTCCCATAGACATCTTCCTGGTCTTTGAGTTCCAGGATGAAGTCCACGCAACCGTAATAAGACAACAACTCCACCCGCTCTTCCAGTGGGTAAATCGGTCGTCCTTCACCCTTCCTCTGGCGAACCAGCTCGTCGGAATGCACTCCGACCACGAGCAGGTCGCCCAGCATCCTTGCCGTGTATAAGTAGCGTGGATGCCCTACGTGTGGCACGTCAAACACCCCAGTGGTCATCACAACCGTTTTGTCTTTATGTGAGAGTTTGCTGAACTCCCCCAGAGACACGAACTTCTGAAACATCGTCTCCTCCTAAATGTACAGTTTGATTAAATATATTATATCACAATTATTGAAAAAAGCAAGAGTTACTTCTCGTGGCTGAGAGCAATATCTACTATTTCACGGGCGATTTTTTCCGCCGCACCAGGTTTATTGAAAGCTATAGCGCTCTGCTTCATTTGTTCATAACCTTGCTTATCAGTTAAAATTCTCTCAATTTCAGAATTTAGAATATTGGCAGTCATATTTGCTTCTTCTATGACACTACATGCTCCGGCTCTAGCGTAATTAAAAGCATTTTTCTTAGAATGATCAGCATTGGAATTCGTAAAAGGAATTAAAATTGAGGGTACGTTCCAAGCCGCAATTTCAAACAGCGTAGATCCGGCGCGTGAAATTATTATAGTTGCTGCCCCAGCCGCCATTTTCATCTGTAGAACGTTTAAAAAAGGAAAAGGTAAGTATCTAGATTTATGTTTATTGCCAGAGAGAACCACCTCGGCTTGTCCTGAAGTCGTAGGGAAATTTTTCACTCCAGTTTGATGAATAACCTGATAATTTTCTACTAGTTTTGGCAAGGCGTCTAGGATGGCATTATTTATTAGTTCTGCCCCTTGTGAACCTCCAGTAATAAAAATCACTGGCAAGTTTGATTCAAGTTTGAAATATTCTAGAGCTTCTTCTCTAGGAGCTCTGTTTTCTATTTCAGTTCTTATTGGTTGCCCTGTCCAAGCTGTGCGATCTTTGGGGAAATATTCTACGGCCTCAGGAAACGAGACGGCAATTTTTTTAGCAAATTTTCCTGCCCATCTATTTACCCGTCCTGGAGCAGAATCAGATTCATGGATAATAACAGGAATACGTAAAAATCTCGCCGCGCAGATTGTCGGAAATGACGCATATCCGCCCTTACCGAAAACCACATCTGGATAAATAGAAAACAATTTATAAATTGCATTGATAGTGCCGAAAAATATTTTAAAAACATCGGAAAAGTTTTTAAAGGAAAAGTACGTCCGCATCTTGCCGGTAATTATTCCTTCGTATAGCAGCCCGTTTTCCATTAAAACTTCTTTGTCGTAAGGACTATCAGAAATATAGTATAATTTTGCACCGACTATGTGCTCCCGATCAATGATTTGATTTACTTTTTGGACGACAGCAATTATTGGATAGAAATGTCCTCCGGTGCCTCCTCCTGTAAAAACTATTTTCATAAATTTTTTTGAAATTTTGATACGTTAAATACAATACCTATTGCGACCAGATATACCATAAGCGAAGTCCCCCCCTGACTCATAAAAACTAGGGGCACCCCCGTCAACGGGAACACTCCAGTAACCGAAGCAATGTGCATAAACGACTGTACAGTAATGAGTATAACAATTCCGTAGACTAAAAGTCCACTGAACAAATCTGGCGACCTGTTCGCAATACGAAACCCTCGCAATAAAAATAAAAGATATAAAAATATAGTCACCAGCCCGCCGACAAAACCAAGTTCTTCTCCCATAACAGCAAAAATAAAATCTCCTTGCGGTTCAGGAAGGTAGCCGAATTTCTGAACGCTTTGACCAAATCCCCTTCCTAATACCCCGCCCGAGCCGAGAGCAATAAACGATTGCTGAATTTGATAAGAAGATCCTCGAGCATCTGCACTTGGATTAATATAAGTTTTAACCCTATCTTGTAAGTATGGTTTATAATACACAAGCCCAGCCAATAAAAATACTACCCCAAAGCCAACACCGAAAATATATTTAATCGGAACCCCAGAAAGGAAAAGCATGGAAATCCCAGTAATTGTAATCAAAATAAAGCTTTTTGTATCTGGTTGCTTTAATAAAACAAAGGCAATAACCGCTAACATAATACCGAAGGGTAAGATTCCAAATCTGAAATCCCCTACCCTGGTTTTCACCCAAGATAACCATGCTGCAAAATAAATCACAAAACCAAATTTTAAAAATTCAACAGGTTGAAAAGTAAAACCTCCTATCTGTATCCACCTCTGGGCTCCTCCATGACTCCACCCAAAAGAAGGTATAAAAACCGCAGCAGTTAGAAGTATGGATGCCAAAAAAATTAGAAAAGAAAAATTACGCCAAACTTTATAATGTATTTTTGAAGCAATGTACATACCTACCAATCCCAGCCCAAGCCCTAGGATCAGCTGACTAAAAAGTATGGAATAAAAAATATTTGCATTTTTCGCCAGAACCCCTAAAGACGCCGAAATAAACATTGCCACGCCAAAGGCGAGTAAAATAAATATAATTATTAAGAAAAATTTATCTACTTTTTTTTCTTTCATTTATCTCACTAAATTATCTATCGACTAATAATTGCTAAAATAATTCCTACGACCGCAAACATGACTGAGAAAATCCAAAAACGCATAGTAATTTTATAAGAAGACCACCCGATAGCTTCTAGGTGGTGGTGAAGTGGTGCCAGCTTAAACAATCTTTTCCCCCCTCGGAATTTTTTAGAAACAAGTTGAAGAATCACAGAAGCCGAGGTTATAACAAGTGGTAATGCAACTATTGGCAAAATTAAAATCGAATCAGTCAGAAATGCGAGCGTAGCTAGGGTAATAGTCAGCCCCATTATCCCTGTCTCTCCCATATAAAATCTCGCCGGCGGAATATTAAACCACAAAAATGCCAAAATCGCCCCCATTATAACTCCCGAAAATGCTGCCAGGTCTATCTGATTATTGGCGAGAGCTATCACTGCATAAGCGCCAAAGATTGAAGATAGAACTCCACCGGAAAGACCGTCAATGCCATCGATAACTCCACCGGAAAATGTCGCCAAGGCCACCAACATAAAAAATGGAATAATTAAAATACCAATAAAAATTTCTCCCCCGAATGGAATGTGAAAAGAATCCATCCCCAGCTTATAGAAAAACCAAAAGCCAATAAAAAATGACATAACTGATACCAATATAATTTTCCAAATTCGCCACGACTTATCATCTCGAGCAAATTTTCCTTTTCCATATATTTGTATCAAATCGTCCCAGAGCCCAATGAGTGACCCAAGCAGTAAAGTAAAAAATGGTATCAAGGTTTGATTACGACTTAAGAAATTCATCTTCGCGGAGCTGGTCGAAGGAAAAAAAATAAACAATAAATAAAAAACGAGTGTAGTGCATAGAACAGAAAACCAAATAATTATTCCTCCTACTCGTGGGGTTTTAAGCTCATCTTGCTCGTTGTGTATTTTATGAAAATCCTGTGCCTTAGCATCTAGGTTCCTAGAATACTTCTTCCACATTTTGTATTTGTAGAAGAAATGCGTGGCAATGGGAGTAAGTAAAAAGCCAAGAAAGAAAGCAAAAGCTGTCGGTATTGAAATTTTAACCAAATTCAAAAGCATGGATATATCATATCATTTTAACCTTTTTTAAGAAATACCTAATAAACTTCCGCTTGATAACATTTTTCACAGTACACTATCTCCGGTCTATCGGGTGCGTAACTCGTCTCAAATTCTATCCCGCACTTCTTTTCGTGATGTGGATGTTTCTTATCACACATACATTGCCTATGCCAGAGTTTAAAAGGATTATTTCTTTTAATTCTAGCCTCATGACGACAATAAAAACACTTTCTCGGAATAGGAATCTTCATTTTTCTGTAGAATATTAATTCATTAGGAACTATTTTGTAGTTTCTGTGGCATTCTATACAAGCTAGCACTTCCTTCAGTATTGAAGCGTTTACTTCATCTATACTTTCGGGAATTTTGTCTGATTCTAGTGTTTCCTTCCCTGTTGTTCGCTGAATATTGTCTTGCCAATTATATTTGTTCTCAAGGACTTTCTGTTTATCAAGGGGAAATTGTTCCATTGCGCAGGATTCATTATATCCAAAATACGAAAGCTCTACAGGAAAATACTCCCCAAATTTATACTCATTTCCTCTTTTGTCGACATAAGGCATGTCATTCATATGTCTAATTATTTTAGGCACTAACTCCTCATATTCTTTCTTGGTATATTGTTTATTAAAAATACAATAATTCGCATTGCGCAACCCGACGCACCCGAAACAATGTTTACAGTTATGACAATGCTGACAATATTTTATATCTTGACTTTTAACCGAAAAAAGTCCAAACAAATTAAACTGCGAGTGATCTCCAACAACACATTCATAACATTCCGATACTCCACCTGTGGTTGTAATATCGTAGCAATCTTTATTTGAATTATTACCATCTCCCGAATATTCATTATATCTACAATTTTCCGCATTTTTTGTCACAAAACAATTTTTTGAATTCTTTGAATCAGATACTAGCTCTCCAGTACAATTTAAGTTCCGAATAGAATTACTATATTTTCTAGGAAATTTTAAAATAAATTCATCATATTCTTTTTGAGCCCGCTCTACCCCGCTCCAAGTATCTAATCTATATTCTTTTAAAATCTTTTCGTATTCTTCTTCTGAATATTGCTCATTCTTGTAACAATATTTTTTACCAACTAATTCTGAACACAAAAAACAATCACTGCAATTTTTACACCAATATAAAAATTGTGAATTCAAACAAGAACTAGAATAAATTGAATTTTTAACTTGGTAACCATGCGAACAAATAATACATTCATATAACTGCTCACTTTTTGATCTTATGTTCATACAGTCAACCATATCTCTACCAGCAAGAATAAAAAAACTATACATTATATTCTCTGTATTCCACCCAGAAAAACACATATAGCAATTCTTAGAGAACCACCAGTCGTGGGTATATTCGCAATTTAAACTTGCAATATCATTATCATTTACAATAGACATGTGTGGAACTTTTCCTATAAGTTCTCGGAATTGAGTAAAAAATGGTTTTGAAAAATCATAATCTACGCCAAAACTTTTTGAATCCCATTTGTCGCTCCACCAACACTTATTACAATAAACAGTTAGGCCTGAATCAGGATGGTAAAGTGAAATCACGCCTTTGCCGCAGGACTTACATTGTCGATTATAGAGCGACATGTTGTTCCGCCAAGCCCAGCGTCTCTGTCTCCTACAATCCGGACAGAAGGTCGGTGGAGGAACTTTGATTTTTTCATAAAATCCAAAATCATCCGGCTCTACCGTAAAATCACTCTTGCAGTTTTGACAAACTTTAATTTCCGCCTTCATTTAGTAAATTGTACCAAAATATGCTATTCTTTGCGAGTGAAAAAAGATATTATAAAATACATTTTTCCTTTGGTTTTGTTGGTAGTTATTGGCGGAATGATGATAAATTCCTCAATTTCAGCGTTAAAAAAACAAAAAGAGGAGGAAATTGTTAAACAAAAAATATTGATTGAGCAACAGCTTAAAAAAGACGCAGAAACGAGGCTTTATTTGTTGGGTAAATTTAATCCGAGCGATAGAGAAGATTTCGTACACGTCCCTAAAGAATACAACATGAGCGGGTACACGACATATTTAAGAAAGGAAGCCCTAGAAGCTTTTATTCAAATGGCCGAAACAGCTAAAAAAGAAAATGTGGATCTACAGATAGTTTCTGCTGTGAGAAATTTCAATTCCCAGAAAAAGATTTGGGATGATAAATGGACAGGTGTTACTTTAGTTGACGGAAAGAAATTAAATGAATCCATTCCTGACGGCTTAGAAAGATTTAAGAAAATATTAGAATATAGCTCAGTGCCTAGCACCTCCAGGCACCATTGGGGCACAGATATAGATATAAACATGACAGTCCCCTACTACTTCCAGACAGAAGCAGGAAGAAAAGTTTATGAGTGGCTAGTCGTCAATGCTGCCAGCTTTGGATTCTGTCAGCCGTATACTGCAAAAGGCCAAGCTCGCCCCACTGGCTACAATGAAGAAAAGTGGCACTGGTCTTACTTACCTCTTGCAAAAGAGTTTACTGAAAAATATAAAGCTCTAGTGACTAATAATGACATAGCTGGTTTTGCCGGTGATGAGAACGTAAAAAGAATGAATCTCGTAAACGATTACGTACTTGGTATTAACCCCGAGTGCCTGTAATTCCCTCATTTACGCCATGGCTGATATGGGGGAATTAGTAGACTTCTTTGTTATAACAACTTTCGCAATAAATTATTTCTGGTCTATCGGGTGCGTAGGAAGTTTCGAATTCTACTTCGCATTTTCCTTCGTGGTTAGGGTGCTTTTTATCACACATGCATTGCCTGTGCCAAAGTTTGAGCGGATTCCTTAATTTTATTCTCTGGTAGCGTCTGCAGTTGGGGCAAAGTCTGGGTAAGGGCAAATTCATTCGTCGGTAAAATTTCAAGTCCTCGGATAAAATTTTAAAAGCAGTCATACAGTCATCTTCACATCTTCCCTTGTGTGCACAGCCAATTACGTCGTCTAAAAGTGAGTCAGCAATTTCATTGATATTATCAGGAAGTTCTTCTGAATCTTTTGTTATGTGATAATTTCGTTCCTTGTTTTCTTTCCAATTGTAACCTTTTGCAATTGCTTGCGCTTGATCTAGGGGAAAATATTCTTGCGCAGTCGTTTCATTGTATCCAAAAGGTGAAAAATCTACTGGGAAGAATTCACCATATTTATAAATTCTGCCTTTCTTATCAATGTAAGGCATCTCATTCATATGTTTAATAATTTTTGAAACCAATTCTTTGTATTCTTCTTTAGTATATTGTTTATTTAAAATACAATATTGTTTTTTCTTAACCCCAACACATCCAAAAATATCTGAAACTCCTGGACAAGTAATGCCGTAATTCACATTCCTTGAATTAGTCCATGTGCCCCAACCACATTTTATATTATATATGCCGTCTCCTGACTGCAAAGATTCGTTGACTAGTTCTATGTTATCTCCGTAATGGGTAAAATCATAAGTTGTTTTTACTGGTCCGTTCGAAACAAATGAACAAAATTTTGAATCTTCTAAATTTGCTGCACCAAAACAGGACTTTGCGTTTTTAGAATGCTCAAGATAGTCACCCGTTACGTTTAAATTTTGAACACCAAAATAATATCTCTTGGGGAATTTTTTCCAGAACTCGTGTACCTTATCTTTCAATTCATTCACCTTTTTATAAGAATCAATTCCAAACGATTTCAATTTTTCTTCATATTCCTCTTTGGTATATTGTTCATTGAAAATACAATAACTCTGCTTGTGTAAGTTCACGCAACCAAAACAATTGTTGCAACCCCTTAGCCCAAAAGAAAAGTGTACGTCAACGCAATCCTCACACTGCTGTGAAAAAGTAGTATGGTAGCAATTAATGCAGGTTATAATTTCATAACACAGCTCACATTTACGAACCATTGTAACGTCTTGAGAATCTTTGGAATGAAAAACTCCACTACCATAAGAAACGTTTTCGTCAAAGGTTCCATCGTGGACCAAATAACAATTTCTCATATCGTTGGCCATGTTGCAATATTGGGAATTAACCATATTTTTACTAAACGCAAAAAGGTTGGGAGCAGGAACTTTATGGAAAAGATCAAAAAACTGATTCAGAAAAGGTCTTGAGAAATCCACATCCATTGCGTACTGATTTCCTTCCCATCCATCGCCCCACCAGCATTGATTGCAATAAACCAAAGATTTCGCCTCTACGCTGTATATAGAAATCATCTTCTTTTTACATAAATCACATTCTCGACTATACAAACTTTTTTCATTCCTCCAAGCGAGCCTCCTTTGCAGTCTACACTCCGGGCAAAAGGTCGGTGGAGGAACTATTATTTTTTCATAAAATCCAAAATCGTCCGGCTCTATGGTGAAGTCGTTTTTGCAATTTTGGCAGGTTTTAGTTTGCGCTTGCATTTGCTTCCTCTTTTTTTGTTTCTTCTTCTAGGGTCTTAGTGGCGATTTCAATACCGTTGATCACTTCTGAATAATCTGGCAGTTCTTCCACAGATGTAACTCCCATAAATGAAATAAGATCAAAGCTTGGTTTATAGATATATCGCCTGTTGTCCTTCGGATCTAGGGTCTTTTCTACTAGCCCGCGCACAGAAAGTGCACGTAGAGTGAAGCTAGAATTTACTCCGCGAATATAATCAATCTCTGCTCGACTAGCTCCATTTTTATATAAAACAATTGAAAGTGTTTCTAGCGATGCTTTAGAAAGTTCCTTATTCAATTCTTCTTTCTGTAAATGTTCTATGAGTTTAGAAAATTCGGGTGCGGTGCCAAGTGTTATCTCTTCACCTTGTTCTAAAAGCACCACTCCCCTATTTTCTAAATTATTTTTTAAATTAAAAATAGCATCTTTAATTTCGTTCTTGGAAACTTGCAAAATATCTTCTAATTTTTTAAAAGATACCGGTTCACCCTTAAAGAAAAGTATTGCTTCTATTTTGTTTTCTAGACTATTGTTCATCTGTATTTTCAATAATTACTTCAGTCTTCTCTATAAAAATATCCTCAAAAATCTCATTTTGTGTAGCATCCATTATCCCCTGTCTTACAAGTTCAAGCATAGCAAGAAATCCAACAATTACAACTATTTTTTCTTCTTTTGAATGAACCCCACCATTGTGGCCATGTAAATCCTTGAAATTCATTTTCAGTGATTTTGTAATTCTTTTGGTTAAATTATCTATCATTTCTTCTATACTTATCACCTTGCGCACTTCCACTTCTGGCAAGAAAACTTTTTTCGGCATAGCTCCTAGGGCGTTCCTAGCGAAAGTCATCATGGATTCTGGTGTTATACTGTCGTCAGGAAGAAAAACCAAGAAATCATTTTTTCTTTCTAGTGGAGCAAAGATTATTTTCTTTCCGAAATTACTTTTTATATTTCCCCCCAATCTTGTAAATAGTTCATACAGACGAAGCCTTTCTTCCAGGCTCTTGATATCTCCTTCTTCTTCGGAGGTAAGGTCAAGATTCGGCAAGAGTGATTTTGATTTGATTAAAAGTAAAGTCGAAGCCACGAGCACAAAGCTAGAAATTTCTGCGGGGCTTAACCCGCCCATCTTATTCATATGCTCTAGGTATTCCTCGGTAACTTCCGCTAAAGATACATCATTTATATGAAGCTTGCGCTTTTCTATTAAGTCCAAAAGTAAGCCAAAAGGGCCCTCAAAACCAGCGGTTTTTATTTGATAAGTTTGCTCATTCACCCTTATATGCTAACATTTCTTTATGCAAAAGAAAAATGTCCGTCTTTCTAAAAATATCATACCGACCGAGTATAAGATTGAGCTCAAACCTGATCTAGAGAACTTTACTTTCTCTGGCCGAGAAACTATACATCTTAGTATTTTGCAAAAAACTATAACAGTAATGTTGCATAGTAAAGAAATAGACATCGAAACTGTAGATATAGAAATTGGAAAAGAAAAACTATTTGGAAAAATTAAATATGACAAAAAGTCCGAAACAGCAACATTTACGTTCCCAAAAATTATTCCTAAGGGCAAGACAAAACTTACTCTCGTGTTCCAGGGTATTTTGAACGACAAAATGCGTGGTTTTTACAGAAGTAAATACAACGTTGATAAAAAAGAATTTCATATGGCAACCACCCAGTTCGAAGCCACAGACGCTAGGCGAGCTTTTCCTTGTTTTGACGAGCCAACACATAAAGCTATCTTCCACGTTTCTCTTATTGTGCCGAAGGGCAAAACCGCAATCTCAAACACCCTACCGGTCTCTACGCTTGAACACGAATCAGGATATAATGTCATTAAATTTTCCCCTACGCCCAAGATGTCCACTTACCTTCTAGCCTTCATTGTAGGAGATTTTGAACATATAAAGTCAAAGACAAGAAATGGCACCCTTGTGAGAGTATTTACTGTGCCAGGGAAAAAACATCAAGCAAGGTTCGCACTTGATTGCGCTGTGAAAACTTTAGAATTTTATGAAAAGTATTTTGATATTAAATATCCTTTACCAGCTCTTGATATGATCGCGATTCCAGACTTCTCTTCTGGGGCAATGGAGAACTGGGGAGCAGTCACCTATCGCGAGAGCGCCCTTTTAGTAGACGAAGCCCACTCTTCGGCATCAAATAAGCAATGGGTGGCTCTTGTCGTTGCCCACGAGCTAGCCCATCAATGGTTCGGCAACTTAGTAACCATGGAATGGTGGACGCATTTATGGCTGAATGAAGGCTTCGCTTCATACATTGAATACCTTGCCGTTGATAAACTTTTCCCTAAGTGGGACATCTGGACGCAGTTCATCACAAACGACCTTGGTGTTGCCCTTAGACTTGATGCACTTAAAACTACGCACCCCATAGAAGTAGAAGTCCACCACCCAGACGAAATTGGAGAAATTTTTGATGAGGTATCGTATTCCAAGGGTGCCTCGATAATTCGTATGCTCGCAAATTATTTAGGAGAGCAAGATTTCCGAGACGGCCTGCGATTCTATTTAAAAAAGCACAGTTATAAAAACACGGCGACTCTGCATCTATGGCAAGCATTTGAAAAAGTCTCAGGCAAACCAGTAGCTAAGATGATGCACGATTGGACATCCAAACCCGGCTACCCTGTCGTCAAAGCAAGTCTAAAAAATAATGAACTTCTATTGTCGCAAGAAAGATTTTTTGCAAGTCCAATATCTGCTAAAAAAGCCAAAAATAAAACGGTTTGGGATATTCCCATACAGAACATGAAAACAAACTTTTTTAGGGGTTTGGCGAGCGACGGCGAGCCGACTTCAGGAATTTTTAAGCTTAAAAAATTCCGTACCGATAAAAAGTTTGGTTTTCATATTTACATAAAACTGAATTTCGGCGAAACAGGATTTTATAGAACCGCTTACTCTAAGGAATTATTGGAAAAGTTACGCGCCCCAGTTAAAAATAAAGAATTAAACGCAAGCGACAGGCTGGGAATCATTCGTGACTTATTTGCCCTGGCAGAAGCTGGAACAATACCCACCACCGATGCCTTAGAATTTTTATCAGCATACAAAAACGAAAACAATTACACAGTCTGGGTAGAAATAGCCACAGGTCTAGCACGACTAGAGCAGTTGTTGGTGAAAACTGGAGCAGAAGATAATTTAAATAAATTAATTCTAGGCCTCTTCTCCCCTCTTGCTTTAAAACTTAGCTGGCAAAAGAAACCAAAAGAAGCCCATATGGATGTATTGCTCCGCTCGCTTGCAATTTCTCGTGCTGGACACGCCGGTGATAAGAAAATAATTGCCGAAGCTCGTAAGAAATTTAATACAAAAAATATTTCTCCAGACATTCGTGGAGCAGTATACGGCATAGTTGCGACTCACAGTGGAACAAAAGAATTCAATCAATTTATAAATTTATATAAAAAAGAAACTCTGCACGAAGAGAAAAATAGAATTGGTGGAATTTTGGGTGATTTTAAAAGTCCTACATTATTAAAAAGAACTTGTGAATTCGCAATGTCTAAACATGTCCGCCCGCAAGACACAATGGGCATCCTCTCTTCTATCGGAGCCAATCCCCTGGGCCGAGACATTTGGTGGAATTTTATTCAAAAGAATTGGAAAACCCTCGTATCTCGCTACGGTGAAGGTGGACTTAATCTAGCAAGGGTTGTAAAGGCCATAAGCGGTAGCGCCGAGCAGAAGCATCTAAATAGCTTCCGTAAGTTCTTCAGCATTCACGAAGCCCCTGGGGCCTCCAGGGCCATCACCCAGGTCCTTGAACGCCTCGAAGGTAATATCGTTTGGCTCAAACGCGATCGAAAAATTATCGAAAAGTTCTTAAATACCCCTAATTGACCAATCTAATTTTTTAGTCTTACCATTTCAATTCTAGGAATTTCTTTTCCGCTCGGGAGTTGGGTCCCATCATAAATAACTTTTTTCGCAGTTTCTTTGAACCCGAATTTTTTGTAGAATTCGATTGCCGGATAATTGTATTTTACTACCACTAATTTTATATCGAGTTCAGGTCCTAGCCACTCAAAAGCTTTTTGTATTAGCTTTTGGCCTATTCCCTTTCGCTGAAATTCAGGAACGATGTATATCGCATCTATTTCCCCGCAATCGTCATGTCTCAAAACTTTACAAAAAGCCATGATATCTTTTTTGTCATTTTTTACGACAAAGACGTGAACTGAATCAGTTTTTTCCATAATTTCTTTTCTCCGAATCTCCAGGCTTTCAGCATTAAACCAGTCAATCGTGGCAATATCTTCAACTTTGATTCCATAATCTTCGTTGGGGTAAATCTTTAGCCAGCTATCTCGGATGATACTGCGTATTCCAACCACATCTTCCGGCTTAGCGTCTTCTATTTTAAACAAATCTTCAGCCATCCAGGCATTATAGCAAATAGATTATAAGAAAAAAGTTATCCACACCTTTTTTATCTACTTTACTTGACTAAAGTACTTTAGTTTGCTAAAGTAGACGGATGAGTACGGGAATGAATAAAAATACGAAGGTAAAAACAGTCCGGCTGGTGACCGAGATCGGCTCGGATGCGGATTGGAATACCAAGGAAACCAGGCAGCTGGTGGCTGGTATTTTAGAGCTGAAAACGACCGATGAAGCTAAGCGGTTTCTCCGCGACCTCCTGACCCCCGCGGAAATTACCGAATTCAGCAAGCGCCTCGAAGCCGCACGGCTTCTCTCTCGCGACGTCCAATACGAAGCTATCAGCGAATCGACGGGGCTTTCTTCCACCACCATCGCCCGCATCGCCAAATGGCTTTACGGCTCCCTCGGTGGCTACCGCTTGATTCTTTCTCGTTTACATCGCAGCAACTCTTCTCCACAACGGAAAGGGTTGCGTTTGAGCTCGTAATTATTTTTATTTCGAACCTAACCCCCTCCATTGTGGAGGGGGTTTTGCGTTAGTAGGAAAAACCTATCGTTCTTTAAAATCAAATAGAAAGGAGGTGAAAAGGGATGCTTAGTATCGAAAAATATTCGGTCAAGCGCGGCAAGATCGTACGAAATTGGAAAGAACTCAAGGATGCGACTGGAACAATCGATGAGACGCTCGCATCAGTGAACATTCCATGTGCGGTCTACAAGCGCGAAGAGAATCTCATCGACGACCTATTCCGGAAACCTATCCGTCCCAAGCGTCCTCGGGGTACTAGCAAGCTCACTGTTGAATGGATTCGTCAAGGGCTCGAGAGGGCATTTAATCCCAAGACTTCGTATCTTTACAGAGATGAGGTTTGTTTCGAGGGAAGCCAGATTAAAATCAGGATCTCTGAGATTAAATCTCTTGGTTTGGAAAGATCACTCTCGAAGGTGATCGACGAGATCAACAAGCTGTACTCTCTGAAATACAAAACGGACATGCAGAAGTACAGAGCAGACCTCAGAGATCGCGAGAAGTCGATTTCCGCATTCAAAAACGGAAACCGTCACCCTCTCTTACAACTTCGCCGTCGTGGGTTCATTGTACTCCGGCTTAAATCGGACTCGCACTACTGCGGAAGTTCTGGTGGCATTCACTGATTCATCGCGCCTGGCCCGCGCAAAAGAGGACGTAGCAAGTTTGGAACACAACTACTACGCCCTTTTTTTATTTGCTCGCGTCTACTTTCGCAGCTAGGATAAAGTCGTTCTCGGAGAGACCGCCGATGGCGTGCGTGGAGAGCACGAGTTTCACTTTATTGTAATTGATATGAATGTCTGGATGGTGACCTTCTGCCTCCGCAATTTCGGCTACGTGATTCACGAAATTTATCGCACCGATAAAATCCTTGAATTTATACTGCTTAGAAATCTCGGTAGCGTCTTCGGAAAGTTCCCAGCCATTTATTTGTGCCATGTAAGGGGGTATTTCTTCGCGTGTCAGCGGGAACACTCCCCCTTCGCATGGTACGCATTTTTTATTTAATAAATCATTAGACATTTAGATTTTCACGTAAGCGAGCTATTTGGTAAATACTAAACACGAGCACAAAAGACGCTACCCATTGTGACAGAGACAATACTGTGTTGTTTACTGTAAAATCAAGCAGAATAGCTACGAATGGGAACGTCAGCTCTAGAATTGTAGAAACATGCACAGAAGTTTTTGCAAGCCCTCGATAATAAATGAGGAGCGCCACCATGCCCGTGGACACAGCGACGAGCGCCAGCCAAGCAAATTGTGATACGCTCGGGATAGCAAATATACGCACTTGCTCAAATCCACCAAAGGATCTACCGAATATATATACAAATGGAAACGCGATGATAAGAGTAAATAAAAACCTATAAAAAGTACTGACTTTAAAATCTAGCTTACCTAAAAGCATTTTAGAAAATGTGGTAGACGTTCCCCAAGCAAAGGCAGCCCCGAGAGCAAATAAAGCTGCGATCACTGTCCCCTCACCTGTTTGTAAATTTACAATACCGTTCGGAAAAGTTACAAAATATGCAGAAGCGAGTGCTAAGAGGGCCCATTTAATGTATCTTCTATCTAGCTTTTCTTTCAAGAAAATACGAGCCGAAGTAATAGCAAAAATCGGCTGTAATTTTTGTAAAAGAAATACTACAGAAATTGAAATAAAGTGCACCTTGCCGAGCGCTGTCGTAAACCACAGTGTTCCGAAGAGTCCGCTTAAAATTGATATCAATATTATTAGCCACCACTCTCGTTTTGAAAGTTTAGTTTCTAAAACATATTTAAGGACAAAAGGAGATAAAATAATTAAACCAATTAAATGCTCGAAAAATATTATTGTAATCGGTGGGAGTGTGTATAGATGCTGGCGAATAAGCCCATCAAAGGCCCAGAGCAGCGCTGCAATAATAATAAAAATAGGTCCAGTGTATGATGTCATAGAATATTATCTTAACACTTTTCTAAGTCTTTCTCTATCTGTTTGATAAGCTCTTTTTCAGTTTTGAATTTTTTAAATTTGCGTAAAAAGCGAGCAACTTCGAAAACTGCTTGCTTGCCATAGGCGTTCCCCTTATAGCCTATCAAGTGTGCTTCAATCTTCAGTAACCCTTTTTTATCCAAAGGGCCTATGATTATCCCTGCATTATAAACTTTACTCGACAAAGTTACCTTGCCACTATAAACACCAAAAACTGGTTTCTTTTTTAGTGATGAGAAATCTTTCTCATCTATGTTTATCGTCGGATAGCCGATTTTCTTGCCGTTACCATCTCCTTTTATAACTATGCCGGAGAATATGTATTGCATAAAAAAATAATTAATATCCGTCGCTGTTAAGTTTATCGTCTATCCTGTTCATGTCTCGGGGAAACATTGAGGCTTCACGGACATTTTTTAGACCCAAAAGCTGCATGGTGATACGTTCAGCGCCAAAAGCAAATCCACCTTCAGGTGGTACTCCATATTTGAAAGCTTCCAAAAACATTTTTACTTTACTTGGATCCATTTTCCAGATTTCCACATGCTTCATAAGTTGATTGTAATCATTAATTCTTCTTCCACCTGAAAGCCATTCTACGCCTCTACAGATTAAATCCATACCTTCATTGTATTCAGGCTCCTCTGGATTTGGATAAACATAAAAAGGCTTTTTCCTGGTCGGATATCCATATATAAATACAAAATCAGAGCCGGTTTCTTCTTTTATTATTTCGCAAATTTCACGTTCATCTTGAGGATTGGTATCTTTTTCTCCGCGTACATCTCGTCCAGATTTTTCAAAAATTTTCTGCTGAACTTCTCGCAGAGACATGGTGGGAGTTTTTTCTATCATTTTTGGAAGCTCAGCATTTAAAATTTTCAAATGTTCAGAATTTTTTTGTTCAACTTGTTTTAGTATGTATCTTACTGTTTCTTCTGCCATATCACGAACATCTGCCCAAGAATCAATAAAACCCATTTCGGCATCAAGGGAAACAATTTCAGTCAAATGTCTAGTCGTAGAAGAAGGCTCGGCTCGGAAAACTTTGTTGACTGAAAAAACTCGCTCAAAAGCAGACATTACAATTTGCTTATAAAGCTGGGGTGATTGAGTTAAATATGCTTTCTTGTCAAAATAATCAACTTTAAAAACTTCACTCCCACCTTCGGCGACAGCCGGGGCGATACTCGGCGCTTGAAATTCAAAAAACATATTTTTTTTCATAAATTCACGGAAGGAGTCGATTACGGTCTCTTGCACTTTAAAAACCGCTTGCACTTTCGGTTGACGGAGAACCAACGCTCGATTATCAAGCTCGGTGGTCAAATCTAAATTGTATCCATCAAGCGACATGTCAAAAGGCAAAGGCGCCGCTTCAGACAATACTTCAATATCTAAAACTTCGATTTCTATATCGCCATTCAAAACTCCCGCCTTAACATTTTTGTCTGGACGTTTGTTTACTATTCCAGTCATTTTAAGAACCCATTCTAGTCTAACCTCTTTTGCTTGCTCTATCGCCTCCATATGATTCGGCAAAACCACGCATTGTACCTTGCCTGTCATATCCCGCATATCAAAAAATACCATCTTGCCTTGATCACGACGTACATCCACCCAGCCGGCAATAAGAACTTCTTGCCCCACGTTTTCTTTCAAATCTTTAATATAAATACGATTTTTCATCCCATTAAAAAATTAAAATAATAAACTTCCTTTTTTATACAAGTCCGTTGATTTTCTAACGGGACAGGTATAAAATATATTTTAACACAAAAATTTTATTTTCCATTATGCCAAAGTTCGGTGACTGACTTGCCATTATGTAAATTATCAATGATCTTTGCGATTAGTTTCGCAGTAGAGATTATTTCAAGATTTTTTATTTTCCCTTTTTCCCCTTCTATGCAAGAATCTGTAAACCAAATACCGGCAAACGGAGCCTTATTTAAATCCTGTACAGCTGTCCCAGACAGAACAGCGTGCGTCGCTGTAAAATATACATCCTTGGCTCCATTTTCTTTTAGCGCATAAAGTGATTTTATAGCCGTACCGCACGTATCGGCCATGTCGTCAGGAATAATGCAGTTAAAACCTTTTGCATCTCCTATCACTTCCATGACTTCATTGTGGTTTGCTTTTTTCGGATCACGCACCTTATTTATGATAATTATATTTTCTGGGATACCGAGCTCGCGAGCAAGCTTTCTGCACGAAGGAGCAGCGCCTAAGTCTGGGGCGACTATTTTAAATTTTTTTAGATCAAACTTTTTTGAACGAATATGTTTTACCAGAAGGTCGTCTACATTCACATCGACAATAGGTATCGTAGAAGGATGGGCATTATAGCTCGCTGGATTGTGTAGTCGGAGTGTTACGAGACGGTGTGCCCCAGCCATCTGAAGACGCATAGGAACTTTTTGCACTAGTACAGGCTCTCGGTGATTAGACCCTCTGTCTTGCCTTGAATATGGCAGACATGGGATAACGACTGTAATACGACTTGGCTCTCCTTGCTTTAGCGCCAAAACCATAGATTCGCATTCGTCTAAATCATAGGAAAGAATTTCTCTGTTACCAAAGCGAGGTTGTAGAATTAAATAAACGTCACGATCTCGAACTGAATCATTGTGATGAACCAAAAATGAACCGTCTTTAAATTCTTTATAAGTAGAGGGGGAAAGAGGTTTTTTCAACAACTTCGCAACCTTAACGACTAGACTATGCTTGACTCCACTCGGACTGCCATAAAGCATTAGTGGGTAAGGGTTTAAATTAATATGACTTGCGTTCGGCATTGTGATGGCATTTTAGCATAAAAATAATGAAAAAGAAAAAGGGGTCTTACGTCTCGATGATTTGATTTGAGACTGCCCCTTTCTTTGTAATTACCTGCCAATTCCGCCGGCAAGCTTTGCGTTAAAGAACTTTGGCCAGCAATTTGATTGCGGCCAGGTTTTGTGGAAAGTTCACTTCCGGTGTCCAGGAAATCACGTTCATGCGAACGCTGTTTCCCTGAACCGAAATGCTCTCCGCGACCACGTGCGTCTGCGTGAGACGTGGTGAAATCAGCGAGTCGAGCTCCTGCGTACACAGTGGCACACGGGACGCCATGAGCGCTTTCCGAATGCGATCCGCCGACGGAATTGCACCCCCACACTGAAAGTGCAGATTGCCGTGGTAGACGTACTGCGTGCGGCCCTGCTTCGGCTTCTCTCGCAAGTACCACACGTCAACGACCGCCGGAATCTCTGCGAGCGTGGTGATGTCGGCCGCAGACTTGTCGCCCAGGCCGAGCATTTTGTCTTTGTTGTTGATCTTGGCATGGAGCGTGTAGACGGAACGAATGTCGAGAAGCGGATGAAGCGCTTCAAACACACTCATTGTCGCCAGCGCCGAGCACTGCGGGATGCGGAGGTACGGCGCTCCCGCAAGAAATGTCGAGCCCGCGCGGAACAACTGACACAGCGCTCGGTCTTCGCCGTTTTGAAACACGGCCGGTCTGCCGAGCGCTTGGTACAGACCAAGATTCTCCTTGCCTTGCCCTTTGGAAGTGCAATCGACGAAGACCTGCACCTGTGAAAGGACCCGCTGCGAGATTGCGTGGATGCTGGGGCTCACGAGAACGCCCGCGGGGCCCCAGATTTTCCCAGGAATCGGGTCTACCACCGCGATGGTTTCGACACCGACTCTCGCTTTCCGGAGCCACCTAACGAATCGGGAACCGAAATCCCCGAATCCCACCACTGCGATTTTGATCGGATTCATTTGTCTCTCCGAAAAATTTGTTGGGGGCCACTTCATAGGCGGGCCCCATCGCCCTCGCAAGAACGGCTCTTGCGAATCAGAAACCACACAACCACTCCCACCCCCGCCGCCACCACTGTACGGCCGGTAGGCATTGTCCTCGATCCACTTCTCCAGCGCCTCCTTACAAGCTTTTGCATCTTCGAGCGAAAGCCTGACGGACTTTGCTAAAAGCTCATTCAAAAGCTCTTGGGCTGGCTGCAACCTAGCTTGTCGAGCTGCCTCTGTGGCCTCTGCGTCACTTCGACGCAACTCATCTACCTTGTTACAGATGAGATTTTTCAGAGCTTTCCCGAATGGTTCAAACCAGCTGACTGAAGGTTTCTCTCCACCATCCGGTCCGTAAGTCCGGCGTTTCGCCCACAGATCGAGAACGCCCAGTTCATGCAACTTCTGCTGGGCTGAGACTGACAGCTCGCCCCATTTATGACTTCGGGTGTAACTGTCTATCTCTTCCAGTACTAGGCGTGGAACAGAAGAAAGAAGTTTGTCCGCCCGCTGAATAGGGAGAGCGAGTTTCCTTTGAATTTCCTCTTCCCCCCTCTCTTTTCGTTCTTTTTCAAGCTCTGCGACCTTCTTCTGGATTGCACTTCTTAGAAGTGCCGCCAGGTTATAGCCATCCTCGCCGTTGCCTAGAGACTTTTTGATTGTCTCCATGACAATTTTAACTTCTGTAGGATTCATTTTCTTCACCTCCTTTCTTTGGATTTGACCCCAACGTAAAAAGAACAACTATTCACTTGTCAAAGATCAATGTCCCCGCTAAACGGGAACACCAGCTCTACGAGAGCTGGTGTTTGTTTTTAAAATATTTTGTTAGGATATTTTTAAACGCAAAAATCAGCTCTCGGGGTAAATCCTGACGCTGAAGAAAAAATTATTATATTTTAAAATTTTATTTTTCATATATTTTTTAAGAAAAAGGGGTGGGGGCTTGTCGGTTAAGACTTCGCCCCCTCCTTCCTTGTGATCTGGTCGAATAATTACTTCGACCAGTTGGACGTCCCTGTGTCGGGGAAATCCGAGCTGATTCGTTCCCGTCGCGACGCTGTCGGCGCCACGGCAACGCTGTTCTGCTTCGGGCAGTTATGCCCGAAAAACGGATCGAACTTCGCGCCGCATTCGCGGCACTCAACTTGGGTGGAGATATCAAACATGGCTATTTCTCCCAAAGAACAACTCATTAAGGACTTTATGATAGGTAGCCCCTTTACCCTTTCGCTCCTGCCACACGCAGAAACGAAAACACCCACCCCTTAGAGGGCAGGTGTTTGAGTTGTAAGTTTTTGTTTAAGTTCTTTTTTACAGCGCAAATATCTGACCTCTAAGGTTAGGGCTAAAGTTAAAAAAGAAAAAGTTGTTACGCTGTGAAATTTTCATTACATGTGTATTATAACATACCAAAAACCAAATGCAATAGACCTGTGGAAAACTTGATTAATGCCCCAATACTATCATACTACTACTCTGAAATAAAAATGGCCCCGATTTTTACGTCGGGACCAGCGATGCGGTGGAGCCACTTCCGCTACCATCAGGCTCCTACTGCCACCAGTCATCCCAAAGAGACATCTGGATCACCTCCCTTCTATTTCTAAAATAACTACCAGTAAGTTTTGTCTACCCACAGTGCATCGACCTGTTCGGTCGCTTGTTTGAGTAGAGTGGATGCGGTACGAAATTTGAACTCACCCAGAGCTTCACTGGCTTTGGAAATGAGTTCTTGTGCATCTTTCATCTGTTCTGTGTATACATTTTCCGATCTTTTGTCATCCATGGCACTGGTCCTTTCAGTTATTATTAGAGGTGGCATAAAGAACAAATGGCGCTTGTGCGCCATTTGGTAAATTTCTTGTTTGAAAATTAGGAGAAAAGAAATCAACGGAACAGCGCAAAAGCTATAAGCTCTCCACCCCACCATGATTTAGTTAATTTATTTGTTTTATTATTGTCTTTCATAATTGTCGTCACATGTGTACCTAATCTATCTTTTTAGTCTGTACCCATGTACTAGTACATAGTAGCAGGACAAAAAAATAATGCAAATTGCATCTGGGGATAACTTTTAAATCTCTGTACCGTGTTTACTTACTTAGTTTTTTAAGAATTAGATTAAACCCCCCTTTTTTATTACGAAGTTCTCTAGATCCTCTCATGACTTTCCCTAAACCCAAACCCAACTCCCCTGCTACAGCTCTATGGGTATCTCCTTTATACAATCTTTTTACTAACTGCCACCTGAGGGCCAGGTCATCGAACTCTGCGGGTGTCAAAATATCTATTAAAAATTCTGCCATTAGCTTTTTATCGCCCTTAATACTTGAAAAAACTTCCAGAAGTTCTTTTTTGTATTCTAGTATTTTAGGATTTTTCTTTTCCATAGAAACCTTAGTAAACCTTTACCCCGATTTTCTCTCGAATTTCGTCCATTTTCGCTTCTGCTACCTTTTTAGCCTTTTCTCCTCCTGCTTTAAGTATGGCAAGCGCTTTGGGGATATCTTTTTCAAATTCTTTTCTATTTTCACGAAGCGGAGCAATAAATTTCTCTAAATCTTCTATGAGTAACTCTTTTAAAAATTTATACTCTCGAGGGTGTTCTTCATAAATTTTACTCAACTCATTATTTGAATAAAAAGGAAGAAGCATATGTATAGCAAAAACGTTTTTTGGAAAACTTCCATCAGAGTCCGTGACAATACTCATCACGCACTTTTTAATTTCTTCATACTCGGCAAAAAGTGGGATGGTGTTGTTGTAACTCTTGCTCATCTTGCGTCCATCTGTGCCCGGCACCACGGCAACATCTTTCATAATCATAGCTTCCGGCAGTTTAAATGTCTCTCCGAATGTGCGATTAAATTTCTCTGCTGTATCTCGAGCTATCTCAATGTGTTGTTTTTGATCAGCGCCGACTGGAATAATGTCTGGACTATATAATAAAATGTCAGCAGCCATAAGCATCGGATAATTAAATGTCCCGACATCAATTTCTTTATTCTTGGCTTCGGCATCTTTAAACGCGTGCGCTCGCATCAGATATGGCATTGTCGTAATGGTATCGAAAATCCAACAAAGCTCTGTATGTTCAGATACATCACTCTGCTTAAAAAATGTAACCTTCTCTGGATTAAGCCCAAGAGCTAAATAATCTAGCACAACATTAGTAATGTTTTCTTTCATCTCCTTTGCGCTACGTACCGACTTCATTGCATGATAGTCCACTATGAGCACATAAACTTCATAATCTTCCTGCTCGGCTAGGAGTTGCTTCATCATTCCGAAATAGTTCCCAATATGGGGCCTACCAGAAGGCTGAATCCCTGACAAAATTACTTTTTTTGACATACAAATATATTATCATAATTCTCCACATTTTAATAACAGTTTTACGCACTTGAACACTTTGACAATAGTTCTCTTGTGCTAGAATGGCTCTATGGTAATCACAAAAAAGGGCACTACAAAAAACGCTAATCTCCGCATCCCTCCACAGAGCATCCCATCTGAACAAGCAGTTCTGGGGTCAATTATGCTCCGCAAAGACGCAATGCATGAAGTGGAAGACATGGTAACTCCAGAATCTTTCTATGTGGAAAAACACAAGATTATTTTCAGAGCTATGCTAGACCTCTCGGTAAAGAACGAACCGATAGATATGCTCTCCCTTTCTACTAAACTTAGTGAACAAAAGTTATTAAGCGCCATCGGTGGCAACCAATATCTGGCTGAGATTGTAAACGTCGTTCCCTCTTCTACAAATGTTAAACATTACGCTGATATTGTCCAGAAGAAATATGTCCTCCGAAGTTTGATTGAAGCCGCAGACTATGTGTCTGAGCTCGCCTTCGAAGAAGGCGATGACCATATGGATGATATTCTAGATATGGCCGAGAAGAAAATTTTTCATGTTGTTTCCAGTCCAAAAAATCAAAAATATGTAAATCTCAAGGACGCTTTGCCGGAGGCTTATGAGCGCATGGAAAAACTTCACGAGAATAAAGGAATGCTCCGCGGACTACCGACAGGATTCAAAGAATTAGATACTATGCTCTCAGGTCTACAGAAATCTGACTTAATAATACTTGCGGCAAGACCATCAATGGGTAAGACTACCCTAGCCCTTGATATTGCCCGAATGGCCTCTACGACTCACGAGAAATCTGTTTTAATTTTTTCTTTGGAAATGTCTTCTCAGCAACTAGTAGACAGAATGCTTTCAGCTGAGTCTCGCGTGAACGCCTGGAATCTGCGCACTGGACGCCTTTCTTCAGACCGAGAATTTTCTCAACTCCGCGACTCATTAGACAAACTCGCTAAGGCGAAAATTTATATTGATGACCAGCCCGGGAACTCTATTGTCAGAATGAAAGCTCTAGCCCGCAGAATTAAAGCAGAAAAAGGAGTAGACCTTATTGTCGTAGACTATCTACAGCTGATGACCACTTCGAAAAATTATGACTCTATGGTTAACCAGGTCACCGAGATTTCTCGCTCATTGAAAAGCCTGGCGAAAGAGCTCGACGTTCCTGTCCTCGCCCTCTCTCAGCTTTCTCGTGCGGTGGAATCTCGCGGAGGGAAACCTCGCCTTTCAGACTTGCGAGACTCCGGGTCCATTGAACAAGATGCTGACGTTGTAATGTTTATTCACCGCGAAGATAAAGGAAAAGATGAATCTGAGAAAACTAATATCGCCGAAATCTTAATTGAAAAACACAGAAATGGACCAACGGGGAAAATTGATTTGTACTTTGACGAAAAGACCACAACATTCCTAAACCTTGAAAAGAGTAGCTTGAGTGAATTCGCTCCTTCAAAAATAGGAGGAGAATTAGATGAATTTTAACAATGGATATTATAGATAAGTTAGCAGAAGTTTTTAAAGAATTTCCGGGAATTGGTGAGAGGCAAGCTAAGCGTTTTGTGTATTTTCTTATGTCTAGAAGCCCTGCTTATAGTGAAAATTTATCGGGGCTTATTTTAGATTTAAAAAAAGAAATTGCGCAGTGTAAAGAATGTTTTAGATTTTTTATTGCCGAGAAAGGTACGGAAAAACTTTGTGATATCTGCGGAAACGTAAATACGGATTCCTCTACCCTACTCATAGTAGAAAAAGATTCGGATTTAGAAAGTATCAAAAAAAGCCGAGTATACCATGGGAAATATTTTATCCTCGGTGGGCTCGTGCCTATAGTAGAAAAAACGACGAAAAGCCAAGTGCGAATTGAAGAATTAAAACAAAAAATCAGCAGAGAAAAAGAACTTACCGAAATAATTTTAGCATTTAGTATAAGCCCTCAAGGCGACCACACGGATACTTATGTGCGTGAAGAATTAGAATCACTAGTGAAGTCCCTAGGGATAAAAATCTCCTCTCTTGGCAAGGGCCTCTCCACCGGCACCGAACTCGAGTACTCCGACAACGACACTCTCAAGAATGCCTTAAAAAACAGACAATAATTTATGAATAAAAAAGATAAAGATAATTTAATCAAAGCGGCGCATGCCGGGGGTCGTGTGTTACGGAAATATTTCGGCAAAACTCTAAACCCTATAGAGAAATCCACTATGTGGGATTTTCAAACCGAGGCGGATTTAGGCTCCGAGAAGGCAATCCTTAAAATTCTCAAGAAAGAATTTCCGAAATACAACATCCACGCCGAAGAAGAAGGTAAAACTGACAATAGGGCGGACTATACTATCGTCATAGACCCGCTTGATGGAACCAATAATTTCGTTTTAGGAATTCCTAATTTTTCTGTATCTATCGCAATCCTAGATAAAAAGGGCGCAGTTGCTGGGGTGGTTTATCACCCAATTTTAAACCAGACATATTATGCAGAGCGGGGTCAGGGAGCCTATCTCAATAGTAAGAAAATCAAAGTAAATAAAATTGTTGATCCGCTGAAAATGACAATTGCATATAACTGCGGTTATACAACCAGCCGAGAGAAAATTATAGCCCGATTTAAAAATCTGATGCTTAGTGACCACAAAAGAATACTCTTTGGTTGGTCCCCGGCATATGATTACTGCCTTCTCGCGTCTGGGAAAATCGAGTCGGTGATGACGGACGGCGGTACAGAAATTTATGATTTCGGCGCAGGTAAACTGATAGCCCTAGAAGCTGGCGCAGTACTTACAGACTTGAATGGTAAAAACGAGAAGAGTTATTTGAACAGCAATTTTTTGTTAAGTAATAATAAAGTTATCCACAATTACGTTCTTAAGGTCTACAAATCTGCAAAGAAATAAAAAGCGGGCGACCGATTGGCCGCCCGCACGCTTTGATACCCTCTCATTCACTCGCGCACGTCGTATGCGAAGGGGATGAGTCCCCATGCGTTGCCGATACGGAGGAGATTCTCCTCGTCCGGGAAGTCCGCGATGTCGGTGCCATGAGCGGCAACCGACTTTCCGCAGACGACAATCCAGACGCATCCGAACATCGTGGCTTGATCGAGAATCCACTCCTTGTTGCGGTCCCAGTGAGTGTCGATCACTGGGCGCCACTGCTCCGGGTTGCGACGATACTCGTCGAATTCAATCTCCTCGGGTCCACGGTAACGAAGAGTTGTTGTACTCATCGTGTTCTCCTTTCTTTCTCCAAAATCTTTTTACCACACAATTATCAGATTGTCTAGACAGTAAAAAACCCGCCACTCGGCGGATTTTTTAGTTTAGAGTTTTATTTTATCGAAGTAATCTTCACCTTGAAAAATGGCTGACGGTGGCCGTTCCTGCGTAAGTAGCGAGACTTTTGTTTATATTTTACTACTAGGATTTTGCGGGCTCGGCCGATTTCTACAATTTCTGCGTCCACCTTTGCGCCTTTGATGTATGGAGTGCCTATAGTTGTATCTTTGCCGTCATCTACGAGAAGCACTTTATCGAAAGATACCTTGTCCCCCTTTTTATACTCTCCTTTAATTTTTTCAATAGAAACAACGCCTCCTTCAGAGACTTTATATTGCTTTCCGCCTGTGGCTATTACTGCAAATTCATCTTTCTTCGCTTTAGTCATATGGGGCTTATATTATAGGATATTTCACAAAAAAGCAAGTCCAGCAAAGCCTTTGCATCCCGTACGAAATTAATCGGTTGTGTTATACCCTATAAATAAGTTATAGTAATGTATATATGTCGAAGCATTTATTAGTTAAATTAAGTACGGAAATCTAAAGATTTCCTATTTCGTACGGGATGCAAACAAAAACTATTGAGAGGTTATTCTTCTTTGGGATATTATTAGCAACCCTTGTTTTTACCTTTATGATTTTCCGACCTTTCTGGATAGTCCTCATCCTTGGCATGTCTTTCGCTATTGTGCTCCATCCTTTATATTTATGGTTCACAAATAAAAAGCTCCCGGAATGGTTCTCGGCACTAGCCACAGTGTTGTTATTTATTTTAGTTCTCTGTGGGCCTCTGCTCGGTATCGGAGCTATAGTTTTCAATCAAAGTCAAAATGTTTATCGCGTAGTTGTCAGTGAAGGGAGCGTCCAACCATTTCTGGAAAGCATAGAAACAAGAGTTAATAATTATTTACCTGATGTAGCAAAATTAGACATCAATCAAAGAACATCGGACTTCATTTCTTATGTCTCAGAAAACATTGCTAGTATATTCAGCTCTACGGTATCAGCTTTCTTTTCGTTCCTCTTAATGCTTTTGATAATTTTTTATTTTCTCAAAGATGGAGCGAAGTGGAAAAAGGCAATAGTCTTGCTAAGCCCCCTCGGAGATAAAGATGACGAGAAAATAATCTCTAGACTTGCCTTCGCCGTCAACGCGGTGATTAAAGGTTACCTATTTGTCGCTCTTATTCAGGGTGTACTTATGTGGGCAGGGCTCTGGATTTTCAATATTCCAAATCCAGCACTATGGGGTGTCGTGGCCGCCGTGTCTTCCCTACTACCGACAATAGGTACCGCTTTGGTGTCTGTCCCCGCTATAATTTTCCTTTTTGCTACAGGCAATACTGCTTATGCAGTTGGACTTTTCATCTGGGCTGTGGCTATTGTCGGATTGGTAGATAATTTCTTAAGCCCACTCATCGTAGGTAAAAAAATAAACCTGCCTTCGTTGATGATTTTGTTTTCTGTGCTCGGTGGAATTTCTCTCCTTGGACCTGTGGGCATCCTCATAGGCCCACTCACCGTCAGCTTGCTCTACACCCTCATTTCAATCTACAGAAATGAATTCTTCAAACAAAATGCAATTTTATAATACCTTAACGCGCACAAAAGAAGATTTCACCCCCAAGAACCCACCCAATGTGACTTTCTATTCTTGTGGACCAACGGTTTACAACTATCCACACATTGGAAATTACCGCGCCTATGTCTTTGCTGATACGTTAAAACGAGTTTTGTTGTATCACGGATACAACGTCAAACACATAATGAACCTTACGGATATTGATGACAAGACTATCCGTGAATCACAGAAGGAGGGCAAAACTTTGAAAGAATTTACAGAATTTTATTCTGAAGAATTTTTTAAAGATGTTAAAACTCTAAATATTTTACCACCAGAAAAATTTACCAAAGCTACCGAATACGTAGACGAAATGGTGAAAATTATTCAGAAACTTTTAGAGAATGGCATAGCATATAAAAGTGAAGACGGCTCTGTGTATTATAATATTAAAAAATTCCCAAATTACGGCAAACTCTCGCACCTAGTACTAGACGAACAGAAAGAAAATGCCGCAGGTAGAATAAAAACTGACGAATATGAAAAGGAAAATGCACAGGACTTCGCTCTATGGAAATCTTGGGATGAAAAAGATGGAGACGTGTTCTGGGAGACCGAGCTCGGGAAAGGACGCCCTGGCTGGCACATTGAGTGCTCTGCAATGTCAATGAAAAATTTAGGTGAAGAAATAGATTTACACACAGGCGGAGTAGACAACATCTTCCCCCATCATGAAAACGAAATTGCCCAGTCAGAGGGCGCAACTGGTAAACCTTTTGTGAAATATTGGATGCACAACGAATGGGTCCTAGTAGATCAGAAGAAAATGGCAAAATCTTTTGATAATTTTTACACTTTGCGTGACCTGATAAATAGAGGAATAAACCCTCTCGCCTATAGATTCTGGCTATTAATGGCTAATTATCGCACCCGGGTAAACTTCGTCTGGGAAGCCTTAGAAGGCGCAGAAACAGCCCTAAAACGGCTCCAGGGGCTCTATTTGGCTCTAGGAAACGAACACGGTAAAGTAAGCCTAGATTACCAGAGTAAGTTTAAAAGCTTTGTAGAAGACGACCTGGATACTCCCCGCGCCGTAGCCCTACTGTGGGATGTTATAAAAGACGAAACTCTATCTCCTGTCGACAAAAAAGCAACAATTCTGGACTTTGATAAAGTGTTTGGTCTTGGCTTTGAAAATTTGAAAGAAGAAATAGTACCGGAAGAAGTGCTGAAGCTTGTAGAGGAACGCAAGCAAGCCCGCGAAAATAAAGATTTCACCAAATCCGATGAATTAAGAAAAGAAATAAATTCTCTCGGCTATGAAGTCAAAGATACTTCTGAAGGACAAAAAGTTTCTAAAATTTAGATAGCGGGTTCTTGTTGAGTAATACAGTGAAATGCTCCGCCACCATAGATAAGCTCACGGCAATCTATGCCAACTACATTCCTGTCTGGGAAACAATCTTTGATTATCTGAACAGCTTTGGCGTCGTTAATATCATCAAAAAGTGGCATTAAAATTACTTTGTTTCCTATGTAAAAATTCGTATAAGACACTGGGGCTTTCTGCCCGTTATGCTTCTTCTCTCCATCTTCATAATACATATGAGGCATCGGAAGTTTTATAACTTCAAATTTCTTTCCATCCTGATCTACTGCATTTTCTAAAATTTTAAAATTTTCTTGCAATCTCTCATAGTTGTCGTCGGTGTTGTCTTCCTCATACCCACAAACAATTTTTGATGGGCTCACGAAACGAGCCACCTCATCAATGTGTCCATCAGTATGATCGTTCACTAGCCCTTTATTTAACCAAATTATATTTTTTGCTCCAATTGTTTTTTTGAAAACAGCCTCAGTGTCTTCTTTCGAACTACCGAGGTTTCGATTTACTATTAAGCATTCTTCTGTCGTAAGAACACTCCCTTGCCCGTTGACCTCTATCGCTCCTCCTTCCATGGCAATAACTGCATCATACATTTTTAACCCCAGTTTTTCTTTTAAATTTAAAAAAACTTCGTTATCTTTAGTTAATTCTGGAAATTTTTCCCCGTAATTATTGTAGTGCCACTTAACCCACGCTTTTTCGGAATTGTTTTTTATAAACGTAGGTCCATAGTCTCGTATCCATACATCTACATATTCAACTTGATAAAAAACAATTTTCGATAAATCCACACCACCTTCCTGCAGTAATGTTGAAACTCTATTTTGTGTTTCTTGATTCAAAACAATCAGTTTAATAATCTCATCGGTGTGTAGTGCGGAGATCATCTTTAGGTATATCTTTTCAATGTTTTTTATCCTGTCCTCAAAATAATCGTCATCATTCGGCCAGGCAAGCCAAGTCGCAGAATGTTTCTCCCATTCTGCAGGCATAACAAAATTATTTTCTATAACTAATTTTTCGTCCATTTATTTTTTCGCACTAATTGTCTTATATGTATCGGCACGACGATTACGCATAAAACCCCATTCATTAGAGATTTTTTTATTATTTTCTAAGTCAATCCTACAAAGCATGGCCTCATCTTTATTGCTGGAAGATTTTTTAATTATCTTGCCGAAAGAATCACACACAAAAGATTGCCCCCAGAACTTCAACTTATCTTCGATGCCTACCCGATTCACCGCCACAACGTATAGGCTATTAGCAATAGCATGCCCGCGCATAATAGTCTCCCAGGCATTATGCCAATCCCCCTCTTTTTGTTTAACTCCCCCTATGGTTCCTATGGCTGTGGGATAAAATACTAAGTCAGCTCCAGCAAGTTTAACAGCTCGTGCTGCTTCCGGAAACCACTGGTCGTAACAGATAAGAACCGCAAAGGTACCATATTTAGTTTTGTATATTTTGTATCCTCCATCCCCCTCTTCAAAATAATTCTTTTCATAAAAAAGAGGATCTTGAGGAATATGAACTTTTCTATACGTCGGCATCAATTTACCATCCACATTGATAACCACTGCAGAATTATGAAAATGCCCATTTTTATCTTTTTCAAAAATAGGTACGATGATAACAACCTTGTATTTCTTGGCAATCGCGGAGAAGACTTTTGTAGATTCTCCAGGGATGGTTTCAGAAAAATCATTTTTCTTAGCATTTTTATATTGAGGAAAATACCTAGTTTTATATAACTCTTGTAAGCAAATAATTTGAGCTCCCTTTTTTGCCGCATGTTCTACCAATTTTGCAGTTTTAAGTAAGTTGGTTTTTTGGTCAGCGGACGTTGAATTCTGAATGGCAGCAACCGTTATAAATTTATTTTTCATAATTAAAATGTAACATATTTATAATCTTTTTGCGATAAATACAAATCATTATCGCTAAATTAGCAATTATAAAATATATGTAAAGAGAGTAGATAGAGAAAATCCAATTTTGAATTATTAGTAATCCAATAATGTTATTAATGACTCCCGGTAAATATGTCATTCCTGTCTCTGTTTCAGGAAAATGCCAAGATTTCACAAGCGTAGGTATTACGGCAAGTCCATCTGCCAATATTGCAAAAATTACTGAGAGGGTGGTATTTTTTGTTAAAATCCATAAAAATAAAGCTAGCATTGAAAAAATTCCACAAGCTACATCGAAAAAGGTTATTTCCCAGTAAGCGTTTCTTTTTATTAAAGCTCCAATCAATACAAGAAATGGAACAAATCCTGCCATAAATACTGGCAACGAAGCCACAAACCCAGCTCCTGCTTTCACCTGCAAAAAAGCTCCGATAAACGGCGCAAGCATCCACATGAACCAAGACACAAAGTTCGGTCTAGTTTTACCAAAAAATATATCTTTGATATACAAAGAAGCCCCAAGTAAACTTGTAAATATTGCAATATAAGCAAATTGTTCTGAAATCATTTTATATCCCTTCTTTTTTAAGTTCTTCGATTATTTCGCGAGACTTGCGAGAAAGTTTTTTAGGAAGTTTAATGTTAAGTTTAATTAGTAAGTCTCCCCTTTTGTTTTTGCCTATAGGTACGCCTTTACCTCGAACTCGCAAGATTTCATTTATAGATACTCCTTCCGGAATAGTCACTTCAATTTCACCATCTAGGGTTTCTATTGGATATTTTGTTCCGAGAAGTGCATCAGAAAGATTTAAATTCAAATTCATGACTAGGTCATTGCCTTCGCGTTTAAATACTGGATGTGGGGCTACGTTTATTTTTATATACAAATCTCCTGATGTCCCCTTAGATATTGCTTCTCCATAGCCTGTCATTCGCACCATTTCTCCGTCACGAATTCCGGCAGGGATAATTATTGAAATTTCTTCTTCTCGACGTAGAACTCCCTTGCCTTTGCATTTCTCACATAGCTCGTGTGGTACTTTGCCTGCGCCTAAACATACTTCGCATATCTTTGTATTGGCTATGTTCCCGAAGATTGTTCTTTTTTGCTCGTGAATTTTCCCTTGCCCATTGCAGTGCTTGCAAGTTTCCATTTTAGAACCGACCTTAGCTCCAGACCCGTTACAAGTTTGGCATTCGGAAGTTTTAGTAATTAAAATTTTTCTTGTTAGACCAAAGATAGAATCAGAAAATGAAATTTGAATTTCAGTAGAGATGTCTCGTCCACGACGCGCCTGTGCTCTCCCGCCTCCCATTCCTCCACCGAAAAAATCACTGAAAATATCATTAAGGTCGAACTCCATATTCCCATTTTGAAAACCTCCAGCAAAGTTACTAAAGTCAAAGCCTTCAAACCCGGCTCCGCCATGCGAATGCCCTCCTCCCATATTTTCAAACCCAGATCCGAACTGGTCATACTTGGAACGCTTAGAATCATCGGAAAGAACCTGGTAAGCTTCGTTTACCTCTTTGAACTTGGCTTCATTGCCGTCTTTTTTATCGGGGTGATATTTGTGCGCCAGTTTATAAAAGGCCTTCTTGATTTCTTCCTTGGATGCACCCTTATTTACCCCCAATGTTTCGTAATAATCCTTTGACATGATAGAAAACTATATCATAGGCTCAGCTTCTTGGGAAGCTTTGGCTTTAGGTTTTTCTTCTCCACCATCACTCACTTCCTCGGAGGTATTTTTCGTCTTAGTTTTTCCTTCAATAATTGCTTTTTCTTCCGCACTTCTGATGATAGTTGCTTCCTCTTCGGCTATAAGCTTCGCAGCATCCCCTTTAGGTATTGAATATTTTCTGCGAGATGTCTCAATAATTTCTTGTTTATATGAAGGATGAGTCGGCGGTAAAACTCTTAATGTTTCGGCAGAAAATGGATCGTAAGATTCCCCATCAATAGTCATTTTTATATAAAATTCCGCGACAGCGAGGTTGATCATATCTTTGACATCGAAGAGTGGTGCGAATTCAGGCTTCATTTTCACCGCATCTTCACCACCAATACGGAAAGTAATAATACTTCCGCAGTTACCGAGCACTGCTTGGTGAACTTTTGTAATTATCTGCCCCACATACTGATGCGCCATAGTCAGGTTTAGTCCGTATTTACGCGCTTCTGACAAAATATTTTCAAATGTTTGCGTCACGACGTTTTGAAACTCGTCTACGTAAATATAGAAATCCACGCGATCTTTTTCTGGGATAGCTGCCCGCTCCATTCCAGCTTGTTTTATTTTTGTTAAAAAGATAGAACCCAAGAAAGATGAATTTTCTTCTCCAAGGCGCCCTTTTGAAAGATTAATTAAAATTATTTTTCGTTCATTCATCAGCTTACTGATATCAATCTTGTTTTGTTTCTGTCCGAAAATATTTCTAAGGAGCGGGTCTGATAGAAACTGCCCGAGCTTGTTTACTAGCGGAATGATAGCATCAGTATCGAATTTCTCCGACCAGTCGGCGAATTCTATAGCAAAGAATCTTTTCACCATGTCGTCAGTAATGTATTCCACTACCTTCTGTCTGTAATTGCGGTCCGTCAACATTGATATCATTCCGCGCATTGTAGCGTGTGGATAGTCGAGAAGTGCAAGACAGGTAAAGCGAAAGACGTGCTCCAAGCGCGGGGTCCAGTTGGCCCCGAATTGTTTCTGGAAAACCTCAATGAGTCCCTGAGTCAACTGGAATTTAAACATCGGGTCCACGTTTGCAAGCGGGTTAAAAGATGCCGGGAAATCTATATCCGTCGGGTCTATTATGCACACATCATCTATGCGTTCTTTTGGAATATATTCTAAAACGGCTTCTATAACGTCTCCGTGCGGATCTATGAGGCAAAGTCCGTGCCCATAGCTCACATCTTGTCTGATAAAAAGTTCTAGGAGTTTCGTCTTCCCCACTCCAGACTTTCCAATTATATAAAGATGTCTTCTGCGGTCTATTCGTTTAATACCAAAAACAAACTTCTTTTCTTCAAGAGAAGCTACGTAATTCGTACGCCCAATAAAAGAAGCGTCCTCGGGCTTTACCTTGCCGAAAACAGGTAATTCTGGAGGCGGAGGTCCGTATTTTATTATTTGAACTCGATTTGGTTTCGGCATTGATTGATTGGTTTACTACCCTATTTTACCACAAAATTTAGTAAACTTCCTGCTGGTAACACTTCTCACAATACACAATCTCCGGCCTATCTGGGGCATAACTTGTTTCAAACTCCACATCGCATTTCCCAGTGTGATTAGGATGTTTCTTATCACACATGCATTTTCTGTGCCAAAGCTTCAGAGGATTACGTTGTTTTAATCGATGATAATGACGACAATTCGGGCACAGGCGCGGTAAAGCAAGATTCATTTTTTTATAAAATTGAAGCTCTGTTGGAACAATTTTAAATGCTTCTGTGCATTGTTCGTTACATTTCGCAGCATGAAGACAACTTATTGCTCTCCCTATTATACTTTCATCTACCATATCTATATTTTGCGGTATATCTTTATTTTCTATTTCAATTTTATAATCCCTGGTTGAATTTTCCTTCCACTTAAACCCCAAATTCTCTACTTCTGTTTTATTCAGTGGTAAAAATTCAGTCGCGATAGTTTCATTATAGTAAAACGGAGATAATTCTACGGGAAAAAATTCTCCGTATTTATATACTCTCTTCTTTTTGTCTACATAGGGCATACTATTCATATGTTCTATTACTTTTAGTAAAAGTTCATTGTACTCTTCCTTTGTGTATTGTTTGTTTAATATACAATATTGTTTTTGACGCAAACCAATACAACCAAAACAATCTTGTGAACCGTGACAATTGTAAGAATAATAGACATCATGCCCACCGTATACTACACCGACGAAACATAATTTCGCTCCTTGCACCCCAGTATCAAAAACTTCGTATAAAAGTTCAGCTTCTGCTCCTGCTCCATATCCATCGTAAGTATCTCTTAGCCCTTTTGCAGTATTCTGAACAAAACGTGCGTTTTTTACTTCTCCATAAATATCAAAACAGTCTTTGCAGTTGTATGAATTTGTAATATTATCTCCCGTACTCATTGGGGCATTGGTGATGTTAGCGTATTTTCGAATAGTTTTTTTCTTTAGTTCTTCAAAATCTTTTTGTATTTTTTTCAGTTGTGTTATATCTTTAAGATTAAATTCTTTCATTTTTTCTAAATAAGCTTCTCTGCTATATGGCTGATTAAAAATATAATAGCTTTTACTTCTTAAATTAGTGCACCCAAAACAATCCGAACAACCTCGGCATTCGTATAAAAAAGCCGAGTTGTTACATTCTTCTATATTCTCTGAAAAAAGTACCCTGTAGCATTTTTTAGCAGATACAAGTTCATAGCAAAGTTCACATTCAGATATAGCAAAAATATCCATAGAATCTTTAACATTCAGAGAGCGAGCACCATAAGAAACATTTTCTCCTCCCCATGAAGCAAAAATTAAATATCCGTTCTTGAAATCTCCTGTGTGTTGAGAATATGCAGAGTTTATAGTACGAGCATTGAATACGGCTGGCATCGGCGTTCGATGCAATAACTCACTAAACTGAGAAAAAAACGTCTTAGTGAAATCGTATTCCACCCCATAAGACATTGGGTCCCATTTATCACTCCACCATATATCTCTGTCATAAACAATGATTTTCGATTCTGGTGAAAAACCAGATATTAAATCTTTTTCACTAAAGGCACATTTTGTGTGGTAAAAACTTCTTTCGTTTCTCCAGGCCATCCGCCTTTGCATTCTACATTCTGGGCAAAAAGTCGGCGGAGGGACTTGCATCTTTTCGTAGAAATTAAAATCTTCTGGTTCGATTACGAAATTATTTTTACAATTCTGACATATTCGGTTTTCGTTTTTGTATTCCATTTTTGTCTTTTTTTCTTTTCCCCCATTTACGCCATGGCTGATATGAGGGAATTAATACACTTCCTGTTGATAACACTTCTCACAGTATACGATATCAGGTTTGTCGGGAGAATAACCAGTTTTAAAAACCTCTTTGCAGTGTTCCGAATCATGGACATGTTTTACTGTATTTTTGTAAATCCCGGTATCGTCAGTAACCCCTGCACACATACATTCTCTTCCGTATAAACGAATACTCAGTCGATCGCTGATACGACGTTCGTGCCGACATTCGTTGCACATCCGTGGAATCGGCAGCTGTTCTCGCTTTAAAAAAATATATTCATTAAGCTGTATTCGGAATGGATATTTACACTTCTCGCACTCGATAACTTCTTTTGTAATATCTTCATTTATGTCATTAATGTTTTCAGGTATATCTTTCGTATACATTGTTATCTTGTATTCTCCGTGTGGAACTTCAATCCAGCCGTAATTATTTTTTAACGCCTCTTCCCTACTTAATGGAAAATGCTGAACAGCAAGAGTGTTGTTGTAACCAAAAGGTGACCATTCCATAGGAAAAAATTCACCATATTTATATACTAGACCTCGTGAATCTATATAAGGCATCTCATTCATGTGTTGTTTTATCTTTGATACCAGAGACTCATATTCTTCTTTAGTATATTGTTTATTTAAAATACAATATTGTTTTTTCTTTAGACCCACACAGCCAAAACAATTTGATGAACTGAAAAGATGAACAGAGTACTCACATTGTCTACATGTCGGCCAACAGTTGCGTGAAAATTTATTATTGTATGAATTCTGTCCACACTCCATGGTTTCATAGCAAAGCTCAATGTATTCTCCCCAATTAGTAGAATCGTAATTATCTTTATTGGCTGGCACCTGTAGGTACTGACAATAACGCATGTTCTCACTCTCTCGTACTAAATAACTGTCGTTTACATTTTTTGAATCAGTAACATAAGAACCCGAAGAGTTGTAATTCCTAACTCCCTGCTGATACCTTCTGATTTGTGTCTGCCAGAAAGCTCGCGCTTTTTTGCGAGCTTCTTCAAGTCCTGAAGCAGTATCCAGGTGCATTTTTGCAATTTCTTTTTCGTATTCTTCTTTTGTGTATTGTTTATTAAAAATACAATAAGAAGAACCCCTCAGGTTTACACAACTAAAACAATCACTGCAACCTCCGCAATCCCGAGAAAACCAAAGATTGCGAGAATCCCAAGACATAATAGTAAAGTAACATTGATAGCACTTTCTTGCCCAAAAACATTCATAACAGCGTTCCGATTCGTTTAAATGAGAGTTATCTACGCAATCTTTACAAGAATCTACTCCATTGCCATACATACAATCTTCCGAGTCATTGGAATTACAAAGAAGATAAGAATTTTTAAGCCTGGACGCATTAAATGAATACGGGCTATTTATCATGCCTATAACATTGAAATTATACATAGGCACTTTCATTTCTAATTCATGTAGTTGCTCCCAGAAAGATCGCAAGGGATCATAATTTTGTCCATATTCCATAGCGTCCCAGGTATCTCCCAGCCAAGTCTCCCGAGTAATAATCTTCCTATCACTTTCAGCTGGGTATGTAGAGAAAATTTCTTTACCCGAAAAAGCATCTTTGACTTTAAAAAGTCTACGCTCATTTCTAAAAGCCAAACGCCTCTGGGCTCGACAAAGTGGGCAGAAAGTCGGTGGTGGGACCTGCATTTTTTCGTAGAAATTAAAATCTTCGCTATCTATAACAAAATCACCACGACAGTTCTGACATACTACATTTTGTGATTTATACTCCATATCTTTACAATTTCCTGCCCCGTATGAAGCTTAGCTTTCGTTCGGGGTGGCAATTTCTAATTTCACTCTTCATGCTATTCTAGAATTTTTCTTAATACGTCTTCCGGAACTTCGGGTGGCTTTGTCGGTACTGGCGGTGGTGTAGGCGTTGAAGCTGGAGCTGGAGCTGGAGGAACAGAAGGAGGAGTCGAGGTTTTCTGGGTAATTAAATCTTTCAATTTATTCATCTCTTCTGGGGTAGCAGCTCTGTCTTTAGAAGATACGGGCTTTTTAACGATATCTTGCATTTTATTTTTTAAAGAATCTAGTGACACAGGTTCAGGAACTGGGGCTGTATTTTCAGATAAAGTTTTATTTAAGATACCCCGCAAGGCAGAATTGTCTTTTTTCCCAACAGGAGGTTTTGGGGCTTTGCTAACTGGATGTGATTGAGTAAAAACTTTTTTGATTGTTTTTAATACACTAGACTTTTCAGGAGGAAGGCTAGGTTTTGATTCTTTTTTAGTAAAATGTCCTGCTTCATCAAAATGCTTCTCTCCCCGTTCTTGATATCTATTGTCTTCTTCTATTCTTCCCCTGTCTTTTTGTTCAAATTCTATTCCTAAGTCGGCTAAAGGTTTGTAGAATTTAGAATCATCGTACCTCATCTGGTTCTCTGGACCTTTTTCTACCTTCACTTCTCCGGATTTAACTTTAGCAATACATTCCTTGCAATACACCGGACGGCCAGGCTCTGGCTTGAAAGGGACAGTCTTTTCTTTTTTACATAAAGAGCAGACAATTTGAAATTTCTCCATACTGGATGAAGAAGTATCTGTGTCATTTCCGAGCGACATCCCGCTCCAGTTGTTGATTTCACTCTCGACAACTTCTTTCGGTCTACAATATAAAGCGCGAGAAGATTTTATAACTTCTTCTTCAATTTTTTTATCCCCCGACTTTACCATCTGGGGTAAAGTTTTCGCAGAGAAAGGTCTGGAGGTCACTCCGTCTATCATTAGCTTCAAATAAGCCTTATAGTTCGGCAAGTTAACGATATCTCCCGGAGTAAATTCTGGGTCAAATTCTTTTTCTAAAAAATCCGCATCATCGGCTCCACATCGAAAGACAATCATAGTCCCGACGTTGCCGAAGACAGCGTCACGCACGGCTGTACTCTTGTCAGAGACGAGCTGGGCGGTGTATTGGTGCGCGACGGTAAGGTTTAATCTATATTTTCTAGCTTCGGATAAAATTCCCGCAAAAGCGTCGGTAACGAAATTTTGAAATTCGTCCACATAGAGGTAGAAGTCTTTACGGTGTTCTTCTGGGATACGCACACGCTCCATGGCCGCGAGCTGGATTTTCGTAATTATCATTCCACCGAGAAGACTGGAGTTGTCCTCACCAATGCGCCCCTTGGAAACATTCACTAAGAAAATCTTCCCGTCATTCATCATATCGAAAATGTTGATTGTACTTTTTGCCTGACCGACGACATTTCGAATGATAGACGTAGACAGAAATTGGCCGACTTTGTTCTGAATCGGCGCGATAGCTTCATTTCGAAATTTATCTTGCCAAGCTTCGTATTCGTGAACCCAGAAAGCCTTAATGACAGGATCTTTTAAATTGGAAATAATCTTCTGACGGTAGTCCTTGTCCACAAGCATCCTTGGAATTCCAAGCAATGTCGTCCCTGGAGTATCAAGTAAAGCTAAAATAGTATTGTTTAAAATGTATTCCATTCGGGCACTCCAAGCGTTCGCCCAAATTTTCGTAAATATTCCCATAAGCCCGGAAGCCACCAAGTGCTTGTATTGCGGGTCAATGAGTTCTAGGACATTGAAGCCTATGTGGTGGTCGGCGTCAGCTGGGTTAAAATAAACGACGTCTTTAATACGGTGTGGCGGAATAGCAGACAAAACTGCTTCTACATTTTCTCCGTGTGGGTCAACTAAGCAGACCCCTTCTCCATTCTGAATGTTCTGGATAATCATGTTGAACATCAACACAGATTTACCTGTACCAGATTTTCCTAGAATATAAACATGCTGACGTCTGTCTTTACGCTTGATACCAAAAAGCTGATTTCTGTCCCGAAAAGTCGAAAGCCCCAGATATGTAACGTCTTTATTAACGGGTATCTCTGGTAAGTCCATAGCGATATTTTACAACGAAACAGCCTTTTTTACCAGCATTTTCAGCTATTTAAAATTAGCTCAGCAAATGCTTCTAAGCTTTGAACAGAATAATTTGGGTTTGTTTTTAAAATTTGATCAAAATCATAAAAGATTTTATTGTCGGAAGGAAGAAATAGGCAAGAATCTAACCCAGCGGCTTTAGCCGCTGTAATGTCGTGCGGTGAATCCCCTATGATAATAGTCGTCTTCGGATCAAGTTTAGCAACCTCTATAATATAAAGAAATGGGGCAGGATCTGGTTTATGTTTCATAATATCGTCAAATCCAGAAATGGCTTTAAAATATTTGGTGAGCTCCGTCAATTCCAATACTTCTTCAATTAATTTTCTAGGACTAGAAGAAACCAACGTCAAAGTAATATTATTCTTTTGCAGTTTTTCCAAGGTCTCATGCACTCCTTCGTAAAGTTTCATGAAAGGCACATGACTCACCATATATTTACGAACGTTTTCTACATACAGATCAATATCAATATTAGGATACTTCGCCGCTGTCTTGTTATGCTCATAGAAAAAATCCCGTATAATTACTTCGTCCGGTAATTCTATCCCTAAATTTTTTAACCCACTCTTATATGCATCCATCCAGATATGAAGAGTCATCCCCAACGTCCCATCCCAATCAAAAATTACTGCAGAATATTTCATTTTTTAATGATACCAAACATTAGCCAAACTAAAAAGCCCAAACATTAGATAATTAATGTGAATACTTTTACTACAAAGCTAGTATTTCTTTTTCTATATTTTTAAGTGAGACAGTAATTCCATACAAAGAAGGAATCGCTACGTTACCTTGTTGTTGTTTAATCATTACTGGTTGAAATCTTGTGCAAACAGAAATCACCCTACCGGTTTCTTCGATAACTATGGGCCCACCACTATTACCATAATTCAGGGCCTTATCTATTACATAATACTCAGGAAAACCAGTATTTTTTATTATAGGGCCAATTTTATCATGATGAGAAGAAATTATTAAAGAAGTTGTTCGTGGAAAATATGTGTGTGTGCCAATCATCATCCCTTGTTGGGTTGGATGTAATTTAACAGTATGCTCAGCAAGCGGATATCCGAAAGCATATACGGGCTCTCCTTCTAGGGGAATAGAAAAATCAACATATATATTATTAAATTCTATTTTCCCCTTTAAAGATTCTTGAGTTTTATGTTTCTCAAAGTCTGCTTTCAAAATTACAAGATCAAACTGTGGAAAATCAGATACCAAAATAAGCTCTTTTATTTGAGTAAAACTTGGCCCTGGTTTTGATAATATTAATTTTGAAATATCAAGTAATTCTGGTATGCCTTTAGTAGTGTCTAAAATGGCATTACCATTAATATCGATCTTTTGAATAACATGTCGGGCGGTAATAAAATACCCCCTAGGGTCAAAGAAGAATCCCGTACCATTGGGAAATGGAAAATTTTTATAAGCAGGATCAGGATGAGGAGTTAAAACACTGAAAGTTGCTTGTTTTGTATTTTCTAACGTTTTATTAATCATTATTTACAGTTACGCTTTTGGTGCTTCACCTTCTGGACCTTTTTCTTTGAAATCAGCATCGTGGACTTCGGCGGGCTGTTCTTCAGGGGTCGAAGGTCCGGCTGCGCTTGCGTCTGGCGCGGCTTTCGCCATAGCTTCCCCAATTTTGGACATTTCAGAAGAAAGTTCTTCGGTGGCTTTCTTGATAGCTTCTGCATCTGTACCGTCTTTTACTTCCTTCACAGCAGCAATCTTTTTATTTACTTCATCTTTTAACTCTGCAGGGATTTTATCTCCAGCATCCTTTACTGCTTTCTCAGCAGTATAGATGATCATTTCTGCAGTATTTTTAATATCTACAACTTCTTTCTTCTTTTTATCTTCTTCAGCATGAAGTTCTGCGTCAGCTTGCATCTTTTTAATATCTTCGTCTTTTAGTCCGGAACTTGCTTCAATTTTTATTGATTGAGTTTTTCCAGAAGCTTTATCTTTCGCGGTAACGTTTAGAATACCATTTGCATCCACATCGAAGGCCACTTCAATCTGAGGCATACCGCGTGGTGCTGGTGGAATACCGTCTAAGATAAATCGTCCGAGGGATTTATTGTCGGAAGCCATTGGGCGCTCACCCTGCACAATGTGGATTTCTACAGAAGTCTGGTTGTCCGCAGCGGTAGAGAAAGTCTGAGATTTACTAGAAGGAATTGTGGTATTTCTTTCCACTAACTTCGTAGCCACTCCTCCTAAAGTCTCAATACCTAGAGATAATGGAATAACGTCAAGAAGTAAGACATCTCGCACATCTCCTTGCAATACTCCAGCCTGCACCGCAGCACCGAGGGCCACGACTTCGTCAGGGTTAATTGTTAGATTTGGGGCTTTACCGAATACCTTCTTCACCTCATCTACAATCTTCGGCATTCTAGTTTGCCCGCCAACCATGACTATCTCATTCATATCTTCCATCTTAAAACCGGAAGACGCCATAGCTCGCTTGGTGATTTCTATAGAACGTGAAATATATTCGTCGGCTAGAGCTTCGAGTTGAGCACGAGTCATTTTGAGTAAGAGGTGTTGCGGACCTTCAGCCGTAGAAGTGATGAAGGGAATATTTATTTCTGATTCAATAGCTGTAGAGAGCTCAATCTTTGCTTTTTCAGCAGCTTCGTCTAAACGCTGGAGTGCGAGCTTGTCGCCACGCACGTCTACTCCAGAAGTTTTCTTAAATTCTTCTGCAATCCAATTTATTATTTTATGATCAATGTCTCGTCCACCCATGTGACTGTCTCCATCTGTAGACTTTACTTCGATGACATCATCGCCTATTTCTAGTACAGACACGTCGAAAGTTCCACCCCCGAAGTCGTAGACAACTATTTTTTCATTTTTCTTTTTATTAAATCCATACGCAAGTGCTGCCGCAGTAGGCTCATTGATAATTCTTTTCACATCAAGACCGGCAACTACCCCAGCGTCCTTCGTAGCTTTTCTTTGGGCATCGTTGAAATACGCTGGCACTGTTATAACCGCTTCTGTAATTTTTTCCCCAAGCTTCGCTTCCACATCTGCTTTAATTTTTCCTAGAATCATTGCGGAAACTTCTTCTGGGCGCATCCACTTATCTCCGATTTTTACTTCCACTCCACCATTGGCAGATTTCTGAATTTTGAAAGATGCATTTTTTAAATCTTTTTGCACTTCTGGATCTTCGAAATTGTGTCCCATGAAGCGCTTGATGCCGTACACAGTATTTTCTGGATTAGTTACAGCTTGTCTCTTTGCAAGTAAGCCCACAAGCCTGTCACCGTTTTTAGCCACAGCTACAACCGAAGGAGTCGTGCGATTTCCTTCTACGTTTTCAATAATTTTTGGCACACCACCTTCAATGATAGCGACTGCCGAATTCGTTGTCCCCAAATCTATACCTATTATTTTACTCATATTTTATATAGTTATTATTAATAATTTAGTTAATTTGACAAGCAATTCGCGACCGCGAAATACTTGTATAATCCAGTATATATGATAAGATATATTCATGTCAAGCAAAAACGAAAAAGATAACAAATATTCGAAAAAAATATTGAAAATATTAGGCCAAAAAACGGCTATTTCTCTTCCTGAACTTACTAAACAGATAGATACAGAAGAATGCCCTCCAGGCTCGAAATACGCGATTACCCGCTCTTTAAAAGGCCTTAGAGAAGCTGGGCTCGTTGAGCAAATCCCCTCACCCCAGAACGAATATGCCCGCCTAACCAAGGAAGGTAAAAAGAAAATGCATAGTTTGGAATTAGAAAATGATACTAGTTTGGTCAATACTTCTTGGGACGGATTCTGGAGAATTATTTTACTTGATTTACCAGAAAATAGAAAAAGTGAAAGAGAAAGTTTGCGTTATCTTCTAAAAAAAGCGGGTTTCGTCTGCCTGAAAAATTCTGCTTGGATCTCCCCTTTCCCTTTCGAACATTTATTTACGAATATTAAAAAAGATCTCGACCTCACGACGGAGCTCATGATTATAGTCACTGAGAACATAGATGAGGAATCTAAAAAGGTTTTATTTGAAACTTTCGGCCAGTAAAATTGCCCTTTCCCCCATTTACGCCATGGCTGATATGAGGGAATTAGTAAATTTCTTTATTGTAATCTTCGGTGCAAAGAACTTTTTCGGGGCCGCCTTCTTCTACTGGTCTGTAGGTTGTGTCTATGATTTTATCGCACGTATAGCACTTCCTTTTGTAAAACCTCATTCCATTGCGAAGCCTAAGCCGTCTATTGTGTCTTTCATCTGGATGCACAGAAGGCAAAGGTATATTGAATCTTCGGTAAAAGGAAAGTTCTTGCTCTGTGATTTGAAAAGGCCGACCGGTAACTTCGCACGCAATAACTTCTTTTAAAATTGAATCTTCCACTTCGATGATAGTCTGAGGCAAATCTTTACCATTTATTGTGGTTTTATAACTGCCAGGTGTGTACTCTCGCCAGCGAAAACCCAGTTGCACCACTTTTTGTGTATCGAGTGGAATATAATCCTGAGCAATGCTCTCATTATATGCAAACGGAGAGAGCTCTGGCGGAAAAAATTCTCCGAATATATACACTCTCCCCCTTTTATCCACATAGGGAACTTTTTGCATTTGCTCAATAATTTGAGGTACTAGTTTTTCATACTCTTCTTTCGTGTATTGTTTATTTAAAATACAGTATTGCTTACCGTTCAATTCTGCGCAGCCGAAACAGTTTTGGCAATTGTTCAACATATAGCTGTAAAAAATATCATGGGAATACCAGATTATTGTGCTAAAAAAAACATTGTTATCATAAACACCCACACTTACTCCTTCATAAGTCAATTCGGAGCCCCCGCCAGAGCCTGGCCCGACATCGTAAGAGTCCTTGACCCCACCGGACCCACACCAACTAGCATATTTTGTATTTTCAGCCCCAGCCCTGGCATCAAAAACACCATAGCAGTTGCGGGAATTAGATACCTGGTCGCCCACAACATTTACGGTATTCGTAAGTTTTAAATGCTTATGCAATGCACTCTTCCATAATTCCTGAAAACGCTTTTGGGCTTTTTCGATCCCCGAGCAGGTTTCTAAGTACAATTCTTTTTTCTCCTTTTCATATTCTTCTTTTGTGTATTGAACATTTTCTATACAGTAACTTTTATTTCTCAGATTCGTACTTAGTATACAATTAGAACAGTTGCGGCAATCGTATAAAAAATATGAGTCCATGCAAGCTTCGCTTTCACGGGAAAAAAACAGTCGATTGGAATTATTACAGTATACGTTTTCATAGACAAATTCAGTATTTAAACATGTATATGAATCATGGGTAAATTTGCAGTGAGAAAGCCGATTGGAATACATAGAATCTTCACTGTTCCAGGTTGCGGTTACGAGATAACTATTTTTCATTTCCACCGTAATGTTACAAAACCTGGAATTGATCGATTTTGAATCAAAAAATGCTATATGGGGAACTTTTTCAAGTAATTCTCGAAACTGGTCGAAAAACGGCCGGGAAAAATCATATTCTTGCCCATAGCTAAGCGGATCCCATTTGTCGCTCCACCACATCTCCTTGTCATAGATGGTTAAATTTTCATCTGGATGATAAATAGATAGAAGAGAATTATCTTTGCTGGGCTCGCCATTTGGGCAACGAAATAACGAATGTTCATTCCGCCAAGTCATGCGTCGCACCAGCCGACACTCTGGGCACCACGTCGGCGGAGGAACTTTTATTTTTTCATAAAAAGAAAAATCTTCAGTCTCGATGGTGAATTCTTTTTTACAGTTTTGGCATATTTTGTTTTCACTTTTATATTCCATATTTTTATATTCCCTCATTTACGCCATGGCTGATATGAGGGATTAGGCGATATTTTGTTTATAACACTCTTCGCAAGCGATTTTCTGGCAGCCCCATTCTGGTGGATAGTATGCCTCTATGTTTTTCTCGCAGTAAATGCAAACTACTGGATAGGATCGGAGGACAGTGAGATATTTTAGCGCTTCGCGCGTCCGCACATCGAAATGTTTGCGTGGCAGAGGTATATTGTTCTGTCGGTAAAAAGCAAGCTCGTTCTCTGCTATGTTGAAACGCCAGCCAGTTTCCGGGCAGATCAACGGCTTAATAATTATATCATCCGAAACATCTTTTATGTCGTCCGGGAGCTCAGACGTAGGCGTGCCTTCGATATGACTTTCATCTATCTCTTGCCAGTAGCCACCAAGTTTTAAAATATCTTCTTTTTTGGTTTCAGGAAAATATAAAAAACTTGTAGAGAAATTGAATGGCCCAGCGCTCATGGAATAAGGTAGAAATTTACCGTATTCTCCTCTTTTTTTCATATCTGTGATAATTTGATTCTTTATTTTTTCATATTCTTCTTTGTCATATTGCTTATTTAATATGCAATATTTCTTTTTCTTTAATCCCACACAGCCGAAACAATTTTCACACTCTATACATAAATCTACATATTCAGAATATCGAGAAGATGACCAGACGCTATATTTTTCAGCGTATCCATACAAACAACAACTACAATTGCCAAGCATTTCTGAATACCAACATCCGTTTGCATCAATATTTGATTTTTCTCTTAACCCTCGCATACAATTGTAACAATCTTCAGAATCATTTATGGTATTGCAATTATGACAATTTTTTACATCTAACAAATAATCCCCATCGGAATTATAAGCTTTGAGGTTAAAATTTTGCCTATGAACCACTTCTTTTTTTGCAAGTTCTTCAAATCTCTCCTTCAATGATAAAACAACCTTATGTGATCCTAAATTAAATGATTTTAACTTTTTCTCGTATTCTTCTTTGGAATATTGAACATTTTCAATACAATATTGTTTATTGCGTAAATTCCAAGACATAAAACAATTCTGACAATTTCGACAATCATAGAGGAAATAAGAATCTATGCAATCTCGAGAATGTTTAGAATAAAAAATCTTAAATGAGTTGTGACAATCACTGCAACCAAAAGATTTTTCAGTATTGAAACAAATTGTCATATCTATAGAATTTTTAACCTTAACATTTCTATATGAATAATATAAATCTTCACATTCTTCCATTGAACGGGAAAGGTAACAATTTTTAGAATTCCATACATCATCACACCAATCACAGCCAGTATTTTTACTGCCGTTTTGATGTGGGTGTGGAACCTTTTCCTGAAGTTCCTGTAATTGCTCAAAAAATGAGCGGTTGGGATCGTAATCCTGTCCGTAATCCATAGGATCCCATTTATCGCTGTGCCATTCATGTAAAGTATAAAGTGGATATCTGCTCTCTGGTAAAACAGTAATCATACTTTCTCCCGAAAGGTCAGATTTGGTCTTACGAAATTTACCAAACATCCAGAAAGAAAGATGCTGCTTTACTCTACAGAAAAAACAAATAGTAGGCAGTTCAATCCCCACTTTTTCATATAATGATAATTCCCCTTCGCTGATTGTGAAGTTTTGGTTACAATGCTCACAGACTTTATTTTGTGCTGTCCTTGTACTCATACACATTCACTCTCGCTGGACGAATGACTCGCTCACCTAGCTTGTAACCTTTTTGAATTATTGTAGCCACTTTATGATCCATGTCTTTGCTGTCGGTTTCTACCATATCAATAGACTGATGGATATTAGGATCAAAACTTTCCCCTACTTCGCCTATTTCTTTCACTCCATATTCTTCAAAAATTGCATTCAATTGAGAATAAATATACTCCACACCCTTGCGCCAATTTTCATCTACTTTTTCCCAAGCCTCACGATTTGCAAAAGCCATATTGAAACTATCGGCGACAGAGAGAAATCTCATAATTATTCGCTCACGCATAGCTTCTGAGAAAAGAATTCGCCTGTTGTCTTCATCTTTTTTATAATTGGCAAATTCTGCTCGCTCTTTCTGCCAGCCGTTTAAGTATTCCTGCTTGGAAGCTTCAGCTTGTTTCAAATCACCTCGAAGTTTCTTGAGAGTTTTCTTGAGATCTTCTTCCCCATCTTCGTTGAATTCAAATTCAACTATTTCTTCCTCAGGTTCTTCTATTTTTTCATCTTTTTTATCTATTTCTTCGTCTTGCATACAGAGATATTAGCACAAAAATACCCCTCTTCCAAGGGGTATTTTTAATAAAATTAAATTAACGTTTACTCCACTGAGGCGCCTTGCGAGCTTTCTTGAGTCCGAATTTTCTGCGTTCTTTAGCGCGAGGGTCACGCTTGAGAAATCCTAGTGTTTTCAGACCTCCACGTAGGGCAATATCTGAATCCACAAGAGCACGAGAAAGTCCGTGACGAATAGCTTCGGCTTGGCTGTGAATTCCTCCTCCTGATACATGGACTTCGACTTCCCACTTAGAAGACCCTACTGGCAAACCTTTGATCATAGGATCTAAAATTAAACGGCGTTGATCTTCTGTCTTGAAATATTCTTTTGCATCTTTTCCATTTACTAAAAAATGAGCCTTAGAAGACTGAGTTATGCGTACTCGAGCAGTTGATGTCTTGCGTCGTCCTACAGCTTCAATATATTTTTCTTTTTTTGTTTCTTTATCCATATATTAGTCTTGTATTGTTAAATTTTTCATCATAACTCTTCGCAATTTATTATCTGGAAGCATTTGAAAAGTCGCAAGCTTGATCAATTCTTTTAATCCCATTTTTTCTGCTGTTTCTGTACCTTTTAAAATACGAAGCCCGCCTGGAATACCAGAATATCTAGTGTGATAAATTTCGTCTAGTTTCTTAGCTGTAATTTTAAGCTTAGAAGCATTTACAACATTTACAGGGAAACCGGAATATTTATTGCGTTCAAAAGTTGCCTTAGTCTTGCCCATTAATGACATAGCCACCTCGCTCGCTACCCTACCCAAAGTTCGGCCTTCGGCATCTATTGTTTTTATATTTAATTCTTTTGCTGTTTTTTTCATAATTTTTTTATACAAATTCAATAATAGCCATTTTCGCTCCGTCAGATTTTCTTGCTCCTAATTTTAAAACTCTAGTGTAACCGCCTTTTTTATCTTTGTATTTTGGTGCAATAACATCGAAGAGCTTTTTAACTTCTTTGCCTTTATTAGAAAGCTTGGCGGCGACAACTCTGCGAGTAGCCATATCACCTTTTTTGGCATTAGTTATCAATTTTTCTATAAAAGGACGAAGCTCTTTTGCTTTTGGTTCGGTTGTTTTTATTTTTTCACGCACAATCAAATTGAGCGCTAAAGAATTCAAAAGTGCTCTCTTCTGTGTCTTATCTCTACCGAATTTTCTTGTATTATTGTGGTGTCGCATATTATTCTTTTAAATTAAGGCCGAATTTATTCAAAACCTTTTTAATTTCTGTAATCCCTTTTTCCCCTATACCTTCTACCTCAAGCAAGTCTTCTCTCTTTTTACGTGCAAGCCCTCCGAGGGTTCTGATGTTTGCTCCAGTCAAGGCATTTAAGGTACGAGTAGATAAATCTAGGCTGTCAGTGCGAGTCTTCAAAACATCGGCAAAATCACTCCCCTTCTTTTCATCTTTTTCTTCATCTTTCTCTTCTTCCTTTGATGCCTTTTTAGAAACTTTTACTTCTTCTTCGGGTTCTTTGAAATCAACGATAGCTTTAAGCTGATTTATCATAATTTCAATAGAACGAGAAAGGGCTTCGCGGGCAGTCAATGTACCATCGGTCTCTATGGCTATTCTTAGGCGATTGTGGTTGGTTTTGTCGCCGACACGCATGTTTTCTACTTCGTATGACACCCGGCGCACAGGAGTAAAGATAGCGTCCACGGCAATAGTCCCTACGTCCACTTTCTCTTTTTGGAAAAGTTCTTTAGAAATAAAACCGAGACCTTTTTCTATCTTCATTTCTATGTTTAAATTCACCTTGCCTGTAATTTCAGCTATGTGTAATTCCGGATTTAAAATTTCTACCTGGCCACCAGTTTTTATATCACTAGCAAAAACTTCTTTCGGACCCTTAACGTCAAGAGTAACTGTTTGAGGTTCGTCAGAGAGCATTTTAAAACGAGCCTTCTTCAAATTTAAAATCATCACTATCACATCTTCTTTAATCCCGTCCATTGTCTGAAATTCGTGTGATACTCCATCAATCTTTATAGCAGTGATGCTTGCGCCCGGAAGAGACGAAAGAATTATCCTTCGTAAGCTGTTTCCTAGAGTATGGCCATACCCAGGAGACAAACCGTCTATTTCAAATACCCCTTTGTTACCTTCTTCTAGGACAACACGAGGCTTAGAAGGCATAATTATTTTATATTCAGGCATAATTTTATAAAAAGTTAACTTTTAATTTTAATAACACAAATAAATATATTTAACGACTATAGAACTCGAGCACAGCATTTAAGTCTAGGAAGCTTTCAGTATTTTTTGGTTTTCCTAAAATTTTCCCTTCCATTGCTCCTGGATCAAATGAAACCCAAGCCGGAGCTGTGTAATCTTTTAATCGTCCTGCTAAATTTTCAAAAATTTTCTTCACCTTACTGCCTTCACGAATTTTAATAACATCTCCAACTTTTAACTCAAAAGAAGGGATAGTGACTCTGTGATTGTTGACGATGAAGTGCCCATGAGAAACCATCTGTCTGGTGGCACGTCGGCTAGCCCCAAGACCCATCTTATACACAACGTTATCTAGGCGAGATTCTAGGCTTTCAAAAAGCTTTTCAGCTGTTCCAGCGCCTTTAGTGCTAGAAGCTTTTTTAACATAATTTGAAAGCTGACGTTCTGATATACCATATGAAAAACGGATTTTCTGTTTTTCGATCAATTGTGCTCCGTATTCTGTAGGCGCCTTAGGTCTTTTACCTCCTGGTAAAGTTTTCGTAGCGGATGAAGCAAATTTAGCAGTCTGACATTTGTCATAAACTCCTGGACCTAATCTGCGGCAAATTTTAAATTTGGGTTTTGATATCATAATTTTATTTATAAACTTTATACTCTTCGTGGTTTCTTAGCTTTTGGACCATTGTGTGGAACTGGTGTCGCATCTAAGATTGAGGTTATCTCTATCCCATGAGCCATGAAAGCTCGGACTGCTGGCTCTCTACCTGATCCAACTCCCAGGATAACCACATCAGCATCTTTAACTCCAAGAACCGCAGCTTTGCTTCCGATTATGTCTCCCACCTTAGAAGCTGCGAACGGAGTCCCCTTTTTTGCTCCCCTGAAACCGAGACTTCCCGCAGAAGACCAGAAAAGAGTGTTACCTACTTTATCTGAAAAAAGAACTTTCGTATTGTTGAAAGTAGCATCAATGTGTAAAACACCAGATGTTACTTTTTTCTTTGCAGTTTTTCCAGGGGCTTTCTTGACCTCCACTTCTTCTCCTGTGGCAACTATTTCTTTTACTTCTTCTGTTGTTTCTTGTTTCTTTGGCATGTTTAATTATGTTTTACTTTCTTTTCTTTTACCGGATGCCATCGTCTTGCGAACATTCCCTCTAATCGTGCGAGAGTTCGTTTTTGTCCGCTGTCCACGAACCGGCAATCTTTTCATGTGGCGAATGCCTCG
>Ga0172379_10000350_pt1 | contig 119133 bp, 108 predicted proteins | sample GrowelOW334metaG_FD_119756 | JGI IMG/M metagenome (GOLD analysis project Ga0172379, IMG submission 119756) | Groundwater microbial communities from an aquifer near a municipal landfill in Southern Ontario, Canada - Groundwater well OW334 metaG | ecosystem: Environmental > Aquatic > Deep... | reverse complement strand
ACGGCCTGTTGCTGACGATCGCTAACGCCTTGTCTCACGACGTCTACTACAAGATGATCAACCCACATGCTGCGACGACTCGTCGTCTGGCGATCTCCAAGGGTCTGTTGTTGGTTGTAGCGTTGTTGGCTGCGTATGTGACTTCGCTGAAACCAGGTGACATCTTGTTCTTGGTAGGTGCGGCGTTCTCATTGGCTGCATCTGGCTTCTTCCCTGCACTCGCCCTCGGCGTGTTCTGGAAGCGTGCTAACAAGTGGGGCGCTATCGTCGGTATGTCTGCTGGTCTGGGTACATGTATGTACTACATGTATGCGACCTATCCATTCTTCGGTGTGAACGCACCGTTGTGGTGGGACATCAACCCGATCTCTGCCGGTATCTTCGGTATGCCAGTCGGTATCCTTGGCGTGATCGTGGGCAGTATGTTGACTGCGGCTCCGAGCAAAGAAGTCCAAGACATGGTTGACCATGTGCGTTACCCAAGCTTGGAAAACGACATCGATACTAAAGCTGCATAAGTAACGATTCCCAGTAGCAAGTAACAACGAAAAGGCCTGCGTAAGCAGGCCTTTTCGTTTGTGCCGGAGGAAAGTTGATTTCGTCCGAGGAACGGAATCTATCTAAACAAGTAGGTCAGCTACCAGATGAGTCAGGTCTGAACGATTGGTCTCGTGGATCAGTTGGCGCGTCATGATCGGATCGAAACGATGCAGATGCATGATGACCTCAGTCACACGATCTGGTTTGTTCAGATGGTGATTCGCCATGCCCAGTGCGTACCAAGCGTGCGGGTTCATCGGTTGCAACGTGGCGGCCTCATGCAAGGCCTCGGCAGCTTCTGCATGTTTGCCAAGCTTGGCATAGCAGATACCTAAACCATACCAAGCGCGATCGAGCTGCGCATTCAAACGGGTCGCATCTTGGAAGGCGACGATGGCTTCAGGTATATCGCCCGTCTTGTCATAGGCGAACCCTAGGTTGAAGTGGATCACCGCATTGTCAGGTTCGATGGCGAGCACGTCGCGGAAGCTGGCTGTGGCTGATTTGAAATCACCTCGATTGGCGTAGATGAAGGCGGCACGCTCGGGTGCACGCGCAAAATCGGGGGCGGCCAACAGCGCCAGACGATACTCCTCAATCGCTTGATCTTCCTTATTGAAGAATTGGAAGACACTCGCGCGCCAGTAATGTTGCCACTTCTCAAAATTCATCTTTTTTCCTTCATCAAAAACAGACCGCATTCTCCGTATTGGCGCCATAAGCCGCAAGCATTATCCATCGAGGATGTTAAAATCCGTGCACATCCAACTCGGCACACATCCCATGTTCTCAATCGAATTGTTCATCGTCAGCTCACTTAAGGCACTGGTCGAGGTCGCGGCACTCGCACTTGTTTCGCAGGGCGTGGTCGGCTTCCTCTCAGGCAGAGCGAAACAAGACAATTTCGTCTATCGCCTGTTTTTGGTCGTCACCAGTCCCATCACCAAATTCACCCGCCTCATCTCGCCGAAATATATCGCCGACCAGCACATGGGCATCGCCAGCTTCTTCCTGTTGTTCTGGTTGTGGATCGCGTTGATCTACGCCAAGGGCTATGTGTGTCACGCGCAGAATCTGGCCTGCGTCCCAACGTGAACCTAGTTGGACTGCGGTAACAAAAGCCGCTATCCTCCGCACCGCTTCAAAACGCGCTCGTAGCTCAGCTGGATAGAGTATTGGTTTCCGAAGCCAAGGGTCGTGGGTTCGACTCCCGCCGAGCGCACCAATTCATCACTTGAACCGATAACTCACCGCGACATAGCCCGTATCAAGATAGCTTTTATCGACGATGGGGCTGAGGCGAATCGCATCACCTAACCATTTGCGCCGCGCATAGAGATGAAGATGATATTCATCGGTCAGTTCGATGTCGGCCATCAGGGCGATGAGGATGTTCGTCGCGCCATCCGCTTGGTAGGCCGCATAGCTGCTGCTGGCCGCTTCTTGCGGTGAGACTCCATAGAAATAGTTCACGTACCCTTTGCTTCTGTATTCCGCGCCGAGCATGGGATACAACTTCGTCCTAGGCAATTCAAGTCTTCCGCCATAGATCACTTCGAAGATGTTTCCGCGCGAGCTGTTCGCGTCTTGGAACGCATTGATGAGGAACCCGCCGATGGGTGTCACTTGAAGTGTGCCGATGCCGAGCGGGAGTGAATTGTCTCGATTAGCTAGACCTATCAGCGCGCTCGTGTCGAAGCCATCCTGACTGAAGCGAGCTATCAACTCCACATGTCCATAGCCGAGTGGAAGTGTCTTGATGCCAAAGGTGTCGACGCGCGCGAACATCCTGCCGTAGTTGAAATCCACATACGGTAAGACGCTGGTCTGATTTTGGTTGCCGCGAATGATGTTGCCTGTGTAGTAACCGCCCAAGCCTATGTCACCCACTATCTCTGATTTGAATTCTTCTGCGAAGGCTGGCGCGCTCAGTAGTGCGGCGCATAAACAGGTGAGAGTGCGCACAGGGTTAGTGCGCTGAAGTAGTTGTAAAAATATCTTCATCAGTATCTCCCCGCGAGTGCGGCACGTCTGCCGCGTTTGACTTTGACACCAGCCAGAATGACCAAGCCGATGATGAAATAACTGCCGGTGATGAGGATGGCGAGCCTATGGTCACCTTGCGATAGCCAGCTCACCAATCCGTAAGTGAGCGGCCCCAATATGGAGGCCAGTTTGACCGACATGCCCCACAAGCCGAAGAACTCGGCGCGGCGTGTCTCAGGGCTGAGCAAGCCAACTAACGCGCGTCCGGCAGATTGGCTAGCACCCATACAGATGCCCGCGAGGTTGGCTGCGACCCAGAACATATCTGGCCCTTGCGCGCCCCATGCCAGCCCGACCATGACGATCCAACCGACCAAGGTGAGTGCGATGGCGGGGATGTGACCGATGCGGTCTTGCAGGTGGCCGAACAGGAAAGCGCCGACTGCAGCGGTGATGTTGACGACGAAGATCAGCATGATGGTCTGTTGCGTGGTGAAGTGCATCGCCTGTTGCGCGTAGATGGCGGCGAGCGTGATCACCGTTTGGATGCCCGCTTGATAGAACACGGTGCAGATGAGGAAGCGGCGCAGGTCGCGGAAGTCTTTCGCGTGGCGGATGGTTTGGGCGAGGCGCGCGAAGGATTCTTGCAATAGATTTTTCCCTTGCAGATGAGGCTGCGGTAGGGCGCGTTCTTTGAGGAAGATAAAGGTGGGCAAGCTGGCGAGCGCGAACAGCGTGGCGGTGATGAGCATCACGATGGGCACGAACGATTCTGAATGCTGGCCTTGTTGCTGCGCCCAAGTGACATAGGCAAGGCTCGCACCCAAGCTCACCAACCCGCCGACGTAACCCAAGCTCCATCCCCAGCCGGACACTTTGCCCAGCGATTTACTTTGCGCGAGTTCGGGTAGGAAGGCCGCCGCCAGATTCTCGCCGGTGCCGTAAAAGAAATTGGACAGGATGATGAACACGATGGTGAGCCACAGACTGTTCGGCCCGCTGAAGAAGAGCAGCGCGGTGAATGTCACACAGCCGATAGTGCTCAACGCCAGCAATCTTTTTTTGGCGGCATGGGCATCCGCATAAGCGCCGATGAGCGGCGCGCTGAACATGATCGCGGCATAGGAGACCGCCAATGCCGCCGTCCATGCAAAGGTGGCCCAAGGTGCGTTGCCTGCCACCACGGCCACGAAGTAGGCATTGAAGATGGCGGTGATGACCACCGTGGTGTAGCCGGAGTTGGCGAAGTCGTACATGGCCCACGCCCAGGCTTCGCGGTAGGAGACGGTCTTGGCAAGCGAGTGGTGCATGGGTTTCCTTCGCGTTCACTGGCAGGAGGCCATTGTTGACCATTCTGCGGGTGAATGTAAATCAAAGGGGCTGCACTAAACTTTTCCGGATGCCGGCCGATACATCACTCACAAGGGCGCGAATCAAAGTGCAGAAAGTAAGGAGGTGTGAAATGGCAACCGTGATGAATATGAGTGGCTACGAGATCGAAAGAGCCGAAGGCTATGACGACGAGGTGTTGCTAGCTGGGTGGAACCCACAACTCACTTTAGCGAGCATCTGCTCTAGTGATCCGGCAGCGAAGACAGGGTTGCTTCCTCGTTCGCTGGTGGATGTCGATGCCGATGCTTTCTTGAAGATGATGTACGTCTGCCAACGCTAAGTTTTTCAAATAAGCCAAGAAGCGCTTCCACGTAGGGAGCGCTTTTTTATTGTGTGGTATTCCCGCACGCAACTAGGGGCATGGCGGGTGTCGCTGGGGCTTGCTGTGTTATCCTTTTGCGCGTTCTTATCTGATACCCGCCCCATGAAATTCTTCCTCATTCTTTTGCTGTTGTTACCCACTGCCTCTTGGGCCGATGTCGATGCAGACTTCATGTCTGCGCGCGAGGCATTCCGTGTGGGCAACAGCGCGAAACTCGCTGCCGCAGCAGCCAAGTTGAAGCAAACGCCGTTCGAGCCGTATGCCACTTACTATCAATTGCGCATGGGCTGGGAAGACAAGGACAGCAAGCCCATCAAGGCTTTCTTGGCGCGAGAGGAAGACACGCCCATCATCGATCAGATGCGCGGCGAGTGGCTGAAGATGTTGGGCAAGAAGCAGCGTTGGGAAGAGTTCGCGGGCGAGTATCCGAACCTGATGAACGCGGATGCCGAGCTGACTTGCTATGCCTTGCAACTGCAACGAAAGACGGACGATGTCGGTGCATTGCGTGGCGCGCGCGATATTTGGGTGAGTTCTACTTCGATGACGGAAAGCTGTGTCGGTCTGTTCGATGCGGCGGTCAAGTCGGGTGTCATCACGCCACAGGATGTGATGCAACGCATGCAGACGGCATTGGAATCGGGCAACACTTCGCAAGCGAAGAAACTGCTGCCCTATCTTCCCATCGCCATCCGATTGCCAGCCGCAGAGTTGGATGCAGTAGCCAAGAATCCCCAACGCTATCTGAGTAAGACATCGTTCGTCAAAGCGTCTGACGGGCGTCGTCGTGTCGCCATGTATGCCTTGCAGCGTTTGGCGAAGCAATCTCCGGACGTGGCGCATGCCCAGTTTCAGAAGATCGCCGCGATCTTTCCTGAAGAAGAGAAACATTATTACTTTGCGTGGCTGGCATTCGCCGCTGCCAAAGATCACGATCCACGCGCGCTAGGTTGGTATGGTGCTGCGGGAGACATCGCACTGAGTGAACAACAGCTGGCGTGGCGTGCACGTGCCGCGATGCGTGCGTTGAACTGGCACGAAGTCTGGGTCAGCATCACGGCGATGACACCGCAACAACAGAATGAAGGCACGTGGCGCTACTGGAAAGCGCGAGCGATGAAAGAGTTGGGACATGGCGACGAGGCACAAGCGCTGTGGTCACCGCTGAGTCGTGAATACAATTTCTACGGCCAACTGGCCGCGGAAGAGTTGGGCACAGCGCCAGCAGCTGGGATGGTCACGGCCAGTTTTCAGCCCAGCACCGCCGAATTGGAAGCGATGGCTGCTCGCCCCGAGATACAGCGCACGATGACTTTGTATCGCTTGGGTCTGCGCACCGAAGCGGCGAAAGAATGGGATTGGGCGATGCGTGGCTTGAGTGACCGCGAGTTGTTGGTGGCCTCCGAAGTGGCGCGTCGTGGTGAGATGTATGACCGCTCCATCAACGCCGCTAACCGTACTGTCGAGATGCACGATTTCAATTTGCGTTACCCCGCACCCTATCGAGAGGCGATGCAAGCGCCGTTGCAGGAGCATGCGCTGGAAGAAGCATGGGTCTATGGTTTGATGCGCCAAGAGAGTCGTTTTGCATCCCACGCGAAATCGGAAGTGGGGGCGGCAGGGTTGATGCAGATCATGCCTGCTACGGCCAAGTGGGCGGCGCGCCGCATCGGCATGAAAGGCTATCGCAAAGGACTCATCCATCAGCTGGATGTGAACCTGCGACTGGGCACTTACTACATGAAGAACGTGTACAGCCAGTTCGATGACAATCCTGTGATGGCATCCGCCGCGTACAACGCCGGCCCTTCGCGCGCGCGTAGGTGGCGTGGTGACATGGAACTTGAAGGTGCGATCTATGCCGAGACCATCCCCTTCGACGAGACACGTGACTACGTGAAGAAGGTGATGAGCAACACCATCTATTACTCCAAACTGTTCGGCCATTCTTCCGAGTCGTTGAAGAAGCGCTTGGGCGTCATCGCTTCACGTAACCCAGCCAATCAGCAGGCTGACAAAGATGAGATATAAAACAAAGATCAATTTTCATCCCATTCCCTCTCCCAACGGGGGAGGGCTATACCCGCAAGGGGTAGGCCGTGGTTGTACGTGGCTAAAGCCACAACAACACACGCACGGTTGGGGGGAAACTCTTTGAACGAGCCAGCATTCCAAATCTATTGCGTCGGCGGTGCAGTACGCGACCGCTTGCTGGGCCTGCCCGTCAAGGATCACGATTGGGTCGTGGTTGGTAGCACGCCTGAGCAAATGGAAGCGCGCGGATACAAAGCAGTCGGCAGCGACTTTCCCGTGTTCTTGCATCCCAAGACACATGAGGAATATGCCTTGGCGCGTACCGAGCGCAAAGTGGCGCAAGGCTACAAAGGCTTCACCGTTTACACATCGCCCGATGTCACGCTCGAACAAGACTTGTTGCGTCGCGACTTCACCGTCAATGCTATCGCGCAAGATGCTGACGGCAATCTCTTCGACCCCTACGGCGGACAAGCCGACCTGAAGGCAGGCGTGCTGCGTCACGTGAGCGAAGCCTTTGCCGAAGACCCTGTGCGCATCTTGCGCGGTGCGCGCTTTGCCGCACGCTTCGGTTTCACCTTCGCGCCAGAGACGTTGGAGTTGATGCGTGCCATGGTGCGCAACGGCGAAGTGGATGCGCTGGTGGCCGAGCGTGTGTGGCAGGAACTCTCACGCGGCTTGATGGAACAGCACCCATCGCGTTTCTTCACCACGCTGCGCGAATGCGGTGCACTCAAAAAGATATTGCCAGAGTTGGATGTGATGTTCGGTGTGCCGCAGAACCCGACCTATCACCCAGAGATCGACTGCGGCATCCACGCCATGATGGTGTTGGACGACACCGCAAAACACGATTACTCACTCGAAGTGCGTTTCGCCGCGTTGGGACACGACCTCGGCAAAGGCAACACCCCAGCCGATATCCTGCCGCGCCACATCGGGCACGAGATGCGCAGCGTCGATCTGCTGAAAGGTGTGTGTGAACGCTTGCGCGTGCCAGCCGAATGCAGAGACCTCGCCCTACTCGTCGCGAAATATCACGGCAACATCCATCGTGCGAAAGAACTGCGTGCGGACACCATCGTGAAATTGTTCGATAGCTGCGACCTGTGGCGCAAACCAGAACGCTTCGCCCTCATCTTGCAAGCCTGCGAATCCGATGCGCGCGGACGCACCGGCCACGAGAACGACGCCTATCCACAAACAGCCTACTTCCTAAAATGTGCCGCTGCCGCACAAGCCGTGAATGCGGGCGATATCGCACGTGCGTGTGCGGACAAGATGCTCATCGCTGATAAAGTGAGAGAAGCGCGCATCGTGGCGGTGGAGCGAATCGTAAAAAGTGTCGTTTGAGCAATCAAGATCACCCGTTAGTCTTCAACCGTACTAAGAAATCACCCTCGAATGAACGAACGAACTCTTTCCCCTGCTAATTTAGATAAACTCTTTTCAGCGATTGAAAACGATGAGATCGATTTGCCAGCCATGCCTGATCTGGCGATCAAGATCCAACGCATGCTGGACGACTTCAATGTGTCTGCGATGCAGATCGTGACTGCAGTTTCCGGCGATCCGGTGTTGGTCGCTCAAATCATCAAGACTGCCAATAGTGCCATCTATAGCGGGAAACCCAAGGTGGACAAGGTGATGCCGGCGGTCTCTAGGATCGGCTATAAGTCGCTGCGCAACATCGTCATTACGGTCACGATGAACAAACTCTCCGTCGCCAATCATCCGGTCACCAAGAGGTACATCGCCGATTTTTGGGTGCATAGCCGGGAAGTTGCTGCCGTCAGTTATGTCTTGGCCAAGAATCTGAAACATCTCAATCCGGATCAGGCGATGTTGGCGGGCTTGGTGCACGACATCGGTACTTTGCCTTTGTGTCTTTTTGCTGAGAAGAACATCGTCGATCTGGATGAAGAGACGCTCAATACGCTCTCTAGAAGATTCCGTGCGAAGGTCGGCGAAAGATTATTGACGAAATGGGAATTCCCAGAGGAACTGACAAAGGCCATCGTTGCGCACGAAGACCTGCAACATGATTCCGGTGAATTGCTGGCCACGTACACGGATGTCGTCACCGTGGCGAACATGCTCAATCCATCGACCGTGAACCTGGTCGATTGGTACAAGATCACTGCGGTGAGAAAACTGTGGCTGGATAAGGAGACGCTCCAGACATTCTTCGAGAAGTTCAAGAGCGAGCTTGCGGCCGCCCGCGAGTTGCTGTCCTGACATCGCGGCAGCTGAGCCTGACTATCAGCCAAGAACAATGGTTGGCTTGTTGTTTACTTCATTTCGTATTTGAGCTATCGACTCTTTGTTCAGCCAGTTCTTTCAGAAACGCCGCGATGTCCCATTCGCATCCACCGCATCCAGAGAGCGCACCTGTCCATCGGGAAATGGCCGCCATATCCATGCCTTGTTCGTACAGGTTTTGAATCTTGTTGCGTTTGGTGCCGCTGCAATGGCACATGACGTGATCGGCTGGCTGGGTATCTTGATTGTCCATCGAGGGTGTATCAGTGGCTGATAGTTTTCACAAGCGACGCGACATGTCGCCGCGTAAGAATCCTGCCAGCGGTTCTTCCATCTCTTTACCTAGCGCAATCACTTTGAACAACTCGCCCATCTCGGCGGGGCTGGTGAGTTTTTGTAGTTGGCTAGAGAGTGGTGCGTAGGCGCGCACATCTTCGGGCGATACCTCACTCATGAGATCGGTCACGCCGTTGTTGATGAGGAAATACGCTTGCGAGGTGTAGCCTAAGAAGTGCGCACCATGATCGATAGCGGATTCGGCAATGGCGGTGAAATCGACGTGCGCGGTGATGTCTTGCAAACCCAATAGATAGAACGGATCGTCGTGCGAATGGTGGCGGTAGTGGCACATCAGTGTGCCGCGTGAACGTTGTGGGTGGTAATACTCGGTCGCGCCAAAGCCGTAGTCGATGAACAGCAGTGCCCCCTTTTCCATGCGCTCACTCAGGCTGGCGACAAGGCCGCGCGCCGCGAGTGAGACTTCGCTCAGGTAGTCGTCAGGCACGGTGAGGCTTTTGGCGATATCGAGCAGGGCTGGATTCTCGGGGAGGCGGTCTTGCCATGCGAAGGTGTCGCCGTTGCTGCTCACGCCGCGCTCAAGGATGCCGCCATCAGACCAATACACCAGATGCACGGGCAGTGCGTCCAAGACCTCGTTGCCGATCACTGCGCCCGATATCTTTTCTGGCAAAGAATCCAGCCAGAGCACTCTCGCGGCGAGATGTGGCAGGCGTTCTTGTAGCAAGGCTTGCTGGCGCTGGCGCAGGTCGGCACTGACTTCGAGAATCGAATAACTTTCTGGCAGCGCGCCGCGCTTCTCCAGCTCGGTGAGGATGTCCAGTGCCAGTTTGCCGCTGCCTGCACCTAATTCGAGGATGTGTGGTGTACTGGCCTGCATCACTTCGATGAGTTGCTTGGCGAGGGTGCGTCCGAACAAGGTGGAGAGTTCGGGGGCGGTGATGAAGTCACCTGCCTCACCGAACTTGCGCGCACCTGCCGTGTAGTAGCCTAGGCCGGGTGCATACAGCGCCAACTCCATGAAGCGTGAGAAGGGTATCCAGCCTCCTTGAGTGGCGATGTCGTGGCGGATGAGTTCGCTCAAACGTTCGCTATGGGCGATGGCATCAGGGCTGGGTGTAGGGAGGTTGGCTTGCATGGTCGGGTATAATTCAGAAGTGAGCGAAGTGTAGTGGAGACAGGCATGCAAGGCAAAACAGTATTGGTGACAGGTGGGGCGAAGCGTGTAGGCGCGGCCATCGTGCGTCGTTTGCATGCGGCGGGTGCGAACATCGTTATCCACTATCGCAGTTCGATCTATGACGCACTGGCTTTGCGTGCGGAGTTGAATGCCATCCGCGTGGATTCTGTGCAGTGTGTTCAGGCTGATCTGGTCGATGTTGCTGAGTTGAGGCCGATGATCGAAGAGGCGATCCAGTGTTTCGGGCGCTTGGATGCACTCATCAACAACGCTTCTAGTTTCTATGCGACGCCGTTGGCCGAAGTCGATGAATCACAGTGGCAGGACCTTGTGGGTACCAATCTGAAAGCGCCCTTATATCTCGCACAGGCGGTGGCCGAAGAGTTGCGACTTCGCGGCGGTTGCATCGTGAACATCGCGGACATCCATGCCGAGCGCCCTATGCAGGGGCATCTGCTGTACAACGTGGCGAAGTCCGGTTTGGTCGCGCTGACCAAATCATTGGCGCAGGAGATGGCACCGCAGGTGCGCGTCAATGCCGTCGCACCGGGCGTCATCGTGTGGCCAGAAGGCGAGGCATGGCAGGATACGGAACAACGCAAACGCATCGTGGCGCATACCTTGCTCAAACGTGAAGGTGAGCCAGACGACATCGCCAAAGCGGTGCAATTCCTCATTGCGGATGCACCTTACATCACAGGCCAAGTCATCGCAGTCGATGGCGGGCGCAGTATCAATATTTGAGAATTATATGAACGACATCGTCCAACCCATCCACTTCGAATCTCAATCCACCAACTTCAATCGCCTCAAGGGCCGATTAGAAAGTTCCGTCGGCAAAGCCATCGGCGACTTCAACATGATCGAAGAGGGCGACACCGTGATGGTGTGCCTGAGTGGGGGTAAGGATTCCTACACGCTGTTGGACATCCTACTCACGTTGCGCAAACGCGCACCTATCGATTTCAAGATCGTGGCGATGAACCTTGATCAGAAGCAGCCCGGCTTCCCCGCCGATGTGTTGCCAAATTATCTGAAGAAACTAGGTGTGGATTTCCACATCGAGACGCAAGATACCTACTCCATCGTCAAAGAGAAGATTCCTGAGGGCAAGACGACTTGTTCGCTATGTTCACGTCTGCGTCGCGGCATCATCTACAAAGTGGCGGGCGAGTTGGGCGCGAACAAGATCGCGCTAGGTCATCATCGTGACGACATGGTGGAGACGCTGTTCTTGAATATGTTCTTCGCCGGCAAGTTGAAGGCGATGCCGCCCAAGTTGGTGACAGACAAAGGCGATCACATCGTCATCCGGCCATTGGCTTATTGCGCGGAGAAGGATATCGCGCGTTATGCGCGCGGCATGGAATTTCCCATCATCCCGTGCAATCTGTGCGGCTCGCAAGAGAACCTGCAACGCCAGAACATCAAAGAGATGCTCACCAATTGGGAACGTCAGTATCCCGGACGTTCACAGACCATCTTCTCTGCGATGCAGAACGTCAAACCATCACATCTGCTCGATGGTGGTTTGTTCGACTTCAAGGATATGCAGCTGGGGTCGAAGGTCGATGAAGGGGATGTGGCGTTCGACGACCCCGTATAGCGTGGCCTAGGAGTAAGATGGGGACGTCGATGCCTAGAGGAGGTCGCAGTGAACAAGAAACAAACGATCACCTTGTGGGTTGGATTCTTCAATCTGATCTTCCTGCTGCTCTTCCCGCCCTTCGATTCAATGTCGATCGCAGGCGCCAACACGCTGGTCTTCGCCGGGTTTAGTTTCGTGTTTTCACACGGCGCAAGCGAAGCCATCAATACTGATGTCCTATTTCTGGAGATGGTGGTGTTGCTGGTGAATATCGGTGTCGCATGGTTGTTGTTCCGCGAGGTGAAGCAAGTCGCCTCTCCCCAACGCAGATTCAATGTCCAAAATGCGGTTTTGATCGTGGTGGCGATCAATCTGATCATCATTCTATTGTTCCCGCCGTTTGAGAACGTGGTCGATCTCAGGAGTTTGGACACTTCCGAATTTCAGGGCTTCTACTTCATTTTCTCGGCAGATCCGATGCACGCCATCATCACTTCGGTGCTGTATGAAGAGGTGGTCTTTGTGCTATTCAACGGTGCTTTGGCCTGGCTCTTTTTCAGAGAAGAGAAATCAAAGGATCTGACCCCGCAGGAAACTAGGGAGTTGATGCGCAAGCTCAGCGGCAAGCGCTGAGCTGTTGTATCTGCGTGGAGAGTGCCAAAGAGTTAGTGGGCCGGATTCACCGCTACCTTGAATATCACCTTGCGCACTTGGCCGCTAGCTACGAGCGGCGCATGCGCATCCTCAGGGAAGAAGATGCAGAAGTGATCGGGCGGAACGGCCACCCATGAGGCAGGTGCATCATGGAAGAAGCGGATGTCTCGTTCTTCGCTGTGCTCACTCACTGGATTATGGCAATCCGCCAATGGCTTCCACCCCATCTGTTCGTCACCCTCCAACACCAACTGAATGTCGATGTAACGGCGATGCGCCTCTAGTCGCGCAATCTCTTTCGTCTTGCCAGGTACTTGCTCCACGATGGCGATCAAGTCCTCGCCAACGATGTTGTAGCGCCCGGGTTCGAGTGAGAAGAAGTCCGTTGTGCGGATGTGATCGAACGCGCGTTGGAACAAGGGATGCAATGGCGCATAACGCTCGGCTTGCGATAGGGCAGAGAGGATCATAGGTCTTACTTTCGGATAGGCAGCATACGAGTCAACGTGTCGTCACGCTTGATGTGGTGATGATACAACGCGGCGATCACATGCAGGCCGATCAGGTAGTAACCCATGGTGCCGACGAACTCATGTAGTTCTTTGATCTGCTTGGAGAGGTCTTTGTCTTCGCCGATCAATGCGGGAAGTTCGAAGCCAAAGAATGGGATGGGCTTGCCCGCTGCGCTGAGGACCAGCCAACCTGTCAGCGGCATGCCGATCATCAAGGCGTAGAGCGCAAGGTGGAGCAACTTGGCTGACAGCATCTGTACCTTCGCAGGCTCGGGCGTGATGTTGGGAGTAGGGCCCGAGAAACGTGCGGCGATGCGTAGCCAGACCAAGCTGAAAGCCAACATACCCAGCATGAAGTGCCATGCTTTCAATGCCTCGCGCGGGTCGCTACCTTTTTCGTAGAGCTCGCGCAGGTTGATGGTGGCGTAGATGGCGATGAACAGGATCAACATGATCCAATGGATGCCGATCGATAAAGAGCCGTAACGGGTGGTGCTGTTCTTCCAATTCATCTTTGTTCTCCTGAAGGTTGAGTGGCCGACCATACAGATAAATGCCATCTAGCAAAGTTCGGCAGGTCGCTTATCGAAAATGATCACTTCTGCTTATTACTATTTGTGGCATCGACAAAGATATCCAGCTGGGGTTTGTAGATGTCGCTACGCATATCGAACGCACCCATCACGCTGTGGAAGATCGTTTCGTGCGCGTGCTGTGCGTGGCCGAGTGCTGCATCGGCTGCCAGTGTCTTCGCTTTCTTGAAAGTGGGCGACATCCACACGATGTAGGGGATGTCCTTCTGCACATCGGGTGCGAGCGAGTAGGGGGTGCCGTGCAGATACAAACCGTGTTCGCCCAGAGACTCGCCGTGGTCGGATGCATAGATCATCGCTGTTGATGTGTTGGGTAGCGAGCGCAGCGTCGCGATGGTCTTGGAGAGGAAGCGGTCGGTGAACAAGATCGTATCGTCATAGGCGTTAGTCAGTTCCTCCGCGCTACATTCCTGTACTTGTACCGAGCGGCAAGTTGGCGTGAACTTCTCCATATCGGATGGATAGTGGTTGAAGTAATCAGGCCCGTGGCTACCCGATTGATGCAGCACGATGAACACTTTGTCGCTGGTGGAGCTGGCAATGCGCTTCTCCAATCCGGTCAGCATCCCTTCGTCGAGTTGGCAGCCCGACCCTTGGCAATCTTTGCTCACTTCCGATGCCTTCAGATACGTGCCCACTTTGAGCGGCGGTTCGCCCCAGTTGTGGCTGATCCAGATCACATCGACACCGTTGCTTTGCAGATAGCTCGGCAAGGCTTCGTAGTTGTGGATGAGCGTAGAGCTGGTGTCGATATGCGCCAACATGCATTGGATGGACGCAGTGGTGTAGGTGGCGCAGGCATGCGTGTTGCGAATGGCGACAGCGCCAGCATCGGTGAGCAGCGGATTGGTATTCCGAGCGTAACCGTAAAGCGAGAAGTTCGCCGCGCGTGCCGATTCGCCGATCACCAACACGACGACGGTCTTTCCTTGTGCCACGAAGTGTGCAGGCGGCAGTTTTTCCAAAGTGCGCGACTGCATCATCTTCTCTGTTTGGTAACGCGCTGAATTGATGACGTAGGACCACGGCATGATCATGCCGCCTAACTTGCGCGCATGCTTGTCTATCCAGAACCAAGATTGCGCATTGGCGTATATCCAGCCGATACCCAATAGCAGCGAGAGCGACAGCGCAGCGGCGATGCGTAACCTAGAGTTGTACTTCAGCGTCATGCGCGATATCAGCCACATCGGCAGTACGCCAAACAGCAAGAGATGGATGAAGAATGCGTGATGCAGGTAACTTCCCGCCTCGGCCGTATTCGTGTTGAACACATTGCCCATCATCTGCTTGTCCAACACCACCTGATAGGTCTGGATGAAATAGAGCGCGATGGCATTGCCGAACGTGAAGAACATCGCGACAGGTTTGAGCAAGCGTTGCGAGATCAACGCGAACAAGAACAACGCAGTAAAGGTCAGCAGCATGACCATCACGAACAGCGTCAATACCGTCAAGAGGCCGGCAAGCGAGAAGACGTCCAATTCGCTGAAGGCGAATGCATACAGCGGTAGCTGGTAAAGCACGGCGTTGATCGCCGCGAAACCGAGGATGAAGGTGGTGCTGCTGAACGTGAAGTGCAGTCGTTCAGTGAATGATTTGATTCTTGTGAATATCTGATTGCGGATCGTCATGAGCTTTCTGCGCAGAGGCTCGCTTTATACGAACCTCGCCACCATGCCCTTAGAGAGTTCACCCTGTAACGGGATGCGCACGCGATGCCCGCTACCCGGTGCGACGACGATGGGACTACCTTCCATGCTGCGCATCTCTTTGAGTTCGACGATGCTGTTGCCCGCGGGATGGATGATCTCCAGTTTGTCGCCGACGGAGAACTTGTTCTTCACATCGATCTCGGCCATGCCATTCGCACAGGCGACGATATCGCCGACGTACTGTTGGCGGAAGCTCTCGGAGTGGCCGCGCATGTAGTTCTGTTGCTCGTGGGTGTGGTGGCGTTCGTAGAAGCCATCGGTGTATCCACGGTTCGCCAAGGCATCCAGCGCGCCTAACAATTCCAGATTGAAGGGACGACCTGCGACAGCATCGTCGATAGCTTGGCGATATACCTGTGCGGTGCGCGCCACGTAGTAGATGGATTTGGTGCGACCTTCGACCTTGAGTGAGTCGATGCCAATCTTGGCGAGTTTCTCCACATGCTCGACGGCGCGTAGGTCTTTCGAGTTCATGATGTAGGTGCCATGCTCGTCTTCCAACACAGGCATCAACTCGCCCGGATGGTCTTGGCGTGAGATGACGTACACCTTGTCTGCTTCGGGGTGGCGCGGCTGCGAGCCACAATCAGACAGCGCGCTATCGCTCAATGCCTTGTCGAAATCGAAGTCTATCTTTTCGATATGGCCTGTGCCGTCTTCGATGGCGCTATCCACTTTGTAATCCCAGCGGCAGGAGTTGGTGCACGTGCCTTGGTTCGCATCGCGGTGGTTGAAGTAACCCGACAGCAGGCAACGTCCCGAGTACGCGATGCACAACGCGCCATGCACGAACACTTCCAACTCCATGTCAGGACATTCTTGGCGGATCTCGGCGATCTCATCTAGCGAAAGTTCGCGCGACAAGATGACGCGTGACAGGCCAAGAGATTTCCAGAACTTCACCGCTGCATAGTTCACCGTATTGGCTTGCACAGACAGATGGATTTCCTGTTCTGGCCAACGTTCACGCACCATGGCGATAAGGCCGGGGTCGGCCATGATGAGCGCGTCCGGCTTCATGGCGATGACGGGTTCCATGTCCGCCATGTAGGTCTTCACTTTGGCGTTATGCGGCATCAGGTTGCTAGCGACGAACAGTTTCTTACCCAGTGCATGCGCTTCTTCGATGCCGATGCGTAGCTCTTCCATCTTGAACTCGTTATTACGCGCACGCAGCGAATAGCGTGGTTGTCCGGCATACACCGCATCCGCCCCGAAGGCGAAGGCAGTGCGCATCTTGTCGAGAGTGCCGGCAGGCAATAAGAGTTCAGGTGTCTTCATTTTTGGTTACGCGCGATAGCCAAGTCGATTCAATATCTCGATGGAGGCGTTCGCTTGGTTGAGTGTGTAGAAGTGCAACGCAGGTGCGCCACCGGCGATGAGTTTCTCGCACAGTTGGGTGACCGCATCGCGACCAAAGGCTTGTACCGATTCCACATCGTCGCCGTAACCTTCCATCGTCTTGCGCATCCAACGCGGGATCTCCGCACCGCAGGTGTCGGAGAAGCGTGCGAGCTGCGAGTAACGTACGATAGGCATGATGCCGGGGACGATGGGGGCGGTGACGCCGAGTTTGTGTGTCTCATCGACGAAGCGGAAGTACGCATCCGCATTGTAGAAATATTGCGTGATGGCGGAATTTGCGCCGGCGTGGATCTTGCGTTTGAAGTTGAGCATGTCCTCGCGCGCCGAGTTCGCTTGCGGGTGGAACTCGGGATAGGCGGCGACCTCGATGTGGAAGTGTTCGCCTGTCTGTGCGCGGATGAACGACACCAGCTCGTTCGCATAGTGGAACTCGCCGATGCTGGCCATACCGGAAGGCATATCGCCGCGCAAAGCGACGATACGTTTGATACCCATCTCTTTGTAGGTCTTCAGCAGCGCACTGATGTTCTCGCGCGTGCCGCCCACGCAGGACAGGTGCGGTGCGGCTTGGTGTCCTTCGGCGTGGATGAGTTTGATGGTATCCAGCGTGCGGTCTTGCGTGGAGCCGCCTGCTCCGAACGTGCACGAGAAGAACTCAGGCTTCAGCGCAGCCAAACGTTTGCGCGCGGCGGTGAGCTTCTCAGTACCTTCGGGTGTCTGCGGTGGGAAGAATTCGAAACTGATCGGTGGAAGAGACATTATTTTTTCCCCATGATTTGTGCGGCGGCTGAACTCAGCGCCCACGAGAAGATGCTATACAACACTGCGCCCAAGACGCCGTACCAAAAACTATCGACCACGAACCCTTTCAAGATCGAACCTGCGAACCAGAACATCAGTCCGTTGATGACGAAGATGAACAAGCCCAAGGTGATGAGCGTGACGGGCAAGGTCAGGATCAAGAAGATCGGGCGGATGAGTGTGTTGACCAATCCGAGCACGAAGGCGGCGATGACGGCTGCCATGAATCCGGTCACATGGATACCCGGCACTAGGTTCGCGACCGCGAACAGTGCCAAGGAATTCAAAGCCCAAATGAATAGTAGTCGTAGCATCTTAGTTCACCTCGAATAACCTACTGCGCAGTCCGATTGCTACGTTGCGCGGTGCTCGAAATCCTCATGTACTTTGAGTACATTCCGGTTTCTGCGCTCCGTGCGCCTTGCACTCAAACTGCTCGCTACGGTTTTTCGAGGTGTCCTCTATTTTATAAATGTTAAGGGGCGGGAAATCCCGCCCCGTCATCATACCTTCAAGCAGCTAATCAATAGCGGTAGTGGTTAGCCTTGTACGGACCTTCTTTCGGCACGCTGATGTAAGCAGCTTGCTGGTCAGTCAGTGTGCTCAACTGCGCGTTCAGTGTGGTCAGTTGCAAACGTGCGACCTTCTCGTCCAGATGTTTCGGCAAGGTGTACACGCCGATTGGATAGTCCTTGGTGCGTGTGAACAGTTCGATCTGTGCGATGGTCTGGTTCGCGAACGATGAGGACATCACATACGAAGGATGGCCCGTACCGCAACCCAAGTTCACCAAACGACCTTCGGCCAACAACAGGATCTTCTTGCCATCAGGGAAGATGACGTGATCGACTTGCGGCTTGATGTTGTCCCACTTGTATTGCTTGAGGGAGGCAACGTCGATCTCGTTGTCAAAGTGGCCGATGTTGCACACGATGGCTTGGTTCTTCATCTTCTTCATGTGATCGTGGGTGATGACATGGTAGTTGCCTGTCGCTGTCACGAAGATGTCGCCGTGTTCGCAGGCGTAATCCATGGTCACCACGCGGTAGCCTTCCATCGCAGCTTGCAATGCGCAGATGGGGTCGATCTCGGTCACCCAGACTTGGGCGGACAGTGCGCGCAGTGCTTGAGCAGAACCCTTACCCACGTCGCCATAACCTGCAACGACGGCGATCTTGCCGGCCACCATCACGTCGGTCGCGCGTTTGATCGCATCGACCAAAGACTCGCGGCAGCCATACAGATTGTCAAACTTGGACTTGGTGACGGAGTCGTTCACGTTGATGCCGGGGAATTTGAGTTCGCCGCGCTCATGCATCTGATACAGACGATGTACGCCGGTGGTGGTCTCTTCGGTCACGCCCTTGATGGCAGCGAGACGTGTGGAGTACCAAGTCTTGTCGTTCGCCAATTTCGCCTTGATGGAATTGAACAGGCAGATCTCTTCTTCTGAGCTTGGATTGTGCAACAAGGTCGCATCTTTCTCAGCGCGAGCACCTAGATGCAGCAACAGCGTGGCATCGCCGCCGTCGTCCAAGATCATGTTGGACAAGCCGCCGTCCGCCCATTCGAAGATGCGGTGTGTGTAGTCCCAGTATTGTTCCAATGTCTCGCCTTTGATAGCAAACACTGGTGTGCCAGTCGCAGCGATGGCTGCGGCCGCGTGGTCTTGTGTGGAGTAGATGTTGCAAGACGCCCAGCGTACTTCTGCACCCAATGCTTTCAGGGTCTCGATGAGCACACCGGTCTGGATGGTCATGTGCAAAGAGCCGGTGATGCGGGCGCCACGCAGCGGTTGAGTCGCGGCGTATTCATTGCGGATGGCCATCAGACCTGGCATCTCGATCTCGGCGATAGCGAGTTCTTTGCGTCCCCAAGCAGCGAGGGACATGTCGGCGACGATGTAGTCGGTGAAATTGCTAGTAGTCATAAAGCACTCCATTCATCTAAAAAGTTAATGAATGGGTGCAGTTGATACGTTGAACCACGATCTCCGAGCCTGACGGGGGACTGTGTCCTGTCCCGCTGCAGCACCCCTCGGAGGGTGGGTGTTACTAATTACAGTCCAGCGTCAGCCCGCAATGCGGCTGCCTTGTCAGTGGCTTCCCACTTGAACTCTGGCTCTTCACGGCCGAAGTGACCATATGCGGCGGTCTTTTGGTAGATCGGACGCAACAGGTCTAGCATCAGTACGATGCCCTTTGGACGCAGATCGAAGTGACGTTTCACCAGTTCGGTGATCTTTTCGTCGGAGACCTTGCCTGTGCCGTAGGTGGTGACCATGATGCTGGTGGGTTGTGCCACGCCGATGGCGTAGGAGATCTGCACCAAGCACTTGTCGGCCAAACCGGCAGCGACGATGTTCTTCGCCACATAACGTCCTGCGTAGGCAGCAGAGCGGTCGACCTTGGAAGGATCTTTGCCGGAGAATGCACCACCACCGTGTGGCGCAGCGCCACCGTAGGTGTCAACGATGATCTTGCGGCCAGTCAAACCTGCGTCGCCGTGTGGGCCGCCGATGACGAAACGACCCGTTGGGTTCACCAGATACTTGATGTCGCCTTTGATGAGTTCTTTAGGCAAGATCGGTTTGATGATCTCTTCGATCACGGCTTCGCGAATCTGCTCAAGCGTCATCTCAGGTGTGTGCTGAGTAGACAGCACCACGGTGTCGATGCTGAAAGGTTTGTCGTCCACATACTTGATGGTGACTTGCGATTTGGCATCCGGACGCAGCCAGTTCAAACGGCCATCGCGGCGCAGTTGCGCTTGGCGCTCGACGATACGATGAGAAAGGTAGATAGGGAGAGGCATCAGCGTGTCGGTCTCGCTACAAGCGTAACCGAACATCAAACCTTGGTCGCCCGCGCCTTGGTCGAGCGTGTCGTCATAGGCTTTGTCTACACCTTGAGCGATATCGGGGCTTTGCGTGCCATAACAGACATGGACGGAGCAGCCATCGGCGTCAAAGCGCAGGCTTGGGTCGTCGTAGCCGATGCGGCGGATGGTCTCGCGTGCGACTTTGGCGTAGTTCACGTTAGCACTGGTGGTGATCTCGCCTGCCAGCACGACCAAGCCTGTCGTGACCAGAGTCTCTGCTGCGATGCGTGAATGTTTGTCCTGCGCTAGAATCGCGTCAACGATAGCGTCGGATATCTGGTCTGCGACCTTGTCAGGATGGCCCTCTGACACGGATTCGGATGTAAAGAAGTATTCGCTCATGGCTCTCCGAGTGCTGCTTAAAAGTAAAAGGGCGCGCATTGTACCAAATCCCCAGCCGCTGTATTTAATAGGTTTTTCTGACATGCATATTCTCTTTGCGGGCTTTTCGCGTCTCCCCCTGCCGGTATTGCACTGGCTGGGCGCGTTGTTGGGATGGGTCATCTATCTGACTTCGAAGCGTTATGCCGCTCGTTTGCGCGAGAACCTCGGACATGCGGATATAGAAGGTGGGGCAGAGCTACTTCACGCCACTGTCCGCGAGGCTGGTAAAGGTGTGATGGAACTGCCTTGGGTATGGACGCGCCCCTTGGATGAGATTGTCGCCAGTGTCAGACACTGTCATGGTTGGGAGCATATCGAGGCGGCGCACGCGCAAGGGAAGGGCGTGATCATGCTGACGCCGCATCTGGGTTGTTTCGAAGTCATCAGTCTGTATGTGGCCGCGCGCCTGCCGATGACCAGTATGTATCGCGCTCCCCAGTGGAAGTTCCTAGATGAGTTGATGCATCAAGGTCGTGCGCGCGGGCAGACTAAGCTGGTGGCAGCCGATCTCGGAGGCGTGCGCCAATTGTTCAAGGCACTCAAGCGTGGTGAGAACATCGGCGTGTTGCCGGATCAGGTGCCGGGCAACGGTGAGGGTGAGTGGGCGCCATTCTTTGGGCGTCCGGCTTATACGATGACATTGATCGGGCGACTGATCGAGTCCAGCGGTGCGCCGGTGGTGATGTGTCGCTGCGAAAGGCTACCCAAGGGTGAAGGATATGGCCTGTATTTCTCGCCGCTGTCTTTGGATGTGGCGCATTCCATTCCTAGGCAGATGAATGCTGAGATGGAAAAAGTGATACGCACTTGTCCCGAGCAATATCTGTGGAGTTACAACCGCTACAAAGTCCCGCGCGGTGCGTTGCCGCCGGACGCAAGCAAGGATTCGTGATGTCGGTTCGTTTGGGTGTTTTCATTTTGTGGCTGCTGCATTTTCTGCCTTTCCGCGTGCTGGTTGCGATCGGTAATGGGATGGGCGTGTTGCTGTATCTGTTGGCGGGGAAACGCCGCAAGATAGGTGATACCAATCTGCGTTTGTGCTTTCCCGACATGCGGAATGCGATGCGCGAAGCATTGCTGCGCGAGCATTTCAAGATGTTCGCGCGCGGCTTGGTGGAGCGCAGCATCTTGTGGTGGGCTGGCGCTGAGCGTATCAGTGGTTTGATCCGTGTCGAAGGTGTAGAGCACTTCGAGGCAGTCAGAGGTCAGCCCGCCATTCTGCTCACGCCCCATTTCGTTGGCATGGATGCGGGCGGACAATGGGTCGCGCAGAATACCGATACCGTGTGCATGTATGCGAACCAGCGTAGCGTCTATCTCACCCAGTTGTTGCTAGAGAAGCGCGCACGCTTCCGTACCCAGTTGCTGTATTCGCGCCAACAGGGATTGCGTCCCATCCTGAAAGGCATGAAGGAGAACAAACCTTTCATCTACCCGCCCGATCAAGACCAAGGTGTGAAGGACGGCGCGTTCATTCCCTTTTTTGGCGTGCCTGCGGCGACCATGATGTCGGTGTCGCGCATCGCCAAGATGACGGGGGCGAAAGTGGTGCCCAGTATCACGCGTGTATTGCCGGGTAGCGCAGGCTATGTGCTGACCTTCTACCCCGCGTGGGAGAATTTTCCAAGTGGCGATGATGTCGCCGATGCGCGCCGCATGAACGAGTTCATCGAACAACGTATCTTGGAGATGCCGGAACAATACTTCTGGTTGCATAAGCGGTTCAAGACTCGCCCTGAGGGTGAAGAAAGTTTCTACAAATGAAATATAACGACCTGCGCGACTTCATCTCCCAACTGGAAAAGATAGGCGAACTCAAGCGCGTCACTGCGCCGGTCTCTACGCATTTGGAGATGACCGAGATCTGTGATCGTGTATTGCGTGCCCAAGGTCCCGCACTGTTGTTCGAGAACGTAGCAGGACACACGATGCCAGTGCTCGCCAACCTGTTCGGTACACCGCGTCGCGTGGCGTTGGGTATGGGTGAAGAGGACATAGCTGCCTTGCGCGAAGTGGGCAAACTACTCGCGTATCTGAAAGAGCCTGAGCCACCCAAGGGGCTGAAAGACGCATGGGACAAATGGCCTATCTTGAAGCAGGTACTCACCATGTCGCCCAAGGTGCTCTCTTCTGCACCCTGCCAAGACATCGTGTGGGAAGGTGCTGATGTGGATTTGAGCAAGTTGCCTATCCAGCATTGCTGGCCTGGCGATGTCGCACCGCTCATCACTTGGGGTTTGGTGGTGACGCGAGGGCCGAATAAGGCGCGCCAGAATCTGGGCATCTATCGTCAGCAAGTATTGGGACCGAATAAAGTCATCATGCGCTGGTTGGCGCATCGTGGGGGCGCACTGGATTTTCGTGATCACTGTCAGAAAAATCCTAGCCAGCCATTCCCGATCTCTGTTGTCATCGGCGCGGATCCGGCGACCATACTCGGTGCGGTCACACCCGTGCCAGATTCATTGTCCGAATACCAGTTCGCAGGCTTGTTGCGCGGTAGCAAGACCGAGCTGGTGAAGTGCATTGGCAATGATTTGCAAGTACCTGCTTCCGCCGAGATCGTGCTGGAAGGTGTCATCCATCCTGATGAGATGGCACTCGAAGGGCCGTACGGCGACCACACCGGTTACTACAACGAGCAGGACAAGTTTCCCGTGTTTACCATCGAGCGCATCACCATGCGCCGTGACCCGATCTACCACTCCACTTACACGGGCAAACCGCCCGATGAGCCGGCGATGCTAGGTGTGGCGCTGAACGAAGTGTTCGTGCCATTGCTGCAAAAACAATTCCCCGAGATCGCTGATTTCTACTTGCCACCAGAAGGTTGCTCGTATCGCATGGCAGTGGTCAGCATCAAGAAGCAATACGCCGGACATGCCAAGCGCGTGATGTTCGGTATCTGGAGTTTTCTGCGCCAGTTCATGTACACCAAGTTCATCATCGTGGTGGATGACGACATCGAGGTGCGCGATTGGAAAGAAGTCATGTGGGCGATCACCACTCGCATGGATCCCGTGCGCGACACGTTGCTCGTACCGAACACGCCTATCGACTATCTTGATTTTGCTTCGCCCGTGAGTGGGCTCGGTGGAAAGATGGGCTTGGATGCGACCAATAAATTTCCTGGTGAGACCAATCGAGAATGGGGCACACCTATCGTGATGGACGCAGCGGTGAAAGCAAAAGTGGATGCGATGTGGAGTGAATTAGGCTTGTGAAGCTTTGTGCTTCCAGAAACTAAAAAGCCGAGGACTTCCTCGGCTTTTCTTTTGGTATCTACACTTCTTTAGAACAGATAACCCGCAGAGAACACACCCTCAGTCATCCAGATCACTTGATCAGCCGTGCCCAGATAGACGGGGACTTTGCGTAGTTCGCCGTAGGCCTCTTTTAATGTGGCTTCTAGGTATACCGATTGAGTGAGCCTGTAACGTACACCTACTTCGACACCCACAGTCCAGCCATTAAGTTGCCACCAATCGTTGCTGGATAGACAGCAACTATTCACCCATTTAGGGCCGACTTGGTTGGCGTTGCCGAAGACAGTATTGACGGCGTGCGGCAGCAAGATTCCAGCTCCGACACGGCTGATCGATTCCAAATCCCCCGGTTTTTGCTTAGGGCCGTACAGATGATGCAGCCACACTGCATTCAACATGATGTGATTCAAACCGTTGTGGAGGGCGTAATCAAATGATTGTTTGTCGAGAACCACGTTACCGTTGATTGGGCCATTGGGAATGATGCCATTACCATTTCCAATCGTGCCGCTGACGCGTGCGGTTTGCCCGATGTTGGTGTTGTATTTGCTGTGATCCAAAGAGAATTCGACGGCGAAGGTCTTTTCCGCATCCATGAATTTTCCGACGCGAATATTCTCTTGCGGTGCGAAAAAATTAAATTTCGCGATGGAATCGAGCGTTTCGGGGATATTGGTGTGGAAATCGGTCGCTTGAGCCTGATGCACCGTGAAGTTATTCCCTAGACTGGGTTGGGTCACGTGTATATCGGAAGGCTTGTAATACTGCCTGCTGTAGCCCCATGAGAAATACCAGTTCTTATCATCGGTAATGATGGGTGGTTGATCGGCAGTAGTCGCGGGTTGTGTCGTCTCTATGTTTTCGGCCAGAGCCATCGAGCAGGGGGCGATGGATAAGATCGTAGCGAACATGAGCGAGCGAGTGAATTTTGTGTTCATAGATTTAGTGTAAATAGAATAAATTATGGGTATTACCCACAAACAGGCGGGGGATTATACATTAGCTAATGCTGTTGTACCCACTCGATCAATGCGTCTTGTGCATCCTGCCCACGCTGGGCGTAAGGGTGGTTGATGAAGAACACAAGTGTCCATTCCTTGCCCGTTTTCGAGCGCACGTAACCGGCGATGGTCTTAACACCCGTCAGCGTCCCTGTCTTTAGGTGGGCATGGCTAGCGGCAGGGCTTTTCTTAAGACGTTTCTTCACTGAGCCATCTACCCCCAGTATCGGGAGGGAGGCTTCAAGTTCGGCGCTGAGCGGGTGGTTGCTGGCATGTTGAAGGAGCTCGCTCATGTGAGCAGCACTGATGCGCTCTTTGCGTGAAAGTCCCGCACCATTCTCAAGAACCAGCTCAGGGAAGCGTAGCTGGTTATTCATCAGCCACATCTGTGTGGTGAGGATGCTACGTTCGATGCTCATGCTACCAAGCTTGTTGTTGGTATTTCCATCAATAGGCGCAGCAGAGGGTTCGTCTGGGTCCTTGATGGCTGAACCTAGTGTTAGGAACAGCTGCCTAGCCATCACGTTGTTACTATATTTGTTGATGTCGCGAATGATGCCGCTCAAGGGTTCTGAGCGATGGGTTGATAAGAGTGTCGATGTGGGAGTCACCAAACCATTCCGTTCTTTTCCTTTTATCGTGCCGCCGAGTTCTTTCCAGATCGCACCGAATAGCGCCCCTACATAACGGGTATGCGGCATCACGCTGAGATTCTGTTCGCGCTCGCCGCATTCAAGCGCGTAGTCGCCCTGCAATACGACGCTGTCGCCGAGTGGTTGCACTTGGAACAGGTCGTCCCAGTTGTCGCAATTCACTTTTCCCCCATTCGGGGCCAAGCGGTTGTCCAAAACGAAACCATCCAGCGGCGGTTCGGTGACGACCGTCAATGCATTGCCGTTGGGGATGTAGCGCAGACGCAAGGTGTTGAAGTTGATGAGCAACGCGTCCGGTCCCACGTTGTAAGCACGTACAGGGTCGTTGTCGAATTCGGAAGGGTCGTGTGAAGGCAGGTCGTAGAAGCTACGATCCAAAATTAGGTCGCCTTGTATCTCGCGTAGCCCGCGGGCGCGTAGCTCACTCAGCCATAGCCAGAATTGCTCGATGGTGAACTTGGGGTCACCATAGCCTTTTAGGATGAGATCGCCTTTGAGTACACCATCCTTCAGTTCGCCGTCTATCCACGCTTCAGTCTTCCACGTGAAAGCAGGGCCGAGCAGATCGAGTGCCGCGTAAGTGGTGATCAGCTTCATTGTCGAAGCGGGATTCATCGCGCGCTGCGTATTGAGAGCGATGAGCGGGGGATGTTTGCCTACTTCTCGCACTTCGACCGAGATCGCGTTGAGCGGGATGCCGACCTTTTTTAGCTCTTGCTGCACAGAGTGTGGCAACGCAACTGCCTGAGCATTGGCGATCAACAAAAACGAGAAGAGTGTGACGAGCAGTTTCATGACAGGGCATCAATGACGGTGAGCGTGCGCTCCACCAATATTTGCAATTCCTTTTCGGTGATGACGTAGGGCGGCATGAAATATACCGTGTTGCCCATGGGGCGCAACAGTAATTCGTGTTGCAGGCCGAGTGTGAAACAACGTTGTGCGAAGTCGATGTGAGGCGAATCAACTTCAAAAGCCCAGATCATGCCGGTATTGCGGAAGTGCTTCACCTTGGGATGTTCGCGTAACGGGGCTGCGATGCGATTGAAAACTGCCGCCTTGTTGCGATTGGCATTTAGCACATCGTCTTGTTGGAAAATGTCCAGCGTGGCCAGTGCGGCGCGGCAGGCCAGTGGATTCCCTGTGTAAGAGTGTGAATGCAAGAAGCCGCGCGATGTCTTGTCATCATAGAAGGCTTGGTAGATATCATCTTTAGTCATCACGATGGATAGCGGGAGATAGCCGCCCGTGATGCCTTTGGAGATGAGCAGGAAGTCGGGTGAGATGTCAGCCTGTTCGCACGCGAACATCGTTCCGGTGCGTCCCATGCCCACAGCGATCTCGTCTGCGATGAGGTGCACACCGTACTGTGAGCAAAGCTCGCGTGCGCGTTGCAAATAGATGGGGTGGTACATCGCCATGCCTGCCGCACCTTGCACCAGCGGCTCGATGATGAAGGCGGCGATGTGCGGGTGATGCGCTTGCAGATGTTTCTCTAGTGAGTCTGCGCAACGTAGGGCGTAATCCTTCGCACTCTCGCCAGGTTCGGCATCGCGCCAATCTGGGCAGGGTACGGTGGCGTTCTGTTTGATGAGTGCACCGTAGGCATCGCGGAACAGTGCCACATCGGTCACCGACAGCGCACCCAAGGTCTCGCCGTGATAGCTGTTTTGTAGGCTGAGGAACTCGCATTTTTGTGGCTTGCCGCTGTTGCGCCAATAGTGCGCGCTCATCTTCAGCGCGATCTCCGTCGCCGATGCGCCGTCCGAACCATAGAAGCAATGCCCCAATCCGGCAGGGGCAATTTCACGTAACCGTTCCGAGAGTTGCACCACAGGTTCATGGGTGAATCCCGCCAACATCACATGTTCCAGCTTGCCAAGCTGGTCAGTAATCGCAGCGTTGATGCGCGGATGGCAATGTCCGAATAGATTCACCCACCACGAACTCACCGTATCCAGATAACGTTTGCCATCCACATCGTAGAGCCACACACCTTCACCGCGTGCAATAGGCACGAGAGGAAGCGTCTCGTGGCGCTTCATTTGCGTGCAGGGATGCCAGACGGAGGAGAGGCTGCGTGCGAGGAGGTCGTGATTCGATGTCATGTGCGGCATCATAACGTAAGATGCATTCGTCGAATTTATCGGGAGAGTGTGATGCGCATTCTAATCACGGGTGGTACAGGCTTGATTGGTCGCCAACTTTGCGCGGCTTTGTTGGCGCAGGGACATGAATTGACGGTGTTGAGTCGACATCCGGAAACGGTCGCGCCGAAATGCGGGAATGCCGTCCGCGCCATGGCTAGCTTGGATGAGTGGACGCCAGAGCGCACATTCGATGCGGTCATCAATCTGGCGGGTGAGCCGATCGTGGATGAGTATTGGTCTGACAAGCGCAAGCAAGTGTTGCTGGATAGTCGTGTCGGGTTGACGCAGAGATTGGTGCGTCGTATCGCATCAGTCCAACAAAAACCAAGCGTGTTGCTGAGCGGGTCTGCGGTGGGTTATTACGGCAATGGTGGTGACGCGGCGTTGGATGAGGTTGTGGCGGCAGGTCATGACTTCCCTGCCGAACTGTGTGCTGCATGGGAAAGCGCGGCACGTGGGGCAGAACAAAGCGGGGTGCGAGTCTGTTTGCTGCGCACGGGATTGGTATTGAGCAAACAAGGTGGGTTGTTGGGCCGCATGTTGCTGCCATTCAAATTGGCGATGGGTGCGCGATTGGGCGATGGCAAACAATGGATGAGTTGGGTGCATATCGACGATTATGTGTCGATGGTGTTGCGACTGCTGAATGATGCCTCGCTCAATGGCGCATTCAATATGACGGCACCTGCGCCCGTCACCAATGCCGAATTCACCCGAACATTGGCGCAGACGCTACATCGTCCCGCGCTGTTCGTTGCCCCCAGCTTTGCGTTGAAGTCGGCGATGGGGGAGCGCGCTTGTCTGTTGTTAGAAGGTCAGCGAGTATTGCCAAAACGGCTTGAATCCTTGGGTCTTCAATTCGCACACCCTCGATTGGATGGTGCGTTGCAAGACTTGCTGAAATAGCCCTACAGCTTCACCCAACAATAAAAACCTTCATCGCCCTTGAAATCGGGCGGTGTCGCCCCTATCATTAGCAGTCGCTGGTGGAGAGTGCTAATTCGAATTCCAATTCATCGGTGATACAGCGTTGGCTGCCTCGCAAACTCCTAGCCGTACTACTCGTACTGTCTTCGTCGTTTGCTCGTTGCCGCCTTGTCTCACCTTCGACTTGAAATTCGAATACCCCGCCTTCGCATTTGTTCAACCCACTGATTTTAGGAGAAATAAGCATGAAGATTCGTCCTTTGCATGACCGCGTGATCGTTAAGCGCATGGAAGAAGAGCGCAAGACCGCATCCGGTATCGTGATTCCTGACGCGGCAACTGAAAAGCCAGATCAAGGCGAAATCGTTGCAGTAGGCAACGGCAAGATCGGTGACGACGGCAAAGTTCGCGCAATGAGCGTGAAGGTTGGCGACAAAGTGTTGTTCGGCAAATATTCCGGCCAAGCTTTCAAGATCGACGGCGTTGAGCTGTTGCAGATGCGTGAAGACGACCTTATCGGCGTCATCGAGGCTTAATCAATTTTTAGAATTTCATTAGGAGAATAGAACATGGCAGCAAAAGACGTGAAATTCCATGATGCAGCACGTGCCAAGATGGTCGTGGGTGTCAACATTCTGGCCGATGCGGTCAAAGTAACATTGGGCCCTAAAGGCCGTAACGTTGTGTTGGACCGTTCATATGGTTCTCCACACATCACCAAAGACGGCGTGTCCGTAGCGAAAGAAATTGAGCTGAAAGACAAGTTCGAGAACATGGGCGCGCAGATGGTTAAGGAAGTTGCTTCCAAGACTTCTGATGTTGCAGGTGACGGCACAACGACTGCGACCGTTCTGGCGCAATCCATCGTGCAAGAAGGCATGAAGTTCGTAGCCGCTGGCATGAACCCAATGGATCTGAAGCGCGGTATCGACAAGGCAGTGATCGCTGCGGTTGGCGAACTGAAGAACATCTCCAAGCCTTGCGCAACCACCACTGAGATCGCTCAAGTGGCTTCTATCTCGGCTAACTCTGATGCAAGCATCGGCAAGATCATCGCTGACGCGATGGAAAAAGTGGGCAAAGAAGGCGTCATCACCGTTGAAGATGGCAAGTCATTGGAAAATGAGTTGGACGTTGTCGAAGGTATGCAATTCGACCGTGGCTACTTGTCTCCATACTTCATCAACAACGCGGACAAGCAGATCGCTGCAATGGACAATCCGTTCATCCTGTTGCACGACAAGAAGGTATCCAACATCCGTGATCTGCTCCCCGTATTGGAGCAAGTCGCTAAGGCGGGCCGCCCACTGTTGATCATCGCTGAAGATGTTGACGGCGAAGCATTGGCAACATTGGTTGTGAATAACATCCGTGGCATTTTGAAGACTGTTGCTGTTAAGGCACCTGGTTTCGGGGATCGTCGCAAGGCTATGCTCGAAGACATCGCTATCTTGACCGGCGGCACAGTGATCGCTGAAGAAGTTGGTCTGACTTTGGAAAAGACCACCTTGGCAGAATTGGGCCAAGCGAAGCGTATCGAAGTCAGCAAAGAGAACACCATCATCATCGACGGTGCTGGTAAAGAAGACGCTATCAAGACTCGCGTTACGCAAATCAACAAGCAGATGGAAGAATCCACCAGCGATTACGACAAAGAGAAATTGCAAGAACGCAAAGCGAAGTTGGCTGGCGGCGTTGCAGTCATCAAGGTCGGCGCGGCGACTGAAGTCGAGATGAAAGAGAAGAAAGACCGTGTTGACGATGCATTGCATGCGACTCGTGCAGCGGTTGAAGAAGGTATCGTGGCGGGCGGCGGCGTCGCACTGCTGCGCGCCAAGGCTGCGGTTGCCGCTCTTAAGGGTGACAACCATGACCAAGACGCAGGCATCACTATCGTGTTGCGTGCGATGGAAGCGCCATTGCGTGCCATCGTATCTAACGCGGGCGATGAGCCATCCGTAGTCGTCAACAAAGTATTGGAAGGCAAAGGTAGCTTCGGTTACAACGCGGCCTCTAGCGAGTACGGCGATATGTTGGCGATGGGTGTCGTTGACCCAACCAAGGTGACTCGCACTGCTCTGCAACACGCTGCATCCATTGCAGGTCTGATGTTGACCACGGCATGCATGATCGCTGACTTGCCAGAAGACAAACCAGCCGGTGGTATGGGTGGTGGCGATATGGGTGGCATGGGTGGTATGGGCGGCATGATGTAACTTTATGCCTACTGCGCGGCTCGATTGCGGCGTTGCGCGGTGCTCGAAATCCTCATGTGCATTAAGCACATTCCGGTTTCTGTGCTCCGTGCGCCTTGCACTCAAGCCGCTCGCTACGGCTTAAAGTAGAAAAAAACGAACCCCGCCAAGTGCGGGGTTCGTTTTTTATATTGCCCGAAGTTGGGCTTATGGCTACAATGCGCGCCTTCGTTTTACCCGTCCCGTCAGGGAAGGCTCAAAAAAAACGGCTCGGTAGCTCAGTTGGTAGAGCAGCGGATTGAAAATCCGCGTGTCGGTGGTTCGATTCCGCCCCGAGCCACCATATAAATCAAGCGGTCTAACAATTTACGTTAGGCCGTTTTGTTTTGTACGTGACTAAAACGTGTGGATCTCATTTTGAGATTAGCCCGACCTTGGTGGTTGGGCTTTTTATTTCCACGTTCCAGATGGGCCTATGCTGTGGCATCATTCGGTCACAATCGAAGCTCAACGTCAGCCTCAGGACCAATCAATCAAAGGGAGTGTACCGAGCATGAATCCTTCATGGCTGCCCCAATGGCTATCACGCATCAACAGCAAGCTTCTTTCAGTTCTATTGGCGACGATGTCCATCATCGTTGTTCTGTTCCTGTATTTCTCCCAGAACGCTTTTCTTGAAGCGTTCGAATATAAGACTTACGACCTGCGCTTTCGTGATGTGCGCGGTGCGATCCCTGTTGAGCCCAGCATCGGCATCATCGCCATCGACGATAAGAGTATCGCTGAGCTAGGTCGTTATCCTTGGACTCGAAGCCAGTACGCGCGCTTGTTGGATAAGTTGAAGGCCGCACAAGCCAAAGCGGTGATGTTCGATGCGTTCTTCCCTGAGCGCGAGGACATGGTGAACGACCAGGCGTTTGCGGCAGCTATGAAGCGCTCCGGTAATGTGGTCTTGGCGCAGCTTTATGATTTCGATGCGAACGCCCAAGTGATCGGTGTCACGGGTTCTTTACCTGAACTTGAGCGTGCGGCAACGGGTGTAGCCCACATCAATCTTTTGCCAGACGATGATGGCGTCAATCGGCAAGCTTTGCTGTTGATCGAATCAGAGGGAAAGCAGCATCCATCTTTGGGGTTGGCCGCGGCGATGATGGCGTTGGAGCAGAAAGAATACACGGCGGATTCTTTCGAGATCATTGTGGGTGAGCGCCATATCCCTGTGAGTGAGAATAATTCGATGTGGGTCAACTTCACTGGCCCCCCTAAAGGCTATCCCCGATACTCGTTCACCGATGTAGTGAATGGACGAATCCCAGCAGAAGAGTTGCGAGGAAAGATATTGTTCGTAGGAGCGACAGCCCCAGGCATCTACGATCTTCGTGTCACGCCATTCAATCAGAACACGCCGGGGGTAGAGGTGCATGCCACCATCGCCGACAACATCATCACCGGCCGCTTCATTCAGCAGGGAGGGATGACAGCGCTGGTTGATATGGCTTTCATCGTCTTGATGGGGGCGTTGGCTTATTTTCTGACGACACGTTTGAAGCTGTATGGGGCGATTCCGGCAACCACACTCTTGTTGGCAGGGTACATCTGGTATGCCAACTACATGTTCGGAAGTGGCTATTGGATCAACATCATCTATCCCACTTTGTCAGCGATTCTTGCCCTGTTGGTTGGTGGTAGCTTCCGTTATCTGGTGTTGGAAAAGAGCGCACGTGAGATGCGCTCGATGTTCTCTAGTTACCTTTCTCCAAAATTGGTGGCGCGACTCGAAAAAGATCCTGAAGCCGCCAAGATAGGTGGTGACAATAAGGATGTGACCGTGCTGTTCACCGACATCAAGGGGTTCACGACTTTCAGCGAGTCTCATCCGCCGCAAAAAGTGGTGTCTCGCCTGAATGAGTATCTGGGTGCGATGGTGCAGATCATCGAGCAGCACGACGGCACCATAGATAAGTTCATCGGCGATGCCATCATGGCTTATTGGGGGGCACCATTGAGCCAACCCGACCATGCCAAGTTGGCAATGAAATGTGTCGTGGCAATGGCGGTGAAAATGGATGAATTGCGAGTCAAGTGGGAAAGTGAAGGGGAAGAGCCCTTCGCCATACGTTGTGGCTTGCATTCGGGCGAGGTGGTTGCGGGCAATGTCGGCTTAGCAGGCAAGAAGATGGAGTACACCGTGATTGGCGATACGGTGAATCTGGCCTCAAGGCTGGAAGGAACGGCCAAATATTACGGAATCACCTATCTGGTGGGCGAGGCGACCTACTCAAGTGCTGCCGAGGTTTGCCGATATAGAGAGCTGGACAAGATAAGAGTGGTCGGCAAACATTTACCCGTTACAATTTACGAGCCGCAGGTTGGGGTGGGCGCTTTGAGTGATGCAGAGCTTGAGCGATTCGATGCTGCGTTGCAGTTGTATCGCACGCGTAACTGGCACGAAGCGAGATCGATATTCCAAGAGTTGGCGGCTGTGTTGGGACAAGATAAGCCGACGCAGCTATATATCGAGCGTTGTGATTACTTTATAGATCACCCACCCGTTGCGGATTGGGATGGTGTGTTCAACAGGGCTGAAAAATAATCGGCAAGGCATCACACGAGACGCGGCTTGAGCCGCGCTGTTCGTTTGAATTGATTAGGATAGGTGGAATATGCGCAACATCGTGATTGCTTCTTTGATTCTTTCCTTGTGGGTTGGTACTGCTGTGGCAGAAGCACCTGCTGGTGTAGCCAATGGCTTCATCAAGGCGGATTTCAAGCGAGAGATCGCTGCCCACAAATTGCAAAAATTACTGGGTGTCGGGGCGGGCTATCTGTTCTTGGCTAAACAAGACGGCACTGTCGAGGCGGTGAATGAAGAGACAAAGGCGATACTGACCTTTGCAGCAAAGGATGGAGACAATATTCTGCTCAAGCAGCCAGAAGCTGTGGCTGTCGAAGGTGACACCCTCTACGTGGTGGACAGTGAATCTAATCAGGTCGTCATGTATGCACTTTCTTCCAGCAAGTTCTTGGGTAGGTTCGGGGGCAAAGCGGGAGGCTTTTTTGGCGGTGGTGATGACAACGCTTTGAAATCACCTCAAGGTGTTGCTGTTAGAGAAGGTGTCGTCTATGTGTTGGACACAGGCAATTCGCGTATCCAATTGTTCGGCGTCAACGGAGTGTTCTTGCAGACGCTGGAGTTGAGCGTTGCACCAGCTACTGGTGAAACTAAAGAGATTCCTTTCAAATTGAAAGAGGCGACCAGTATCGCGCTCGACAGTGCTGGCCGAATCTATGTGTTGGATGTGGATGACAGCCAAGTGAAGTTGTATGAGCCAAATGGTCGTTACATCAAGTCGCTACCGAACGTAGGTAAGCCAGTCGCGTTAAGTGTGGCTGAAGATGGTGTCTACATCGCCGACGCCAACACGCAAGTCATCTCTAAATTCGATCATGATGGCAAGTTGGCATACACCTTCGGCTCTAAAGGTGAAGCAAAGTCTCAGTTCAAAAAGATTGCGGGAATCGCGGTCGAGAAGGGGCAGCAGGTATTCGTCGGAGATGCGGATAAGTCGCTGGTGAATGTGTTTTTGACTGTCGCCGGAACAAAATATGAAGTGATTCCTAAGGCGGCGGGCAGGGCCTCAGCTAAGTGGATCGGTAGCATTCCCGTTGAGGTGAGCGCGCTGGCAGGGGACGGTAAAGGGACGGTCTATGCCATCAGCAAAGAAGGCAAGAGCCTGTACAAGTTGAACGCGGAGAAAGTCATCGGCGAGATCAAACCAGAAGATATGGAGATGTCTGCAGTGACGGTGGATGCTACTGGCTCACTGTGGGTGTTGGATAAAAAGAAGAAATTTTGTGCGAAGTTGGACGAGACAGGCAAGGTCGTTACGAGTTTTGGTAGTGGCGGAAGCGGAGCTGGGCAGTTCAGCAATCCGAGCTCTATCGCAATTGCATCGTCGGGTCTCATATTCGTGGCGGATCGAGGTAACCGCTCGGTACAGGTATTTCGTGGTGATGGTGTCTATTTGAACGAGCTAGGTGGCAAGTCTGCGAACATCTCTAATCCGCTAGCGATCGGGCTTGATCCACAAGACAATCTATACATCTTGGATGGTGGTCGCAACAGCGTGATGGTGTTCTCGGCGACGGGGGATTTCATCCAAGAATTTGGCAAACTCAAAGAAGGAAGCGTGTTCTCTAGGCCGACCGATATGGAAGTCACTGCGGAAGAGGTGTTGGTGCTGGACGGAAGCCAAGTCAAAGCCTTTACGCGCAAGGGCGAATTGTTGCGAGTATTTGGCGCTAAAGCATCGGGAGCGGGTAGCTTGCCAGAACCTATCGCATTGGCGTCGGCGGGTGGTAGCTCTTTATTCGTTGCTGATCGAGCAAGCAAGAAGATACAGTCGTTCGCCGTCATTTATAAGCCTGAACAGGTCAAGCAATTCGTTGCACAAGGTAAGGTTCATGGTATCGATTTGCGCTGGGCGCAAACCGCTGTTCCCTATGTGAAAGAGTTTCGCGTCTTCCGTTCTAAGGCGGAGGCTGGCGGTTACGTTCAAGTCGCGACTGCAGCCAACAACACCTATCTCGATGCCGGGTTGGATGCGGATATGAAGTATTTTTATCGTGTCGCGGCTGTGTCTGACTTCGGTTATGAAGGCGAGACCAGTGTTGCAGTGAACGCGATTTCTGAAAAACACATGCCTAAACCTTTGCATGCCGTCAAAGCTGAAACCACGCCGTGGCAAGTGAAGCTGACTTGGGATGCAGTCGAGCCGCTGTACTTTGCGGCTTATCGTATCTATCAAAAGGAGGGAGAGAGCTTCGTCAAGATCGGCGAGGTGGCGCAACCTGAATTCATCAAAGACGCACTCATCCCAGAGACAAAATATGCCTACCACGTCAGCGTATTGAGTACTGATGGGACGGAATCTGGAAAGGTCGCCGTCGAAGCGACCACGCTCGTTTTTAATCGTCCTCCACTCGATATCGAAGTCATTAAGTTGAGTGATATCTTCTCCAACTCTTACAAGTTGTATGAGAAGAACGGCATAGGCAGTATTCGTCTGACCAACAATACAGATAAGCCAATGGAGAAGATCCGGGTTAGTTTTGTGTTGAAGAACTTCATGGATTATTCGACGGAGGCAAAGATCGCCAAGTTGTTGCCAGGACAGAGCGAAGAGCTGGTGCTCAAGGCTGTATTCAACAACAGCATCCTTACCGTGACCGAAGATAGCGCCGTACAGGCCGAGATCGAAGCCAGCTTCTTCGAGAATGGGAAACGCGTGACCTTCAATCGGAGCGCGACAGTCAATGTTTACGATAAGCACCGCCTGACTTGGGATGAACGTGAACGCTTTGCTTCCTTCGTCACCCCCAAGGACCCTCCTGTCCTGAATTTGGCAAGGGTCGTGGTAAGTGAGTTCAAAGAGACAAAAGATGAAGCGCGTTTGGCTGCGGCGTTGTTCGATGCGTTGGGGGTGTTCGGTCTGACCTATATCCAAGATCCGAGCAACCCTTACCAAGTCAGTGCGGGCAAGACGAACACCGTCGACTACATCCAGTTTCCTCGCGAGACCTTGGAGCGTAAATCGGGTGACTGCGATGATTTGGTGGCCGCCTATTCAGCAGGGTTGGAGGGGATGGGGATCGCGACTCGAGTGATCGAAGTGCCTGGGCACATGTTCATGATGTTCTCTACCGGCATCCCCGCCGATGATGATGGCTACACCATGAACAACCTCTACGTCATCTATGAAGACACATTGTGGATACCGGTAGAAACGACATTGGTGGGTAATTCTTTCATCAAGGCATGGGAGAATGGTAGTGCCACGTATTACAAGTTCAAGGACAAAGGATTGACCATCCTTGATGTGAGTAAAGCGTGGGAGAACTACAAGCCCGCTAGCCTGCCAGATTCTGATTGGAAGCCTAATGGATTGACGCGAGCTGCCATCGATAAGAAGTTCCCCACTGACAACATGTCAGTGTTGAAGATTAGTTCTCAGACCAAGACGCGCCGACATCTTGAGGCGTTGAAGGCGAATCCGTCTGACGTTGAGGCGAATCAACAGATGGGTATCACCTTGGCCAAGCTGGGCGACCGTCAGGAAGCGATGAAGTACTTTGATAAAGTCATTAGCCTAGATCGTAAGAATTCGGCAGCGATGAACAATCGTGGCAACCTATTTATGATCGACGACAAATACGCTGATGCTCAGAAGGCCTATCTGGCGGCTACCGTGGCAAGCCCGACAGATGCGCAAATATGGGTGAATCTGGCGCGTTCTTACACCAGAACAGGCGATACTAAGAAGGCTAAAGCTGCTTTTGTCAAAGCGCAAGGATTGGACCCTAAGGTCAAAGAGCAGTATCGTGCCCTCGGCTTGGAACTATTGAATGCACTTTGAGTCGGAGTGCTTGCTTCAAATCAAACAAGGAGAAACATCATGAAGAGATTGATTGCATTGTTCGTATTGTTGGGTGTGATCTTGGCGACCCCAAGTTATGCTGCCGGAGTCTCCACTGAGCCATCGTTGTGGGATCGTCTGCGCAAAAAGATAGAAGCGATGACGCCTAAGAAGAAGTTGAGCACCACCACTGCAGCAGGAGGAGTGCGCGGCTCTTTGGCGGATGCAGACGATGTCTATTGGAAGGGTGAGAACAAACCCCAAGCGATCGACTCGGATGAACTGAACGCATTCAAAAAAGCGATCACGCTGGTCGATGCCGGTAAGACTGCCGATGCCCAAGCTGCCTTCAGCGATTTCATCAAGAATCATCCTGACAGCAATCTGCGCACGGATGCCGAAGCGGCATTGGCCCAGTTGCAATCTACCAAGTAGCCTTCTATCGACTGGGGCGGCTGGTAGAAAGCCGCCCCAGCCTCTATAATCCCGCCCCCGATTCAAGCGGATAGCGCTCCTCATGCAGTTATTCACCTTTGGCCTCAACCATCAAACCGCACCGCTGGCTGTGCGTGAGCAACTCGCCTTTAATGTCGAGACGATGGATGTTGCCCTGCGTGATCTGGTTGGCAATGGTGCGGCGAAAGAGGCCACCATCCTTTCCACGTGCAACCGTACCGAGATCTATTGCAGCACCAATGAACCGACACAAGCGGTGAGTTGGCTGGCTGCCTATCATCATCTTCCCGCGAACGAGGTGGAGCCTTACATCTATCGTCTGCCACAAGAGCAGGCAGTGAAGCACGCTTTCCGCGTAGCCAGCGGCTTGGATTCCATGGTACTGGGCGAGCCGCAGATATTGGGTCAGATGAAGCAAGCCGTACGGCAGGCCGAGCAGGCCGGTACGATGGGTTTTCTGCTCCACAAACTATTCCAGCGCACCTTCTCGGTCGCCAAAGACGTGCGCACGCAGACCGAGATCGGGGCGAATCTGGTATCCATGGCGGCGGCCGCGGTGAAGCTGGCGGAGCGTATCTATCCGACCATCGCGGATCAGCGTGTACTCTTCATCGGCGCGGGCGAGATGATCGAATTGAACGCGGTTCACTTTGCCGCGCGCAATCCCAAACACATCACCGTGGCGAACCGCACACTAGAACGCGCTGAGACCTTGGCGCGCCGCATCAATGGACATGCCGTCACGCTCAACGAATTGCCTGAGCAATTGGCGCAACACGACATCATCGTCACCTGTACGGCCAGTACCTTGCCGATCTTGGGTAAAGGCATGGTCGAGCGCGCACTCAAAGCGCGTAAGCACCGCCCGTTGTTCATCGTTGATCTCGCTGTGCCGCGCGATGTGGAGGCGGAAGTGGCAGAGCTGGATGACGTGTTCTTGTATACCGTGGATGATCTGTCCGAGGTCGTGCGCGATGGCTTGGATGCACGGCAAGGGGCGGTGAAAGAAGCCGAAGTCATCATCGACTCGGGAGTGAGCGACTTCGTGCATTGGATGCAATCGCGCGGTGTCGTGCCGACCATCCGTGCATTGCGTGATCACGCCGAGCGCCAACGTCGAGCAGAGATGGAGAAAGCCTTGCGCGCACTGGCAAAAGGCGAGAATGCCGAAAAGGTGTTAGAGAGTCTGAGTAGCGCCTTGACCAATAAATTCCTACACGCGCCGACTCAGGCGTTGAACCAAGCCACTTCTGCCGAACGCGATGGCATGCTCGAAACTGTGCATCGCCTCTATCGTCTGCACGACACAGAATGAAACCCAGCATCGCCACCAAGCTCGCGAACCTCGCCGAGCGTCTGGATGAAGTCACGCGCCTATTGAGCACGGAAGAAGCCACGCGCGACATGGAGGCCTTTCGCAAGCTCAATCGAGAGCGTGCCGAGATCGAACCGGTCGTCGAGCTTTATCATGCCTACCAAGCCTGTGAAGCGGACATCGCTACCGCGTTGGAGATGGCGAGTGATCCAGAGATGCGCGAGTTCGCCGATGCCGAAGTGAAGGCTGGGCGCGAGCGACAAGTCGCGCTCGAAGCTGAATTGCAGAAACAGTTGTTGCCGAAAGACCCCAACGATGACCGCAACGTATTCCTCGAAGTTCGCGCGGGTACGGGCGGTGACGAGGCGGCTATCTTTGCAGGCGACATCTTCCGTATGTACATGCGTTTCGCCGAACGCCGCCGCTGGCAGGTCGAGATCATCTCCGAGAGTCTGGGTGAGATGGGGGGCTACAAAGAAGTCATCGCGCGCATCATCGGTCAAGGCGCTTACTCTGTGCTGAAGTTCGAATCGGGCGCTCACCGTGTACAGCGCGTTCCCGCCACCGAGACTCAAGGCCGCATCCATACCTCGGCCTGCACCGTCGCAATTCTGCCGGAGGCCGATGAAGTCGGCGAAGTGGAACTCAATCCCGCTGACCTGCGTATCGACACCTTCCGCGCTTCGGGTGCGGGTGGACAGCACATCAACAAGACCGATTCCGCCGTCCGCATCACCCACTTGCCTACGGGTACGGTGGTCGAGTGCCAAGACGGGCGTTCGCAACATCAGAACAAGGCACAAGCCCTGCGCGTGTTGGCAGCGCGCATCAAAGACAAGCAAGAGCAGGAAGCACACAGCAAGATCGCTGCCGAGCGTAAATCTTTGGTGGGCAGCGGAGATCGTTCAGAACGCATCCGCACCTACAATTTCCCGCAAGGTCGTGTCACCGACCACCGCATCAATCTCACGCTGTACAAGATGGATCACATCATGGATGGCGACATCAGCGAACTCACTAACGCGCTGATGGCTGAGTATCAGGCGGAACAGTTGGCCACGCTGGCGCAGGAAGGCTGATGTCGTGAATAGCATCGCCGACACACTGCGCGAGGCGACACGTAATATCAGCAATACCCTCGCACTTGACCTAACCACATCCCGCATCGAAGTCCAATGCCTATTGCAGCATGTGCTGAAAGTGCAGCGCGCCTATCTGTTGGCTCATCCAGAACAGACGCTTAGTGAAACTCAGCAGCGCGAGTTCGATACGTTATTGGCGAGCCGTTTGCTCGGAGAACCGATCGCACATCTGCTGGGAGAGCGTGAGTTCTTTGGGCTGAATCTCAAAGTCACGCCAGCCACGCTGATCCCACGACCCGATACTGAATTGATCGTTGAGCTTGCACTGAATCGAATTTCGCAATCGCAATCCTGTCGCGTGTTGGATATGGGGACGGGGAGTGGCGCCATTGCACTGGCTATCGCCAAGAACAAACCAAATGTCGTAATGGTGGCCGTGGATGCATCGCAAGCGGCGTTGGTGGTCGCTTGCGAGAACGCACACCGATTGGGTATCGCAAATGTGAGCTTTCTGCAAAGCGATTGGTTCTCCACACTCGGCGGTCAGTGCTTCGATCTCATCGTCTCCAATCCACCCTACATCGCGGCAGGCGACATTCATCTCTCTCAAGGAGACTTGCGCTTCGAGCCCTTATCCGCGTTGGCATCGGGCGTGGATGGACTGGACGATATCCGTCGCATCATCGGCGAAGCGCCGCATCATTTGTCGTCAAATGGCGTGTTGCTGTTGGAGCATGGCTATGATCAGGCTGAATCAGTGCGAGACTTGTTGAAGCAAAGAGGTTTTGTGGAGGTGTTTTCTGAAAAAGATATAGCGGGGATAGAGCGAGTCTCGGGTGGCTGTTTAAATAAACCAATCTAAATCAACATGTTGGGCGAAAAGATATAGGGGGAACTCCGAAAGATATAGGCCTAGGTATAGATATTCTGGCATATATGCAAAGCAACTCCGGCCTCCTACAATCGCCACTGAGTTGCAAGCTTTGAGTTTTAAACAACTCGATCTTTCATACTCTCCTCCTATTCTGGGCCGTCGCAAGATGGCCCATTTTTTTGCCTGTGACTTAGGCGGAGAGGTTTTTGCGGGCGCGAGCGATGGCAGCTTCTACCTGTTGCGGAGCCGTGCCGCCCGTGTGGTTGCGAGCTGAGAGCGAGCCTTCCAACGTCAGCACAGCATAGATATCGTTCGTGATGAGTTTGGAGAATTGCTGCAACTCTTCTAGCTTGAGTTCTGCCAAGTCCACTTTACGTTGTTCGGCAAAGCGTACTGCCAAGGCAACGGCCTCGTGTGCATCGCGGAAGGGCAAACCCTTCTTCACCAGATAGTCCGCCAGATCGGTGGCTGTGGCATAACCCTGCAACGCCGCGCTACGCATCGCATCTGGCTTCACTGTGATGCCGCGCATCATGTCGGCGTAGATGCGCAAGGTCATGGTCAGCGTATCCACCGTGTCGAACAGCGGTTCTTTATCTTCTTGGTTGTCCTTGTTGTAAGCCAGTGGCTGGCCCTTCATCAACGTCAGCAGGGCGACTAGATTGCCGTTTACACGTCCTGTCTTGCCGCGCACCAGTTCAGGCACGTCGGGATTTTTCTTCTGCGGCATGATGGATGAGCCGGTGCAGAAGCGGTCGGCAATATCGATGAAACCGAAGCGCGGGTTCATCCACAGGATCAACTCTTCTGATAGGCGTGACAGGTGCGTCATCGTCAGCGCGGACGCGGCGGTGAATTCGATGGCGAAGTCGCGGTCAGACACCGCATCCAGCGAGTTTTGGCATACGGACTCAAAGCCCAATATCTCAGCGACCAATTCACGATTGATGGGATAGCTAGTGCCTGCCAACGCAGCCGCGCCCAAGGGTAGACGGTTCACACGACGACGTGCATCGCTGAAGCGTTCAACATCGCGTTGGCACATCTCAAAGTAAGCCATCAGGTGATGTGCGAAGCTCACGGGCTGCGCCACTTGCAGATGGGTGAAGCCGGGCATGATGGTGTGCGTGTGTGGTTGCGCCAAGTCGAGCAAGGAAGTTTGCAAGGCTTTGAGCAAAGCGATGATGTCATCGATGGAACTACGTAGATACAGGCGGATGTCCGTCGCTACTTGGTCGTTACGTGAGCGGCCTGTGTGCAGGCGCTTTCCCGCGTCACCAACCAGAGTGGTGAGGCGCTTCTCGATGTTCAGGTGCACGTCTTCCAGATCGAGTTGCCACACGAACTCACCGTTGATGACCTCGTTCTCGATCTGCGCCAGACCGCGCTGGATGTCTTTCAGGTCTTGTGCGCTGATGATGTCGCAGTGAGCGAGCATCTGTGCGTGTGCCAAAGAACCTTGGATGTCGAACAGCGCCAAGCGCTTGTCGAAATCCACCGAAGCGGTATAACGCTTCACCAGTTCAGCCACGGGCTCGTTGAAACGTCCCGACCATGTTTGATTGTCTTGCATCGTAGCCATGTCTTGTCCAGAATGAGGGGGCACTTGAGAGGAAGCTATGCCGGAGTCGCGCAGTATAAATCAAATCATTACGCCCACGTTGCTGCCCAATTTCCGTAATCTCGGAACCGTGCTGCGCACCATCCTATTAGTGAACGCCATCGCGCTGTTCGTGGCACTAACCCAAGCCGATACTTTTTCCGACCTGTTGCAGCAATTGCTCTATGGTTCTGCCCTGTTGCAACCGGTGCTGCTCACTTCTTTGCTCTTGTTGTATGCCCTCAATCCCTTACTTGCCAAACTCGCCTATTGGAAGAGTTCTGCCGTGATTGTCGTGCTCATCGCCTTAGCCACCTTCGGGCTGGACATGATGGGTGGTGAGTTGTTCGCTTCGCAAAGCGATGTTGGCTCGTTCCGCTACATTCGGCACATGCTGGAAAGTGCCATCGTCATTCTGTTGCTATTGAGCTACTTCCGTTGGCGCGCCTTGGCCTTGTCACCCGCTAGGCAAGCCGCCCGCTTGCAAGCACTGCAAGCGCGTATCCGTCCCCACTTCTTGTTCAACAGCATCAATGCGGTGCTAGCCATCGTGCGCGCTGACCCTAAACGCGCCGAAACCGCGTTGGAAGATATGTCCGACCTGTTCCGTATGGCGATGAGCGAACCGCATGAATTGGTCGAGTTGAGCAAAGAAATCGAACTGGCGCGTCAATATCTGGCGCTGGAGCAGCTACGCCTAGGCGAGCGCCTGCAAGTGCAATGGAACACTGACAAGATGCCGTCGGATGCGCTCATCCCGCCGCTGGTGTTGCAGCCCTTGTTGGAGAACGCGGTGTATCACGGTATCGAGCCGCTAACGGAGGGCGGCGTCATTGAGGTTCGGATATATCGCGAAGATAAAGAGCTACACCTGCAAGTCGGCAACCCCGTCTCGCCCACAGGCAAATCACACGATGCAGGCCATAAGATGGCGCTCTCCAACATCCGCGAGCGACTGTCGTTGTTGTTCGATGTGGAAGCGGATTATCAAGTCGAGCGCGAGGCAAACTATTACAGTGTGCACATCCTCATACCCTATGTGACGGAGACGCTATGAGCAATGATGCCGTTATCTTGCCCTTGAGTATCTTCATCGTCGATGACGAAGCGCCCGCGCGTACTCGTTTGAAAGACCTGCTGGCCGATTGTGACGCACAGCTCTCATTACAAGTGGTAGGCGAGGCGAGCAACGGTCAGGAAGCATTGGATAAACTCGCCGAGGTGCATGCAGAAGTCGTGTTGATGGACATCCGTATGCCGCAGATGACGGGTATCGAACTGGCGCGCCATCTGAACAAATTGGAACAACCACCTGTCATCATATTCACCACCGCCTACGATACCTACGCCGTGCAAGCCTTCGAACAGCGCGCTATCGACTACCTGCTCAAACCGATTCGGCTTGGGCGATTGTTCGAGGCCTTGTCGCGCGCGCGGGATGCCGTGCCTATCCGCACCGAAGTGTTGCAAGAGCTCATGCCCGAAGCGCGCACCCACCTCTCGGTGCATGAGCGCGGCAAAGTCATCCTCGTATCGATCGAAGACGTGCTGTATCTGCGTGCCGAGATGAAATACGTCACCGTGCGCACGGCTGAGCGCGAATATCTCGTCGAAGAATCACTCACCGCGATGGAGCGCGAGTTCTCAATACGCTTTGCACGTATCCACCGCAGCTGTCTTGTCGCTAAAGCCGCCATTGCCGGATTTGAAAAAGGTGGCGACGAAGGGGAGAGCGGTTGGTTGGTCAAACTCAAAGGAATAAGCGAGACACTCCCTGTCAGTCGGCGACAATGGGCGGGTGTGAAGAACCTAGGTTCGACTTAAAAGACAAACTAAGGAGAAGACGTGCTGACGATACTGGTGATCAATTCCAAAGGCGGATCAGGCAAGACCACGCTGACCACCAACCTCGCCAGCTATTACGCCAGCAAGCAGATGCGCGCAGCCATCATGGACTACGATCCGCAAGGCTCCAGCCTGCATTGGCTGCAAGCGCGTCCGAAGACACAGCACGGCATCCACGGCGCGAATGCGGCGCCCGCCAAAGGCAACGCAGTGCTGCACAGCAAACAAGGTTGGGTGCCACTTGATACCGAGGTTCAGATATTGGATGCGCCAGCGGGTGCAACTGGCTTGCTGCTGAAAGAGCTGGTGCGCAAGGCCAACTTTATCGTCATCCCCGTCGCGCCTTCGCCCATCGACATCCGCGCCACCGCCGACTTCATCAAAGACCTGTTCCTAGTGGGCGGCGCGCACACCTCAAAAGCCAAGATCGCCGTTGTAGCCAATCGCGTGCGTATGCGTTCTTCTAACAACTACGCCGCGTTGGAGCGCTTCCTCACTTCGCTCAAATTACCCTTCCTCACCAGCATCAGCGATTCGGACAACTACCTGCAAGCAGTCGAGCAAGGCTTGGGCGTGTTCGAGATGGATGAATCAACCACCACATCCGAGCGGCAAGAACTCATGCCCATCGTGAAATGGCTGGAAGGCCAATTCCCCAACCGCTTTGGCATCCGCGCTGAAGATAAGATCGCCAGCTTGGAGAGTTCGAAGAAGTGGGCGGTGTATCGAGGGGTAAGCTAAGCCGAGTGCGAATACGCTGTTGTTTTCCGTTCTAAGTCACAAATTCCTAAAGAATATATAGGCCTTCCATCACAAACAACTTTAGCTTGTTTGTGCAATCCATTGCTTTTTAAGCATATTTGTTTTGCGTTAACTTCCAGCGCTAACTCCTTGTACCGTAAAGAAAATTCCTGATTTCTTGCTTGACCCACCCATATATTTTCAATATAGTGGGAACTAGTGGTGATAAGTGGGAATTAATGGGGGTTTAAAGGGGTTCTATGTTCCAAGGGGCGACGCAGTTCAACATCGATGGCAAGGGTAGGTTGACGATTCCGACTCGGTATCGCGACATGCTGTTGGCGCATTGCGCGGGTCAGTTGGTGCTGACTGCCGATGCCGACGGTTGCCTGTTGATGTACCCGCAGCCGGAGTGGCAGCCCATACGCGAGAAGCTGATGCAGCTCTCTGCATTCAATCCAAAGATCCGTGCCTTGCAGCGCTTCCTTGTCGGCCATGCCGAAGATGTGGTGATGGATGCCGCTGGGCGTGTGCTCATCTCGGCCACCCTGCGCGATTACGCCAAGTTGGACAAGCGCGTGATGCTGGTTGGTCAGGGCAACAAATTCGAATTGTGGGACGAGGCGCGTTGGCAAGCGCAGTACGAAAAGATGACGACCTTCTCAACTGACAATCTACCGCCAGAGTTGGAGGGCTTCACGTTGTGAGCCAGAACTTGGTTCACGCGACTGTCTTATTGAATGAAGCCGTCGATGCCTTGCAGGTGAAGCCTGATGGCATCTATGTGGATGGCACGTTCGGGCGCGGCGGACACAGTCGCTTGATATTGAGCAAGCTCGGTGCGACAGGTCGGTTGATCGCCTTCGATAAAGATCCGATGGCAATTGCCTCGGGGCAGGCGATACAGGATGTGCGATTTCACATGGTGCACAGCGGCTTTGAGCACTTGAGCGAGAGGTTGCGCGAGTTGGGTGTGGGCAAGGTGGATGGTGTGTTGCTGGACTTGGGTGTGTCGTCACCGCAGTTGGATGACGCGCAACGCGGTTTCAGTTTTCGCTTCGACGCGCCACTGGATATGCGTATGGATACCAGTCGCGGGCAGACAGCGGCGGAATGGTTGGCGGTGGCGGACGAAGGCGAACTGACGGAGGTGATACGTGATTACGGCGAAGAACGGTTTGCTAGGCAGGTTGCAAGGGCGATTGTTGCTGCGCGCCAAGAGTGTCCGATCGAAACAACGAAACAGCTCACCGACATCGTCGGCAAGACGGTACATACCCGCGAACCAGGCAAGAATCCGGCTACGCGTACCTTTCAAGCTATACGGATTTATATCAACCGCGAACTCGAAGAGCTCGAGAACGTGTTGCCGCAGTGTGTCGATGAGCTGAAGGCGGGCGGACGCATGTCGGTGATCAGTTTCCACTCGCTAGAAGACCGCATGGTGAAGCAGTTCATGCGTGAGATGGCGCAGGGCGACAAGTTGCCGAAGAGCGTGCCTATCCGCGCAGTCGATGTGCCGCAGGGAAAAGTGAAGTTGGTGGGCAAGCCGATCTATGCATCGGAACAGGAATTGGTGGTGAATCCGCGCGCACGTAGCGCGGTGTTGCGCGTAGCGGAGAGATTGGATGGCTAGATTCAATGCCTTCCTCCTTTTTGTGACTATCGCTTGCGCGTTAGGTGTTGTTACCTCTCAACACAAAGCGCGCAAGTTGTTTGTGGAACTGCAAAACGAGAAAGAACTGGCGCAACAGATGGAAGTCGAGTGGGGTAAGTTGCAGATCGAGCAGAGTACGTTGGCGATGCCCGCACGCGTGGAGAAACTCGCTCGTCAGCAATTGCAGATGCACATGCCGCCTAGCGATGAGATCCGCTACATCCGCGTCAATTCCAACATGGTGGGGCAGCGATGAACTACGCCCACTTGCCTCAGACCTCAGCCCAACAAGCACTTCCGGCATGGCGTTCGCGCTTGCTGTTCCTATTGTTGCTGGCAGGGATGGCAGGTCTGATGGTGCGTGCGATCTATCTGCAAGGGATCAACAACGACTTCCTGCAACAAAAGGGTGATGCACGCTACGGCCGCGTCATCGAAGTACCTGCCCATCGCGGCATGATCACCGACCGCAACGGCGAGCCACTGGCCATCAGCACACCTGCCGAGACGGTGTGGGCGAGTCCACCTGATGTAGAAGCTTCTCCCAAACAAGTGGCACAACTGGCGCGCATCATCGGCATGACCGAGAGCGATCTTAAAGAACGCCTGTTCAATACCTCCAAAGAATTCGTCTATCTCAAGCGTCAATTGCCACCGGAGCAAGCGCAGCAAGTCGTGCGTCTGGGCATTCCTGGCATCTCGCTGAAACGCGAATATCGTCGCTACTACCCTGCGGGTGAAGTGACCTCGCATCTGCTGGGCTTCACCGATGTGGATGACAACGGGCGCGAGGGTATCGAGCTTGTGCATCAGGCAAAGCTCGGTGGCAAGGTAGGTAGCCAGCAGGTCATCAAAGATCGTCGCGGTCATATCGTTGAGGATGTCGCTAGTCTGCGTGCGCCAAAAGAAGGCGGCGATGTCGCGTTGAGCATCGACAGCAAGATCCAATCCATCGCTTTCCGCGAGATACAACTGGCGGTGGAGAAGCATCAGGCCAAAGCCGGTTCCATCGTGGTATTGGATGCGAAGACAGGTGAAGTGTTGGCGCTGGCGAACTGGCCGACCTTCAACCCAAACAACCGTGTGCGCCCTGCGCTGAGCTTTCTGCGCAACCGTGCAGTCACCGACCTGTTCGAGCCAGGCTCGACCATGAAGCCATTCACGGCGGCTGCAGTGCTGGAAGCAGGCAAATTCAAATCGACGACGATGGTGAACACCGAGAACGGAAAATATTCCATCGGCGGTCGCACCATCCATGACACGCATCCTGAGCACATGTTGAGCGTGGCGCAGGTCATCCAGAAATCGAGCAACGTCGGCGCTGCCAAGATGGCCTTGTCGCTATCGCCGCAAGATTTCTGGAGCAGCTTGAGTGAGAACGGATTCGGCGCGGCGACTGGTAGCGAGTTCCCCGGTGAAGCGACAGGACGTTTGCGTGACTTTAAGACATGGCGACCTATCGAGCAGGCGACGATGTCATACGGCAATGGGATCTCGGTGAACTTGTTGCAACTGGCGCGAGCCTATACAGCCTTCGCCAACAATGGCGAGCTGAAGCCAGTCACTATGCTCAAGCAAGACACACCTGTCATCGGAAGCAAAATCTATTCAAATGAGACTGCTGGTGCAGTGCGCGCCATGTTGGAGATGGTGGTTGGCCCAGGCGGGACAGCGCCTCTGGCACAGGTGGCGGGATATCGCGTGGCAGGCAAGACCGGCACAGCGCACAAGCTGCAAAACGGTAGATATGTGGACAAATACGTCGCGTCCTTTGTTGGCATGGCGCCCGCATCCGATCCGCGCTTGATCGTGGCGGTGATGGTGGATGATCCCGGTAGCAAGGAACACTTCGGTGGTCAAGTTGCTGCCCCCGCATTCAGCAGCGTGATGGGTGCGGCCTTGCGTTCGCTCGATGTTCCCTACGATGCGCCCTTGGATAACGTCATCGTTGCACCGGATGCTGCCATCATCGAGGAGGACGTATGAGTCGATTCCATCTCGATGAATTGAAAGCACTCGGAGTCTCCATCACGCGCTTGGTATCCGATAGTCGCGCCGTTCAGGCAGGCGACACCTTTGTGGCTTATCCAGGTACGCAAGCCGATGGGCGCCGCTTCATCGCGCAAGCCATCGCAAACGGAGCGAACGCAGTCATCTGGGATGCGCACGATTTCAAATGGAACGACGCGTGGCAGATCCCTAATCTCGCCGTGCATGACTTGCGTCATCAAGCAGGCGTCATCGCCGATCACGTGTATGGTCAGCCCTCGCAGAAGTTGTGGATGGTCGGCATCACTGGTACCAATGGCAAGACATCCATCAGTCATTGGCTGGCGAAAGCCTTCAGCGGTGTGGAGCGCAAATGCGCCATGCTCGGCACCTTGGGCAATGGCTTCTCGGGCGCGTTGCAAACGACAGTGAACACCACGCCCGATGTGCTGGTATTGCACGGTCTGCTCGGTGAGTTCGCGCAGCAGGGCGCGCAAGCGGCGGTGATGGAAGTCTCCTCTCATGCCCTCACGCAAGGTCGCGTCAACGGTGTGCACTACGATGTTGCGTTGCTCACCAATCTCACGCGTGACCATCTCGATTATCACGGCGACATGCAGAGCTATGCCGCTGCGAAACGTCGTCTGTTCGATTGGACTTCGCTCAAACATGCGGTACTGAACCTAGATGATGCCTTCGGTGCTGAGTTGGCGGAATCTCTTAAGGACGCAAGCGTCGAGGTGATCGGTTACGGTTTGAGCGACGAGTCGTTGCAGTTGGCCGAACGTCTTGGCATCCGTATGGTGTACGGCAATGTGACGCAGATGGATGCGCACGGGCTGAATCTGAAACTGCATACGAGCTGGGGCGGTGCGGAACTGCACAGCAAACTCATCGGGCGATTCAATGCGTCAAATCTACTGGGCGCACTGGCAGTGCTATTGGTGAGCAAGGTGGCGATGGAAGATGCAGTGCGTGAGCTGGGTTTGCAAAAAGCCGTCGCGGGACGTATGCAGACATTGGGCGGCAAAGATGCACCAGCCGTCGTCGTGGATTACGCACACACGCCCGACGCTTTGGAGAAGGTATTGCTCACTTTGCGTGAGGTGACGGCGGCATCAGGCGGCAAGCTCATCTGTGTGTTCGGTTGCGGTGGCGATCGGGATAGAGGCAAGCGCCCCATGATGGGCACGGTCGCCTCCAAGTTCGCCGATGTGCGAATCGTCACCAGCGACAATCCGCGCGGCGAGAATCCGCATTCCATCATCGAAGCCATCGCATCCGGCATGTCGGGTGACTATCAGGTCATTGAAGACCGCGCCCGCGCCATCACGCATGCCATCGAAAAAGCAAAACCGAACGACACCGTGTTGCTCGCAGGCAAGGGTCATGAGGATTACCAAGAGATCGCCGGTGTGCGCCACCCCTTCTCGGATAGCGAGATCGCCAGTCGTGCTTTGAGCGTGTGGAAGCCAGAGGAGCGCTGGATATGATGCTGCTCTCGCAAGCTTCTCAAGCATTGCACGCGACCATAAACGGCGAGGATGTGCCCTTCACCGCCGTTTCCACCGACACCCGTACCATCCAACAAGGTGACTTGTTCATCGCCCTCAAAGGCGAGAACTTCGATGGTGCGAAGTTCGTTGCACAAGCTGCACAAGCGGGAGCGGTCGCTGCTGTGGTGAATGCGGATAGCGTCATCGAAGGCTCTACTTGTCCACTGATCCGTGTGCCTGATACGCGTATCGCATTGGGCAAACTCGCAGCGCATTGGCGCGCCCAGTTCGACATCCCGCTCGTCGCCATCACGGGCAGTAACGGGAAGACCACCGTGAAAGAGATGTTGTCAGCCATTCTGCGTACCGCTACGGGTAGCGAAGAGACGGTTCTCGCGACCCAAGGCAATTTCAACAATGACATCGGCATGCCACTCACGCTGCTCAAATTGCGTGCACACCATCGTTACGCGGTAATCGAGATGGGAATGAATCACTTCGGTGAGATCGACTATCTCACGCATCTCGCCCGTCCAAATGTCGCGGTCGTCAACAACGCCACGGGTGCGCATCTGCAAGGCCTCGGTTCCATCGAAGGCGTGGCGCGCGCCAAAGGCGAGATATTTGCTGGTCTTGTGAGCGATGGCACGGCTGTCATCAATGCCGACGACACGCACGCGGCTTTATGGCGCAAATTGGCGGACAAACATCGCGTGTTCGATTTTGCGCTAGGTCACACCGCCAATGTGCAAGGTAAGTGGGCGGTGCAAGGTTTCGGCGGCACCATCCATGCGCGTACACCCGCGGGTGAGATGAAGTTGGTGCTGCAAGTGCCGGGCGAGCACAACGCACGTAACGCATTGGCCGCAGCGACAGCCGCACTCGCTTTGCACGTGCCACTGACCACCATCGTCAAGGGTTTGGAGGGTTTCGGCGGTGTGGCAGGTCGTTTGCAGCGCAAGCAGGCTTTGCACGGTGCAGTCGTCATTGACGACACCTACAACGCCAATCCCGCTTCGATGCATGCAGCACTCGAAGTGCTGGCACAAGCTGAAGGCAAGCGCATCTTCGTGCTGGGGGATATGGGTGAGTTGGGGGATGACGCAGTGCAGTTCCATCACGAGATCGGCATCGCTGCACGCGAGTTGGGTATCGAACGCATGTTCGCGCTGGGCGCGATGAGTGCAGGTGCGGTGAGCGAGTTCGGTACGGGTGCGCAGCACTTCGCTGACATCGAAGCCTTGCAGACAGAATTAGAAAAAGAGATGGATGCGCAGACCACCGTGCTGGTGAAGGGGTCGCGCTTCATGAAGATGGAAAGAGTCGTGCGCTTCTGTGCACTACAAAAGGAGGAAGTATGCTGCTCTCATTAGCACAGTGGTTGGCTGAAGACGTTCGTACGTTCGCCGTGTTCAATTACATCACCTTGCGCGCGGTGATGGCTGCGATGACGGCGCTGTTCATCTCATTCCTGTTGGGGCCTTGGATGATCCGCAAGCTGACCGCAATGAAGATCGGTCAATCGGTGCGTACCGATGGTCCGCAGACGCATCTGGTGAAGGCCGGTACGCCGACCATGGGTGGTGCGCTCATCTTGGCATCGGTCGCCATCACCACTTTGTTGTGGGGCGATCTGCACAACGCGTACATCTGGGTGGTGTTGCTCACTACGCTGGGTGTGGGTGCCATCGGTTGGGTAGATGACTATCGCAAAGTCGTGCACCGTAATCCAGATGGACTGTCCGCACGCGCCAAGATGTTCTGGCAATCGCTCATCGCTTTGGCGGTCGGCATCTTCTTGTGGTCGCACGCGACGTTGCCCGCACATACCGAACTCATCGTGCCGTTCTTCAAGAATTGGGTGTTCCCACTGGGCATGGTCGGTTTCATCGTGCTGGTCTATCTCACCATCGTGGGCAGCAGCAATGCGGTGAACCTCACCGACGGTCTGGATGGCTTGGCCATCATGCCGACGGTGATGGTGGCGAGTGCGCTGGCCATCTTCGCTTATGTGGCTGGTCATGCCGAGTTCTCCAAATATCTGGGCGAGCCATCCATCCCTGGGGCTGGCGAATTGGCGGTGTTCTGCGCTGCTATCGCGGGTGCAGGCTTGGCATTCTTGTGGTTCAACGCCTATCCCGCCGAAGTGTTCATGGGCGACGTGGGCGCGTTGGCGTTGGGCGCGGCATTGGGCGCGGTCGCCGTTATCATCCGCCAAGAACTGGTGCTGTTCATCATGGGCGGCGTGTTCGTGGTGGAAGCGGTGTCGGTGATGTTGCAAGTCTCGTATTTCAAATACACCAAATATCGAACGGGTACTGGTAAGCGCATCTTGTTGATGGCGCCGCTGCACCATCACTTCGAGCAAAAAGGTTGGAAAGAGACACAGGTCGTCGTCCGCTTTTGGATCATCACCATGCTGTTGGTGTTGATCGGTTTGGCCACATTGAAGTTGAGATAAACAATGAACGAGTTGCGCAATCAATCTGTGTTGGTGATCGGTCTCGGTGAGACTGGGTTGTCACTCGCACGTTGGTTGACGGCGCAAGGTGCACAAGTCTGCGTGGCGGATAGTCGTGCCACACCGCCAGGTGCCGACACGCTGTACAAAGAGATGCCGCAAGTGGATGCGCATTTCGGCCCGTTCCGCGACGAGTCCTTGATCGGCATAGAGCGCATCGCCATCAGCCCCGGTGTGCCGCTGGCAGAACCCTTCTTGCAGCGCGCCATCGCGCGTGGCATCCCCGTGGTGGGCGATATCGAATTACTGGCGCAAGAGATAAGCAAGTCAGAGTCAAAGCCAAAGGTCATTGCTATCACGGGTGCTAACGGCAAGACCACCGTCACCAGCATGGTGGGGGCGATGTGCGCTGCGGCAGGATTGGATACCCAAGTGGCGGGCAACATCTCGCCAGCGGTGTTGGATGCGCTACGAGAGCGTGACGAAAAACAACCGCAAGTGTGGGTGCTGGAATTATCCAGTTTCCAACTCGAGACGACACACAGCCTAGATGCTGATGCGGCCGTGGTACTCAATGTGACGGAAGACCATCTGGATCGTTATGACGGCAGTATGGAAAAGTACGCCGCTGCCAAGCTACGCATCTTCCATGGTGAAGGTTTCCAAGTCGTGAATCGGGATGATGTGCGTAGCGCAGCGATGAAGATTGCTGGGCGCAAGCAGATCAGCTTCGGATTGAATACACCGAGCAGCGATGCGGATTGGGGTGTCAGTCGCGAAGGTGCGCTGGTCTGGTTGATGCACGGTTCGCACAAGATATTGCGCTCGGATGAGTTGCAGGTGAGTGGATTGCATAACGTGGCGAACGCACTCGCTGCATTGGCTTTGTGCCGTGCCCTCGATCTGCCGCTTGAGCCGCTGGTGGAGGCGCTGCGCGCATTCAAGGGATTGCCGCATCGCGTGGAGAAAGTCGCTGAGTTGTTCGGTGTCACCTACTACGACGATTCCAAAGGCACCAATGTGGGCGCGACCGAAGCGGCGCTCAAGGGGCTGGGCAGGCCTGCCGTGGTCATCTTGGGCGGAGATGGCAAGGGGCAGGATTTCGCGCCATTGAAAGCGGCGGTGGCCGAACATGCGCGCGCTGCGGTGTTGATCGGACGTGATGCGCCACTCATCGAGAAGGCCTTACAAGGTTGTGGCAAGCCCATCGTGAATGCGCGCGATATGGATGAGGCGGTACGCATCGCTACTGACCATGCGCAAGCTGGTGATGCGGTGTTGATGTCGCCCGCCTGTGCCAGTTTCGATATGTACAAGAATTATCTGCACCGCGCGGAGTCTTTCATCGCGGCGGTCAAGAAAGTGGAGGCGTCATGCTCAGTGCCGCACTGAACCCTCCACGCCGTAACGTCTCTGAGTATGACGACACGCTCACTTGGATCGTGGCGGCATTGCTCGCCATCGGGCTGGTGATGGTCTATTCCGCTTCTATCGCTACAGCCGAGGCAGGTAAATACACAGGGCATCAGGCGACGTATTACCTCGTACGCCACGGCATCTTCATCTTGGTCGGCTTGGTCGCGGCTGTCATCGCCTTCCAAGTGCCGACACAGACATGGCAGAAATATGCGCCGTATCTGTTCTTGTTCGGCGTCGTGTTGTTGCTCTTGGTGTTGATCCCCGGTGTGGGCAAGTCCGTGAACGGTAGTCGTCGCTGGCTTTCTCTGGTCGTCATCAATCTGCAACCGTCCGAGTTGATGAAGTTGTTCGCCGTGCTGTACGCCGCCGATTACGCCGTGCGTAAAGGCGCGGTGAAAGACCATCTGCTCAAACCGTTCCTGCCGATGGCCGCCGTGATCGGCTTGGTGGGAGCGTTGCTGTTGTTGGAGCCAGACATGGGCGCCTTCGTGGTGATCCTGTCCATCGCGATGTGCACGCTGTGGTTGGGCGGATTCAATCTCAAGATCTTCGGTGGCCTAGTGGTGGTTCTGCCAATCGCGTTTGCGGCACTCATCTTCTCTTCCGAATACCGCATGCAGCGCGTCATCGGTTTTATGGATCCGTGGGCCGATCCTTATGGCAAGGGTTACCAGTTGAGCCACGCGCTCATCGCCTTCGGTCGCGGTGAATGGTTGGGTGTCGGCCTAGGAGGCAGCGTCGAGAAACTGTTCTATCTGCCCGAGGCGCATACCGACTTCCTGTTGGCGGTCACCGCAGAAGAATTAGGTCTTGTGGGCGTCGCGACGGTGCTGGTCTTGTTCGCTTGGCTCATCGTGCGCGCCTTTGCCATCGGTCGTCAGGCCGCGATGTCTGAGCGTCTGTTTCCCGCACTGGTGGCACAAGGCATCGCCGTGTGGTTGGGCGTGCAAGCCATGATCAACATCGGCGTGAACATGGGCGTGCTGCCGACCAAAGGGTTGACGCTGCCGTTCTTGAGTTTTGGGGGTAGTGGCGTGGTGGTGAATCTGATCGCGATCGCGGTGTTGCTACGTATCGACTACGAGAATCGCAGAGTCGCCAAGGGGTTGCCGATATGAGTCGCACCATCCTCATCATGGCAGGTGGCACCGGCGGACACATCTACCCAGGATTGGCGGTGGCGGATGCGCTACGCGCTCAGGGTTGGAGCATCGTTTGGTTGGGTGCACCCAACAGCATGGAAGCGGAGTTGGTGCCCAAGCATGGTTATCCCGTCGCGTGGGTGAACTTCTCTGGAGTGCGCGGTAAGGGATTCGTGCGTTTGCTGACTTTGCCGTTCACTTTGCTGCGAGCACTGGGTCAGAGTGCAGATGCCATCTTCCGTCATAGGCCCGACGTCGTGCTGGGGATGGGCGGCTATATCACCATGCCGGGTGGATTGATGGCCGCCATCTTGCGCCGTCCACTGGTCATCCATGAGCAGAACTCCATTGCGGGCATGAGCAACAAGGTGTTGGCGAAGTTGGCGACGTGCGTGTTGAGCGGCTTCCCCGATGTACTCAAGAAAACGACTTGGTGTGGCAATCCAGTGCGCGCTGACATCGCGGCGGTGACTGAACCGCAAGCGCGTTTCGCAAACCGTAGCGGCAAATTGAATGTGTTGGTGGTGGGGGGCAGTTTGGGGGCGCAAGCCTTGAACGAAGCATTGCCGAAAGCGCTCGCCCTGATGAGTGAAGCAGAGCGTCCGAATGTGTTGCATCAAACAGGCAAGAAACATTTTGAGGCTGTTCAAAAGTTGTATGAACAGTCCGGCATTGGCGCAGACATCCGCGCCTTCCTCGATGACATGGCGAACCAGTATGCGAATGCCGATGTGGTGATCTGCCGTGCAGGTGCGCTCACCATCGCCGAGTTGGCGGCAGCGGGTGTGGCGAGTGTGCTCGTTCCTTTCCCATATGCGGTGGACGACCACCAGACCTACAACGCGCGCTTCTTGAGTGAGCAGGGCGCAGCGGTGCTGTTGCCACAAACAGAATTGAACGCAGAGAAGTTGGCGCAACTGCTACGTGGATTGGATAGAGAAAAATTGAAAGCGATGGCGATAGCGGCGCGTGCTTTGGCTAAACCTGAAGCGACGCAATCGGTGGTGAACGTTTGCAAGGAATTGGCAGCATGAAACATAAGATCAAACACATCCATTTCGTCGGCATCGGCGGCTCTGGCATGAACGGTATCGCCGAGGTATTGCTCAACTTGGGTTTCCAAGTGAGCGGTTCCGACTTGGCAGAGAGCGGCGTGACGCAACGTTTGAAGACCTTGGGCGCGACCATCCATTACGGTCATGACACAGAAAATCTGCAAGACGCCGATGCAGTGGTGACGTCGACTGCAGTGAAGGCGGACAACCCTGAGGTGGTCGCGGCACGTGAGCGTCGCATCCCCATCGTGCCGCGTGCGGTGATGTTGGCGGAGTTGATGCGCTTGCGTCAGGGCATCGCGGTTGCGGGCACACATGGCAAGACCACAACCACTTCATTAGTCACAAGCGTGTTGGCCAAGGGCGGCTACGACCCGACCTTCGTCATCGGCGGCCGCCTGAATAGCAGCGGCGCGAATGCGCGTTTGGGAACGGGAGAATTCATTGTGGCGGAAGCGGACGAGTCGGATGCGTCTTTCCTCTACCTCACACCTATCTTGGCGGTGATCACCAACATCGACGCCGATCATATGGAGACCTATGGTCACGACTTCAATAAATTGAAGCAGGCCTTCGTCGACTTCATCGAACGTTTGCCTTTCTATGGTCGAGCCATGTTGTGCGTGGATGACGAGAACGTGCGCGACATCCTGCCGCGCATCAGTAAGCCGATCACGACTTATGGTTTTAGCGAAGGTGCGCAGATCCGTGCGGTGAACGTGCGCCACGAAGGTGGAAAGATGCGCTTCACCGCGCTGTGCCGTCACAACACCGTGCCTATCGATCTGGATGTCACGCTCAACTTGGCCGGTTTGCACAACGTGTTGAACTCACTCGCCGCCATCGCCGTCGCGCTGGAAGTGGGAGTGTCGGAAGAAGCCATCGTGGCCGGCTTGGCCGAATTCGAAGGCGTGGGGCGCCGCATGCAACGCTATGGCGAGATACCTCTTGCCTCTGGTGGTTCGTTCACGCTCATCGACGACTATGGCCATCACCCAGTGGAGATGAAGGCGACGTTGGCGGCAGCGCGCGGAGCATTCCCGGGACGACGTTTGTTGCTGGCCTTCCAGCCGCATCGCTTCACCCGTACGCGCGACTTGTTCGAAGACTTCGTGAAGGTATTGAGTGGCGTGGATGCGCTAGCACTGGCTGAGGTGTATGCGGCGGGTGAGCAGCCCATCGTCGCGGCCGATGGACGTGCCTTGATGCATGCCTTGCGTGTGGCGGGGCAGAACGAGGCTGTGTTCGTCGAGAGCATCGCGGATATGCCACAGACCATCCTGCAGATGGCGCGTGATGGCGATGTGGTGTTGACCATGGGTGCGGGCAGCATCGGCGGTGTGCCGAACCTAGTGAAGCAGATGAAATGAAGATGAGCGAACCGACACAGTTCACAGCGCAAACACTTCGGGGCGAGTTGAGCTTCGATGTGGACATGCGCCGCCATACCAGTTGGCGTGCAGGCGGTGTCGCTAAGCAGATGTATCAAGCGGCTGACTTGGCTGATTTGCAATGTTTCTTGCAGCAACTACCTGTGCAAGAGCCGCTGATGGCGGTGGGACTGGGAAGTAACTTGCTGGTACGTGATGGCGGTTACAAGGGCACGCTGTTGCTGATGTTGGGCGCGTTGACTGAACTACGTATGGAAGGTGATCTTATCTACGTGCAAGCGGGGGTGGCGGGTGCCAAGTTGGCACGCTTCGCAGCAAGCAACAATTTGTGCGGAGCGGAGTTCTTCGTGGGCATCCCGGGAACGATGGGCGGCATGTTGGCGATGAACGCAGGCTGCTACGGCAGCGAGACATGGCAAAAGGTAGTGCGCGTGCAAGTGTTGACGCGCAGTGGTGAGTTGCTGGAACGCACACCGCAGGAATACGACATCGGTTATCGCCATGTCACTTTGCGTGAGTCGAGCGAAGAGTTCTTCGTCGGTGCATGGTTGAAATTGGAAGCAGGCGATGTGGAAAAAGCGCGTCAAGACATCAAAGTGTTGATGGAGAAGCGCAGTGCCAGCCAGCCGCTCCAGTTGCCTAACTGCGGTTCGGTGTTCCGCAATCCAGAAGGCAATCACGCGGCGAAGTTGATCGAAGGTTGCGGATTGAAGGGCAGGACCATCGGTGGAGCGCAGGTGTCGGAGAAGCATGCGAACTTCATCGTGAACATCGGCGAGGCAACGGCGACGGATATCGAAGATTTGATTAATGAAGTACGAGCAACGGTATTGAGGCAGATGGGTGTCGAGTTGCATCCAGAAGTAAAGATTGTTGGGGAGTTGAAGTGACTAGATTTGGAAAAGTGGCAGTCCTGTTTGGCGGACGTTCAGCAGAGCGCGAAGTGTCACTGAAGAGTGGCGCTGCGGTATTGGCCGCGTTGCAGCGCAGTGGTGTGGATGCGCACGCATTCGACCCTGCGAAAAGAGACTTGCACAATCTGTTGGATGAGCGCTTCGATCGCGTGTTCATCGCACTGCACGGACGTTATGGTGAGGATGGTACGGTGCAGGGCGCACTGGAACTGATGGGCATCCCTTACACCGGCAGCGGTGTGATGGCTTCCTCCATCGCCATGGATAAGTGGCGCACCAAGATGATCTGGCAGGCAGCGGGTTTGCCTATCCCTGACTTCATGATGTTGAACGAGCACAGCGATTGGGGTGCAGTGGTGCAACGCTTGGGATTGCCGCTGTTCGTGAAGCCGGCGAACGAGGGTTCAAGTGTTGGTATCAGCAAAGTGAAACAAGTCAGTGAGCTGAAGGCTGCTTACGAAGAAGCGGCTAAGCACGACAAGTTGGTGATCGCTGAGCGCTTCATCGGTGGCGGCGAGTACACGGCAGCGATCTTGAATGGACGTGCGTTGCCTGTCATCAAGATCGAACCTGCGAACGAGTTCTACGACTACGAGGCGAAGTATCTGCGTGATGACACGCGCTACCTGTGCCCCTGTGGTTTGAGCGCTGAACAAGAAGCTGAGATGCAAGGGTTGGCACAACAAGGATTCGCCGTGATCGGTGGTCAAGGTTGGGGGCGTGTGGATTTCCTGCGTGGGACGGATGGCAGCGCATATCTGTTGGAAGTGAACACCTCGCCTGGCATGACTGACCACAGCTTGGTGCCGATGGCGGCACGTGAAGCAGGTATCAGTTTCGAGCAACTGGTTGTGCAAGTTTTGGATCAGGCGCATGTGGGATAACCATTCCCTTCTCCGTGCCATCGCCAACCTGTTGTTCGGCGTGAGCGTGGTGTTGGTGTTGGTGAGCGCGGTGCGCTATGTGTTGCGCATGCCGGAGTTCCCGCTGAACACGGTGGAGTTGGTGGCAGCGCCGCAGCGGGTGTCGGAAGAAGCTTTACAGAAGGTGGTGCGTGAGCAGGTGAGTGGCAATTTCTTCACCGTCGACCTAGAGCGCGCGCGTCAAGGATTCGAGACTTTGCCATGGGTGCGCAAAGTGAGTGTAAGGCGCAAGTTCCCTTGGGGCTTGCAGGTGGATGTGGAAGAGCATGTGGCGCTGGCGCGCTGGAACAAGACGACTCTGGTGAACACGTATGGTGAGGTGTTCGTAGCGCAGACGGTAGAGGTGTTGCCCGAGTTCATCGGCCAGCCAGAGTCGTCGCTACAGGTGACCAAGTTGTACGGCGAGTTGAGCGAGACGTTGGTACCGATGCAACAGAGGATCAGTCAGATCAGCTTGTCGCCGCGTTTCGCATGGCAGGTCAAGTTGGATGGCGGCATGGTGTTGGAGTTGGGGCGGGAAGAGATGCAAGCGCGTTTGGCGCGTTTCGTGAAGGTCTATCCGTACAGCTTGGCCGTCAGCGCACAGACGGTGCGACGTGTGGATCTGCGTTATCGCAATGGGTTCTCGGCATATATGCCAGGCAGTGAAGTTTGAGGGAGTAAAGATGAGTAAAGAAAGTAAGAATCTGATCGTCGGCTTGGACATCGGCACATCGAAGATCGCGTGCATCGTGGCCGAAGTGACCGCCGAGGGAACGCTGGAGGTGATCGGTGCGGGCATGACCGAATCATCTGGTATGAAGAAGGGCATGGTGGTGAACATCGATGCCACGGTCGGCACCATCCAGCAGGCGTTGCAAGAAGCTGAGTTGATGGCGGACTGCAAGATACAGGCGGTCTATACCGGTATCGCCGGAGGCCACATCCGTAGCTCGAACGCGCACGGCATGATCAAGATCAAGGACAAAGAGGTCGCGCAAGCCGACATCGATCGCGCCATCGAGACCGCCAGTTCGATCAGCTTGCCGAGCGACCAGCAGATCCTGCATATCTTGGAGCAAGAGTTCAACATCGACGGACAGGAAGGTATCAAGAAGCCCAAGGGTATGAGCGGTATGCGCTTGGAAGTCGAGATCCATATCGTGACGGGCGCGGTGTCTGCGGTGCAGAACATCTTGAAGTGTATCCATCGCTGCGGCTTGGAAGTGAACGAGATGATCTTGCAGCCACTAGCATCGAGCAAGGCAGTGTTGGCAGATGACGAACGCGAGTTGGGGGTGTGCTTGATCGACATCGGTGGCGGCACGACCGATGTGGCGATCTTCACTGGCGGCGCGATACGTCACACGGCGGTCATCCCTATCGCTGGCGATCAGATCACTAACGACATCGCCATGGCCTTGCGTACGCCGACCAAGGACGCGGAAGACATCAAGATCAAGTACGGCTGTGCACTGCGCCAGTTGGCCCCCGATGCGCCTATCGAAGTGCCGGGTGTAGGCGAGCGCAGTTCGCGCATGTTGTCGCGCCAGACTTTGGCCGAGGTGATCGAGCCGCGTATCGAAGAGCTCTACTCGTTGGTGCAGACCGAGTTGCGCCGCAGTGGGTACGAAGACTTGCTGTCGTCGGGCATCGTCATCACGGGCGGTAGTAGTGCGATGCAGGGCATGGTGGAGTTGGCCGAGGAGATATTCCACCTGCCAGTGAGATTGGGAGTGCCCCGCAATATCGGTGGTTTGTCTTCGGTGGTGAAGACGCCGCGCTATGCGACTGGGGTAGGTCTGTTGGTGTACGGCTTGGAGCGGTATCAGCGGAATGAAGTGTCGCGCGTGAGTTCGGGTTCGTTCAAGGATGTGCTGGAAAAGATGAAGGATTGGTTCAAAGGGAATTTTTGATCAGGGTGTTTTGGTTTTTTGTATTTCGTATTTTGAATTTAACTAAAGGAGAAAATGATGGCTTTCGAACTCTTAGATGCACAACCTGAAGGGGCAGTGATCAAGGTGATTGGCGTGGGTGGTTGCGGTGGTAATGCGATCGACCACATGATCGAGCAAGGCGTGCAGGGTGTCGAATTCATCGCGATCAATACGGATGCGCAAGCGCTCAAACGCAGCAAGGCGAGCATCCAGTTGCAGATCGGTGCAGCATTGACCAAGGGTTTGGGGGCAGGTGCCAAGCCAGCAGTCGGTCAAGCAGCGGCAGAAGAAGACCGTGAGCGTATCGCCGACATGATCCGTGGCGCGAACATGGTGTTCATCACCGCAGGAATGGGTGGCGGTACAGGAACAGGTGCTGCACCTATCGTGGCGCAAGTAGCTAAAGAGATGGGCATCCTCACCGTTGCCGTCGTGACCAAGCCGTTCGTGTTCGAAGGCAAGCGCATGACCTTGGCGCAGCAAGGTATCGAAGAGCTGGGAGCGAATGTCGACTCTCTCATCATCGTGCCGAATGCGAAACTGATGGAAGTGCTAGGCGGCAAGACCACTCTGCCAGAGGCGTTCAAGGCGGCGAACGGCGTGTTGCAAGGTGCTGTGGCCGGTATCGCCGAAGTCATCAATGTTCCCGGCATGGTGAACGTGGACTTCGCCGACGTATGCACACTGATGTCTGAGAACGGTATGGCGATGATGGGTGCAGCTTCCGCTTCCGGTGAGGGTCGTGCACAACGTGCCGCTGAGCAAGCTATCGCTAGCCCATTGCTGGAAGACATCGATCTGTCTGGCGCGCGCGGTGTGTTGGTCAACATCACCTCCAGCAGCAACCTGACGTTGGAAGAGTTGCACGAAGTGATGAATTGCTTCCAGTTCGCGGCGAGCGAAGCGACTGTCATCGTCGGTTCCGTGTTCGATGAAGACATGGGCGATGAGATGCGCGTGACTATCGTGGCGACCGGTCTGGGTTCTGTAGTACGTAAACAGCAACCAAAACCAGTGCTGGTTCCACAGCAGCAATTGCGTACCGGCACCCACGATGTACCAAGCATCGACTACAGCGAGTTGGATATGCCAGCTGTGATCCGCACTGGCCGTCATCGCGAAGCGGTAGAAGCGATGAGACAGTCTGGCGTGGATACGCTGGATATCCCATCGTTCTTGCGCAAACAGGCTGACTGAGCACGTTCGGAGTGAGGCGTCGCGGCTGAGGAGCAATATCAGCCTGTGCTAAACTTCGAGCGTAGTTCATCGAACGGAACGGATATGGTCAAGCAACGTACATTGAAGACGATGGTGCAGGCGACGGGTGTCGGTCTGCACACGGGCGAGAAGGTCTACCTGACCTTGCGTCCGGCTGCCGTGGATGCGGGCATCGTGTTCCGTCGCGTCGACTTGGCACATCCTGTCGATATCCGTGCCGAAGCACATGCGGTGCATGACACGCGTCTGTCCACTTGTCTTGAAAGTAACGGTGCGCGTATCGCAACGGTCGAGCATCTGATGTCGGCTTTGGCGGGTTTAGGTATCGATAACGCCATCGTCGAATTGAGCAGCCCCGAGCTGCCCATCATGGATGGTAGTGCGGGCACGTTCATCTTCTTGCTGCAATCGGCGGGTTTGGTCGAGCAAGCGGCGGCCAAGAAGTTCATGCGCATCAAAAAGACCGTGGAAGTCAAAGACGGTGACAAGTGGGTGCGCTTCGAGCCCTACAACGGCTACAAGCTGAATTTCACTATCAATTTCGCCCATCCTGTGTTCGCCAACACCAAGCAGAACGTGACGGTCGATCTTGGGGAGAACTCCTATATCAAGGAAGTCAGCCGTGCGCGTACCTTTGGCTTCATGCAGGATGTGGAGAACATGCGTGCGCAGGGCTTGGCCTTGGGGGGCAATCTCGACAACGCTATCGTGATGGACGAATACCGCGTCATCAATCCGGATGGCTTGCGTTTCGATGACGAGTTCGTTAAACACAAAGTATTGGATGCCATCGGCGACCTATATCTGTTGGGGCATCCTTTGATCGGCGCTTTTTCCGGATACAAATCAGGACATGCACTGAACAATGCACTGTGCCGTGCTCTATTGGCAGACGAATCTGCATGGGAGTTCGTCACTTTCGACAAGGCAGAGGAAGCGCCTGACTTCCTGCGCCTACAACTGCAAGCGGTCTAGCCCGAGGCTATCGTGCTCATCCGGCTGGCGGTACTGATCTCGGCCTTGCTCATCGTGGCTTCCTTTGGGGCTTATGTCTTCACCCGTGAACAACGATACCTGCGCTTCGCTTGGCAGGTGGTGCGGTTCATCGTCTTTGCGCTGTTGGTATTCGGCGCGCTCTATCTATTAGAGCGGTTTGGATTGGTTGCTTGGCGGGTATTGCTTTAACGGCGATTTGCTAGGCGCTTCAACGCATCCTTGAGCGGGCTATCTTCAAGCTCGACCGCGAATTCTTCGAGCGCCTTTTTCCCGCTTTCGCCGACTTTTCTGGGGCGGGGTGGCTCGACTTGGGGCTGGACTCGGACTTGCACCCTGATTTGAATTCCAGTAACCTCGCATCCCCTTGTTAAAAATGAGGAAATCAGCTCGCTGCTGATCTGGCGCAATTTGGCGGCTACCGCCCCGTTGTCTGCACCGAGGATCAACGTCTGACCATCTAGCTGCATCACGTGGCTGGAACGGGACAACGAGGCGGGGGCGAGCTGTTGATAGTGATGTTGGAGTGTGGCAAGCCGATCGACTTGCTGAGAGAGTCGTCTCAGGTCTTGGTTTGAAGCCAAGAAAGCGTTCAGTCGATGGGTCACGTTAATTCAGCGTCGCGTTAAAAGGAGTATCCGTTTGAATATTATTCTAGTTTCGAATCGTTTTGCAAAAGCGCGCAGCATCACGCTGACCGGAACACACTTGGCTGTGGTGGCTGTTCTCGCCATGGGTTTGTTCTTGGCCGCTGTGCTGACGGTGCAGTATGCCATCGTTCGTTTCCAGCCGGGTGCCGTGAGCAATGAGTTACGCGCTTGGTTGGCCAGTGCGCAAGAGGCTGAGCAGCAAAAGCAGCAGGTTTATCTGCGTAAGAGCTTGGATGCGATGGCGATGCGTCTGGGTCAGATGCAAGCGCAGTTGCAGCGCTTGGATGGTTTGGGTTCACGTTTGGCTAAGCTGACGGGCATGAAGCCGCAAGAATTTTCCTTCGATCAAGCGCCTGCTCAAGGCGGTCCGTACATCCCCGCTGCGCCACAACAAGATGTCTCACTGGAGTCGATGGAGCAGCAGATGGCGGGATTGAGCGAGTTATTGCGAGACCGTAGCGATAAATTGGTTGCCCTAGAGACGCTGCTACAGCAAGACCGCTTGGATAAGAAGATGTTGCCGTCGGTCGCCCCGATCACTTCGGCTTGGTATGCATCCAACTTCGGTTGGCGTATCGATCCGTTCACTGGACACAATGCGATGCATGAAGGAGTGGATTACATGGTGCCTGCCGGCACTTCGATCTACGCTTCCGCCGGCGGCGTGGTGGTGTTCGCGGATACACACCCTCAATATGGTAATATGGTCGAGATAGATCACGGCAACGAAGTCGTCACACGTTATGCGCATGCGTCCAAGTTGTTGGTGAAGGTCGGTGATGTGGTCAGACGTGGTCACGAGATCGCCAAAGTGGGCAGTACAGGGCGCTCTACGGGTAACCACCTGCACTTTGAAGTGAGATACAAAGGCACCGCGCAGAATCCGGTACGCTTCCTGCAAAAAGCAGCCAGTTGAGGCGTTCCAATTCATAGCGGGGTGAGGTGTGAGCCTCACCCTTTTTTATTTGTTCGTAACAGTCGTATAAGAAAATCACAGCATGATCTCCAAATTGTTGAAGTCCGTATTCGGTAGTCGTAACGACCGCTTGCTCAAGCAGTATCGCCAAACTGTCACGCGCATCAATGCGCTTGAGGCAGAGATGGCCGCGCTATCCGATGACGCGTTGCGCGCCAAGACCGAGGAGTTCAAGCAGCGCGTGCAGAACGGCACGACACTCGATGACCTCCTGCCGGAGGCGTTCGCCGTCGTGCGTGAAGGCGGCAAACGCGCTTTGCAGATGCGCCATTTCGATGTGCAATTGATCGGCGGTATGGTGTTGCATTACGGCAAGATCGCCGAGATGCGTACGGGTGAAGGTAAGACGCTGATGGCGACCTTGCCGGCCTATCTGAACGCCTTGTCCGGCAAGGGCGTGCATGTGGTGACGGTCAACGATTATCTGGCTTCACGTGATGCGGACTGGATGGGGCGTCTGTATCGTTTCTTGGGATTATCGGTCGGTGTCATCTTGTCCAATATGGATCATGCCGATAAGCAAGCAGCGTATGCGTCGGATATCACTTACGGTACGAATAACGAGTTCGGCTTTGACTATCTGCGCGACAACATGGCGGCGCAGGCGAACGAGCGTTTCCAGCGTGGTTTGAATTTTGCGGTAGTGGACGAGGTGGACTCCATCTTGATCGATGAAGCTCGCACGCCGCTCATCATCTCAGGGCAAGCGGAAGACAATCTCGATATCTACACCGCGATGAACAAGCTGGCACCTAGCTTGGTGCGTCAAGCGGATGAGGCTGCTTCGGGCGATTACCACGTTGACGAGAAGAACCATCAGATATTGTTGAGTGAGAGCGGTCACGAGCATGCGGAGCGATTGTTGTCGCAAGCTGGTCTGTTACCGATCGGTGGCAGCTTGTACGACCCTGCGAACATCACTTTGATCCATCATCTGTACGCTGCGTTGCGTGCGCATAACCTGTTCCATCTGGATCAGCATTACGTCATCCAGAACGATGAGGTGGTCATCGTGGATGAGTTCACGGGACGTTTGATGGCCGGGCGTCGTTGGTCGGATGGTCTGCATCAAGCGGTCGAGGCCAAAGAAGGCGTGGCGATCCAAAAAGAGAACCAGACGCTGGCGTCGATCACCTTCCAGAACTATTTCCGTATGTACAACAGGCTGTCAGGCATGACTGGCACGGCAGATACAGAAGCGTTCGAGTTCCAATCCATTTACAACCTAGAGACCGTCATCATTCCGCCACACCGTCCAACCGTGCGCAAGGACATGATGGACAAGGTCTTCCTGAGCGCGCAGGAAAAATATACGGCCGTCATCGCCGATGTGCGTGACTGTTATGAGCGCGGCCAGCCAGTGTTGGTGGGTACGACTTCTATCGAGACCTCCGAGTTGCTCTCCAGTCTGTTGGAAAAAGCCAAGTTGCCGCATCAGGTGTTGAACGCGAAACAGCATGCACGTGAGGCGGAGATCATCGCGCAAGCGGGTAGCCCCAAGATGATCACTATCGCGACCAACATGGCGGGACGTGGCACGGACATCGTGCTGGGTGGTAACGTCGAGAAGCCGATCGAGCTGGTGCGCATGGATGAGAGTATGGATGCGGCTGCACGTGAACAACGTGTCGCGCAACTGCGCGCCGCATGGCAGCCCATACATGAGCAGGTCGTTGCAAGCGGCGGTCTACACATCATCGGTACTGAGCGCCACGAATCACGTCGCGTGGACAATCAACTGCGTGGTCGTTCTGGGCGTCAGGGCGACCCCGGTTCCAGCCGATTCTATCTGTCGCTGGAAGACCCACTGTTGCGTATCTTCGCATCGGATCGTGTCGCAGCGATCATGAACAAGTTCAAGTTGCCCGAAGGCGAAGCCATCGAGCATACATGGGTGACACGCGCCATCGAGAATGCGCAGCGCAAAGTGGAGGCGCGTAACTTCGATATGCGTAAGCAGATCTTGGAGTATGACGATGTCGCCAACGATCAGCGCAAGGTGATCTACCAGCAGCGTGCGGAATTGCTCGAAGCGACTGACATCAGCGAGACCATCACCGCGATGCGTGAAGGTGTATTGAGCGATCTGTTCGCCGAATATCTGCCGCATGGCAGTATGGAAGAACAGTGGGATGTGCCGGGATTGGAGAAGGCTCTGCTTGCTGAATTCCAAGTGCAACTGCCGTTAGCGCAGTGGATGGGAGAAGACAAGCAACTCGATCAGAATGGGCTGCTGAACCGTATCATCGAGGCTGCGCACAAGCAGTATCACGCCAAGGTAGAGCAGGTCAGTGGTGAGGTGATGCATGGCTATGAGCGCATCGTCATGTTGCAGACTTTGGATCAGCATTGGCGCGAACACTTGGCTGCGCTGGACCATCTGCGCCAAGGCATCCATCTGCGCGGTTACGCGCAGAAGAATCCCAAGCAGGAATACAAGCGCGAGGCGTTCGAGTTGTTCTCGAACATGCTGGACTCGATCAAGCGCGACGTGACGCAGACATTGATGAATGTGCAGATCCGTAGCGAGGCAGATGTGGCTGCGGCTGAAGCGCCCCATACGCCTGAAAATGTGCAGTATCATCATGCTGACTATGAAGAGGCGCTGGCGCAACCTGCGCAACAAGGTGAGGAGCACAAGCCATTCGTGCGTGAAGGCGAAAAGGTCGGCCGCAACGATCCTTGTCCTTGCGGTTCGGGCAAGAAGTACAAGCAGTGCCATGGTAAGTTGAATTGAACGTAGTGATTTCACTAGGAGAAAAGCATGCCGATTGATGATCTGATTCTACAAACATTACATAGCTCCACTTTGACCGAAGAACTGCGCGATGCGGAGATCGAATCGCTCGGACAGTTATTCGAGGTCGTGGAATTCAAGGCAGGGCAAGCACTCTTGAAGCCCGGTGAAGAACGCCTGAAGAACACCTTGATCGTATTGGCGGGTGGCGAGGTGGAAGCGACTGCCCATGTGGGCGGAGAGCAGGCTACTCTGCATCTGCTACAGCCCGGAGACTTGGCTGGCATCATCACCTTCGTTGGTGGTAACGTCTCGCAGATCAGCGCGACCATCGTAGCCAAGACCGATTGCAAAGTTTTGTTGCTAGAACGCTGCAAATTCGAGTCTCTATTGAACTCGCAACCTGCCATCGTCTATTACGTGATGCGCGGCATCGTGCGCCACACGCACGGCATCGTACGCCGCATGAATGCGCAATCGGTTGAGATGACCAACTATCTGTATAAGACTGGCGGACGTTTCTAACAGCAGGCGCCCGCGTCATGCGCGGGCATCAGTTGTGAGCTTCACGCTACGTCGAACTTAATATCTTGATCGAGGTTAACAGCCATGCCGGTAAATCTTTCTGCGCCCGTTGCGGCCTCTTTGTTGCCCGTTACGGGCGTTTCTTTGGGTATCGCTGAAGCGGGTATCAAACGCCCAAATCGCAAAGACCTGTTGGTTATCAAGCTAGATGAAGGTGCGACGGTTGCGGGGGTGTTCACCACCAATCGATTCTGCGCCGCGCCTGTCACTTTGGCGAAGAATCATTTGGCGGCAGGTAAAGGTATCCGTGCGCTACTGGTCAATACAGGCAATGCGAATGCAGGAACGGGTGAGCAAGGTATGGAGGCGGCGCGCACGACATGTGCAGAGCTAGGCAAGTTATTGGGTTGTGCGCCAGAGCAAGTGTTGCCGTATTCCACCGGTGTCATCATGGAGCCACTCCCTGTCGATAAGATTGTCGCTGGGATGCCTGCGGCTATCGCTGATCTCAAATCGGATAACTGGTTCGATGCTTCACAAGCCATCATGACCACAGACATCGTCGCCAAAGCGGTGTCGCGTCAGATCCAAATCAATGGCAAGACCGTTACTGTCACTGGCATGTCCAAAGGTTCAGGCATGATCCATCCCAACATGGCGACCATGTTGGGTTACATCGCTACGGATGCCACCATTGCGCAACCCCTGTTGCAACAGATCGTGAGTGAAGCGGCGAATCGTTCTTTCAATTGCATCACTGTCGATGGTGATACGTCCACCAATGATGCATTGATGTTGATCGCTACGGGTAAGTGTGGCGTGAGTATCGATGCGGAAAATCGCGCAGTCATGCAAGCCGTCATCACTGAAGTCGCCACCGTTCTGGCGCAAGCCATCGTGCGTGACGGCGAGGGGGCGACCAAGTTCATCACCATCCAGATGGAAGGCGGCAAAGATGAGGCCGAGTGCCGCAAGATCGGTTACGCCATCGCGCATTCCCCGCTGATCAAAACGGCGTTCTTCGCTTCCGATCCCAACTTGGGGCGTATCCTCGCCGCCATTGGTTATGCGGGCGTGACGGATCTGGACGTGGAGAGATTGCAGGTCTATCTGGATGATGTTTTAGTCGCCGAGAACGGCGGACGCGCAAAGAGTTATCAGGAAGAAGATGGCGCACGTGTGATGCAGCAGAGCGACATCACGATTCGCGTGGTACTCAATCGAGGGGCAGCGAACGCGACGTTGTGGACATGCGATTTCTCTTACGACTACGTTAAGATCAACGCCAGCTACAGAAGCTGATCCAGCACTCCTGTGCAGGAGAGGAAAGAGATCGATGGATAAGTTAGACCAATTCCTCTCCCGCGCCGAAGGCCTGCTTACTCGCCTTGAAACCATCCTACCTAACGCGTTGCCTCAAGCGCCAGACTGGCAAGCTGCCGCCGCATTTCGCTGGGATCACCAGCAGCGTACCTTACATCCCGTTCCCAATTTCCAACGCATCTCACTCGCCGACCTTTCGGGTATCGACGACCAGAAACAGCGCATCCAGCAGAACACGTTGCAATTCGTGCGCGGTGGCACAGCGAACAATGTGCTGTTGTCGGGTGCGCGAGGCACGGGTAAATCTTCACTGGTGAAAGCGCTGTTGAATGAATATGCCGCACAAGGATTGCGTGTCATTCAGATCGGCAAACAAGGGCTGACAGATTTGTCGCATATCGTGGGGCTGGTGCAAGGGCGCACGGAACGATTCATCTTGTATTGCGACGACCTTTCTTTCAATGATGCTGAGCCTGGCTATCAAGCGCTCAAAGCTGCGTTGGATGGCGATCTGGTCGCCTTTTCCGACAATCTGCTCATCTACGCGACATCAAACCGTCGCCATCTGATGCCCGATTACATGCAAGACAATCTCGCCACGAAATATGTGAGTGATGAGATTCATCCTGCTGAGAGCGTGGAGGAGAAAGTGTCATTGTCGGAACGTTTTGGTTTGTGGATATCGTTCTATCCCTTCACGCAAGATGAATACCTCGCCGTTGCTGCACATTGGCTGGCGCACCATGGTTGGCAACAAGGTATGACGGAGGACGTGCGCACGTCGGCATTGCAATGGTCGCTGATGCGTGGCTCTCGTAGCGGTCGCGTGGCAGGGCAGTTCGCCAAAGATTGGTGTGGTCAGTATGTCGCAAAATAAGATCGTCGATGTTGCTGCGGCTGTCTTGCAGCGCGCGGACGGTTCGTTTCTTTTGGCACAACGTCCAGTCGACAAGATATGGGCTGGGTACTGGGAGTTCCCGGGCGGTAAGTTGGAGCAAGGTGAGTCTGCACGCGATGCGTTAGTGCGCGAGTTGCGTGAAGAACTCGGCATTGAAGTACACACGGCTTATCCATGGCTCTTGCGAGAGTTCACTTATCCGCATGCAACGGTACGGTTACATTTTTTTCGGGTGACTGCATGGAGTGGAGAGTTACATCCGCATGAGGGGCAGCAGTTCTCATGGCAAATGCCTACAGAAGTATCCGTTGAGCCCATCTTGCCTGCCAATGCACCTATCTTACGTGCGCTTGAATTGCCGACTTTGTATGCCATCAGCAATGTGGCTGAATTAGGCGAAGAGGTGTTCCTCGCGCGCTTGCAAGCCAAGTTGGATGCGGGATTGCGTTTGATCCAGTTGCGCGAGAAGCAACTAGGGCAAGAGGTGCTTAAGACATTGGCGCAACGCGTGGTGGCGATGTCGCACGTACGCGGTGCGAAAGTGTTACTCAATGGCGAGGTGACACTGGCTCAAGAGCTTGGTGCAGATGGGGTGCAACTGACCTCATCTCAACTTGCCGAATTAACAGAAAGACCCGACGTGGATTGGTGCGGCGCTTCATGTCACAACGCAGAAGAATTGCGGCGTGCAGAGGCGCTAGGTTGTGATTTTGCGTTGCTCTCGCCCGTACTGCCGACGCAGTCTCATCCGGGTGCGCCGCATCTGGGGTGGGAATCGTTTGCAGCAATGGCAGCAAACTCATCCATTCCGGTGTATGCCTTGGGTGGTTTGCAGCAGGAGGATGAATCAGTCGCGTGGCAACACGGCGCGCACGGTATTGCCTTGTTGCGTCAGGCTTGGTAATCGGGTTCTGGCAGGTCTTGTTCGCGTTGTTCGACGCGATATTCTTCGTTCGCCCACTTGCCTAAGTCGATCATCTTGCAACGCTCGCTACAGAAGGGGCGGAACTTGTTTGCGGTGTCCCATTGATGTTGCTTGCCACAGTGCGGGCAAGAGACGACAGGTGGCTTGCTCATTGTGATGAACAGAAGGTCAGATCGAATTCGACATCGTGTTCATACAAAGATGTCTTAGCTGTGAAATTGGCGGCGACGAAGCGAATGTTGAGCGCGTATTTGTTAGCGCTGACTTCGGGGATGCAGGGCAAAGTCTGATCGAGTGTGACGCGTAACAACTGAGCCACACGTCCACCTTGCATCTGCTGGAATGTCCCTTGGTGTGCAGTGAAGTGGTGCAGTTTCCCGCTTTCGCGCATCAACTTGAGCAAGATGGAGATGCCGTTGCGCAGGGGGAGCAATGGCGTGATCCAGTTGCCCAAATCAGCTATCCGCACATCTGCGGATTGGTGCTGCCAATAGTGATATGACGGCAGATCGAATTCACACACGCCACCGGGGATACAGGCGCGTTGTTTGATCCCCATCAGCCATTCGTCATCGCGCAGATGTTGTCCGATCTTGCCGCTCATCTCCAGCAATCGCGTGCTGTCATCCTCGATCTGGTTCAGGATGGCATCAAGCGCGTCTTCCGATATCTGGGGATTGTTGTGCAGTGCGTTGAGCACTTTCTTTTGGCGTTCCAGTTCTTGCAGAAGTTCGGATTTGAGATCTGCGCGGCTGGCGACTTCCAGAATCTCGAACAGTACACCTAGAGCCGCTTGATGGTCCGCACGCTCACTGCTGTTGACGAAATGCGCGATGCGCAGAAAAAGGTCCTCCAGCCGCAACATGGTGCGTACACGTTCGTTCAGAGGGAATTCGTAACTGATCACATTGACCTAGCAAAATGAGGGTTTGGCGCTGGATGCGAAAGATATAGGCAGCCTCTCATGTCGTCAATCGTTTTTCACAGCCTAATCAAGCGGCTGTGCAACGCTTCTACCCGCGATCGCAAGTCGCTGATCTGACCGTCATTCGAGATGACCTCGTCCGCTAGGCTTAATCGCTCATGTCGAGTGATCTGTCGCGCCATGATTGATCGCACCTCTGTTTCGGATAGCCTGCTACGCTGCATGGTACGTGCAAGCTGTTGTTCTTCTGTGCAATCGACCGCAATCACCTTATCCAGCCAATCTCGATATTGACCGCTCTCGAACAGTAATGGGACGACGACGAGAGTGTAGGCGGCGTCGGTGGCGGAAGCGGCCTCTCGCTTTGTGTGTTCGCGTATCAACGGATGCAGGATGGACTCCAAGCGCTCCTTTGCTACATCGTCGGTAAAAACCAGTTGGCGCATCTTGACCCTATCCATCGCCCCAGCTGCGTCGATGAATCCATCGCCAAACGTCTTGCGGATCAAAGGGAGGGCTTCACCGCCGATTTGTGTGAGTCGATGCGCGATCTGATCGGTATCGACGATGCGCACACCTAGCTCTGAGAACAAGGTGGCGACGGTGCTCTTGCCGCACCCGATCCCGCCGGTGAGTCCATGGCAACGCTTCACGGGACGGCGAGAAGTTGCAGGTAACTTTGCGTCAATGCCTGCCCCCAGAACAAGGCGATCAGGCCGCCGCCGGCTAGGTAGGGGCCGAAGGGGATGGGGATGTTGCGACCATGTTTGGCAATCACGATCAAAGCGATCCCGACCACCGCACCCACCAGCGAAGAGAGCAGAATGATCAACGGCAACATGGTCCATCCCAGCCATGCGCCTAGGGCGGCTAGTAATTTGAAGTCACCGTAGCCCATCCCCTCTTTTCCAGTCGTCAGCTTGAATGCCCAATACACCGACCAAAGGACAAGGTAGCCAGCAACGGCGCCGATGAGCGCATTGGGTAGCGAAGTGAAAGCACCATTGAGGTTTAGCAACAATCCCAGCCAGAGCAGCGGCAGCGTGATGCTGTCGGGCAATAGCTGGGTGTCGAAATCGATGAAGGTGAGCGTGATGAGTGCCCATACTAGGATGATGGCGGCGATGCCTGCCAAACCAAAACCAAAGTGCCATGCGGCATAGGTGCTCAACAGGCCGCTCACCGCTTCGACGATGGGATAGCGCGGCGAGATGGGTGCGGCACATCCCGCACATTTCCCGCGCAGGAAGAGATAGCTGATGACAGGGATGTTCTCCAGCGCACTGATGGCGTGATTGCAATGGGGGCAGGCAGAACGGGGTACGACGAGGTTGTAGGTGGGTGACGTTTCAATGGGGTGTCCACTGAGTTCTGCGCACTGCTGTTGCCACTCGTGCTCCATCATCTTGGGTAATCGATGGATGACGACATTTAAGAAGCTACCCACCAGCAATCCGATGATGCCGGCAAGGACCATGAAAGTCGTGGGAGAGGATTCCAGTAAAGCTAGCATCGTGGATAGTGCCTATAAAAAAGGCGCGGCACACACGCCGCGCCTAGGATTGTGCGCAAACAGTTAAACGACCTGGCCCATCTTGAAGATAGGCAGATACATAGCGACCACCATGCCGCCGATGAGCGTTCCCAGCACCACCATGATGATGGGTTCCATCAGGCTGGATAGAGCCTCGACTGCATCATCGACTTCGGCTTCATAGAAGTCGGCGACTTTGGACAACATGCTATCGATGGCGCCAGACTCTTCGCCGATGGCGACCATCTGCAACACCATGCTGGGAAACACATTGGAGTTGATCATGGCGGCATTCAAGCTACTGCCGGAGGTGACCTCGCGCTGAATCTGTTTGGTCGCATCGTAATAGACTGCATTGCCTGCGGCTCCTGCGACGGAGTCAAAGGCTTCAACAAGAGGAACACCCGCAGCGAACATGGTGGACAAAGTCCTTGTCCAGCGTGCGATGGTTGCTTTGCGCACTAAAGGACCGAATACAGGGATCTTCAGCATCAGTATGTCCATGGCGCGCTGTAGTTTTTTACTGCGTTTCCAAGTGTAAAAGAACCAGTATCCGCCGCCGCCAATGGAGCCAAAAATCGCCCACCACCAATCCACGAAGAAATCCGAAATTGCCATCAATAGTAGGGTCGGCCCAGGTAAGTCTGCGCCAAAGTTGGAGAATAACTCTTTGAAGGCGGGGACGACGAAGATCATGATGACTGCGGTGATCACAAAGGCGACTACGATGATGGAGACAGGGTAGAACAAGGCCGATTTGATCTTGCTCTTGATCGCTTGGATCTTCTCTTTGTAAGTCGCCAAACGATCCAGCAAGCTATCCAAAATACCTGCCGCTTCGCCTGCGCCAATCAGGTTGCAAAAGAGTTCGTCGAAATAGAGGGGAAACTTACGAAATGCTTGCTCCAAGCTACTGCCTGTCTCCACATCGGTCTTGATATCGAGCAGCAAGCGGGCCACCGCAGGATTGTCGTGACCTTTGCCGACGATGTCGAAAGCTTGAAGCAGTGGAACGCCTGATTTCAGCATGGTGGCCAGTTGGCGCGTGAATAAGGTCACGTCCTTCTCTGAGACCGTGCCGCCACTCTTTGCACTCTTTTTGATTTTGCTGACTTGTATGCCTTGACGACGCAGATGTGCCGAGACACTAGCCTCTCCCGCGCCGCGCATCTCACCTTTGACGATCTTGCCGCTCTTGTCTTTGCCTTCCCAGATGTACTGTACTTCTTTGACCTTCTCGGGTTTTGCGGTAGCCATGGTGTTACCTCGATCCAAGTATTGCCATAGTGAAGGTTCCGTTCATTCTGAAATCATTGCGCCAATGCGCTAGATTATAAAGGTTTTTTGCATGATGCATGGCTTTGTGGCCTTTGTAAAGCATAGGGCTAAGGCCTATGCATCTCGGGTCGTGCTGGGAATATTCTGGCGACTTTGACAGCCCTGTCTTGGGTTTGGATGATCTCGATCGCATAGCCTTCGATCTTGAGGCTAGTGCCAGGCTCTGGGATATCCTGCAAGTGCTCGAGGATCAGGCCGTTCAAGGTTTTTGCTTCACCCAAAGGAAGATGTAGCCCCAGCTTCCTATTCAAATCACGCAAACTACTACTGCCTTCAAGCAACATGCTCCCATCGGAATGACGCAGATACTTTCCAGTCTGAGAGGGGGATTGGGTGGTGAAATCACCCACGATCTCTTCAAGGATGTTTTCCAGCGTCACCAACCCTAGGAGCTCGCCGTATTCATCCACTACCAATCCCATGCGCGTTTGGCGCTCTTGGAATTGTTGCAACTGCTTTAGGAGTGGTGTCTCCGAGGGGATGAAATAGGGTTCCTGCAATATCTCGCGCAATTGAAGTGAATCGATGACTTCTTCTTGCAATAGAGAAAGTACGCGTTTGATGTGCAAGATGCCGATGATGTTGCTCTGGGAATCCGCATAGACAGGCATCAGCGTATGATGACTTGTGATGATTTGCTGACGCAATTCGGCAGGGTCGACATCGATATTGAGCGACTCGATCTGATTGCGAGGGATCATCACGTCGTTGACCGTGATGCGTTCCAAATCGACTAGGTTCAGCAACATCTTCTGATGTTTGCGCGGCAAAAAATGTTCGGCTTCCAGTACCAAGCCTCTTAGCTCCTCCAGCGTAACTTTTTGTTTGCTCTGATCGGTCTGTACCTTGATTCGTAGCAGCCACAAAAAACCTTTCACCACGGCCGTTGCAACAGAGACGACGGGGTGAAACAGGGTGATGAGTGGTGTCAGCAGATAGCTAGAAGGGAGGGCGACACGTTCCGGATGGCTGGCTGCGATGATCTTCGGCATGATCTCGCTGAATACCAGCAAGATAAAAGTGATGAGTAATGTGCCGAGCAACAATGCCAGTTCGCTAGCGCCGAATATACGAAGAATAAGGATATTGGTCACTGCCGCCGCCGCCACGTTGAGTAGCGTGTTGCCGAACAAGATCGACCCGAGCAACTTGTCTATCTTAGAGAGAAGTCGACCAGTCAGCTTTGCGCTACGGCTGCCTTTGCGGATCAGCATATTCAGGCGATAGCGATTGATCGCCATCATGCTGGTCTCGGCAGCAGAGAACCATGCGCCGAAAAGCAACAGCAGCAAGAGGATTCCAAGCAAAGCGTTTAGGGAGAGGTCGTCCAAGTTCAAGCAGTCGGTAATGAGATGGCGGGGATGGTGTGCGACGAGTGTGCGAGTGTCAAGCTGGCTTATGCAGACTACGACGCATCATCCAAATACCGATCAGTACCATCGGTAGGCTCAGCCACTGTCCCATGCTCACACCGAAGGTCATCAATCCGAAGATGCCGTCATCCGGATTGCGCGCGAACTCGGCAATGAAGCGGAAGCTGCCGTAACCGATGAGGAATAAGCCAGATACCGCCCCAACAGGGCGAGGTTTGGACGAATACCACCAGAGCAAAATGAACAGTGCGACACCTTCCAGTGCGAACTCATACAGCTGCGAGGCATGGCGCGGAATGTTGTCCACATGTGGGAAAACCATTCCCCAAGGCCCATCGGTGGGGCGTCCCCACAATTCACCGTTGATGAAATTGCCGATGCGACCGAAAGCTAGTCCGGGCGGGACAAGTGGTGCGATAAAGTCCATCAGTGACAACCACTGGATGTTGCGGCCACGAGCAAATAAGGCCATCGCAATCAACACGCCAAGGAAGCCGCCGTGGAAAGACATGCCGCCTTCCCATACTGCAAGTATCTTCAGCGGATTTGAGAAGTAGTAACTGGGGTTGTAGAACAACACCTCGCCCAAGCGTCCGCCTAGCACTACACCCAGCACCCCGTAGAAGAGGAGGTCGTCGAGGAATTTCTCATCCCAGCCGCATCGATTCAATGTACGTAAACGCATCCTCCCTAACCAGATGAAACAAGCGAATGCCAATAGATACATCAAGCCATACCAATGGATGCCGAAAGGGCCGAGGTGGATGGCGACGGGGTCGAATTGCGGGTGAACGAGCATAGCCTCAGATGGGTTAGAATCAACGCTCCAATTATACGTTGCTTGAGAAAGACATCATGCCTCAATACCGCTCACACACCTCCACGCACGGTCGCAACATGGCTGGCGCACGCTCTTTGTGGCGTGCGACCGGTATGAAAGATGGCGATTTCGGCAAGCCCATCATCGCTATCGCCAATTCCTTTACCCAATTCGTGCCGGGGCACGTTCACCTTAAGGATTTAGGGCAAATGGTGGCGCGTGAGATCGAGAAGGCAGGCGGCATCGCCAAAGAGTTCAACACCATCGCGGTGGATGACGGCATCGCCATGGGGCATGACGGTATGTTGTATTCCTTGCCTTCGCGCGATCTCATCGCCGACTCGGTTGAATACATGTGCAATGCTCACTGCGCCGACGCGCTGGTGTGCATCTCCAATTGTGACAAGATCACGCCGGGAATGTTGATGGCGGCGATGCGGTTGAACATCCCGGTCGTATTCGTTTCTGGCGGCCCGATGGAAGCCGGCAAGGCCACCTTGCAAGGCAAAGTCATCGGACTGGATCTGGTGGATGCCATGGTGGCAGCGGCAGATAGTCGCGTGAGCGATGCTGACGTGGATACGATCGAGCGTTCAGCTTGTCCGACCTGTGGCTCTTGCTCCGGTATGTTCACTGCGAACTCGATGAACTGCCTGACAGAGGCATTGGGTTTGTCTTTGCCCGGCAACGGCTCGCTGGTCGCGACGCATGCTGAACGTAAGCAATTGTTCTTGCGCGCTGGGCGCACCATCGTCGAGTTGTGCAAACGTTATTACGAGCAAGACGACGCATCCGTGTTGCCACGCAACATCGCAACCTTCGAGGCTTTCGAGAACGCGATGACCTTGGACATCGCCATGGGCGGTTCGACCAATACCGTGCTGCACTTGCTGGCTATCGCACGCGAAGCAGGTGTGGATTTCACGATGAAGGATATGGATCGGTTGTCGCGCCATGTGCCGACCTTGTGCAAGGTCGCTCCGTCCTCTGAATATCACCTAGAAGATGTACATCGCGCGGGTGGTATCGCCGCCATCTTGGGTGAGTTGGACCGTGCTGGTTTGTTGCATGGCGAAGTGAGTACGGTACACAGCAAGACGATGCGCGAAGGACTGAAGCAGTGGGACATCGCACAAACGACTAACGAAGAAGCGAAGAAGTTCTTCCGTTCGGCTCCGGGTGGCATCGTCACCACTATCGCCTTCTCGCAATCCATGTTGTACCCAGAGCTGGATGCGGATAGAGCCCAGGGCTGTATCCGTGACGCCGCCCATGCGTACTCCAAAGATGGCGGCTTGGCCGTGTTGCATGGCAACATCGCATTGGACGGTTGTATCGTGAAGACGGCTGGCGTAGATGAAAGTATCTTGAAATTCAGCGGACGTGCTCGCGTGTTCGAGAGCCAAGATGCAGCGACAGCAGGCATCCTTGCAGATCAGATCGTGGCAGGTGATGTCGTGGTCATTCGTTACGAAGGTCCTAAAGGCGGGCCGGGCATGCAAGAGATGTTGTATCCGACCTCGTACCTGAAATCGAAAGGGTTGGGCAAGGCCTGCGCGCTGCTCACTGATGGACGTTTCTCGGGCGGTACATCTGGCTTGAGCATCGGCCACGTCTCACCCGAAGCGGCGAGCGGCGGCGCTATCGGTTTGGTGCAAGAAGGTGATCGCATCGAGATCGACATCCCGAACAGAGCAATCAATCTGATGATCTCTGATGCAGAGATGACACAACGCCGGGCTGCGATGGATGCAAAAGGCAAGCAAGGCTGGAAGCCATCGGCCTCGCGTCCACGCAAGATATCCGCCGCACTTCGCGCTTATGCGGCAATGGTGACTTCAGCGGACAAAGGTGCGGTACGTGATGTGTCATTGGTAGAAGAAAAGTAGCACTCATCAGCGTGAAGGAGGCGGTATCGTGAAAGCAATACTGATTGCGAATCCTAAAGGCGGTAGCGGTAAGAGTACGCTTTCCACCAATATCGCAGGTTACCTCGCCTCGCGCGGACAGCGTGTCGCCATCCTTGATCTGGATAGGCAGAAGTCTTCGACTCAATGGCTGGCTGGTCGCCCATTGAGCTTGCCCAGCATCGAGTTGATGCAATCCGATGTGGTGAGAGACTCTCCCCTCGAATGGTTGGTGATCGACTCGCCTGCCGGATTGCATGGGAAGAACTTGGAGCATGCGCTGAAGTTGGTTCATCGCGTCATCGTGCCTATCGCCCCCTCCGCCTTCGATATCCAAGCCAGTCACGAATTCCTGCAAGCCTTGCATCACGAAAAGACAGTGCGTAAAGGCAAGGTCTCGGTCGGTGTCGTGGGCATGCGTATGGATCCGCGCACTCGAGCGGCGCTGACTCTGGAACAATTCCTTAAAGGTCTTGATCTGCCTGTGTTGGCGTACCTGCGGGAAACCCAGGCCTATGTGAATGCGGGATTCGAAGGCAAGACTTTGTTCGACCTACCTCCTTCGGTGGCTCATCGCGAACTTGAGCAGTGGACATATTTGCTGAATTGGCTGGAGCATGATGCGTAATCAAGTCGTAACCTTTTGATATGGGAGAGATCGTTTTGAAAAATTTATTGATAATCGCAAGCCTGACTGTCCTCGTCGCCTGTCAACGAGAAGAAACAAAAACAACGGAAGTTGCGCCACAAGTAAGTTCGAGTGTGCCAAGTCCTGTGGTGGCAACATCACCGGCGAGTGTGCCAGTGTCCGCAGTGTCGCAATCGACAGCGACTACGTCACCGCCGACGAAGGTCGCGAAACCCATCGAAGCTGCAAAAACCGTACAGCCAACTCCAGTGCCAGTTGTGGCGGCGATTCCGGTTGTACCCGTCGCCGTGGCGCCAGCGCCGAGTACGCCGCCCGTTACTGAGGTGAAAACACCCGCCCCAACAGCGGTGGCCGTTGAGGTGAAAACCAACATCACGATATCGGATGCGGATGGGTTGGCACTCGCCAAGAAACGCAACTGCTTGGCCTGTCACATGATCGACAAGAAGGTCGTTGGCCCAGCGTGGAAGGATGTTGCGGCAAAATACCGGGGCGATGCGGGCGCACAAGCTCGGATGGAAGCCAAGATCGGCAAGGGCGGTAGCGGCGCGTGGGGCAGCATGGCGATGCCGCCGCAACCCCAAGTCACAGCCGAGGAACGCGCCCTATTGGCACGCTTCATCTTGAACTTGAAGTAACTCGTCAACCAGTTTTGGGGGCTGGCGTTATTGGCTCACCGCTTACTGTTTGCAATTCATGCGGGGTTGTTTAGAATGCGGTCGGGGTCAACACTCCGCTCGTTGTGAATGAAGTCAAACCTAGAAATGGAGAGAACATGAAATCTATCGTTACAAGCATGATCGTAGCAGCAGGCCTGATGGTCGCTGGTTCCGCAATGGCAGCTGACATGCCAGCAGTTGCTAAGAAGAACAACTGCACCGCTTGCCACGCAGTGGACAAGAAGGTGGTTGGTCCAGCTTGGAAGGCAGTTGCTGACAAGTACAAAGGTGATGCAGGCGCTTGGGAAAAAGTAGCTGCTAAAGTTAAGAAGGGTGGCGCAGGTGCTTGGGGTTCTATGCCAATGCCAGCTAACCCAAAGGTTAGCGACGCTGACATGGCTGAGATCATCGGCTTCATCAAAGGCCTGTAATTTAGCCTGAGTAACAAATAAAAAAGCCGGCGCAAGCCGGCTTTTTTATCGCGCTGAATCCTTGATTTGACAAGGTTTAGAGCGCTCCGCATAATCCAAGCATCCTTCATACTTACCTTTCCATCATGCCAAACCGCCCATTCTTATTACTTGCCTTGCTTGCGTTTGCTCTTGCTGGATGCGGAAAAACAGAGACGAATCAAACCTCGGCAGGTTCAACTGATGAATTGATTATCAAAATCGGTGCGGCCGCGCCACTTACAGGTCCACAAGCTCATGTAGGAAAAGACAACGAGAATGGTACGCGCATGGCGATTGATGATGCGAATGCCAAGAGCATCATGATTGGCGGCAAAAAAGCGCACTTTGAACTCATCAGTGAGGACGACCAGACTGACCCCAAGACAGCCACCATCGTTGCGCAGAAGTTGGTGGACGCCCAAGTGAATGGCGTAATCGGTCATATGAATTCCGGCACGAGCATTCCCGCCTCATCTATTTATGCCAAAAACGGCATTCCACAAATCTCGCCTTCCGCCACTGCGATTAAATTTACCGCGCAAGGTTACAAGACCGCCTTCCGCGTGATGACCAACGATGCACAACAAGGTAAGGCCCTAGGCGAATTCGCCATCAAAGTGTTGGCTGGCAAGAAGATCGCGGTGATTGATGACCGCACGGCGTATGGACAAGGCTTGGCCGATGAATTCGTTAAGGCAGTCGAAGCCAATGGTGGGCAAGTCATCACGCGTGAGTACACGACAGACAGAGCGGTGGATTTCACTGCCGTGCTGACCTCCATCAAAGGTAAGCAACCTGATCTGCTGTTCTTCGGCGGGATGGACCCACAGGGCGTACCGATGGTAAAACAGTTACGCGCTTTGGGAATGAAGACGCAATTTATGATGGGTGATGGGGGCTATACGCCTAAGCTGATTGAGTTGGCGGGCGATGCGGTAGAGGGGTCCTATGCTTCGTTGCCCGGTGTGCCTTTGGACAACATGCCAAATGGGCGTGATTTCTCTACGCGCTATGAAGCACGCTTCCATCAGCCTATCCAGTTGTATGCGCCGTATTGCTATGACGCAGTCAATGTGATGATTGCCGCGATGCAAAAAGCAGGTTCTGCCGAACCAGCCAAGTATTTGCCTGAAGTCGGCAAGGTGGAGTTGGAAGGTGTCACTGCTAAGATTGCCTTTGATGAAAAGGGCGATATCAAAGGCGGCGCAGTCACCATTTATCAAGTTCGCAAAGGTCAGTGGACTGCCGTACAAACGATGGGTGGCGCGCCGGCAGCCAAGCCGTGATGCGGTTAAAGTCAACAAAAGCGACACCCAGCGTGTCGCTTTTTCTTTATATGAAGTGCTGAGTTGAACGTGGACATCTTCTTCCAACAAATCATCAACGGCCTCGTGCAAGGCAGTGTGTATGCTTTGGTCGCATTGGGCTACACCATGGTCTATGGCATTCTCGGCCTCATCAACTTCGCACATGGCGAGGTGGTGATGATCGGTGCGATGATTGCACTGGCTGTTTTGCAAGCACTGTTGGCGGCAGCATTTTCGCCCGTGCTGGCGGTGTTGATGAGTTTGTTGGTGGCGATGGCGGTGTGCATGGCTTTGGGCTACAGCATCGAGCGTGTTGCCTATCGACCCCTGCGCAACGCTCCCCGTCTGGCCCCACTCATCACAGCGATAGGCGTTTCTATCGTGTTGCAGAATCTGGCGATGATGATTTGGGGGCGTGAGTATCACGCTTTCACCTTGCCATTTAATAATGCCTCGCACGAAGTGGGCGGGGCAATTGTGAATGACGTGCAGATTGGCATTGTCGTCGTTGCGCTCATCATCATGGCGGGATTGCTGTGGTTGGTGCATCACAGCCGTATGGGGCGCGCGATGCGCGCCGTCGCAGAGAATCCATCCGCTGCTACCTTGATGGGCGTGGACATCAATCGCGTCATCTCCAATACCTTCATGCTGGGCTCTGCGCTGGCTGCGATTGCGGGCTTCATGGTTAGCGTCAACTACGGCATCGTGCATTACTACATGGGCTTCATGCTCGGTTTGAAAGCCTTCACTGCGGCTGTGCTGGGCGGTATCGGCAACTTGCGCGGTGCGATGTTGGGCGGCGTGTTGCTGGGTTTGATCGAGAGTTTGGGTGCGGGTTACATCGGCGACCTGACAGGCGGTTTCTTGGGGAGTCACTATCAAGACGTATTCGCCTTTTTCGTGTTGATCGCAGTGTTGATCTTTCGTCCATCTGGCTTGTTGGGCGAGAAGCTGGCGGAGCGCGCATGAAGCTACATCGCCCCGCCAATCGTCACTTGGCACTTGCCGCCATCTTATTGGTATTGCCTTTCATCATCGACGCGCTGTTCGGTCATGGTTGGGTGCGCATCGCAGACTTCGCATTGCTCTACATCATGTTGGCGCTTGGCCTCAACATCGTGGTGGGTTATGCGGGGCTACTTGATTTAGGCTATATCGCATTCTTTGCGGTGGGCGCGTACACCTATGCCTTACTAGGTTCACCGCAATTCGGGCTACATTGGCCGATGTGGGTGACGCTGCCTTTGGGGGCGCTCATTGCGTGCATTTTTGGCGTGCTACTCGGTGCGCCTACACTCAAATTACGCGGCGACTATCTGGCCATCGTCACGCTTGGTTTTGGCGAAATCATCCGTATCTTTCTCAACAATCTGAATGCCCCCATCAACATCACTAACGGTCCGCAAGGCATCAGCGGCATCGACGCTTTGCAGGTCGGTGGTTTCTCATTTGGTGAATCGCACCAATGGCTCGGCGTGCGGGTAGATGACGTGCATCTGCATTACTACCTATTCCTCGCTTTTACCTTGCTGGTGATTTTTGTCTCACGGCGTTTGGAAGATTCGCGCATCGGCCGCGCTTGGGTGGCGATACGTGAAGATGAGGTCGCCGCCTCTGCCATGGGCATCAACACGCGCAACATCAAGTTGCTCGCCTTTGCAATGGGCGCGACGTTTGGGGGTATCTCCGGCGGATTGTTCGCGGGGTTTCAAGGGTTCGTCAGTCCCGAAAGTTTTAGCCTGATGGAATCCATCATGATCTTGTGCATGGTGGTGTTGGGCGGTATGGGCAATATCGGTGGCGTGGTATTGGGCGGCATCTTGTTGGTCGCGCTTCCTGAGTTATTCCGAAATGCCGCAGGGCCAGTGCAGATGGCTTTGTTAGGCAAGGTGGTGGTTGATCCCGAAAGTTTGCGTATGTTGATGTTCGGTTTGGCGTTGATTCTGGTGATGTTGTGGCGACCTGCAGGGCTATGGCCTTCTACGCAACGTCGCCGCGAATTGAACGCCGAGGAGGGTGCATGACGAACGTCAGTGATGCGCTGCTCACCTTGGATCAAGTAGGCAAACGCTTTGGTGGCCTGACTGCGCTCACCGATGTTTCGCTACACATCAAGCGCGGTGAAATCTACGGACTCATCGGCCCTAATGGTGCGGGCAAGACCACGCTGTTTAACGTCGTCACCGGACTTTACCAACTGGATAGCGGCGCTTTTGATTTTGAGGGGCAGCGTTACACACACAGCAAGCCGCACCTATTGGCGCAAGTTGGTATTGCGCGCACCTTTCAGAACATCCGCCTGTTTTCCAATATGACCGCACTAGAAAACGTCATGGTGGGGCGGCATCTGCGAACTCGCACGGGCATCTGGGGGGCATTGACCCGTCATGCAAACGCGCGCGCCGAAGAGCGCGACATCGTGCAACGCGCACGCGACCTGCTGAACTACGTCGGCATCACCGCCGCACATCAAACCTTGGCGAAGCATCTTTCTTACGGCGAACAACGGCGTTTGGAAATCGCACGCGCACTCGCCACCGAACCTAAATTGCTCGCACTCGACGAACCTGCCGCTGGCATGAACGCCACCGAGACCGTTGCCCTCAAAGCGCTGTTGCAAAAAATTCGTACTGACGGCATCACCGTGCTACTCATCGAACACGATGTGAAGCTCATCATGGGCTTGTGTGATCGCGTTGCTGTGCTTGACTACGGCAAGAAGATCGCCGAAGGAGTGCCAGAAGAAGTGCGCCGCGACCCGGCAGTGATCGCAGCCTATCTCGGCGGGGATGCGGTATGAGTCTGCTCGAAGTCCAAGACCTGAAGGTCTCCTACGGCGGCATCCAAGCCCTCAAAGGCATCAGCCTGACCATCGCTCAAGGCGAACTGGTCACCCTCATCGGTAGCAACGGCGCAGGTAAGACCACCACGCTCAAAGCATTGGCCGGATTGCTGCATCCGACGGCTGGAAAGCTCCACTATCAGGATAAGTCCTTGCTCAACGTCCCCGCGCACCAGCGCGTCGCCAACGGCATCTCGCTGGTGCCCGAAGGGCGCGGCATCTTCGCGCGGCTCACGGTGGAAGAGAACCTGCTGATGGGTGCTTACGTGCGCAGTGATAAAACCGAAATCGCCGCCGACCTCGCATGCCAGTATGTGCTGTTTCCACGCTTGGCCGAACGCCGCGCGCAACTCGCCGGTACCCTCTCCGGCGGCGAACAGCAGATGGTCGCCATGGCGCGCGCGCTGATGAGTCACCCCACCTTGTTGATGTTGGACGAACCCAGCATGGGCCTTGCGCCGCTGATGGTGGAAAAGATATTCGACACCATCCGCAACATCTCAGCACAGGGTGTGACCATCCTGCTGGTCGAGCAGAACGCCAAGCTGGCATTGGAATCCGCACAACGCGGCTATGTGCTGGAAAGTGGTGCGATTACCTTGTCGGGTGCGGCGAGCGAATTGCTGGGAAGTGATGCAGTGCAGAAGGCTTACCTAGGTAGCTAGGTAAGCCTTCCACAACAACTTCGCTGCCAACCCGATCAGTAAAACCGCAAACAATTTTCGTAGCACGGTCACATTCACGCTGTGCGCCGTCTTTGCTCCGATTGGTGCAGTGATGATGCTGACGAGTGCGCAACCCAGCATGGCGGGTAGATAGACGTAACCCAAACTTGAAGATGGCAATCCTGTGGCGTGCATGCCAGTGAGGATGTATCCAATCGTGCCGCCGACGGCGATGGGGAAGCCGATGGCGGAGGCGGTACCGATGGCGTGGCGTATCGGCACGTTGCACCAGAGCAAGAAGGGGACGGTGATGGTGCCGCCTCCGACGGAGACCAGTGTGCTGATCCATCCGGTGAAGGTTCCCGTCAGTGTCATGCCGGCGATACCGGGTAGTTGGCGCGAGGCGTGCGGCTGTATGTCGAGCAGTATCTGCGATGCGGCGAACAGGACGAACAGCGCGAAGAAGATGGTGAGATAGAACGGCGAGATGCTGGCGGCAACGAGGGAGCCGATGGCGGTGCCGAGCAGGATGCCGGGGGTGATGCGACGCACGACTTGCCAGTTCACCGCGCCATGCTGGTGGTGTTTGCGCATGCTGGCGATGGAGGTGAATAGGATGACGGCCATGGAGCTGCCTAGCGCCAGGTGCATGGCGTGTTCAGCAGGGAAGTGTTGCGCTTCAAACAGCATCAGCAATACGGGAACCAGTATGGTGCCGCCGCCGATGCCGAACATGCCTCCGAGGTATCCGGCGACTGCACCCAGCAGCAGATAGGCGAGATACCACTCCACTATTCGCTCACCAATCTAGTCGTGATGAATTTCCACTCGGCGGGTGTTAGCGGAGTGATGGAAAGGCGATTGCCACGTTGCAATGTGCGCATGTTCTCTAGCTCTGGATGGCGCTTCAATTCTTCGATGGAGATGAGCGCGATCTTCTTTACCAGCTTCACGTCCACATTGAACCAGCGTGGTGTCTCTTGCGTGGCCTTTTCGTCGAAGTATTTGCTCTTCTTATTGAACTGCGTGGCATCGGGATAGGCTGTGCTGCTGACTTGTGCGATACCTGCGATACCGGGTTCTTTGCAGTTGGAGTGATAGAACAACACGCCATCACCGACCTGCATCTGGTCACGCATGAAGTTGCGCGCTTGATAGTTGCGCACGCCATACCAAGCGACGGTCTGATCTTTGAATCCGGCAAGATCATCGATGCTGACATCGCTGGGTTCAGATTTCATCAGCCAATAACGCACGTGCACCTCCTAAAATCAACACTTCGTCGCGATACTGCGTTGCGCTCGAAAAATCTTGCTTACATATTCTGACATATGCGGCGCTGCGATTTTTCGTGCGCGCCTTGTCTGGTTTAGAAGTCTTGATTTAATGAGGCGCACTTACGCCGCAACTCCACAAAAGAAAAGTGCGATCTCGAAAGATCGCACTGGAATAAAGTTCCCCGCCTGTGCCGTTGACTCAATATCTTGAACCTGGGTTCAAGAGGGTCGGTTCCCGGTCGCATCAGGTGCATCTGCAAGAGATGCTCACAACAGCGACTTGAATGGGGCGCAACCTAAGCAATAGCTCATTGGTTCAAAGAATTATGAATCTCACGAACACCGCAGGGAACAAACTTGTGACGACTAGAACAACTCGTCTTGGTCGACCAGTGTTGAATCAATGGTCGCCTGCATGCTTTGCATTCTACGCTTCAAATCGGCGAGGTCAAAGCCGCCTCCGACGCGCGTGGTGAGAAGCTCATGTGCGATGTTGAGTGCCGCCATGATGGCGATACGCTCTACCGAGGCGATCTTGCCGGTATCGCGAATCTCGCGCATCTTTTTATCCAGATAGGCGACGGCATCCTGTAGTTCTGCACGCTCATCCTCTGGGCAGGCGACGCGAAATTCGCGGTCAAGGATGTTCACATCGAGCGAACTGGTCTTTTGGTTGCTCATTGGGCGTCGTCAGGAAGTTGTGCGAGGAGTTTTTCCAAGCGTTGCGAGGCAAGCTCGATCTTATCTTGGCTCTTGCGTTGCCCGCTTAGTGCGGCAGCTACGTCTTGGCGTAATTGCAGATTCTCAGCGCGTAAACGCTGTGTAAGCTGCACCAATTGTGCCAATTTGTTGTCGAGAGCATCGAGTTCGCTTTGCATAGGGGCGCACTATAGTTTTGAAAACCCTGTTAAGTCAATCGCTAACGATATGTTTTGCATGTATTTTGGAGGCGAAGTGTGGACACAGCCTTCTGCTACAATCCGCCTCGCTTCAAGGTGCTGTCAGGCGAAAGCCTCGCAGTTAAACGGGAAACAGGTGAGGAATAGCAACTCCGAAGCCTGTGCTGCCCCCGCAACGGTAAGCAAGTGTGGACATGTTAGTAAGCCACTGTGCGTGAGCATGGGAAGGTGATGTGTTCACAGAGTGTTGATAGAAATTCAAATATCGAAGCAAGACAAGGCGCGAACAAAAAATCACGACGACGCATATATGAATATGCAAGAAGTGATTTTTTGAGAGCAACGCAGTATTGCGATGAGATTTGGATTTATAGCGACACTCTGGACTTGTGAGCCCGGATACCGGCCCTGAAGAAGGTTCAGGCAATGTCGCGGGTGGCGACATGGATGCTCTTCATCGAGTACCCATCAAACCTCTCTTCATTCCTGATTTTTCAATGTTCCAACGGGGACGCTTGGAACGTAATTAGGAAACTCAAATGAAACACAAATATCTTTTAGGCACATTGCTATGTGCGGCTACTGCTTTTGTACAAGCTGAAAACAATTTGTTGGACGAGGTGGTGGTGACGGCCACTCGCGCTGAGCAAGCACTGACTCAAACACTATCGAATACCACCGTCATCACTCAGAAAGAAATACAAGCTTCGCAAGCACTCGATTTGCCTGCGCTACTGAAGGGGGTGGCTGGTGTAGAGGTTTATCAAAAAGGCGGCATCGGCAAACAAAGCAGCCTGTTTATGCGTGGCACAAGCTCAAGCCAAACGTTGGTGTTGTTGGATGGTGTGCGCATTAACTCAGCTACAACTGGTGCTACAGCAATCGACCAACTGATGCTGGATCAGATCGAGCGCATCGAGGTGGTGCGAGGTAATGCCAGTAGTCTGTATGGTTCGGAAGCAATTGGCGGTGTGATTCAGATATTCACAAAGCGAAGCAAAGGTGCGCCGTTCTTCACTGCCAGCGCCGGTGCGGGTTCGTACGATTCGCAACGAGCTTCCGCAGGTTTTGGTGGTGAAGTAGCCAATACCGCATTTAACGTGCAACTTTCGCAAGCTAAAACGAACGGTGTATCGGCAATCAGTGCCAGCATTGTTCCCGCCGTTAATCCTGACCATGACGGATACCGCAATAGCAGTGTTTCGGCGAATGTGCGATACGCTTTCAGCGCTGCCCACGGTCTCTCGGCTTCGATTTTTGACAGCAACGGGATGAACCAATTCGATAACGCTTCTGCTGCCACGACGAATGTAAGTGAAAACAAATCGCACCTTCAGAAGGTTGCTGTAGTGTCGGACAATCGTCTTGGTGATAACTGGCAGAGCAAGCTACAACTATCGAGGGGGGTGGATAGCTATCAGGATATTCTGAATGGTATTGCCAGTGGAGAACTTAAAACCACCAATAATCTGCTGTCATGGCAGAACACACTGTATCTGTCAGAAAACAATGTGTTGATCCTCGGATTAGAAAAATTGCAGCAGCAAGTGGCCAGCCAAACTCAGTACACGCGAACTAATCGTACAGATGACAGCTTGTTTGCGGGTTATACCGGCAACTACGGTGTACAGCAGGTACAACTCAATTTGCGGCGCGATAAATATTCGGATTTCGGAACGGCGAACACTTGGTTGTTGGGGTACGGCTTCGATGTGACGTCGGTTTGGCGTGTAACTGCCAGCACGTCAATCGCATTCAAGACGCCCACCTTTAACGATATGCATGCACCGATTTCATGGGGTGCAAACCCTGATCTGAAACCAGAGCAGTCGCGTAACAGTGAGTTGGGATTGCACTACGAAAATAATGAGCAGCGCTTGAATGTGGTGTATTTCGATAATCGGATCCGTGATCTGATCGTTGCGGATTCAAATTGGGTAATGCAGAACCTGAATGAAGCGCGTATTGATGGTGTTGAGCTAACTTACGACGGGCAGTTTGGCGATACTGGTGTGAAATTGGCGGCGACCCAGCAAGCCCCGCGCGATGTCCAGACTGGGCAAGCCTTGTTGCGCAGAGCCAAGAGCTTTGCCAGCATCGGTGTCAATCAGCAGTTCGGCGAGTTGAAAGTGGGAGGGGAGTTGCAATATAGCGGGATGCGTGAAGATAGTCACATCACCGCATATCCCACACAACGTCTTGAACTTGCCGCATACGATGTTGTAAATCTCACATCAAGCTACTCTTTAAGCAAGCAACTCAAGCTGAATGCTCGTGTAGACAACCTTTTCGACAAGGGCTACATGCTGGCGCACGGTTACAACACCTTGGGCCGTACCTTGTTTGTCGGGTTGAGCTACCAGCAATAACAACGCAGCGCGGCATACCTAGGCCGTTTCTGTTAAAGTTCCTGCCAGTGATTGCTGGCAGGAATAACGGGAGAACAACATGAGATTCTTACAAAATAAATCAATTTTGATCGGCGCAGTGTTGGTGTTGTTGATGCTAGCCACACGCTCCAATTTGATCAACCATTTCGGTACTTCACTGTTTTTGCCCGATGCTTCCTATGCCGTGTTCTTTCTGGGCGGCTTGTTTCTCGGTCGCGTGCGTGGCGCGTTAGCGATCTTGGCGGCTCTGATCTTCGACTCTGCATTGGTTGATTTCTACGCCATCAATTTTGCTGGCATCAGTGCCTACTGCGTGACCTCGGCTTACGGTTTCATGGTCTTTTCCTACGCAGCTTTGTGGTTCGTCGGTCGCTGGTTCGCGCCGCGCTATGAGCTTACGGGTAAAGGCATACTCGGTTTGACTGCTACGACCGTGGTGGCAGGAAGCGCGGCATTTGTCATCGCGAATGTGAGTTTCTATCTACTGGCGGGTTACTTCGACAGCATGAGTGTTGTCGAGTACGTCTCGCGCGTATCGCAGTACTACGGCTCTTACGTCGCTGTGATGGCGATGTACGTCGGTATTGCTGTCGTTGTGCAAGCGGCTTTGGCACAGCTAAGCCGTTCTCAAGTTGGGGCAAACGAGTAGCCACTAAATTTGCATCAACAGGTTGACACTCGCGCCGCATCTGGCAAAATCCAAACCCTAGCATTTCAGTCAAGTTTCAAAACCTCATCAATTTTAGGAGAACATCATGGCCGTACTCGTAGGTAAGCAAGCTCCCGATTTCAACGCTGTTGCTGTCATGGGCAATAACGAGATCAACGAAACCTTCAATCTGAAAAAGCACATCAGCGGTAAATACGCCGTGGTGTTCTTTTACCCGCTGGACTTCACCTTCGTGTGTCCTTCCGAGCTGATCGCTTTCGATCACCGCTTGGAAGAGTTCAAGAAGCGTAATGTCGAAGTCATCGGTGTATCCATCGACTCTCAGTTCTCCCACTTCGCATGGAAGAGCACCCCGATCAACAACGGTGGTATCGGACAAGTAAAGTATCCATTGGTAGCTGACATCAAGCACGAGATCTGCAAAGCCTATGACGTGGAAGCCGAAGGCGGCGTCGCCTATCGCGGTTCCTTCCTGATCGACCGTGCGGGTGTAGTACGTCACCAAGTGGTGAACGATCTGCCACTGGGCCGCAACATCGACGAGATGCTGCGCATGATCGACGCGCTGCAATTCACTGAAGAGCACGGCGAAGTCTGCCCAGCTGGCTGGAGCAAAGGCAAGGCAGGTATGGGCGCTTCTACTGAAGGCGTCGCAAAGTACTTGGCTGCACACGCTAAAGAACTGTAAGCGATTTAGCTTCACCAATCGAAAAGGCTGCCCTATCTTGGCAGCCTTTTTGTTTTGGAGAAGGCTGCTAAAATGCCCGCCATCATTGGGGCCTAACCTAAAACTCGCGTAGCGATTCGTTTGCCCTTTCTCCCGCAAGCGGGGGAAAGTTGGATAGGGGGAGCGGGTATGGCAAGTTTCATTATGAGGGGCGGCACGCTTGCCATACCCGTTAGGAAGTAAGTCATGCTGATCTGGTTCGTCGTTCTCTATCTGTTGGTCTCTGTCGGAATCGGTCTGTATGCCGCGACGCGCGTGCATAGCGCCAAAGACTTTGCGGTTGCCGGTCGCCATCTGCCCTTGCCCATCGTGACCGCCACGGTGTTCGCGACTTGGTTCGGCGCGGAGACGGTGTTGGGCATCTCCGCCACCTTCGTGAAAGAAGGCATGGGTGGTGTGGTGGCCGATCCTTTCGGTGCTGCACTGTGTCTGATCTTGGCTGGCCTGTTCTTTGCCAACAAGTTGTATCGCATGAACCTACTCACCATCGGCGACTTCTATCGCTTGCGTTACAACCGTGCGGTGGAGTTGATCGCGGCCGTCACCATCGTGGTGTCCTACCTTGGCTGGGTGTCAGCGCAGATCATGGCGCTGGGTTTGGTGTTCAACGTGGTGAGTGGTGGCGCGGTGTCCAATGAGATGGGCATGGTCATCGGCGCGCTCATCGTGCTGACCTACACCACGTTTGGTGGCATGTGGTCGGTGGCGTTGCTCGACTTCGTGCAGATGACCGTCATCATGTGCGGCATGTTGTTCATCGCATGGTTCGTCAGCGGCATGACGGGAGGTGTCGGTGAGGTCGTGGCGCATGCTGAAGCGGCAGGTAAGCTGAATTTCTTCCCGCAGGGTGATTACACCCACTGGGTCCCCTTCATCGGTGCTTGGCTCACCATGATGTTGGGCTCCATTCCGCAACAAGACGTGTTCCAACGTATCACCTCTGCCAAGAACCAGAAGACGGCAGTGCGCGGCTCTGTGTTGGGCGGCTCCTTGTATTTCGTGTTCGCCTTCGTGCCGATGTTCTTGGCTTATTCCGCCACACTGGTCGATCCCAAAGTGTTCGGCGACCTTTTGGAACAAGATTCACAATTGGTGCTACCGACACTAATCTTGGAGCACACCCCCGTATTCGCCCAAGTCATCTTCTTTGGCGCATTGCTCTCGGCCATCATGAGCTGCTCGTCTGCGACCTTGCTGGCGCCCTCAGTCGCGTTCACCGAGAACATCCTCAAGCATTTCATCCTCAAGGACATGACGGATAAACAATTCCTGCTCGCTATGCGGATCACTTTGTGGTGCTTCGGTGGGGTAGTGCTGGGTGTGGCGCTCAATTCCGAACTGAGCATCTTCAAGATGGTGGAGAGCGCCTACAAGATCACCTTGGTCGCAGCCTTTGTGCCGCTGGCATTCGGTTTGTATTGGAAGCGCGCCAATTCGCAGGGCGCACTCACTGCGATGGTGATGGGACTTGCCACGTGGATATTGTGTGAAGTGTTCGAGCCCTCAGATATCTGGCCACCGCAACTGGTCGGGCTGATGGTCAGCATGGTCGGCATGGTCGTGGGTTCGTTGTTGCCTAACTGGATGGGGCAGCATGCGGAGCCGCACCGCCATCCGAACCACCATATCGTCACCCAAGCAGAATCTCGCACTTGACCGTCATCTTACTGTCACAATTCTTCAATACCATCGCAATCCAAGTGAAATGAAACCGATGGAAAAGCAAATGACGACAGCGAACATATTGTTGGTAGAGGACGAGCCTGCGATCCAGGAACTGCTGGCATTCAACGTGGCACAGTGTGGTTACCGACCCATTCAAGCCTTTGACGTGCCCGCCGCACAAACCGAGATCAATCGTGCTTTGCCCGACCTCATCCTGTTGGATTGGATGTTGCCGGGCACGTCAGGTGTCGAGTTCGCTCGGCGCTTGCGTGCCGATTCACGTACACGCGACATTCCCATCATCATGCTGACCGCGCGTACCGAAGAGCACGACAAGGTGTTGGGTTTGGAATCGGGTGCGGATGACTATATCACCAAGCCCTTCTCGCCACGCGAACTGATGGCGCGCATCCGTGCCGTGTTGCGTCGCCGTGCACCGCAGATGACCGATGAGACGGTGCGTGCGGAAGGTATCGAACTCTCGCCCACCACGCATCGTGTGAATGCCAAGGGGGTGAACATCGAGCTGGGCCCCACCGAGTTTCGTTTGCTTCACTTCTTCATGACCCATACCGAGCGCGTCTATAGCCGTACACAACTGCTCGATCAAGTATGGGGCGACCACGTGTTCGTGGAGGAGCGCACCATCGACGTGCATATCCGCCGTCTGCGCCAAGCACTAGAGCCGTCAGGCTTGGATAACTTGATCCAGACCGTGCGCGGTAGCGGCTATCGTTTCTCCAAAGGCTGATTCCTAACTATCAGATAGTCGCTTCCCTCGTATAATGCCGTCAGTCAACCAGTGAACGGCATCAATCGTGAGTGATTTCTGGCAGCGTGCCTTAGTCTATCCAATCGTCGTACTCGTACTTTCCCTATTGCTATGGGCGATAGTGGGCGCTTTGCCCGCAGCGCTGTTCTTTGGGGCTCTCCTGTTGTGGCGTGGTTTCTTTCACCTGCGCAACTTGGCCGACCTGCAACGTTGGCTTGCCTCTCCCGATACAAGAGATGTACCAGATGGTTCTGGTCTTTGGGAAGATGCTTTCTCCAAACTCAACAAGATGATGCGCAACTTGCGCAAAGAGCGCGAGAAACACGCAGCCGCTTTGTTGCAGATGGAGCAAGCGACATCTGCGTTGCCTGATGGGGTGGTCATCCTAGATGCATCGGATCGCATCGAATGGTGCAACCTGCTCGCCGTCCGCCATTTTGGTCTGGATGCGACACGCGACATCGGACAGCAGATCACCTACTTGGCGCGCCAACCCGAATTCGTGCAATACCTCGCGATGCGTAACTTCAGCGAACCGCTCATCCTGCGCGATTCGCGCCAAGACGGTATCGTGCTTTCCATCACCCTCATCTCCTACGGCAAAGACAAACGGCTACTCATCAGTAGCGATATCACACAGCTCGAACGTATCGAGACCATGCGCCGTGATTTCGTGGCGAACGTATCGCACGAACTGCGCACCCCCCTCACCGTGGTGAATGGTTTCGTCGAGACCATGCACGACATGCCGCACCTTGAGAACGACATGGCGCGCCGTGCGCTGAATCTGATGGGCGACCAGACGGTGCGTATGGAAAGTCTGGTGGATGACCTACTCACACTGTCAAGGCTGGAGAACGACCAGAACCCCTTGCGCGAGGAGACGGTCGATATCGGCACATTGTTGGGCGAGATATTCCGTGAGGGACAGGCACTCAGTGGTGGCAAACACCAACTGCGCCTAGAGGTCGAGAACGAGGCCAAGCTGTCAGGGAGTCGCGACGAGTTGCGCAGTGCCTTTACCAACTTGCTGACCAATGCGATCCGCTATACACCGGAAGGCGGTGAGATCGTCATGCGCTGGGTGGAGAAAGAAGGATGTCCCGTCTACTGTGTGCGTGACAGCGGTATCGGTATCGCACCGCAACACATTCCGCGTCTGACCGAGCGTTTCTATCGTGTCGACCGCAGTCGTTCACGCGAGACTGGCGGCACGGGTCTGGGATTGGCCATCGTCAAGCACATCGCCATGCGTCATCAGGCGAAGTTGGAGGTGATGAGCGAAGAAGGTAAGGGCAGTGCGTTCTCACTCGTATTTCCAAAGAAGCGGATTTGTCAGCAATAAAGGTGGGTGCACAAGAATCAACCTTGTGAGCGTAGGGCACACAACGATAGATGGGAATTGATCATGTTGAGCCGATCAGTATCTGATAAACGATCTTCTAGACGGTTCTTCGTCGAGCCATCCGCGCCGCTCAAATACAAGAATGACTTTCTAAAGATCGCCATCGGACTGGTGTTCGTCGCATCGTCGATCATGGCTGTCTATTATCTGTCGATATCGATTCCCAATAGCGTGGCCAATCTTATGGTTGCCATCGCCAGTGCTGGATTGTTCTTCCATCTTGGGCGGCATCCCGAGCAAGTGGAGATCATCGGCACGCTCACGCTGGGCTTCTGGTTCCTCGCTACGTTCTTGATCTACCTGTTCATCACCTATAACTCCATGCGCTTGGTGTTGTTCTTCCCGTTGACGGCGGCCGCCTTCTATCTCAAAGGACTGCGTTTCGGCATAGCCAGCCTGCTCGTCTATGTGGGGGCTATCCTGATCGGGCCTTGGCTGTTGGGCGTCGATGTCGGTTACACGAACTTTGAACTGTTATTCACGTGCTTCTATCTGGTGATCATGTTCGCCGTCTTGTGGAACTACGAGGTGCTCAAGGCAGACCAGTTCCAACGCGAACATGAATATGAGATGCAACGCATCGTGGACGAACGCTGGCGTGTGGCCATGGAAGGGGCGGGTGATGCGATCTGGGATTGGGACCTGCAGACGAACCGATTCAACTACTCGAGGAGTTATGCGGAGATGCTGGGTTACTCCGAAGACGAGTTCGGTGATAAGCCCGACCATCTGGCTACCATCCTGCATCCGGATGAGAAACAGCAAGCCATGGATTATCTATACGGATATCTGAACGGAGATTTCAGCGGCCAGTACTTTTCCGAACATAGGTTGCAGTGCAAGGATGGTAGCTATAAATGGATACTCTGCCGTGGACGTGTGACGCAACGGGACGCGACGGGAAGGCCCAAGCGCATGGTCGGTACCCATACCGATATCACCGAACGCAAACATATCGAGACTAACCTGCATGAGAGCGAGAAACGTCTGCGCATGGCTTTCGAGGCCTCGCGCATGGGAGCATGGTCTTACGAGTTCGACAGCCACAAGTTGCATTGGTCGCCCGAGATATTCCGCATCTTTGGATTGGAACCGTACGAACCCAGTGCGGAAGACTTGATGCAGCACATCCACCCTGACGATAGGGAGCGCGTCGTTTCGGCACGCGACCGTGCCGTCATCCATAAGATCCCATACTTGGTCGAGTACCGTGTCGAAAAAGGGCAGGCGATGCGCTGGATCGAGAGTAGGGCGGAAGTGCAGTATGACGCCGAGGGTAAGCCGCTCAATATGATCGGTACGGTACAAGACATCACCGAGCGTAAGGAGCATGAGAAGCAGTTGCAGCACATCGCGCATTTCGATGCGTTGACGGGGGTGCCCAACCGCGTCTTGCTGGCGGATCGATTGTCGCAGTCCTTGGCACGCGCAAAGCGCGACCACGGGTTGATGGCGGTGTGCTATCTCGATCTGGATGGCTTCAAGCCCGTCAACGACAACTACGGCCATGATGTCGGCGATAAGGTGTTGGTGGAGATCACGCGGCGCATCAAGGAGGCGATCCGCGAGGACGACACCGTCGCGCGACTCGGCGGGGACGAGTTCGTCGTACTCCTAGTGGGTATGCAAGCACCTGAGGAATGTGCGGGAAGTTTGAATCGCTTGCTTGATGTCATCCATCAGCCGATCGAGATACAGGGACAGTCGATACGCATCAGTGCCAGCATCGGCGTGGCGCTCTATCCCGAGGACGACCATGACCCGGACACTCTGCTACGCCATGCCGATCAAGCGATGTATGTCGCCAAGCAGTCGGGCAAGAACCGCTATCACTTGTTCGATCCGGCCAACGACGAGCGCACGCGCACGCATCATGAGTTGTTGGTGCAGATACGCCACGGACTGTTGCACGGTGAATTCGAGCTGTATTACCAACCCAAGGTCGAGTTGGTCACGCGCCGTCTGGTCGGTGCGGAGGCATTGATACGCTGGAACCATCCGACGCGCGGCGTGCTTTCCCCCGCCGCATTCCTGCGTATCATCGAGAACACCGAGATGGAGGTCGAATTGGGCGACTGGGTCATCGCCACCGCCATCGATCAACAGCGCCGCTGGCGTGAACAGGGGTTGTTCATCGAGTTGAGCATCAACGTCTCGGCCTACCATCTGCAATCGCTACACTTCCCGGAGAAATTGAAGGCACAGTCGGATATGTGTTGTCCGGGCAACTGCGCTACGACCTTGCAGATCGAAGTGCTGGAGACGGCTGCATTGGAAGATGTGGCAGGTGTGAGTGCCATCATCTCCGAGTGCAAGGCGTTCGGGATGGCCTTCGCCTTGGATGATTTTGGTACGGGTTATTCGTCCATGAGCTATCTGAGCAAATTCGATGTGGATGTACTCAAGATCGACCAGTCTTTCATCCGTGACATGCTGGAAGACAAGGGCGATCACGCCATCGTGCAGGGCATCATCGCCCTAGCCAAGGCGTTCGAGATGGGCATCGTGGCGGAAGGGGTGGAGACGGAAGCACAATATAAGGCGTTGCTACAGATGGGGTGCGAGGTCGGGCAGGGCTACGGTATCGCGCGTCCGATGCGGGCGGACGCGCTGATGGAGTGGAGCAAGCAAGCTTAGTTCGTCTTGGTGGGGACGGCGAGCGTGAAACTGACGCGCTCGAAGTCGCTCCCTTTCTCCACGCTGAATCCCAAGGTCACATTCTGTTTGCCGGTGTCCGGCAGCACCATCTCCAAGCTGCGTCCCGCTTTGAACCATTCGCGCGGCAACACCAGACTGGCGGGGATGCTCAACCTCTCCATCGCAGGCAACAGCAGTGCGGGAGCAGAACCGGAGTGTAGTAGCTCGCCGTCAGCGTTGCCGCGTACGATCACCGCTTGGGGATGCCCCGGCAGGAAATGTAGACCGATATAGAGTTGTCCGGTGCGCGTCACGTTGACCAAGGTGGTGACGCCCAACTTGTGCGCGGTGTCGTTCGGCGCGAACACGCTCACCAGTTGCTGGTTCGCCAAGCGTTCGCCGACCAGGGCTTTGCGCAAGAAGCGCCCACGGATGAGGCTCTCTTCTTCCACCAGCCATTCTTCTGGTACGAACCCTAACTCTTTGTAGGTATGTTGCCCGGTCTCGTCCAGCACACGCCCGAAGGTCTCGATCTGATGTTGCACATCTTGGTTGGACTTGGCGGTGTCTTTGACGGGCTTGAACGGTTTGCGTGCGAGTTGTGCGTAGATCTGCTCCAAGCCGATGCACAGATGAGTGATGTGTGCATCGCGCGCGGTATCCGCCATCGAATCAGGGCGCGCTTCACACCAGCAGGCATGCAACTGATTGAGCAGCGAGATCCCCTCTTGGCTGGAAAGTTCGGAACCCAGATCGACCTGCTGTGGTGTCTGTCCTTGTTGTAGCAGGATGGTCTTCACGCGGATGAGTTTCGACAGCGGCACCATCGCCAGATAACGCATGCTGACGGCGGCCCGCTCTGGGCGCACGCTCTGTAAACCCTGCGTACCCGCCAAATCCACACCCAAGGGCGGCGCATCCGCTTTGCTGATGCTGCAACGCGGCTCGATGGTGATGGCATCGCTCCACACGTTGAGCCAACGCTCGGCGATGTGCCAGTGACTACGCGACAAGCCGAGCAGACGTGCACGATGCATGAGCAATGTCTTGCTGTACAACGCGCGGCAAGTGGTCGGATGTCCGGCGGCGTATCGTTCGTCACGTACGGCTTCGTTCTGCAATCCTAGCGATTCGATGTGCGCGTAGAGCGCGTGTAGCTGCTGCCAAGTCTTGCCCTCCGGCTCGTATCCGGCACGTAGGAAATCCCCGATCTGCAGGCTGCTGTATCGCAGACAACGTTGGCGCAGTAACGCGGTGTGCGCGGCGAGCGCCTTGTCGCCCATCTCTGCACTTTGCAGGCAACGCAGATAGCCGTTGAGCATGCTCTGCCACAAGCTGGAAAGAGCTAAGATCAGCGATAACTCATCTTCTGCCAGCGGCAATCGCTTGCCGACCAACTTCTTGGCAAAGTCGTTTTGTACCACCGCGATGGTCTCGCGCAATGCTTCCAAGGTCTGTAAACGGTCACTGCCCTTGATCGGGCAGCGATTCAATTCATCCAGTTGTTTGCGTAATGTGCCGTGCGCTAAATTGAGGTTGGTCAGTTGTAACTGACTCAACCATTGGGTGCACGAGGCGGCATCTTTGAATGCCGGTCGTGCGAGGTCGTCGGTGGGCTCTAACGAAAGCATGGGCACAGTCTATAGCAACACTCGCTCGATACCACCATCATTGGCATTGGCGACATATTCGGCCATCCAGTCCGGGCCGAGCAGATGTTTCGCCATCTCCACCACGATGTAGTCGGTCGTCGTGCCCGCATCGTCGTTGTAGCGACTCAGGCCTTGTTGGCAGGCAGGACAAGAGGTGAGGATCTTCACTTCACCGGTGAAGCCATCAGCGCGCAAAGCATCAGAACCTTTGCGCATCTCCTCTTCCTTGCGGAAGCGCACTTGCGTCGCGATGTGTGGTGATGCCACGCCGAAGGTGCCGGATTCGCCGCAGCAGCGGTCGTTCAGTGGGATCGCGCTACCCATCAATTCGCCCACCACTTTGAGCGGCGCGTAGGTCTTCATAGGCGAGTGGCAGGGGTCGTGATACATATAGCGAGTGCCCTCTACTCCTTGCAGCTTCACGCCTTTCTCCAGCAGATATTCGTGGATGTCGAGCAAGCGGCAGCCGGGGAATATCTTGTCGAACTGGTACTTCTGCAATTGGTCCATGCAGGTGCCGCAAGACACGATCACCGTCTTGATGTCGAGGTAGTTCAGCGTGTTCGCCACGCGATGGAACAGCACGCGATTGTCGGTGGTGATCTGGTTCGCCTTGTCGTCTTGGCCGGAGGCGTTCTGCGGGTAACCGCAGCACAGATAGCCCGGTGGCAATACCGTCACCGCTCCCACTTCGTACAACATCGCTTGTGTCGCCAGACCGACTTGGCCGAACAGACGTTCCGAACCGCAGCCGGGGAAGTAGAAAACCGCTTCCGACTCTTCATTCAACTTGCGCGGGTCGCGGATGATGGGAACGACGGTGTCATCCTCGATATCGAGCAACGCACGCGATGTCTTCTTGGGCAAGCCGCCCGGCATCGGTTTGTTGATGAAGTGGATGACCTGCGCTTTGAGCGAAGGTTTGCCCACGGTGGCAGGTGGATGTTTGAGTTGACTGTTGAGCAAGCCGAAACTCTTCGCGATGCGATGAGCGAGACGCTGGCCTTTGTATGCCCACTCGATCATCACCTTGCGGATGAGTTTGATGGTCATCGGGTCGGATGCATTGAGGAACAGCATCGACGTTGCCGTCACAGGGCTGAAGTTCTTCTTGCCCTGCTTGCGCAGGAAGTTGCGCATCGCCACAGAGACATCGCCGAAGTCGATATCGACAGGGCAGGGTTTCTCACAACGGTGGCACACCGTGCAGTGGTCGGCCACATCGTTGAACTCGTCGAAGTGGGCGATGGATACGCCGCGTCGTGTCTGCTCTTCGTACAGGAAGGCTTCGATGAGCAGGGATGTTGCTAATATCTTGTTGCGTGGCGAGTAGAGCAGATTGGCGCGCGGCACGTGCGTAGAGCAAACGGGTTTGCACTTGCCACAGCGCAGACAGTCCTTGATGGAATCGGAGATGTCGCCCAGCTCGCTCTTCTCAAGGATGAGACTCTCCAGTTCCATCAAGTTGAAGCTGGGGGTGTAGGCACGTTCGAGGTTGCTACCCGCCAATAGTTTGCCCTTGTTGAAGCGACCTTCAGGATCGACCTTCTGCTTGTAAGCCGCGAATGGCGCGAGTTCAGCTTTGTCCAGATAATCGAACTTGGTGATGCCGATGCCATGCTCACCTGAGATGACACCGCCCAAGTCTTTCGCCAACTGCATGATGCGATCGACGGCGGCATACGCCTGTTGCAGCATCACGTAGTCATCGGAGTTCACCGGGATATTAGTGTGCACGTTGCCGTCGCCTGCATGCATGTGCAATGCGACGAACACGCGGCTCTTCAACACGCTTTGATGTGTGGCGTTGCAACGTTCGAGGATGGGCTCGTAAGTGCTGCCGCTGAAGATGTGGCGCAGCGGTTCACGCAACTCTCGCTTCCATGAGGCGCGTAACAGATGGCGCTGTACCGCATCGAACACGGTGACGGCATCTTGTTTGTCAGCAGGTGCGAATGAGCAGGCAGACAGTGGCGCATCCAGATTCTCCAGCAGCCATGTCCAGCGCGTACGCACTTCAGCCAGCAACTGTTGTGCGGCTTGCGCGCGATTGCCCAACAATTCGGCATCGCCCAGTTGCGCATCGTCTTGATAGCGTAGCGGCAATTCGCCCTTAAAGAGTTCGTCGAAAGCATCCAGCAATTTGATCTTATTGCCGAGCGACAATTCGATGTTGATGCGCTCGATGCCATCGCAGTAGTCGCCCATGCGTGGTAGCGGGATGACCACGTCTTCGTTGATCTTGAAGGCGTTGGTGTGTTTGGCGATGGCGGCAGTGCGTGCTCGATCGAGCCAGAACTTCTTGCGCGCTTCGGCGGACACAGCGATGAAACCTTCACCGTGGCGCAGGTTCGCCATGCGTACGATCTCAGAAGCGGCTTCACCCACGGCGCGTTCATCGTCACTCACCACATCGGCGATCAACACCATCTTGGGGCGCGTGCCGCGTTTGGATTTGGTGGCGTAGCCCACCGCTTTTAAATATCTCTCATCGAGATGCTCAAGACCGGCGAGGAAAGCAGGGGATGCATCACTGCGTTGTTTGAAATACTCGGTGACCTCGACGATGGCAGGCACCGCCTCATGTACTTGACCGAAGAATTCCAGACATACGGTGCGCGTGAATTTGTGCTCGCGGTGCAGGATGAAGCGCGCCGAGGTGATGATGCCGTCGCAACCTTCCTTCTGGATGCCGGGCAGGCCAGATAAGAATTTGTCGGTGACGTCCTTACCCAGTCCCGCCTTGCGGAACGCGCTGCCGGGGATGGTCAATATCTCGGGCTCGCCGATGGGCGTCTTGCCGTTCTCTTGATAACGCGTGATGCGGAACTCTGCGCTCTCGGCATCGTGGATCTTGCCGAAGTTGTGGCGCAGGCGCACCACTTCCATCCACAGGCCATCAGGTGTGACCATCTTCCAAGATGCGAGATTGTCCAGTGCAGTACCCCACAGCACGGCTTTCTTGCCGCCCGCGTTCATCGCCACGTTACCGCCGATGCACGACGCATCAGCCGAGGTCGGATCGACAGCGAACACCAACCCGTTGCTGTCCGCTGCTTCCATCACGCGACGCGTCACCACACCCGCACCGCAGTGGATGGTGGCGTAGGATTGATTCACACCAGGCAGCAACATCGGCTCGACAGCAGACAGCGTATCCAACTTCTCGGTGTTGATGACAGCGGAATATTTGTCCAATGGGATGGCGCCGCCGGTATAGCCCGTGCCACCACCGCGAGGGATGAGCGTCAGCCCTAACTCGATACAGGCACGCACCAATGGGGCGACTTCTTCCTCCGTGTCAGGATGCAACACGACGAATGGATATTCCACTCGCCAGTCGGTGGCATCGGTGACGTGGGAAACACGCGCTAAACCATCGAATTGGATGTTGTCCTTACGGGTATGTCTGCTGAGAGAACGTAGTGTGCGTCGGCGCAGCTCCAACGTGGTCTCGAAATCCATGGCGAAGCGTTCGATGGCACGCTTGGTCAGCTCCAACAAACGGCCGACCTTGGCATTGTTCTGTCTGCGTGCCTCGATCGCGTTCAAGCGGTGATACAGCGCACCGATCAAAGCCTTGCGGCGCTTGTTGTTGGAGAGCAGGTCGTCTTCCAGATACGGGTTGCGCGTGAGTACCCAGATGTCGCCGAGCACCTCATACAACATCTGTGCAGAGCGGCCCGTGCGGCGCTCTTCGCGCAGAGTGTTGATGATGTCCCAAGCTTCCGCGCCGAGCAGGCGCAAGACGATCTCGCGGTCGGAGAACGAGGTGTAGTTGTAGGGGATTTCGCGTAGCCGAGCGTTCATGCCATTTGCCTTACATTTCAAGGCGCGCATTCTACCTTATGCACCGTATTCTCTCGACCCCGACTCGTGCATGGCCTAATTAAACGAACTAGGCTTTTCCGAAGACGGACTATGCGGCGATAATGCCCCGAACCAATCAAGGAAATGACCATGCTGCATGCCTTCACACTGAACAACGGACGACTCGTTCGTATCCACGTCGAATTAGGAGCGGATCTGCGCCAAGCCGCCCCGGTATGGATCGACATGGTGACTGCTACGCCGGAGGAGGTGAAGTGGGTGGAAACCGCCTATGACCTGCACCTCCCAAGCCCAGAGCATTTGAGAGACATCGAAGCCAGTGCGCGATTCTTCGAGCATGAAGGTGACTTGCATCTGCGCTCCGACTTCTTGTCAGGCACCGAGAGCCATTCCCACAGCGTTGCAGTCGCCTTCGTATTGAGTGGCGATACGCTCATCAGCATCCATGAAGAAGACCTGCCCATCTTCCGTTTGTTGCGTATGCGACTACGTGCCGAGTCGGGTGCCATCCATGATTCGCGTGATGTGCTGGTCGATCTGTATGGCATGGATGTGGAATTCTCTGCGGATGCGCTGGAAGAGGTGTACGCCGACCTCGGGCGCGTCAGCCAAAGTGTGTTGGGGTCGAAATTGAGTGACAAGGAAGCCAGTGCTTCGTTGGCCGAGATCGCTCATGCCGAACACGTCAATGGTCGTATCCGCCGCAACGTGATGGATACGCAGCGCGCCATCTCATTCCTGGTGCGCAGCAAGACGCTCAGCGTGGCGCAGGTGGAGGAGGTGCGTCAGATCCAGCAGGACATCGAATCGCTAGATGGCCACACATCTTTCCTGTTCGACAAGATCAACTTTCTGATGGATGCCACCATCGGTTTCATCAACATCAACCAGAACCGGATCGTGCGCCTGTTCTCTGTGGTGTCGGTCGCCTTGCTACCCCCCACCCTCGTCGCCTCCATCTACGGCATGAACTTCCAATTCATGCCGGAGCTCGCATGGCAGTTGGGTTATCCATTCTCTCTGTTGTTGATGGTGATGACGGTGGCCGTCCCCTTGGTGTATTTCTACCGCAAGGGTTGGCTCAAGTAGGCGTCATTCGGCTTCCAGCAATCGTTTTAATACCGCGCCCGCGAGCATCATCCCGAACAACGGTGGCATGTAGCTGATGGTGCCGTTCACGGCGCGCGGGCGGCCACGGTCAGTGGGCTGGGGCGGCAGTGGCGAGCTGGGAGCTTCGTCGGAGAACACCGTCAGGACGCCCTTGTTGATGCCGTGATGCCTGCGTAAGCGTTGGCGCATCTGAGCGGCCAAGGCACACACGTTCGTCTTGCTGATATCGGCGATCTTGATGCGGGTCGGGTCGCGTCGATTGCCAGCACCCATACTGGATGCGACGTGCAAACCGCGTTTGAAACTCTCCGCGACCAAGGCTTCTTTGCAGGTCAGGGAGTCGATGCAGTCGATGACGTAGTCGCAATCGGCGGGGACCAGATCGTTCACGTTCTCGGCGGTCAGAAAGGTACGCAACAGTGTGACCTGACAATCCGGATTGATGTCTGCGATGCGTGCGCGCATCAACTCGGCTTTGGATTGCCCTACGGTAGAGAGTAGGGCGGGTAACTGGCGATTGATGTTGCTAGCGACCACCACATCGTGATCGAGCAAGGTCAACCGACCGATACCTGCGCGCGCTAAAGCCTCCGCGCAGTAAGAACCGACCCCGCCCAAGCCGGCGACGAAGATGTGTCTTGCACTGAGATTGGCGATGCCTGCATCGCCTAACAGGATGTGGGTGCGGGTGAATTGAGGGGGGAGGTTCATGGTGTTTGCTCAAGTAATTGGGTATTTGGCCGATGGGTGTGTCGAGCATAACCAGTCGGCAGTTGGATGTGAATCACTGTGATATGAAAAGCATCAATGGCAAGGCTGATGAGTCTAAAGTCCAATAGTGACCAAGAATCAATGATAATAGAATCAGACCAAAGGCTCACAACACTAAAAGCCCGTGAGTGAGGATGTCCAGAAAAGATAGATAGAGAAGATGAAACAACTCCCACCCCGCATCGTTCTTGCTGTAGATCAAGATGAAGCAACGCATAGAGCACTCGCCCGACTGGGTGAGAGTCAAGGTTTTTTGGCGGGCGGATTCCAAGATTTCCAAGACTTTTCGGATTGGTTCAAAGACCAATGCGAGCATCCCACCATATCGAATTTCATCTGCTGCATGGTGTTGGATGTGAGCATGCTGGCGGCCATGAAAGAGGCGAAGTTGCCCAGTGTGATCTATGACATCCCCAAGCTATACATCGGTACGCCGCATTTCTCCTGTGAGTTGAATAAATTAGCGAGCATGGGTTTCTTTGATTTCCTCGAAAAACCATTCACCTTGCAACGCATCAATGAGCGATTGAATGCCGCCTTCATCCATCACGAGAAGATATTGGGCGGGACACAGCACGTGAGCGAATGTTATGCCCGCATGAGTAAACGCGAGGCACAGGTGGGGAGCTTGGTGGTGCTGGGGATGACCAATCTTGAGATCGCCGCACAATTGGGTATCTCGATTAAGACGGTCAAAGCGCATCGTGCGAAAGTGATGAAGAAGACCGAGTCGGAGACCATCGTCGATCTGATCCGATTCTTCGACAGCTATTCAAGTTTGAATGGGTGTGCGCCCACATAAGGTGATTCGATATGGATTTTCAGGCATTCCCCACCATTGGTTCCATCGCTCAAAAGGCGATCTTGCGCGGCGATATCGATCTGACCGTGCAGGCAGCGGCCAAGCTGATGCAGGAGAAGAACGTCAGCAGCATCATCATCGAACACGAGCAAGATAAGTTCGTATTCTCCATCGAGGAGTTGCTGGCTTATATCCATGCGGGTGGCGATCAACGAACGACTTTGCGTAAGGCGCCCCTGCGCAAGATCGATTGCATGAATGAAAAGGAGCGTGTACTAGGCGCGCTCGAATTCCTTGAAAAACAGGGGCAACGTTACTTGGGCGTACTTGATTCGCGCGGTGTGCTGGTGGGGATCGTCACGTTCAGTGACATTCTGCAGTCTATCGATCCGACCGTGCTGATGGATAGGAAGACGGTGGGGCAGATCATCTCAAGGTCGATGCCAGTTTTGTTCACCGCTGATTGGATATTGGCTGACGTCATCCACCATCTGAAGAAGATGGAAGATTCCATCATCGTGGTGGAAGAAGGAAGGCCGGTCGGTGTCATCACCTCCAAAGATGCCTTCGGCATCATGACCTCCAATCAGGGGACGCATCTGCCGCTCTCTCACTACATGAAGAGCCCGGTGATCACGACACCGATACACGTCTCTATCAATGATGCACTGCTACAGTTGCGCGATTCGCACATCAAACGCGCCATCGTGGTCGATGATCAACAAAAAGTCGTCGGTGTCGTGACGCAGAGTGAGCTGATCGGCTTTGCCTACGGTTCGTGGGTCAATCTGATGAAGAACCACACTGCAGAACTCCACGAGATCCTCGAGATGCTCGAAGAGAAGAACCAAGGTCTAGAAAGACTGACTTTGACAGACGTGCTCACCGGGCTGGGTAATCGGCGCATGTTGCACCAGCAGATGGAAGAAGAGATCGAGCGTATGCGGCGTTACAACGCCGAGACCTTCTCCCTGGTCGTCATCGATGTGGATCGTTTCAAGGACGTCAACGACAACTTCGGTCATTTGGTCGGAGACGAGGTGCTGAAGGCGATCGCGGACGAGATGAACGGCTTGGTGCGCAAGAGTGACCTCGCGGTCAGGTGGGGGGGCGAGGAGTTCGCGGTGTTGCTTTCCAGCTCGCCACTGTCTGCGGCAACCTCGTTCGCCAATCGCCTCAGAACCATCATCGAAGACCGCGTCTTCGTCGATGGTGCAAAGGTCACCATCAGCGCGGGTGTGGGTGAGTATTCGGTGGAAGAGGATGAGAAGACGTTCTTCTATCGTGTCGACCAAGCCCTGTACAAAGCCAAGGCCAAAGGCCGCAATCGGGTCGTGACCTCCAAGCACCCCTAGTCATGCGGCAGATCGGGTAGGCTGGCGTACGCATTCTGTGTGGTCGCCCAAGCGATCTCCTCCAACGACATTCCACGCAACTCAGCGATAGTCTGTGCGATGCGCGGCAGATACTTGGGTTCGTTCGGTAATCCACGTTCCAAAAAATCCGGCGGGATGTCAGGCGCATCCGTCTCCAGCACGATGCTTTCCAACGGCAATGTCGCGGCCAGTTCTCTTAGCTTGGTCGCCCTCGAATAAGTCATCGCACCGCCGAATCCTAGTTTGAATCCCAGCTTGATGAACTCATCTGCTTGTTGACGACTGCCGTTGAACGCGTGCGCGATTCCGCCTCGTACTTTGTGCTGGCGCAAGTTCTTCAGGATGGTGTCGGTCGCTTTGCGGATGTGCAGCAACACAGGCAGGTCGAACTCGCGCGCTAACTTCAGTTGCTCCACAAAGAAGAACTCCTGCCGTGCTTGATCGTAATGATTGATGAAGAAATCCATGCCGATCTCGCCCACGGCGATAGGGCGATGCTGTTGCAGGTAGTCGCGCAACACGAGCAAGTCGTCCGGCATCGCCGTGTCGGTGTACATGGGGTGGATGCCGTAAGCGGGAGCGCAGTTCGCATGCTGCTCGCAGAGTGAGCGAACGAGGTCGAAATTGGCGCGCGCGACGGAAGGTACGACGATGCGCCCCACGCCAACCGCTTGTGCCTCACGTACGATGTCAGCTTGAGTGTCGCCGAACTCTTCGGCATCGAGATGGCAGTGGGTATCTACGAAACTCATGTGCCCATCACCAGCACGACCTTGCCGATCATGCCGCCCGCTTCGATGAGGCGATGCGCTTGCGCTACTTGTTCGAGTGACAGGCTGTGTGAGACATGAACCTTGAGTTCGCCTGCATCCACCAGCGATGCGCATCGTTCCAATATCTTGCGCTGGCGAATGCGCTCGTCATGCAACCCCAACGCCTGTGGGGTGAGCATCAGGTCGTAGCAGAGCGATAGGTTGCGCAGCCGTGCTTTCTGCACGTGCGCCGCATCCAGCGGCGTGGAGAGGATGCTCACCACTTTGCCGCCGATGCGTGTCGCATCAAGCGACTTCAAGAAAGTGTCGCCACCTACCGTGTCGTACACCACGTCGGCACCTTTGCCGCCCGTCCACGCCAATGTCTCTTGCACGAAGTCTTGTGATTTGTAATTGATGATCTTCTCTGCACCCAGTTGGTGTGAGATGTCGGCTTTGTGGTCGTCGCTCACCGTCACGGCAACGTGTGCTCCAAGGTGACGTGCGAGTTGCACCGCTACTTGTCCGACACCACCGGCGGCGGCATGGATGAGGATGGTCTGCCCAGCTTGCAGGTTCGCACGCTCCACCAACGATTCCCATGCGGTGATGAACACCAGCGGCAATGCGGCTGCTTCATGCATGGATAGCTGCGCGGGTTTCGTGGCGCAGAAATCCTCATGCAAGGTAGTGAACTCGGCATAGCTTCCGGGTTCATTGCCAAGCCCGCCATTGCAGAAGAACACAGCATCGCCGACTTTGAATCGTGTCACCGCGCTGCCGATGGATTCCACTACACCCGCACCATCACATCCGAGGATGGCGGGCAATCTATCGGGATGGTATGCAGGCTTGGTGCGTAACTTGGTATCCACTGGATTTACGCCCGCTGCCGCAAGCTGCACGCGCAGATGATGAGGTGACGGAATTTCCGGTTTGGGGATGTCGCGCAGTTGCAGGACATCTAAGCTTCCGGCGGCGATGGCGAGGATGGCTTTCATGGGAAAAGTTCCGTAAGCGTGTCGGGTGGCTGCGACGGTTAATCGGACATTTAAAGAGGCGTGAGCAGCCACCTGCGCCCCCTCCCGCACCAGCGGGCTGCGCCCCACCGTGTCGGGGTCGCTATGTTAAACTCGCCCCATCAATTTAGCGAGACAACACCATGTCTGGAAACACATTCGGCACACTCTTCACCGTCACCTCCTTCGGCGAATCACACGGCGCAGCCATCGGTTGCATCGTGGATGGTTGCCCACCCGGTATGGAGTTGAGCGAAGCCGACATTCAACTCGACCTCGACCGCCGCAAACCTGGCACCTCACGCCACGTCACACAGCGCCGCGAGAGCGATACGGTGGAGATACTGTCCGGTGTGTTCGAAGGCAAGACCACTGGCACCCCCATCGCGCTGCTCATCCGCAACGAAGATCAGCGCAGCAAAGACTACGGCAACATCGCCGACACCTTTCGCCCCGGCCACGCCGACTACACCTATTGGCAGAAATACGGCATCCGCGACTATCGCGGAGGTGGTCGCGCTTCGGCACGTGAGACAGCAGGGCGTGTGGCCGCAGGTGCCATCGCCAAGAAATGGCTGAACGAAAGATATGGCGTGGTCGTGCGTGGCTACCTCGCACAACTGGGCGAGATCGTCGTGCCCTTCAAGAGCTGGGATGATGTAACCGCCGAAGGCAATAGCTTCTTCGTGGCTGATGCGAGTTACGTCGCGCAGTTGGAAGACTACATGGATGCGCTACGTAAGAGCGGCGATTCCATCGGTGCCAAGCTGGCTGTGGTTGCGTCCAATGTGCCTGTAGGTTGGGGCGAGCCCGTGTTCGACCGCATCGATGCCGACATCGCGCATGCCTTGATGGGTATCAACGCCGTGAAGGGCGTGGAGATCGGCGCAGGTTTTGATTGCGTCACCCAGCGCGGTAGCGAACATGGCGACGAACTCACGCCAAATGGTTTTGCTTCCAACAATGCGGGCGGTATCTTGGGGGGTATCACCACAGGCCAAGACGTCGTCGCGCAGTACGCTATCAAACCGACTTCTAGCATCCGCATCGAACGTAACTCCATCAACAAAGCGGGCGAGGCGGTGAAGGTCTCTACCGAAGGGCGGCATGATCCGTGTGTCGGCATTCGCGCTACGCCGATCGCGGAGGCGATGTTGGCGTTAGTGTTGATCGATCATGCTTTGCGCAATCGCGCACAGAATGGGGATGTGGTTTGTTCTACACCAAAGATTTGATCGAGCAGGTGATGGCTAGTCGATCATTAGTTCTATTGTGGGCAATATCACTCTTCCTCTTGAGTGCCTGCTCAACGCTCGTTCCCAAAGACTACGTGGTGACCAAGTCGCAATTGGATCGTACTTGGAGCAAGTCTTTCCCCATGCATAGAGATTTGGGCAAGGGGGTGTTCAGTGCCACGTTGGATGCGCCAGCAGTGGTGTTCTTGGTGGATCAGAATCGCGTCTCGTTGGGCACGAGTCTTTCGGTGTCATCGCTCTTCAGCGGCAGTTTGAAGGGGCGTGTGGCGGTGTCGGGTGCGTTGCGCTATGACGCGGAGAAGCGCGCGTTGTTCATGCAGGATGCCGATCTGGAGACGCTGGAAGTCGACCAGGGTTCGCCAGAGATCGGCAAGATATTGCGCCCCACTTTGAATGTGATGTTGAGCGAATATCTGCGTACGAATCCGCTGTATCAGTTCAAAGAAGATGAGATGCGTTACGCAGGTACGGAGATCGATATCGAGCACATCGAGATTCTGGGTGACGGTATCAAGTTCCACCTCAAGCCTAGATAACGTTTGCTCGCCTCGATGACTTCGTTGCGTCTTATCCAATGGCTGACCCTGTTCGTGTTGTGCATCAACGCAACAGGCATGGTCACGCCCATCATCAATGCTGGCGATTCGGTGACGTATGCAGCGCTGTCACAATACATCGCGACGCATAACGATTGGGCGTTTCTGGTGTTGGATGGGCAGGAGTGGTTGGACAAACCACACTTTCCGTTCTGGATAACGGCGCTGTCATTCAAGTTGTTCGGAATCAGTGCGTTCGCTTATATCTTGCCGGGCTTCCTGTTCCACCTCATTGGTGGCTATTACACCTATCGCATCGCGCGCATGTTCTATGGTCGTGAAGCGGCATGGTTGTCGCTGCTGGTGTATGTGTCGGCGTTCCACATGATGTACACCTCGACCGAGGTGAAGGCGGAGACTTTCCTCACGGGGAGCATCATGGCGGCTAGCTATTATTGGTTGCGTTACGACGGCGAAACCAAGCTGAAATATCTGTTGCTGGGGGCGTTGTTCAGCGGCATGGCGATGATGACGAAAGGCGTGTTCACACTCATCACCATCACCAGCGGTCTGGTGTGTATGTGGCTGTATCAGAGGCAATGGCACAAGCTGTGGAGTGCGAAGTGGTTAGTCGCCCTTGGCTTGTGTGTCGTGTTCACTGCGCCTGAGTTGCTGGCGTTGTATCTGCAATTCGACTCGCATCCCGAGAAGGTGGTGTTCGGGCGCACGGATGTATCGGGTATCAAGTTCTTCTTGTGGGATAGCCAGTTCGGGCGTTTCTTCAACACGGGCCCCATCAAGGATGCGGGCGGTGCGCCGTATTATTTCGTGGCGGCGTTCCTGTGGGCGTTCTTGCCGTGGGTGGCGGTGTATGCAGCGGCGATGGTCGCCGGCATGCGCAACTTCACCTCACGCAGCGTCGCAGAGCGTGCGCAGTTCGTGTATTTGTGTGGCGCGTTCTTCATCACCTTCGCCATGTTCAGTGCGACGAAGTTCCAGTTCGATTACTACACGGTCATCATCTATCCGTTCGCAGCGATTCTTTGCGGACATTATTTGTCGGGCGTGTTCGCCGACGTGTCAGGCCATCGCAAGCTATGGGCCGCGCAGATCGTCACTACGCTATTGCTGGTGACGATGGTGTCAGGTCTCGCGCTGTATGTGGGTAAGTCTTTGTTGATCGCAACTGTGGTGGCGATGCTGCTGGCTACGGCAATCTATGCCTTTGTCTATCGTGCATGTATGCGTAGCAATGTATTGATGGTGTTGCCCGTGTTCGCGGTTGCGATGTTGTATGTGTTCCTGACCTTGATGGCGACCACGACTTATCTCACTTCAAGCATCCCCTACAACGCGAACAAGCTGTTGGCAGACAAGCCGAGCGCGCCTATCTATGTGTTGCAGATGGATGTGATCGTGTCGCGCGAGTTGGCGCTATACAACACATCACCCTGTTATGCGGTGGGGGAGGTGGCGAACTTGCCGAGCACGGGGGAGAGCTACTACCTATTGCTTCGCGCTACTGAAATGGATTCGTTAGGTGCGAATCTGGGCAAGGTAGAGCTGATAGCACAAGGTGATTGGGTGGTTCACAAGACGGGAACGTTGCCGCGTTTGCTTAAATTGGCAAAGGGCGATGAGCTGTTGGAAGACATCCGCATTGTGCGCGTGACACCTAATCAGCATTGAATCACTTTCTTTTCACGCGCTGATACAGTCTGAAGCGTTCGTCCTGTTTGCCCTGACGTCCACCTTCCCACAACTTCTCCCAGCCGATCTCATCTTCGATAGGTTTGGCGATACGGTCGCCCTGCACCAATAGGAGATTGCAAACCTTTGTCGCATTCTGGCGTAGCTTGATGTTGCCGAAATATTCCAACATGGCGCGCTGGTTGTCGCCGACGCGCACATCGGCGATACAGTTGTAGCGTTTCGGCAAGCTATCTTTCAGGTCGACCACCATGGGGCGATAGCTCTTGCCGGCATCAAGCAAGGGTAGCCACAGTGTCATCGCCAATATCCAAAGCAAGCTGATGCCTGCGGCCCAGTTGATGAGCGAGCGGCGTACCGAGCGGCCGACTCGCCAGACCAATACGATCCACAGTATCGTCGCCACCACTGCGATGCTGAATGTGAAAGTGTCCACCTCCATTTGGAAGTTGGGTTGCATGGTGCGCACGGTGCGCGCGATCAAAGATCCGTAGTTGAGCAGCACACCTGTCCAGCCGGACCACAGCGCGATGGCGAGCAGGGCGAAGGTCATGATGCCGAACCAGTCGAGTGCATTTGCCGCGCCACGCCGGAGCGTGGAGAGCGCAGCCGTTGCAAGCAATGCGATAGGCAGCAACATCGGCATCGCGTTCTGGTCGTTGATGTCTTTCACTCCACTCAACACCACGAACATGACGAGGAAGGTCACAAGTAGTAATTGGAACTCAGGTTCGTTCCATATACGTTTTCTTGCTTCCCATACCGTCCATACGGCAAGCGGCGCGGCTGGCCAAGCCAGCCAAGGCAAAGCGCCGAGGTAATAGAGCGTCTTGCCGTAATCGCCGCCTTTGGCGTATTCGAACCATCGCCCGATGTTGCGCGTCCATGCCCAATCAGTGAATAGTGCTGGTGATTGTTGATACAAGAGATACGGCCATACAGTCAGCCAAGGCAGTGCACATACAAATGCGATACCCAGCATGGTGAAGTGGGCGCGCGTGCGCCAGTGGCGGAAAGCCAAGAGAGTGAGGCTGATGAGCAAGAACAGCATCGGCGCGATGAATCCCTTGCTCATGAAGCCGATGCCCAAACCGACGCCGACGAATAGGCCTGCAAGTTGCGGGCGGCGCAAGCTCAGTGCAAAGCCATACAACATCATGGCGCAGCCCGTGAGCAACGCATTGTCGGTGAGGATCTCGTGCGCTCGTAACAACATGCCGAGACAACCGATGAGGATGATGGCGGCAGGCCAGCCACGGTTGTTGCCGAACAGTTCGCGCCCCGTCAGGCCAATGAAGAGCAAGGTGAGCGAGGTGTAGAAGCCTGAAGCTAAGCGCGCACCATCGTGCAGTGGCAGTAGCGGTGAGAACGCTTTGGCGAACAGCGCGGCCGTCCAGTAATACAGCGGCGGTTTGTCCAGATAGGCTTCGCCCGCGAGGGTTGGGATGAGCCAATCACCGCTTTGGATGTAATGATAGATGAGGCCGAAACTGTAAGCTTCATCGGGCTTCCATGGATCGTGGCCGACGAGGCCAGTGAACACCCAAACGCTACATAATAGGAACAGGAACCACGCTTTCATTCTCGTGATCTCTGGCTCCTTCATCTGGGTGTAGTAGGCGTACATTTATTCGATGATCTTGATGGTTTGTCCTGCGACAGGTTCACCTTGAGGATACTGCGCATTGATGAGGCGCAGATATTTTTCTGCGTTCTTACCGAGCGGTGAGTTCAGCGCAAGCTTGGTATAGCTGTCGCCAGCTTTTACCGATACCAACTTGATGGTGAGTGGTTTGATCGCTTTACGTTCTTCTGGCGTGAGTGCATGGAAGCTACGCATGCTGGCTTTCATCAGTGTGCGATGTGCGGACAAGACGGGCTCTGTCTTGGCGGTACCTAGTAGCAGGAATGCCTTGCCATCTAGATAGACAACACCTAACTCTAACTTGCTGTTGCTAGCGATGGCGGCTGAAGACTTCTCGATGGTCAGGGATTCGATGGTGGCTGAGCTACCAGACAGGCGGCGCGCATACTCGGGTGGCGTGCCGGAAGGTTTACCATCCACCTTCAATTCGAGCGTAGCGTCATTCGTTGGGTTGATTGCAATAAGTTGGGTGGGTGAATTCTTGACGCTCCACTCTGGCGGGAAGTCCAGTGCGATGCCGAGATCGCGATGGGTGAATCTGTTGCCGCGTACCACCCCTTCATCCACGCTGTCATTGAAGGTCAGCCCAGCCGTTTGTCTTTGGTACTCAGGTTTACCTTCGAGAGGGTTGCTTAGCTTGAGATTGGACGCTTCACCGACGACTTGTCTGAAGCGAGTGTCATTGTCTGGGTGGGTGGCGAAGGTGCCGTGGTAACGGCGGGGGTCACGTCCTTCTTGTTTGGCGAGTTCGGCGTCGAACAACTCCTGGTTCTTCAAGACGCCAACGACGCGGATCATGGCTTGTGGATCATAAGAGGTGCGAGCCAGATATTGCGCGCCAAGACGGTCCGCTTCCAGTTCGTGGTCGCGCCCATAGCCTGAGAGCAGTGCGCCGCTGAGTAGATTGGCGATGTCGCTGCCGGCCTGTGTGGACAGTCCCGGTACGAAGATGGAAGCGAGCGAGATGCCAAGCCCAGTAGCTTGCGAGGCGCTCTGTTGACGTACTCCATGACGTGCTGTGACGTGCCCCACCTCATGACCTAACACGGCTGCCAATTCCGCTTCCGAATTGAGATACGCCATGATGCCGCGTGTGATGTAGATGTAGCCTCCGGGGAGTGCGAAGGCATTGATCTCGGGGGAATCGAGCACGGTGAAGCGGTAGTTCAGGTTGGGGCGGTGACTGTTCTTGGCGACGGCTTGCCCAACGCGGTTCACATAGCTCTGCAACGCTGGGTTGTCATATACCTTGTATTGTTTGCGTACATCGACATCGGCGTTACGACCAAGGCTGATCTCTTGCGATTCCGACATCATCACGAAATCCTGTTTGCCGGAGACGGGGTTGCGCGCGCATCCCGTGAAGGTCAGCGCAAAACAGGCGATGAGGAGTGTCGGAAGTGTCTTGTTCATAGGTTCGTTCCGCAAAAGAAAAAGGCAGCCAACGCTGCCTTTATCTTAATGCCTATTCGCCAACTATCAAGCCGCTGCTTTAGCGCCAGTCTTGTACTTGTTGTTGAACTTCTCGATACGGCCTGCGGTATCCACGATCTTCTGGGTGCCGGTGTAGAACGGGTGGCACTCGGAGCAGACTTCGACGTGCAATGTCGGTTTGCCGATGGTGGAACGGGTGGTGAACTTGTTGCCACAGCTGCAAGTGACTGCAACGTCGGCGTATGCTGGATGGATGTCTGCTCTCATTTTGTGTTCCTAACTAAAGATTGGGCGCGGCGGTTGTACGCGCACGGATACCGATAAGGGCGCGCATTATCCATAAAAATAGGGGCTTGGGCAAATCCTTTGTGAAATCCCGCAGTTACTGGGTTTGGCTACGTTCGATGCTGATGCCGACCATCTTGCAGTTGCGGATGGCTTGTAACTTGGCGACGCTGACTTTCACCCAAGGGGCGTTGAAGTCTTTGAGAATGATCTGAGCGATATGTTCGGCCAAGGTCTCTAGCAGGGAGAAGTGGCCTTCGCTCAATACGGTCTGGATGTGCAGGGCGACCTGCGCATAGTCTAGCGCGTCGTTGATGTCGTCGCTGTGGCAGGCGCGGCTGTTCGGCAGTGCGATCTCTAGGTCGAGTTGCAAGGTCTGAGGGACGCGTTTCTCTCGCTCATAGATGCCGATGAGGGTGACGACTTTGAGTTCGCGGATGAAGATGATGTCCATAATTGAGTCTGCAGGGGCTGTTTGGTGGTGATAACGCATTCAAGTAGAATGCGGCGCTTTCGCATTTTAAGGTAATCCAGATGACTACTCTTATCTTTGTTGTGTGTGCCTATCTGCTCGGTTCGGTCTCGTTCGCGGTTCTGATGAGTAAGGCGTTCGGCCTTGCCGATCCGCGTACCTATGGCTCCGGCAACCCCGGCGCGACCAATGTGTTGCGTAGCGGTAAGAAGGCTGCGGCGATTTTGACTTTGTTGGGTGATGCGGCCAAAGGGTGGCTGGCAGTGTTCCTCGCCATTAAATTCGCACCTCACGATGGAGATGGCCTGTTGATGGTCGCCTTGGTGGCGCTGGCGGTATTCCTTGGGCACGTATTCCCTATCTTCCTTAAATTCCAAGGTGGTAAAGGCGTGGCAACCGCTTTAGGTGTGCTGTTGGCGTTGAGCGGTTGGATGGGCTTGGCGGTGTTGGGTACGTGGTTGCTGGTGGCGGTCGTGTTTCGCTATTCCTCGCTCTCTGCTCTGGTTGCTGCGATAGCGGCACCGGTCTATGCCATGTTGTTCCAGTTGCGTCCTGAGTTGGTATTCGCCACGGCGATCATGTCGATGCTGCTGATCTGGCGTCACAAGAGCAACATCCAAAACTTGATGACGGGCAAGGAAAGCAAGATCGGCAGTAAGAAGAAAGAAGCTCAGTCCGCGTAGTTCAATTCTTGCAGATCCCAACGCGGCTTCACGTTGAAGCGATAGCCGTCTTGGGCAGGCTGATGCTGTAAGCGCATCGCCCCGGCGAAGGCGATCATTGCACCGTTGTCGGTACAGAATTCCAGATCAGGATAGAACACGGTGCCGCCGCGCTTGCTGATGTCTTTATGGAGGCGGCTACGCAATGCTTGGTTCGCCCCCACGCCTCCTGCGATCACCAGTTGATCCAATCCGGTTTGCCCAAGTGCGGACAGTGCTTTTTGTGTCAACACATCCACGATGGCTTCTTGGGCTGCATGGGCGATGTCGGCGCGCGTCTGATCATCTAATTCATTTTGTTGTGAGAGGGTGAGCACGGCGGTCTTCAACCCGCTGAAACTAAAATCAAGATCGCCGCTATGCAACATCGGGCGTGGCAACTTGAACCTGCCGGGGGTGCCGCGCTGCGCTAGCTTGGATAACAGCGCACCGCCGGGATAATCCAGGCCCAGCAGCTTGGCGCTCTTATCGAATGCTTCCCCCGCTGCATCGTCTATGGATTCGCCCAACAACTCGTAATGTCCGACGCCATCCACGCGCATCAGCTGAGTGTGTCCACCCGACACCAGTAAGGCGACGAAGGGGAATTTTGGAGCTGGATCAGATAATAGAGGGGAGAGCAGATGCCCTTCCAGATGGTGCACACCGATAGTTGGGATATCTAATGTATAGGCAAGTGAGCTGGCAACACTGGCGCCAACCAATAGTGCGCCAGATAGTCCGGGGCCTTGGGTGTAAGCGATGGCATCGACGTCATTCAATGAGCAGCTTGCCTTTTGTAGTGCGCTGCGAATCAGGGGTGATGCATGGCGCACGTGGTCGCGTGAAGCGAGTTCGGGAACGACGCCGCCGTATTCATTATGTAATGCGATCTGCGAATGCAAGGTGTGCGCGAGTAGGCCGCGCTCGGTGTGATACAGCGCGATGCCTGTCTCGTCACAAGAAGATTCGATACCTAATATGAGCTTCACAACATACTTTCGATGCAAATGACCAAGGCGCGCATTGTACGTTTTGTGCGGGTTTCAGCGTGAGCGCACATTTATGTGAAGAAAGTTTTACAAAACGCTTGACGAGAAGTTCGCCATCTATATAATGCGCACCTCTTCGACGCCGAGGCGAAGAAGAAAGAGATAAAAAGTTCTTTAAAAATATATAAAAAACAATCGATTAGTGTGGGTGATTGTGTTGAGGCAGACGAGTAAAGCTT